>Ga0208815_1000085_pt1 | contig 31633 bp, 33 predicted proteins | sample Virmet3438_5245_FD_185733 | JGI IMG/M metagenome (GOLD analysis project Ga0208815, IMG submission 185733) | Marine viral communities from the Southern Atlantic ocean transect to study dissolved organic matter and carbon cycling - metaG... | ecosystem: Environmental > Aquatic > Marine > Oceanic ... | reverse complement strand
CCAGGCGTTGTTAGAGTAAAGACTGAATCGGAATCCACGATACCACCTGAAGAGGTTGAAGTATGGGTTATATTGTCGCCTGACCATTTGTTTAAGGCTGAACCATACGTTGTTATTGTGATTTCCTCCACAATTTCTTGAGTTGTGGTGGTGGTTGAGTTCATACTTCCTTGAGTGAACTGTGGTGTCACTAACTCTGCTTTCACAGCTGTTGGTGACAATAGTAACAGCGTTAACAACCATTTTTTCATTCTTCTTGTTTCTTAGCCATTGGACAATTGACGGGTTTGTTTCCATTCTTATTACCAGTAGTCAAGCCAAAAGTGGCAAGTGCTCCCGTAAACACACTGGCAACGAACGTGATATCTGAGTTACCTGATTTTTTAACCATTGGTAACTCAACATAATTCATGGTTATTATAAAGCCCGACCAAACAACTACGCCAAGTCTGACAAATGTACCAAGAATTTGGATTTGATGTTCTTGATCCTCTGCAGCATCTTTTAACTTACTGAGGAGACCTTTTCTTTCTTCTCCTTCCTTTTTTTCTTCCATGCGTCAACTTTTCCTTGGATGAACTTTTGTACTTTCTTCTTAATTGGTTCAAATAAAGATTGAGTAATAGTTGTAGTGGTTACTGCAATGACAGCTGTTGTTACAGCAGTTACTACCACAGCTGTTTCCGGTATAGGCATCTGTATATCTATAACCGGAATTTTAAGTGTTGGTGGTGCAGGTTGCTCTGTCTTTTCTTTACTCTCCTCTGCCTTAGTTTCCTCTGGACGCTCTAAGTCAGCCGGAGGTATCACCATAGGTTTATATGATGGTATCCGAGCTGAAGGTTGTTTTAATTCAATACTGGGTAGATATAGAGGCTTTGGAAGGTTAGGAGTAGGTAGAGGAATTGACATTAAGATTTAGGATATTTATCTTTGACGGCTTTTATTGCCTTAACAAATTCACCAGTAGCATCGACTTTATTAGCTGCTATATCTTTGTATAAAAGATCAAATTGTTCTGCTAATTTAGGATATTCATTTCTACGTTTTGATTTATAAGAATCATTCTCTAAATCCCAAGCATCCTGTAATGCTTTTAGTCCATTAGTGCAATCTGCTTCAGAAGGTTTAGAACCACCATCATGAACGATTAGATTTGCGTAAATCTTATTAGAGGGATCAGACCAACCAAACCATTGACCCGATCTAACTGTAATTAAATATCTTTCTATATGTGTAGGTCTCATGTTATGTATCCGCTAATTTAATAAAAGTAAAACCAGTTCTCATTTGGTCAGCTCCATCTAAATTCATAGAAGTATTAGAATACATTCTAAACTTTATCTTAAAGTCATTGCTTGTAACATCAGTAACATCAAAGATTGCTTCCGTAGACTGGGATTCAAACCAATCACTAGATCCTTGGTCAGCAATAGAAGTAGTAGCTTCACTATGGTAAGTACCACCTACTGTGCCAATGGAAATTTGCCAATATTGCGTATCAGAACTGTTATAACCAGTTGCGTGTAATCTTACAAGCCAAAAACCTGTACTTGGGAAAGTAAAGACTCCTGAACTCTCAGTCATTCCAGTGCCTAAATTAGTTCCATTTGCTGTTCCTGTGCCTGTTGGTCTTGACCAATTACTATCTACATCTGTCCATCCACTACCACTTTTAGTCCAATCAGCATTCATGCACCATTGATCTGCTTCAGTTATTCCTCCAGCGGCGGCGGCAGCCCATGTTAAACCACCTGTATTACCAGATTGAGCTGATAAGAAATATCCATTAGTAGGTGAGTTAGATACTTTTAAGTTATCTTCATCTACTACATTAGAGGCAATAACTTGTGCTCCATCTGCTGTAGATGTAACTTCACCAGTATGATTAGGGTGTGTATAATTATTAGCTGACGTAGCTATACCGTCTAATTTAGTTTTTAATGTATTGGTGAAATTGTTTTGAGTTAAACCACCGTCACCTACAGAATAAGTAGTGTCTGGTGGTACTTGCCAAGAGCTGGAATCATCACCGTCTACTCTTAGAAATTTGGCAGTGCCTGTTTCACCAGTAGATAAAACTGCTGTACCTTCTGTTGTTGTGCTAATTGCTTGCCAACTATTATCTCCTCTTAAAAAGCTGGAACTAGATGCTGTACCAGTGGCTGAGAGTTCAGCAACACCAACAGCATCATCTTTCATTTCGCTATTACCTACCGAGTTAGCAGGTAATTTAGCGTCTGTAACGGCATCATCTTTGATACCGCCAGTATCTATTTGTGTTAATGCCATTAGTCTGCCTCCTCCGGTGTGTTGCCATCAATTGCTTTCCATTCTAAATACTTTTGATAGTCGCTGTTTTCGGGGTCAATCGGCATTATTATTCTGACTGACGCATCAGGGTTTTTAATAACACCATCTAATTTACCTGTTATAGGATTGTTTTGTAATTTATAAAGTGCCATAGTTAAAACTCCGAGGACCAAGCAACATAAGTTGCGGCAGCATTTGTTCTGATCATTGCTCCTTTACCAGCAGAAATAGATAAACCTCCTTTATTCATACAACCCGTATTTTTAGTTGTAATTCCATCTCTTCCAAATGAGGCAGGATTTGCAGTTCCTCCGTCATAAAACATTTCAAAAGCATTTGAAGTATTAGTTATTTCTAGTGATGGCCTGTTTCTCATGGTGACAGGAAAATTCATAGAACAAAATACAGAGGTGGAAGAATAATTAGTAGCATTTTCTGTAACTGAAGCGTGTTGTACGTCATCACTGTCTGATCCTGTACAATGCCTGTAATAATAACGTTGGGAGCGAGCTAGCTCATCGCCGTAGCTACGGTGTTCAAATTCAGTGGCAACGTCTCCTACTTCTAACTGAAGCCCTGTAATTTCAAATGTTGAATCATTTGTTGTGTACCATGTTGATGTATTATCTGGTGTTCTTACTGAACCACTATAAGTAGACCATTGATTCAAAGTTATTGTACCCGTACTATCTGTTCCTCTAAATAAAACCATTTCTAGATATAAACCGGCTCCATCATTATTGTCAACGGTGAGATTAGCATTACCTGGGATTGTTTTTGTAACCTTTGTCCAAGTATCAGCAGTTAATGAACCTGTTTCTATTGGATAGTTATATGCTGTCCCATCATCTGTTCTGATGGAGAAATAAAAGTTTTGAGCGACACTGGATTTAACCCAGAAAGAGAAGGTTACATAACTAGATGCTGATGTATAATCCCAACCACTTTGAGCTATATCTTGAGCTTCAAAGGCGTAGTTAATTGCGGCTCTATCAGCAGCTCCAGCTCCACTTGTTTGATTACCATTTGTAACGTGTAAAGAGTTTCTAAACCCTTTAGCCCACGGACCAGTATCAGAAGAAGTTAGACCATGTTTTGCATAAGTTAATGATTCATCTAATCCACTCCATACGACTTTAAATCTATCTGCTGTATAACTGCTTTCGGTAGTAGAAGAATTACCTCTTTGAAAAACCTGCATTGCCCCATTAATTATCAAGTTTCTATTACTTAAATTATTAGTAATCTTGGCGGTTGCTGTTCCATCACTAGCCAATGTAATTGCATCGCTAGTTGCCGTTGTATGGCGTATTGCGTTTGTTTTTAATTGGCTCATTCGTTACCTCCTACAAGTTCATTTGTAAGTAGTTGATCCGCTTCTTCTTCTGTTAATGCCTCGCCTGCTATTAATTTTGTTTTAGCACTAGCTTTTAATTTATCTCTAGTTTCTCTTGCAGCTTTTATTTCTGCAAACCTAACTTCATCTGCTTTAGCCTCTTCATTACGTTGAGTAATTTGTGCTGATGTCATGTCTACTAGTTTGCCGTTTATATATTCTTTCATTTTATTTTTTCACTCCATATAAAATTATAGTTCCAGCATCTAAGGAACCTCCAGTAGGATAAATCTTAAATCCTGTAAATGCTTGGCTAGCATCATTAATAGTTCCCCCAATAGATGTCCTATAGTAAGCAGGAGTATTATAAGTCGAGACATTCTCACACATATAGGTCAAATTGTAAGTTGTTGATTGAGGAAAATAAAAATATGCATAACCAATCATTGCCTGAGCAGTAGCTGATCCTAGATTATTCCAACTCATATCAAAAAAATCAGTATTAAAAGCTCCACCTGACCCATGATTATGGGTTGACGAATTTCTAAAGTGATCAAAGTTTACGTTTTGATAATTGGAGGATGTATAATCTGTTCCAGAAGATGACTGCATCCTCAATTTAATCGCAGAAGAACTGCTGTCGTTAGTTCCAGAGACCCCAAGCAGTTGTAACATATAACAGGCATAAGTACTATCATCAAAAAGGCCATCAAAAGTAACACCAGCCACACTTGATGATATTGTTTGAGAGCTAAGTTTAACTGTATTGCCACCTGCTTCAGCGAAACTTAAATTTTTCGAGCCATCAGTTTTTAAATATTGTCCTGCACTACCATCGGCTACTGGTAAGACAAATGGAACATCTGCATTACTTGTTGTAGCTGCTGGAGCTTTGAGTGAAACACTACCTGCTCCGCCACCAGTTGGTTTTAATTTAATTTCACTCATATTATGTATCTCCTAATTTCATAAATGAAACTGATGTGTCTGAACTTGGTCCATATCCAACAACTTTTGTACTAGAATTACTGAAGGTAGTTGCAAATCTAACCTTGACATCACTAACACTAGTAACATCTACCAAAGCTTCAGCGTTGGCCATTTCATAGTTTGTTAATCCACCTGAGTTATGCATATTACCGTTACCTCTTGATATGAAATTCCAGTTAGTCCCACCATCTGTAGTCAATTCAATTATAACTCGACCATAAACTTCTACGAGATTAGCTCCTTTTATATTACATTTAAACGTAACTAGCCATTTTCCTGTATTAGGAAAAGTAAATACCCCACTAGATTGAGACATTCCAGTACCTATATATTGAGCTATTGCTGAAGTTGTGGGTCTTGCAAAAGTTGCTGTAATAGGTGCTTGAGAACCAGTTAAATCTGCATCTAATACCCACATATCATATTCAGTGATACCAGGAACAGTTGTTTTTACTGCTGTTACTGCATCATCAGCCAACATATCTGTGTCTACTACACCATTAGGTAAACCACCAACTGCTAATCCAGTGATGGTATTTGTTGTGCCATTAATTGTAATTGCCATAGTTATACCACCGTGAATACTGATCCACTAGGGATCGTTAATGTGTAGCTTCCTGTTGAGAACGGTCCAGCTACGAGAGCGTTGTTGTTAGTGCCAATTGTTTTGTTTGCTGATAGAGCATTAGCGTGTTCAAATATCTCAAAGCTAGGAGCTTGCGTAGCTTCCCATGTCATACCTCCAGTATCACCTGATCTAGCTGTTAAGACATGTCCATTAGTAGGTGCATTACTTACTTTTAGATTTGCCTCATCAACTATATTATCTGCAATAACTGTAGCACCGTCAGCTGTAGAAGTTACTTCTCCAGAATGGTTAGGGTGTGTGTATACAGTATCTGTAGAAACTAAATCAATAGTACCGTCAGAATCCTCATAAGTTGCTGCAATGTTTGTTTCTGTATTACCAGTAAACATAGCACCAACAATGTCTTGCACCTGTTCAGTACTTAACTGAGTGTTGGTATCAGTATCAGGAGGTACTTGCCAAGAACAAGATCCGTCCCCATCTACTCTAAGGAATTTAGCTGTACCAGATTCTCCTGTAGATAAGATTGCTGTACCCTCTGGAGTACCACTACCTGCAGACTGCCATGAACAGGTTCCATCACCATCTTCCCGTAGGAATTTAGTACCACCTGATTCACCAGTTGAAAGTATTGCTGTTCCTTCAGGAGTTCCACTACCTGCAGTAGCCCATGTTAAACCACCTGTATTTCCTGACTGAGCTTGTAAGAATTGACCGTTAGTTGGTGCATTACTTATATTTAATTTTGACTCATTAACACTATTGTCAGCGACAACATGTGATCCAGATGCTTTCATCCAGATAACAAAATCAGGATGTGCTGCTAAGTTTGCACCAAAATGAATACTAGATCCATCAATACAGAATCCATCGTTAGATCCTATAGATGTACCAGTATTAGGTTGTTGTAAAACACCAGCTACACTAATAAGTAAAGCAGCTGCTTGGGTTGGAGATACAGCAGTATTTGTACCTTTAGTAACTAATTCATAATCAGCTGCACCTGCAGAAAATGCTCCACTTGCATTGTTATGTGCTTTAAGTTCTAAGTATTGATAGTCAGTTGTAACTGCTCCACCGCCACCACCACCAGAAATGGTGATAGTTTTAGTTACTCCAGTACCACTAGCTACGACACCAGAACCTACAAAGTTAATTGTTTCTGCTGCTGTAGATAAAGAACTACCTTCATCTTGTATAGTAATAGCTGCACCACCACCACTAGCTGCCTTCCAAGCAACACCAGTAGCTGTAGAACTATCAGCTGTTAATACATGATCATTGGTACCTACACTTAATGCTGTAGGATCACCAGACCCATCACCTACTAATATCTCACCTTTAACATCAAGATCAGAGTTCATTACAGCACCAGCTGCATCAACATTAGTAGCGTCAGTTACATCAGCACTTGCTTCTATTGCATTTAACTTTGTATGATCTGCATCAGTGAATACATTTGAATCACTGGCTGCTTCTACCGCTGCTCTTATCTCAGCATTAGACTGATCTCCTGTAGAACCATCCTCTATATTAAGCATAGTACGGAGAGCTGCAGGAGTTATTTCTTCAATATCTCCAGCACCAGATGAATCTCTACCTAATATTCTATCTGTAGCTGATACGTTTTGTATTTTAGCGTATGTAACCTGATCATTTGCTATATGATCTGTGTCAATACTACCATTAACCAGCTCAGAAGAATCAACAGAATTAGCTGCCAGCATAGTAGCGTCAACTGTTCCTGTATCTCCTGTCGTAACTACATTACCTGAGACATCAGGGAACGTAATAGTCCTATCAGCTGTAGGATCTGTTATTGCTAACTTGGTTTCATGGGCATCATCTGTTGCACCTTCATATATTAAAGACTGATCTTCTAATAATCTTATATTACCATCTTCACTAAATGTTTGTCTCTCTAAATCAAACGCTTTATTTCTACCTTCTTGTGCTGTAAAACGAGCTTCATCGAAAGCTGCATTCAAATCGGTAGATCTTATTGTACTACCGCCTGAAAAGCTTGTATAACTACTAGAGCTATCCCTAGTTCTACGTTCAACTGATACTACTGCACCGCTTGGCAAAGCTGAGTTAAAGATAACATTATTGTTATCAGCAGATATTGTATAGTTTTTTAATGCCACACCAGTAGCAACTGGTGGGAAATATAACCCAGTTGTATCATTTACTTGAGGGTGGTTAGAGTCTGTAGTACTTGCACTTGATTGCTTATACTGCAGAACTCTGGTACCACCTGATTCAGTAATATATACATCTAGATCATCTTGGTTATTCAGTTCGATACCGATAGGACCAAAAGTATCTGTAGTACTATTGGTCGTAGCAGCAAATGTTTTTTTAGTTGTAACTGCCATTGATAATCAATGTATAGGATTGGTGCCTATTTTGGGAAACTTTCAAGTAAGTATTCAATTTGATTATACATACCTGATTGACCAATGGATGTTTTACGAGCACGTTCTATAATACGGTTTGCTATATCAGGATTACCTGCTAACATTTCAGCTATAGCACGTTTTTTAGCTCTCATAAAAATTCTATGAACATCTTGGTAAAAGCGTTGGTTTCTTAATTCATAACCATCAGCTTGTCGTAAACCTTTACTTTTATATGCATTTAAATCCCTTCTCCAACGTCCACTATCTCTCATAAGATATTCTAAATCTTTCCGTAATGAACCCATCTGTAAGTATTTTTGCATTTCTGAACTTTCCTTTGAAGTTAATCTAATACCTTTATATGTTGCTAAAGCTTCAGGCATATTGTAACTCATCTCTTTTAATCCCATTTTTATAGGATCTCCATCAGCAAATACTACGGCAATATTACTTAAGGCATTAAACCCTCTTAATAAAGGATTGTTTGGAGGTGGTATATAGGGTACTCCACTTCTATCTTTACTTAAAATATCATATTTAGGATGTAAAGAGGATTTAAATATAGCATCTCGTTTTATAATTTCTTCCCAGAATCCATTAGCTTCTTTCTGATTCGCATCCATTATACCACCTAGTTGTGCTAATAAACCTGAATACGGTAAATGTGCTCGGGTGTATCTAGCACCTATTCTGGTTAAAGACCCAGCACCTGTATCAGCACTTATAACTTGTGCTAAATCTTCAACACCAGCTAACATGGATTTATCTACTAATACAGCTGTAAACATAAAGGTAAGTTTAGATAGCATATCATCACGCATATCTTCTCCTAATACATGCTGATAAGCAACTACATTAGCAGTAGCTGTAAATAAAGTATTGAAGGGTTCTATATTAGCATATGAAATATAAGTATCTCCAAATTTAAAAGAGTCAGGTTGAATACCATTGAGTTTCCAAAGATCTCGTGTCTCTTTATCTTTGGGTAAACTACCTGTCATATTACCAGCTAAAGCTGCAATACTTGCCATTCCTACTAAAGTGTTACCCATAGCCATACGGCCACGCATTAATGCTTGAGCTGAAGCTAACTCGTCTGTATTATTAATACCATATTTAATAAGATTCTGTCCATTCATGATATCATGGAATTTATCAGAAAATCTATATAATTCAGAATGAGCAAAAGATAAACTTAATGCATTAAAACCTGTCCTTACAAATGGGAAAAAGGCTCGCATTCCTGGAAGACGTGATATACTTTCTAATCCTGAAAGATTGCCTTCTAAAGCTTTAGTCATAGCAGCTTCATCACCAGCTAAACGTGTAGCTTTATCAGAAACAATCCATTTACCATGTTCATCTAATTTAAACACATCCTTACGGAATAACTCTTCATGTTTATCTGCCCATCCTCGAACATTATCTAAATCTACACCACTTTCGATAGCAGCTCTAGCAGCTTTCATTCGCATCTCAAAACGACCAATAATCGTTCTAGCTAAAGCATCTCCAGCTCCCATGCCATTTTGGCTATAACGCATCCAAGGGTTATTATTTGCATCAACAACCCAATCTAATGAGCTATAAGCACTTTGTTGAGCATCTGTACCATATTTCTGATAATATTCACCTAAACTTTTCCATTGCTCAATATCCTTTTCAAAGTCAAATTTACCTATATAAGACTGTCGTTGTCTATTAACACCTAAATCCCAGTTATGTTTAAACATCTGGAATCCTTCAGCCCATGCTTTACCTATAGCATCTATTTGAGCTACAGCCATTAACATTTCTTTTTTATCTCCTCTCCATCCTGCACCTATATAAGCCTGGAAAGGACGTAACAAAGCAATCATATTAGTACCTGCGATTGCTTTTATAGGTGTTTTTAAAGAACTTAATATAGAATTATAGAACACTGAACGGGCTTCATTTCTCCACCGACCTGTTATATTCTGTCCATCCATACGTCCACCTTTAAGTTGTGCACGTAAATAATCATGGATATGCTCAAGAGTTCTTACTTTACCACCTGATAATTGATGCAGTTCCATCAGGTCTATATATTGCTGTTTTTTTCCAGCTTTAGCTAAAGATTTTAAAGTATCAAAATACTCATTTTGTTTAACAGTAATATCTCTTAAACCAGTTTGTATTTGATTTTTCATATCAAAACCAAGTACATCACCTTTTTGGTATCTAAGTTCAAGACCAGTCATAAAACCAATCTTTTTATGTTCTGTTAATGCTACTCTCATAGCATCAAACACTTGATCGATCTGACGGTTTAAGGGTATCCCTCTGGGTAAATCTAAAGCACCTGTAGCAATAGCTTCTACTTGTTTAGCTAAAGTATTAATAACAAGCTGTAACGCCATCTTCTGAGAGGCTGTACCTGTAACTATTTCAGTACCATTATGAGTCCATTCTATCCCATCTTCTCCTTTTTTAAAGTATTCTTTAAACCTTTTGATAGCTTCTTCCCCACCTTCATCTAACATACCATACATTTCATCGGCTTGTTTGATAATTAGGGCTTGTACTTCTTTAAAATTTAATGTATTCTCAATACTTTTAAAGGCTTCACTAGCTACATCATCTGCTACTTGCAGTATATATTGACGTAAATTAGCATTACCACGACTCATACGTTTTAGTGCAGCTTCAGTAAACATAGGTGAATAACTACTTCCTTCTCCACCAGCTTTTAAATCTGATATACTTTCACTTAAGTTCTGCTTTACAGGAAGATCTGAGTCAGGTCTATAAGTAGATTTCTCAGAATCATTAAACATCTTAGGGTTTACAAACGGATCAGGTTTAGCTGATCTTTGAGATTGCTTATAACTAAGACCATTTTCTGGATCCCACGGATCACCAGCCATAGCTCCTCGGCTATTAGCTACTTCATCTAAGTCTGCTACTACATCTAAAGTTGTATCTGGATTATTATATCTAGCAAATTCATCTTCTGAAAGATGTGTTGCAAGAAAATCATCTCTAGGATTAGCATTACTAATACCACGACCTTCAGCAAAATTCTCAGCAGCCATTTCTGTACCTGCTCTTTCATCCAACTCTAAGTCTCGAGCTACTGATTCAGAGAATGTTTGATTACCAATAGTATTTGCTTCAGCTACAGTTTTACCTGCTTTTCTAGCTTTACCTGCTTTCCATGCTGCTTTTATATAACCTGTTAAACCAGCACCTACTAAATTAATACCAGCACCAGCTGCAACTGTTTTTATACGAGCTATCCAACGACTATCCTTTTCAGGATCAACCGCCAATGCTTCACTAAATGGTATGAAAGGAGCATGTTCATTAACTAAATTAGCAATATTACCAGATTCAGAGCTAGTTGAAATTAAATCAGCTATAGCACCTTCAGATCCTATAACTGCAGCTTTATGTAAAAACTTAATACGTCTTACACCTTTAGCACCAATACCAGCAGCTCTAGCAGTAGCTGCTACCCTAATTCCTGTTTTAGCAGCACCTGCAGTATAACCACCGACACCACCTGTTACAGCCGATAGAATACCAAACTCAACTAAACCTCTAGCTAGTTTACCCATACCTGATCTATTTTCAGGTATTAATTCATCAGGTATATCTAAGGGATTATTAGCTTCATATTGATCACTAAAAGGATTTTGTGTTTCATCAATAGGATTACCAAATAACTTATTCAATCCTGTTTTAATAGTATCTCCACTTAAATCTAAGAAGCCACCAACACTTTCGACAGCATCAGCACCGCCACCAATTAATGCAGTACCAACTTCTTGGACAGCTTGAATAGGATTATCAGCAATAAAACCTTGATCCTGCTCTTCTTGTAACTGTAAAGCAGCTCGTTCCTCCTGTTCTAACCCTTCTGTTTCTAATTCAGCAAGACCTTCATCTAGTATTGTTGTATCATGCATTTTTTGATGCATTACATCCTGATCTAATTCTTCATTTTCCATTATTCATTGCCTCCTCTAAATTCAGGTTGTGCTCTTAATAAAGTTTCAAATTTAGTATGCCAAACTTCCCACTTATCTTGCGAATGCCACGGGCTTAATGGACCACCAGCTTCTTTAACTAAAGCTTGATATCTATCTTTACCTATAACATTTTTAATACTTTGAGAAGATGAAGCAGCCGTCCAGAAACGTGGGCTGGATTTAGAACGATCTATTAACTCAAACACTTTTCTATGACTGTTAAGTTTTTCTAATTTAGATTGATACGAAATCCACTCTTTAGTTTTTTCTGGATAATGGAAAGGTGTTGTTGGTTTAAATTCTTGTGGTTTATTTGCTTCCAATTCAGCTATTTGTGCATCTATAGCACTTGTTGAATTAGGAATAACTTGTTCACCAACTGTTTCATAATCAACATTACCTTCTACATCTGTAAGAGTAGCTTCAGTAAAACGCCTATTAGTATCTATATGTTTAATGTTATCAGTATTACCACTAATATAACTATTTAAAATAGAAGCTGTATTTTTATCTAAGTCGTCTCCACTCTTAAGACCATTCCAGTTTTGCATGCTAGCTTCAGCTTCATTTAATGGTACATCTTTAGCTGCAGCAATCATACGAATAGCTATTAATTTATTAGGAGTCAAACTTAACGCAAGTGGAATCAAACGATTAACTTTATACCGTTGAAGTTTTTCAATAGCTTCAGGATTGGCTTGATATTCAGCCCAAGACATATCAGGTAAACCAGCATCAGATGCTAGTTGAGAAAATTCAGCTTGTGATACAAAACTTTCACCATTTGGTCCTAAAAGAGCTGCATGTATATGTTTACTAGATATACCACCAGCTAAATCTATACCTCTTTCTTGTAAAGTAGTTAAACCAGATCTTAATAGTTTACGGATTTCAGGAGTCTGGGCATTATAATTATTAATCTGATTTTGTGTTTCATCATCCCATTCAATAGGTTCTAAGCCATGTTTTTCTCTTTCTAAATTAATAAGTTCAAACGGAGTGCGTTCTAACGGATCTTCGTTAGCAATATGTTTCCAAAATTGCCCAACAGTATTAGCTTTACCTGGTTCACTATAGCCTACTTGATTTAATAATGGAGAGGTTATAGGAACTAAGAGTTGTTCTTTATCTTGAAAAATATCTCCATCATAACTACTTATTCTATTACGTGCTGTATTTAAATTATCCTTGGTGATTTGGGCTAAACTCCCAGCAACTTGTACGGAGGGTTGAAATGCTTGATGTCTAAATGTACCAGCTACTACGTCTATTTCATACAGACCAGTACCACCTTCTCCGCCATTATCTGCTTGTAGACCCGCAATTATTTGACCTTTAACTATAGTAATAGCTTCAGCATTACTTCCTTCAAAACCTTCTGCTCTTAGTTTTTTAACTAAACCAGGTATGGAAGCTTGAATTTTTTTAATACCATAATCAAGATTATATGCACTACGATCATTTTTACCAATTACCTTACCTATTCTTTTAACTTCGGTATCTATCTCAGTATGAGCTGAAGCTAAGTTAGTTGCGGCTAAGTCAGTATCTACAATACCTTCACCTGGTCCAATTATCTTATCTTTATATTTGTCAACAACATTTTTAGGCCATTTTTTTGTGTATTTAAGTGGTATTTCACCTTTGTATTTATCATCTAAATAAGCTGCATCTTTCAGTGCTTGGTTTTCAGGAACGAGATCTACTTTCCATTCTAGAGCTTGAGCATATAATGATGCGAACTGGGTACCACCTTCAAGATCAGTATCCAGCAAACCTTTTAGTGTAGATAGATAAGCTTCTTTATCTCCCGTATCACGATAAGCTGCTTTCGCTTCAGTAATAGCTACTTTAGTTTGTAAATTCAGATTGTTATCTTCAGCTCTGATTCTAGCATCTTGAGTTTTTAACATAGAAGCTCTGATATCTCTAATATCAAAGTCATCACCCCAGAATTTAGTTAGATTCTTTTGTCCATGTCCAGGTATTTCAAACTCAGTATCTTCTAGTAAGTCTAATACACCCTCCATATCATCCATGTTTAGATAAGATCCAGACCCTACAATCATGGTGAGTAAGGCTTTCTTAGCAGCTACATTAGGGCTACCATCTGTACCTAAACGCCTTTCAATACTTGTTAAATTATGTAAAGCTTTCTGAATAGATGCTTTAGCATTTTCTACTGTTATTGGATCATCAGACTTTAAGTTTTGAAATGCAGTTTTAAGTTCAGTCTGTAATAAATCTTTCTCTTCAGCAGCTTGAGTCTGAATAGCTCTATTTAAGGTATCCTCTTTAAACTTTTCAGAAACTTTAACTACCTCTTTCGTTAAATAAGTATTAACTACATTACGATTAAAACCACCGTCATTTTCTTCAAGGTATTTACGTTCTAAATAACCTATAATTTTCTTTTGAACTTCAGGACTTTGTTGATCAAAATCACCAACACGAACTTGAATCTTCTCGTTTAACTCATTTGTAACTGTTATAGTATCATCAATACGCTGTTCATTGTCATCGTATTCAGGTTTAACAGCTGATAATAACCAAGGTTTAAAGTTCTTACTTCGTTCTATTAATTCTTGTTGACGGTAACCATAACCAATATTGGCACCTAGTTTCCGTATATTTAAAGCCGTAGCTTTTTCTTCTAAACTTAGTTTATATTTTTTTAATTCAGCTTGTAATTCAATGTTATCTGCAGCACCAGTAGAGTTTTTTCTCATCTCCTCTACTTTAGCATTAATCTCTGAAACCTGTTGTTCATCTAGTGCAACACTAGCACAGGCACTTTTGTCACCATTATGACAAGCACGAGCCTGATCAATACCTTTTTGTCTTTGAGTATCAATATAAGCTTTACCAACAGTTTGAGCTGAAGTTTTTAAAAATGAATCTAAAGTTTTACTAAATTCTTTTAAGTTTTTTAATTCATAAGCATCGTTTGAAGATAACTGTTTATCTTGACGTGCCATCTCCGAGAGTTGATCTCGTGAGACTTTTTCCATTTGGTTGACTGATTCAACCCGTTGCTTGTCCAAAGCTTGAGCTAGGCTCTGTGCTTTTCTGCTTGCAGAATCAGGAACTGCACGGTTTCTAAAGCCAACACTCTGCGTACTACCTTGATAGGGCATGATTAGTTATGCTACATGTATTGAGCCAGTAGGGAAAGATCCCGAACTGGCTTTAGTCTTTTTTGGAAACATATCCTTCCAATGATCTTCACCACCTAATGTGGTTCCCATACTTAATCCTGTAGTAACACCACTAAGTATAGGTCCGAGTATAGATGGTTTCTTAGGTGCTCGTATTTCTTGTGGTCGTATGGTCATAAAGCTAGCTTGTGGTGCCATTATAGCAGATTGTGTAATGCTATTTTGAGCACCTACATCAGCTGCGTATTGATCCATTTCAATTCCAAATTGATCCAATGCAAATGCTTTTGTAGCACTATATATGGTTGCATCAAGTTGGGCTTGTTCAAATCCAAGTTCTCTTTCAACTTGTTGCATTTCCAACAGTAAAGATTGACCTGCTTGACCACCAGCTAGTACAGTACCTTGAGCTTGTATACTCTTGGCTAAGTTAGCTTGACTTTCAAACTGTGCTTTCTGTACTTTTTCAGCTAATTCTGTTTGAGCAGCTTCTGTTGCTCTATTAGCCTCAACTTGATTTAACTGACGTTGTTGATAATAAGCTTGCTTAGAAGCAGCATCGGCAGCTAATTGTGCTTTATAAACATTTAATTTTCTTTGATCGTTATAAGCAGATATCTGTATATCATTTAGATATTTCTGCCTAGCCATTGCATTCTGGCGATTGACAGCATCCACTTGTGCTCGGTGTGCTCTATTCTGACTTTGAATCCCAGATATAGCCTTACCTGCACCCATCGCAATAGCTATTGTGGTTGGTTCGCACATAATTTAATGAACTCTATTAGAGGTATTCCTTTATAGACATAGTAACGTAAAAATTTAAAACCTAATAATTTAAGAAGTTTGATGTGTGCTGTATTTCTCATATCTGCTACATTACATAAGTAGGGATTGGATAAAGAATTTACCCAGCGTTTTGCTTCTCTAACAAATGCTCTAGGATACTCACTACTTGCTTCAGTACATAGCATCCATATAACATTGTTCGGGGTTACTCCTGCTACTCCAGCAGTCTTGCCGTTGTAAACCTTGAAATGTATGCAGCCATCATATATTGATGTATAAAATGAATTTACACATACAGCTTCGGCACATAAACCAGTTAAATCTTCGGCTTCACGTCGGTCATCCCAACGTAGATTCTTCCCTGCCTCGAGAGCAAGCTCAGGAGTGCAGGGTTGAATGATGTATTTATCTACGTGCATGTCGTTTTTGGTTATAATTGCCGTCCCAGGAACCTGAGACTAAAGCGGTGGAAAAAGGATCGGGTATTTTAATATCTAAATTATACTTATTATTTTTCTTTTGTATAGGTACTCTAACAGACTTAGATAATGTTGCAGGTGGTTTACCTATATTACTTAAACCAGCTTTCATACCTGATTCATACTGTACAAAATCATCAAACTCTTTAGTTACAGTACCACTTGAATTAGTAAATGAATTAATAGCTGATAGGTGGAACTCCATTGGTCCAGAAACACCCATTTCAAAATTTATTCCAGAAATTCTTAAGGCTCCATCTACATCATACTTACCTTCACCTAAAGCTAGGTAATAATTAGGTAATCCAATAGTAGCTGTATACCTATAACCAACAGCTATTTCCCATCCAGTCATGTTTACACCTTCAAATGTAGCTTTATTAGTACCTACAGACGTGGCATTATAGACCTGTCCAGCATTAGTACCATTAAGACATATAGCATAGAAGTTTGTAGCAGCTGTCGGGGTATAGGGTATGGTTAAATCAGTATAATCTTGACCTGTTACAGACCCACCTTGGGCTGTATAGCTAATACCCGTAGGTATTGCCATATTATCTAAGCAAGCTTCAAACCATCTAGATGTATATAAAGGTGATCCTACAGTACCTGAGCCTAGTGTATAGGTTCTAGCAGCTGTAGCGTCTGTTACATACTCATATCTATTTAGGTAATAATCACTACCATGTAGAGTTATTGTAAAGAAACTACCGCTTGAATAAACCATATGTTGCATGGTTCCTGTTAAAGTCCAGCTATACCAAGCAGATTGATCTCTTCTATCTCCCGCATCAAAATACTTATAATGGAAAAGTTGATCAGAATTTTTCTTACCAAAAGTAACGATACCTAACGAAGTTGAGTTAGCTGAAAGCGTTATATCTTTAGGTATATACTCAGGTATAACTCGGGTTTGTTCTATAATTTTTGGAGGTACATCATCATCAAGTATGGATGCTTCATATGCTCTAGTATAAGCAGATACATTAGAAGTAAACATAGCTGATGTTCCCATGTCCACAGGTTGTAATGAATTATCACATTCATAACTAGATACCTTCTTTAGTCTAGCTGTTTTAGGGCTGAATATATCAGACTCTGTAAAAAGAATAAATTGTGCATTATCACTGAACATCATTACCCCTTTATTCTGGGGTAATACATGGTTTACAAAAGCAGGTTTAATGTCGCTAACAGTAATATCAATAGGATTATCATCACTTGTAGTTATAGCAGAGACAACAAAGAAATTAAAATAATCTCCAGGACGACTCATGACTACCTGTTCATTAGCAACCATGCCTAATCTATTTCTGTGAAAAAATATTTTCTGAATATTTGAGCCATTGAAACTGGGAAAAGGGTTAGTTTGATCGTCTCCTACTTCTCTATATTTCCAATAGTTATCATTATTAGCAGCATTAGCTGTAGTTTCATCTAACTTTTTAAAACTAAATGTACCATTACGGTTATTAATCAAGGCATGTGGCATTGTAGTAGGGTCGAAGCCTTTTACCATAGGGTCACTACCTGATGAGAAGTTATGTGGTCTTACACATTCTTCCCATTTACCACTACCTTGTGTACCATTATCAGCATAAAATTTGACATAATAATTATCAGCATCTACGTTAGCACTATTAGCTATCTGTGCTACATAACCATGTTTACATTGGGCTGGTAGTCGTGAGACATCTTGTGCTGTATTACCTATTATATTCATCTGTTCATTTACAGCACCTCCTAAGAAGTTTACTGTAGGTGCCGCTGAACCATATAGATACATACCACTACCAATAACTTCAGCTGTTACATTAGATAGATTAGAATTAACCTGATCAAATAAAGCTTTAATGATTTTAGTCATAGAAAGCTTACCTTTGTCAGGGTTCTTAGGACTTCTATAAAAAGCTATACCAGCAACACCTTCATAAGTATCCACTGGTTCTACTTTAACTACTTTAACAGTATAGGTTTTACCTTCAATAGTTATACTTTGACTCTTACCTAGTGCAGTTGATTCTGATGTGTTTTTAATTAAACCACCGTCTTTAAGTACTACCTGTGCAGTATATCTTGTTTTATAAACTTGTGTATACCCTAAAAAATCACTACCGCTATAATTAGCTGTATTACTCTCAACATAAGATGCAGCATTAACAGTTACATGACCTTCAATATCTTCACACTCAGAATCTGTAAAAGAAAACTGAGCCATACCTGCATACCTACCGTCTTTATTATTATCATCCCAAGTGTTTCCACTACTGGTCGAGTAATCTACTGATAATGCAGTAACTCTCCAATAAGTATTTGGAGTAGGTGCAGTAGCACCAGCATATAATATATACTCTGTGTTATATGCTATGGTATCTAACCTAGCAAATGCGTAGTCACCACTGTTGAGAGGAGCGTCAGTAGTACCAGCTGTGCCAATCGTTTTCTGGGGGTTAGATATGATCGTATAATCTTGGACTGTTTGTATAGCATAAGGTGCTGTTGCTCCTGATAGATATCCGAATAAAGAATCACCTGAACTATTCGTTAAAGATTTCTCAGTACCATCTGCTAAATCCCATACACGAATAGGTATAGACCCTGTATTACCAGGGGTTATTTGTACTAAATATTTTTCATCACCATCTCTTATAATCTCATACCAATAACCTGAACTATTAGCATTAGTAAGTTTATTAACATATTCACCACCAGGACGTTTCATTAAACCAAAGGTTACATCAGGTACAGCATTATCACATACCCTAAGTTGTCCAGGAAATTTAATTATGTCAGGTTGTTGAGATACTCCTCCTAGAAAATTAGGAATACGTTGATTTACTGTTGGCATTACCTTCTTTTAAGAACTTGATATGGTCGGTAAACACTACCAGGATTAGTAGAATACTGTTGATCATTGAATACATTATAGTCTCCTTGATTTGTATCATACTCTGTAACTAAAGCTCGTGCAAGTGACTCGTCCTGAGCTATAAGTTCTGCAGACTGTGGGTTATTTACCATGCGGTTAGAAGCGATCCTCGAAGCTCTGATAGTTATATAATCTTTGAAGACCTGTGGTATAAGTTCAAAGTCTATCATCCAAATGATATCACAATATAATTTATCTTCACTTGTATTTTCAAATTCAAATTGATGTTTTATTAAATCATAAAGCTTAATAGTTCCATTATCATCTTTCCTTATAACATCATAATCATTAAGATGTTTAAAATTATTTAGATCAATTTGTAATACATTATTAGGTACTATACAATGATCATTTGTGTCAAGTGTTATAGGGTATTCTGTTTCAGTATTGAATTTCCACCCTTCTGCTTGCACTTCACGGCAGACTTGCCGAAGAGTAGACTGAGCAATAGCCACTTCGGGACTTTGAACAGACAATGTATTAACAGGTGACTCTCCAACACTCATTAATATTGAGTTTACAGCATCCAGTTCGGTGGACACTCCATAAGATACGACTGCCATAATTAAAAAAGGGAGCCGAAACCCCCTTGTATATATAAAGAATAAAATTTAGTACGCAGCAGGTGCTGTGTTTGTTCCAGCATACAGTTCAACTGCAGCAGCTGGGTTCACATAATCAGCTCCCATAGCCAAGCGTCCTAGAATGACATCGCCCTGATAAATCACGGATACATCACCTGAAGTTACTTGTACTTGAGGTCCAATAGCTTCGACTACACCAGCAGCTTCTCTCTGGAAGACAAGACCACAAGAATTAACGAAGTTAGATAGCTGACCATACTCGTTATTAATTCCTGTTACAGAGTTACGAGCATCTTCTTGTGCTACACCAACGAAATCACCTGTGTTACCAGGATCTGTTACGCCAGGGTTAGTAGCACCAGCACTACCATAGATAGTACCATAGTTACCAAAGAACGGAATGTTCATTGACTTGTAGATCTTGATGCCTGCAATTTCAATGATGCCATTACCACTCTGCAATGCAGTACCTTGTACGTCTCTGTTTACAAGACCATTAGATCCTACAGCTTGAATTAGCTCATAGTATTGGCGAGGGTTAAGTACACCCACACGTCCGTCAGAACTTACGCCCTTCTCATCTAGTGCAGCTGCTGCATCATAGAAGGCGTTTATTAATGGAGTGGATTTATAAGCTTCATCAGCATTAGTACCTGCGGCACCAACTTTGACTTGTGTTCCACCTGGTTCCTTGAAGTTAGTCTTTGTAACTACTCCTGGCTTACGAGCACCACGGGTGATCGCACGGAAGATTAGTCGGTCATATTTTTCAGCTAGTGCATAGCCGATTTTCTTAGAAATCTCACCACGTAATTCGTAGTGTGCCAATGTTTCATCTAATTCATAAACAAAAGCACTGGAGATTAGAAGGTCATCACAAGTGATAGTCTTCTCAGCTACTGGTGGAGCACCGTCACTGTTTCCTAAGATGCTATTTCCTGGAGTATGATACTCGGCTGAAGTGCGACCCGTGAAGATGAATTGTAAACTCTTCCCGTTTCTAAGTGTGCGCTTCATAACCAGATCACGAGCTATCGTGTTATTCTGGAAGCCTTTGAACATTTCTCCTGAAAACAGCTTGAGGTAAAGACCTCTCGGGTCGGTTCCCGGAGTACCATTAGCGGTACCCGCATCAAAACCACCCCTAGTTAGGGAAGCTTGATGGTTTGTTGACTGTTGAGCCATTTTCTTTTAATTTAAAATGTATTGAATGTATATTTTCTCTTGCTAGCAAATTAAAACGTTTGTTTTTTGTGGTCTATCCCACCGTCATGACGGCAAAAGGTATCCAGCGTACTGGGCTAATGCCAATTGGAAAGAGATCCGACTCTGAGGTGTCTCTTCCCTTATGTTATTTAATCACATACTTACTAAGTACTTCCATTTGATCATGGTACCTAGCTATTTTATCTAGTTCAATACCAATCGCTTCTGTTATATCAGAGTGTTCTCCGATACCAGCTGGGTTGGTTAAGTAAACTTCTACATTAGCTAGATGTTTCTGAATCTCCCCGTTGGCGTGTGCTTTCAGGGCATTGATTAGTTGTGTTCTCATGATGGAAATTTAAGTGTGATGCTTCAATAAAAATAAAAAAGGATAGCAGTAAGAAAACTACTATCCATAATTCATTAACTTGTGAGAGCTTCTTCGAGAGAGTTGTAATTAACCTCTTGCTCTTCTTGTTCTTTTTCAACTTTCTTTTCTTCAGGCTGAGGTGCATAGTATGTTACTGAAGCACGAGCCTGGGAACTTTGTTGAGACATTAGAAGCTGTACTTAGCTCCTAACTTAGTACCCCATGAGTTATCAGTATCTTCATCAAATATATTTGAGAAAGCTACCTCACCATAGACACCAAGCTTTTCTGTAGCAGCTACGGAGCCACCAAATTTACCTGACCAATTGGAATCAGAGTCAACACCATCTGCAGCGTTGATTGTCTTACCACCTTGGACATACCAATCAAGTGATCCGAGTGCATTCTCATAACCTACGTGTAGGTCTGTAGCTCTTGATGTGTAATCAGAACCAGTATAAGAAGCGTTAGTTTCTACGTTGACATAAGGTCCAGCGATTGCAGGAGCTGAAGCGATAGATGCCGCTAGGGCTAGAGCAATTTTTTTCATTTAAGATTTTGTTGTTTTAGTGTAAGATACACCACGATAAACAAGTTTTACAGTCATTGTAAATACCTTATTTACCTAAGCCCCGTTCCATGCTTAGGTTTCATGCGTCCATGAAATTGGATGAACGGACGTGGTGTTTAAGCGATAGCAGGAGCTATCAATGCTACCTCTGTAGACTCAGCAGATGCTAAGTCAAGAGGGAAGTTGTGAGCATTACGCTCGTGCATAACTTCCATGCCTAAGTCGGCACGGTTAAGTATGTCAGCCCAAGTTGGGACGACTCTTCCGCTGGAATCAACGACTGACTGGTTAAAGTTAAAGCCGTTGAGATTAAAAGCCATAGTGGAGACTCCCATAGCGGTAAGCCATATGCAAGTGACGGGCCAAGCAGCCAAGAAGAAATGTAGACTACGGCTATTGTTAAAGCTAGCATACTGGAAGATGAGTCTCCCAAAGTAGCCATGAGCCGCAACAATATTATACGTCTCTTCTTCTTGGCCGAATTTATATCCATAGTTCAAGGACTCCTGTTCAGTCGTCTCACGAATAAGTGAGGAAGTAACAAGACTTCCGTGCATAGCAGCGAATAAAGCTCCACCGAATACCCCTGCAACACCGAGCATATGGAACGGATGCATAAGGATATTGTGTTCGGCTTGGAAAACGAACATGAAATTGAAAGTGCCAGAAATACCAAGAGGCATACCATCACTAAAACTCCCTTGTCCGAAAGGGTACACCAAGAATACAGCAAATGCTGCAGCTACTGGTGCTGAATAAGCGACACATATCCAAGGTCGCATTCCTAATCGATAACTAAGTTCCCATTGGCGTCCCAGGTATGCACTGATACCGATGAGAAAGTGGAACACAATGAGTTGATATGGTCCTCCGTTATATAACCATTCGTCGATGGTTGCAGCTTCCCAGATTGGGTAGAAGTGAAGACCGATTGCGTTAGATGACGGGACGATAGCCCCTGAGATGATGTTGTTTCCATATAGAAGTGCTCCTGAAACAGGCTCACGTATACCATCTATATCAACTGGAGGTGCAGCTACAAATGCTATTAAGAATGCTGTAGTTGCTGTTAAAAGTGCAGGGATCATAAGCACCCCAAACCACCCCACGTAGAGGCGGTTGTTTGTACTCGTAACCCAGTCACATAATTGATCCCAGTTTTGAAGAGGGGATTTAGTTAATGTGGCTGTTGTCATTTAGAGAATAAAAGTTTAAAAGATTCCTGGAATGATCTGTCCAGTGGTGACATAAGCACCTAGTGCAGCGATGATACCGATCATAGCCCACCTTCCATTTTGAAGTTCTGCGTTGTCGTTGTCCATAGTTAGCACTTGTACTTGTGGTTCTTTAGCGAAAATGTTTTGTTTACCGTATTCGGTAGTGACCATTTTAATAAATGTAAATGTAAATGGCGGTGACGATGAACTGTTCGGGCCGCCACATATTTTACTTCTTAGGTGGTCTACCTTTCTTTGTACCGTAGGTACCTTTTCCTTTTGGCATTATACTTTTAGATTAGAGGCTTCTAGTTTACGACGCACATCATCACGGTAAGCATCATCAATTTCATACATAGGATTGTTCATATCTCTAACAACCTCAGCCATGCTGCGATAAGTTTCTGCCTTGGATGCTTTACCAGTAACAAGAGTAGAATCCCTACCTTGAGCGTCTTCAAATTGTCCCATAAGTGCTTTTACTGCGAATGTTACTGCGGCATTATTGCCTGTTTCTATTACTTCATCAAAGTTTTTAGTATCTTCAGGGGATAGATTGTCTCCAGCCCATTCCATAAGTCTACCATAACCTTCTTCACCACCCGCTATATTATGTACAGCTTTAACCTCAGCTTCACTGAGACTAGGTGCTTCAGTTTCTTGCTTGAGAGCGTCCCAACCAAGTTCTCTTCTAACACCTTGGAGATAGTTATCAACTACTGTTTTATTTAAACCAGCCTTTGCTAGATTAGAATACATATCCTCACTTAAAGTACCATCGTTTTGTGCGAAGTACTCATTCATTTCGTAAGGATCTATATTATTGTCTTTAAATAAACCATTAATTTGAGACCCATAAAGCTCTTCAGTTGTATCATAATTAACTGAACCATCTTCATTATAGAACTGTTCTTTAGTATACTGAGGAGCTTCCTCGGTCTCTTCTGTTTCTACTGTAGCTTCTTCAGTTTGAGTTCCTTGTTTCTTTTGTAATTCAAGGTAAGCTTTCTCAAGATCTGCAGTAGATTTATATTTACCAGCAAGAAGATTTTCTTGCTCGGCTATCATCTTTTCACCAATAGCTAAAGTCTCTGCATCACGGGCTTCATTAGCCTCATCAATTAGAGTATCCTGTGTTGGATCATAAGTGTATGTTTGTGTTTCAGTTGCCATAGTTTACTGTGGTGGTGCTTGTCCTTGTCCCATCATAGCTGGGATAGCTTCTTGTAGTTTTTCAAAACCTTCAGGGTTTTTAGATGGATCCATCATAGGAGTACCAGCTAATTGTCCTGCTTGATCCATCATAGATGCTTGCATAGCTTGCTGTTGTGCAGCTTGTGCTTCCTGTTGTTGTTCTTGTACTGACTTAATTAAATTCAATACATCAATACCAGCGGAGGCTGCAAGACGTTTGATTGCTTCATCAGGGTTCATGAATTTCATCATAGCTTCTGGACCCATCGTCTGTGCAATCGTGGTTATGAATTGTACAAGTGCATCTCTATCTTGTCCTCTACCTAAAGCATTAATACCTGCTACAATAGTAGGTTTAACTAAGTTCTTAGGTACAGTAGGTATCTGTTTGTTCCTTTCAAGAGTATGCATCTTACGATTCAAATATGGTATTAGAAACTCAACCGTAAGTAAACTGAATAGCCCACCCAATTGTTGTTCTAATTCCATCTGTGTCATACGAACTTCCTCAGCTGTAGTACGCTCGGAGTCTCTGACATTCATTATAAGGAAAGCCTCAGCTAACCTTTTCTCTAACACATTAACCAGTTGGTAAGCAGTCTGGAAGTCAGCTGTTTTACCTACTTGTACCACACCTATATCATCAGGTCTACCTTGTATGATAGCACCGTTACCAGCTTGAGCTAATGACTGTGGCTTGGTTACTGAGCTAGGAGATACGGTGAAGACAACTTTAGCTGCAGCTGCACTACCTTCTACAAGGGCTTGCATTAATGCTTCTAAAGATTTTAAATCTCCAAGGAACTCTTCGACTCTTGACCTACCATAGTCTTCACCATCTACTGTGACGAAACGTAGTGGTAAGAAAGGACTCTTATTTTTAGGAGCCTTACCTTCACTACCAGGGATCATTACATCATGTGTTTCTTGCCACCAAATCCAACCTTTCTTAGTTGATTTGATACAAGTATAAACATCACAGTCTTTAGACTTATTGGATGTTGAATCATCCATAGGTTCATTAGGCTGTTTGATATCCATACCAGGGGGAAGATGCTCTCTAGCTATCTTCTCTTTTGTAACTATCTCTGTTACATCACCGTTGCCATCTCTTTCTACCACGTATCGGTTAATAGGGTACATTTTAATACCCTCTTTGCCCATGTATATTAAAGCATTACCTGTTACTACGAGGTGTTTAATTGCAGAAAAGATTTGAACACGATCAGTGGAAGCTGCAATGCTTTCCATTATCATACGTTCAATCTTTGCAAAACTTAAATCCAATTCACTCTTAGCTTCTGCAGGTATCTCAACTCCTAACTTAGAGTCGTCTAACTGTAGCTTAAAGAATGAGGTTGAGGGTGGTAGTAAACCTAGCATTAATTTAGATGCTAATGTTACTACACCCTTTGCACCAACTGATTGCCACGGTGTTTTAAACTGGGCATAATTAGGAGGTGATTCATTCCTCATTATGAGTGTAGGTATTGTCAGCTCTGCACATTCATATGCAACATTAAGAAATTGCTCACGGTCAGTGGATAGTTCATTGTATCTTTGCCGTGCTTTTTTCATTATTTAGTTTTCTTAGGAGCTGGAGCTGTACCTGCAGCTGGAGCTGTACCAACATTCACACCTTGAGGTGTGTTAATACCTTGTAGTCCACCTGTTGCTGGCTTCTTAGTTTGTAGCTGTGTTGTACCTGCTGATCTCTTCTTCTTCTGTACTTTCTTAGAAGTGATCTTAGCCTTACGCTTCGTCTCATCCTCAGTCATAGGTGCTGGGGTAGGAGTAGCAGGAGCCTCAACAGGAGCTGTAACAGGAGCCTGTGGTGGGGGTGGTGGGGTAGGAGCTGTGGGGGTTGGTGGAGCTGGTGGCGTTGGTGCTCTAAAGAGATTACCAATCGCACTGATTACATCGCCGACGCACATAATTAATTATCAGATAAGTTTTGTTTTAATAGTCTTATTATAGAAATCTGACCAGCTCTATAAGCGATCTCCTTTTCAGGAAGATTATGGTCAGGGAATTCGTCGGGAAACTGTTGGTCAAGGTCTTCAAGTAAGCGATGAAGGTCGCCCCAATTAAGCGTAGTTTGGGAGGTTTGGATTTGCATGTTCAAAAAAAGCAGGCATTCTAGCTCGCTTAGTCTCAGAAAGCTCGGGTGCTTTGCCTTCATACATTAAGCGATCACTAGAATCGGTCCAAAATTTTCTATCTAAATATTTGTCCTGAGTATTTCTACCTAGAGGCTGGAAGATCCAATTAATTGTGGCCTTCCTAAGTTTATCCAAAGAAGCAGAAGGGCGTAGACCCAGCTCTGTACATACAAGGCTATTACTGCCGACATGGATCTGTTCGTCTCTTGAGATATCTGCCGAAACTGTGCGTAAAGCAGCATCGCCATTAAACCTAAACATAGGGAGAAGAACAAAGAAGATTGCTCTTTCAGCCACGAGAGCTTTGGTAATAGTGTGGTCAGGGTGTGCCATCCATGCATCTCTTAACCTCAGTGCTTCTAATTCAGATTGTTCATCAGCACCATGAGCATCTACTATATATTGTAGTGCTATATCATGACGCTCTTCGTCTTTTACGTTGTCCTCTAATAACCTTCTAGCGTTATCGGGAACATTTTTTTCAAGCCCTTCTTTAATGAAGTTACCCACAGGTAGCTCCATATGACGTATTGCGAGGGCACGTCTGATGGTCTCTTCGGCTCCATCCTTAAGCTTACCAGCCGTTGGCTTGACTGGAGACCATTTTCTCTTACGTGAGAGTAGTTTATCATAGGGATTATTCATTCTTGACAATCACAGGTAGGGGGTTCATTTAGAATCCCTTCCAAGTAATCATTGACATCATCTTCATCTAGTGCAGCATATACATTAGACTTATCTTGTACGTCCGACATCACTTGCAGGGAGTAGTACAAGGAAGTTTGCGGTGAACGCAACCACTCTTCAACGAATTTTTCATCGTAGGTTACAACATCACTCCATGAGTTAAAGCTGTAGCCGTGAAGAAGTCCTGTATTGTTGAGCATTATCATTATGCCGTCTGCTACACGCTTGTATGCGTCCCAGCCAACTTCTGAGGCGATCTCAACATCGCCATAATCATAACTCTGTACACCAAAGGTGCCAGAATCTCTATCAATTGTTTTGGAAATAGGAGGTGCTATTTCAGGGGTGCATGTGTAGCCGTCAAGATCTTTACTCTTGTAAGATACTGATGCGGTAGGAGCTATAGCAAAAGCTCTTACCATCTCATGATCTTCTGCAATATTTTGAGCAACTTTAATACCATGTTGTAAGGCACTAGCTATCTCTCCAGCAGGTCCAAGAGTAAACCCACCATTATTAATTTCATCAAGAGCAGATCCAAACTGCTCATACGTTACATTGTATCTTCTTAAAAGGTTTGCTAATCCAAGCAATCCAAGTCCGACTTGCTTATCCGTTTCGGGTGGGAGATATTCTCCTGTTGCCCCGACACCTGTTCGGCTATGGAGTTCGCACAAGCTGGACATACCCTCACTGAAAGCTCTCGGAATAGTGTCGATACTACAGGCACCGAGATTGACATGCTGTAAGAGGCATGTTCCACGTGTGGGCAAATAAACCTCCAAGCATACATTGCCGTAGATCCGTTCGAGTTTGTCATTGTACTTATATTTATTAAGCCAGATATCACCTGATCGGATTCCGTAGATGATGGCTTGTTTGGTTGTGTCATCGGCTAATTCCCATTGGGCTTCGTTCAAATCTACACATCTTTTTACCCACGGTAAGTCAGCTCTCGGAGTAGTGATGAATTCAATAATGTCAGGATGAACAATGTCCAAATGCAAAACGCAAGCCCCATTCTTATAGATTCCACCACGTCTGAGTGTTTCATTTAGTGTTGAGTAAATTTTCCCGAATGATACTGGTCCAGAAGCTGTAAGACCTTTTCCATTTTCGTGTCCTTTGGGTCGGAGCTTAGATAAGTGGACAGCAACTCCCGCACCAAAACGTAACGCATGGGAGACATATCTCCACGATGCTTCAATGCCATTGTCACCCTCCATAGAGTCTTCAACAACAAACACGGTGCATGATACTGGCAATCTTCCTTCAGGATCTTTCATCCAGTTCTCAACTCGGCCAGTTCGAGCGATCAATTCTGTTGTCATTAAACTAAATCAAATAAGTTTGGTAAAAAATAACTTGGACCCTTCATTATTTTACCATCTTCACGGTATATAGGGTTTCCATCCTCTCCTAACTTGCTCATATTACTTGCATGTACACGGCGGTACGCTTCATCTAAGTCCCATTCAAATGTAGCAGCTAGTTGGTGGCATACATAAACTAAGTCAGCGACTTCCTTTAAGAGATGCGCTCTGTGATCTCTATCTACAGCCGAGGGACTAAGCCATAGTTTTTCCATGACTTTCTCTGCAGCTTCTTTCACTTCATAAAACTCTTCAGCGATCAAACTCAAACTGAGTCTCAGCGCAGAGTTCGTTATAGAGTTCTTCAGTGAGTATGCTTGGCGAAATTCCCTTGCGTTGGTTGAGTAAAAACTCTTTTTCATTGGTTAGGTAGTGGATAGCTTTGTCAAGGTCAGCAATAGTATCATCTTTGTGTCCTGCCCTGCAGATATACTTAATGGCATTACCAAGATGATAATTTAATTCTTGATCTCGTATGAAATCCCATACCTCTATAGAACCCCGTTTATAATACTGGGGTCCATAAGATTGGTTTGGCATGGTCATAGTCATAGTCGGTGTGTTGTAATATTCTAGCTAAACGTGCATTCAGTAGAGCGTCGTCGTCCGATAACCCTCTTTCTTTATAAGCATTACAAATAGCTTGCCATTTGTTTGTGCTATTGAGCAACTGTGACGCACGTTTAACACCAATTCCAGGGCAGCCAGGATATCCATCTGTGGGATCACCTGCTAGAGATTGAATTAGATGCCAGTTATCACCATCTTCTTTGGTGATCTCTTCTACATCATCAACTAGGTTCCATAGGTTCCCAGGTATCTGACGCATATCTTTATCAGGACTTACAATGATGTTATCCCTATCTAAATAAGCAGGGTTAGTTGCATCAATGCCAATGGTGTCATCTGCTTCCAAACCTTCACGGATAGAATGATTGTAATTTTCACAACAATAGTTGACCAATCTTCTATATCCTAGAGGCTTACGGCGATTTCGATGACCCTTATAACCTGGAAAAATTTCTTTCCTAAAATTTGAGGTACTAGAGAAGTAGAGAATAAACTCATCTTCCATCATAGCCTTTGTTATCTTCTTTAGCTCACGTTCAAATAGTTTAAGGACTTCACTAAAGTTAGACTGTGAAACAATCACGTCATTACCAAAGTCAATACCCTCTTCACATACTTGAGCCGCTTTATAGGCTAAGAAGTCGCAATCAATTAATAACATTTAGTGTACTTCTGCCCAGTTGTTTCCGATTTGAGCATCGGCTTCAATAGGCAGTCTGAGTTTATAATACTCACCAGTTTGAGTAGCTGCTAGCTTACAAGCAAAAGCAACATCGTCAGCTGATGATGGTGGTGCACCAAGTACTTGCTCGTCATGAACAAAAGCATAACGCTCATGTTTAATATCAGTAAGTAATTGGTCGGTGATTAATACCCACCTCTTTGCAATACAGCCAGCAGAGGACTGAAGCAAAAAGTTTAAAGATTTATGACCTGAATCAACGCTGATACTACGTCCATCAATAGCACGTATGCTACCGCTTTCTGCAACTCGTTTAGTAGCTTTAACCAGATCTTCAAGACCAGGTATAGCTTCCATGTAAGCTTTTCGGATTTCAGCTCCTTTCTTTTTAGCCTTTTCAGGTGGTAAAAGATGGTCATAGGATATACCAAGTTTCTGGTTGCCTGCCCCATAAAGAAAGGCATAAGTGACCGTTTTTACTTGTCTCCTGGAAATCCCAATTTTATCAGCATTAACTTGGTGTATGTCTCCATTGAGTAAAATATCTGCATATCTTCCCCCATCGTAACGGGCTAAGTAATGTGCAAACATTCTTAATTCAATTCCAGCAAGGTCACTATCTACTAGCTTCCATTTTGGTTTTGTAATAAATAACTCTCGACAATCCTTATCAGCACTAACTTGTGCCAAATTCGGATGAGAATGAGCCATTCTATGTGTGGCAGCTCCTATAAAACAGGAGTGGTGAAGTCTGCCATTCTTGACTAACTTCAGCCATGCGTTCTGTCCTTGTGACAGCATCCCGAGTTTCTTCTGTGTAACCAGAATCTCAAGGAATATTAACGCTTCTTTTGATCCAATCTCTTTTAAAACAGTCTCATCAATAACTGCTTTACCAGTAGCAGTAAACTTTTGCGGTTCCCAACCTTGAAAGGTTTTAAACCACCAAGCTATATGCTCTCGACTACTAGGATTAAAATCCTTTAGGCGTTGCATTTCGCAGCCTTTTACATAGCCTTGTGTTTTATTATCCCTGCGAGGGGTAAATTTATTGCCAGGTACATAACTACAAATACTCTCAGCGGCCTCTCTAAGGCTCTCTAAGCGGTTTAATAGTGTGTTCTCTAGCTCTTGTGCTTTTCGCACATTAAAGGGCCATCCTATGGTCTTTTGAGTTGCCATTAATTCGGCAATCTCATGCTCTAAGATGACGGGTTCAGGAATTTGTGGAAATGCTTCCATAGTTTAGCTAGAATAGCAACGTCTTGTATGCAGTAATCCTGCATGTCTTGTGACCAGTTTTTCCAATCGGTGGTCTCTCCGAATTCATCCTTAAAACACTTGAGTCTATATCCATAAGCTTTGAGACTATGTGACCCATATAAACGAGCTGGCATATAAGGCCATTTACGTCTTAGATCAATATCTAATAAGTTAGGATAATAAAAACGACTGAGTATCAATGTGTCCCAATGGTTAGCTTTACCTTTAAAATAAGGGTAATGTTTCTTAATTTGTGGTACATCATAAGCTATACCATTATGAGAAACTATATTATTTGCTACCTCTAACGTACTAATACCAGTGGTAATAGAATAATTAGAAGCCATTGGTAGGGTTTTAGGATCATCAGCGTACTTTTCATCATTGTAGGCATTGACTTGTCCAGTGTCCAAATCTTGGATAACCATACAGTGAATCCTTGTGGAATCAATTCCATCTGTTTCTGTATCAAATGCTAGGTTGATCTGTTCTTTGGTGTCCATTTGTAGGTTTTATCAACAAACTTAGCCTTTTTAATGGCAGCTTGTGATGGTGGATTAGGTCTGTTAAGATTAAAAGTCTGTTTGTGGGTCGAAATCGGTCGTAATTTCATTTTCAGTAAATCGACAGGTGGATAAATTGTAACCAATGTTACATGCTATGCCAGTCTCGCCAGAATATCTATTTTTAAGGACTCTAACAATCGTAGAGCTTCGATCAGAGTCGGTCTGTTGATCTCGTTCGAGGGCAATAACCGTATCGCTAATCTGAGCA
>Ga0208815_1000082_pt1 | contig 31829 bp, 21 predicted proteins | sample Virmet3438_5245_FD_185733 | JGI IMG/M metagenome (GOLD analysis project Ga0208815, IMG submission 185733) | Marine viral communities from the Southern Atlantic ocean transect to study dissolved organic matter and carbon cycling - metaG... | ecosystem: Environmental > Aquatic > Marine > Oceanic ... | reverse complement strand
ATGTAAAACTTGTTCTTGGTAATTCACAGAATCTAGTTATAAGATATGATGGTACAGATAATATAATTGGTTCACCAGTAGGTGATGATTTACATATCAAATCTGGAACAGGAGATAATGATAATCTAATAATTGCTTCTTTTATTCATAGTGGTAGTAAAGTTGGTATTAAAACTACAACAGCAGATAGAGATCTTGAAGTTTTTAATAGTGGTGGTCAAACATCAATAGGAATTAAAGGTGGTTCTAATACATCTCAATGTTCTTTATGGTTTATGAAACCAACTGATGGTAATATTGGTGGAATATACTATCTTCATGGAAGTGATGATAATCAAGGTTTTCACTTTAGAGCAAATGATAATCAAGTAGCAAATATCAAAGGTAGTGGTATATTAACAGTAGAAAATACTATTTCGGGTGCAGGACATACATCTGGAGTTTATATTTTTAAAGCAGGTGGTAGTAATGATGATCATGCAGAACTTGCAGTGGGATATGATAGAGAGAATTGTTATTTGATACAAAGAAAAAGAAATAGTGGTGATATTGAAATTAATACTACACAATCTGGAAGTAGTGTACAGCATGAATATAGGGGTGCTACCAGATGGATGGAATATGCTGATGGAATGATTAGCACTTATGCTGGTGGTGGTGCTAATTTTATTGGTCGTTGGAGATATTGTCAGACAAATCAATCACAAAATTATGAACATAATATATTAGGACCAGATGGTACAACTTTATTTCCAACTTATGTTGACACAAATGCTCATGGTATAATATGGGTTGGTGTAACAGGAACAGGTACTAATAATGCATATACTCAATATAGATTTTCTAATAAATCAAATAAAGCTAATTTACAGTTGGTTCATCTAGCTGGTGGTTCTTCTGGTAATTCCAATGTACCTTATATTGTTAATAATGGTGCCAATTGCCCTGCATGGAAAATGGATCATTCTGGAACTTATACAATGGTAATTGATGTTATGATGTTTGGTGGTAAAAGTAATAATGGAACATATAGTACAGATAATATCGCTGGTGCTAATTAATAGGAGGTAATTATGGCGACTGACACAAACTTAAGTCCTTGGTTATGGGAGCAAGGTGGACAAAAATGGGGAATGGATCCTCGTATTTCTGATGCAACCATTGAGCAATGGGAGAAAGATGCTATAAATGCTCTTTCTACTTCTGAAAAAAATACAATTGTTACTGCACATTTATGGAAATGTGTAAGAAAACAACGTGATGATTTATTAGTAGAATGTGATTGGACTCAAGGTGCAGATGTTCCTAATGCAATAAAATCAGCTTGGACATCTTATCGTCAGGCATTGAGGGATGTACCAACACAATCTGATCCTGATAATATCACTTGGCCAAGTAAACCATCATAAATATCTAAAAACCTATAATGACGTTAATCCAGATTACAAAAGTTAAAGGTCCAGGTATTCATACACTGGCTAATATTGTTAGTAATACGATTAGTCTTGGTGGGATTGCTACTGCATCAAACTTTAAAACTGGTACATCTAATTTACATAATGTTGGTGTTGAAGTAGCAGGTATAAATGTTTTAGGTGCTGATACACCTATAGGAACTGGTGCGACAATATATGATGCAGGTGGAGCAGTATTTACTGGTGTTGTAACTGCTACAAGCTTTAGTGGAACTTTGACAGGTAATGTGGCAGGAGATGCAACTGGATTGACAGGTACTCCTGATGTTGCTGTAAGAAATATAACAGGTGTTGGTGCAACTTTTACGGGTAATGTATCAATAGGTGGTACATTAACATATGAAGACGTAACAAATATAGATTCAGTAGGACTTATAACTGCACGTAATGGTATAAAAGATCAAACACTGACTGCAGGTCGTGTTGTTTATGTAGATAGTGACAAAACCTTAACTAACAGTGCCAATTTAACTTTTAATGGTTCTGATTTATTGATTGATGCAGCAACAAATGCATATAAGGGTGTTAAGTTTGATAATTCATTCAATTTAACTTTTGGTTCCTCTGCTGGTACTTCTCCAAGGATATATCTACAGGGTACTAGTAATGGTCAGTCAGATGCTGGAGATACTTTCTTTGCAACAGGTACTGGAGGTGTTCAGAAATTTAGATCAAATACATATACAAAATTTGAAGTTAATGCTGATAATACAACAGCAGAAGCACTTCGCATCACATCAACTGGCTCCGTAGGTATCGGAACTGATACTCCATCTGCTCAATTAGAAATTTATGAACCTGTATTAAGTGGTGATGAAATATTACTTCATTTAAAAGGTAGCCCCCAGAAAAATGTTTATCAGGATATTAGTTCGGATGCGAATCGAAGGGGTATAATAAGATTTAAAGATTCAGATGGTACATATAGATGGAGTATTGGTAAAGGAGATTCTGATGAACTATCGAATACAAGTTTTCATATTAGTTCAGGTAATAGTGGCGGTAATGCTGCAAAACTTGTCATCACATCTGATGGAAAAATTGGTATAGGATTAGATGGTCCTACTGCTAGACTTCATGTTAATGGTGCAAGTAATGGATTACAGGCAAGATTTGGTGGAACTGGAACTGGTTTAGGAGTATCTTGTGGACAAAAAACTAATGATAATGCATTAGTAAAATTAATAGCACAAGATTCTACTTATGGAACATTAGCATTTGAGACAGCAGGTTCAGAAAGACTTCGTATTACAAAAGATGGTAATGTATTGGTGGGTGATGGTAGTGCAATAACTCCAGTTAAACACTTTGATGTAAGAGGAACTGGTTATCAAGGAATATTAGTAGGTTCAACAAATAACCAAGGTGCTCAACTAGTTATTGATGGTATTGGTGGTGGTGATGCTGCTGGTGGAAATTATTCAGCACTTGAGGTTCCTACTAGTGGACATCTTACTATAAGAAATTTTGATACTGATAAGAATATTATACTTGGAACAGGATCACAAACAGGAGCAAATGATACTGTTGTTATTACAGATACTCAAAATGTTGGTATAGGAACTGATGATCCAGAATACTTACTAACAGTTGCTGGAGATAGTGGAGCAACAAAATTAAATCTAAAGAGAACAAACGCATCATCAAATGGAAACGCCTATGGTAGTATTTTCTTTACTAATGAAACTGGAGCAGATGTTGCGTCTATAAGAGCACATAGACAATCTGCAGCAGATGATGCTTATCTTGCATTTAATACTAAAGCAACAAGTGGTTCATTAACCGAAAAACTTCGCATAGATGCAAGTGGTCACTTATTACCAGGTGCTTCAGGTACTCAAGATTTAGGTAGTGCTTCAAAAGAATGGGGTGATGTTTATCTTGCTGATAATAAGAGATTAAAATTAGGATCCGATCAGGATATGTTCGTATTTCATGATAATATTCATGGTTACGTTTCTAATCGTAAGGCTAATCTTTATCTAGAAGCACCAACTTATGTACAGATAACGAGCACAGATACAAATGGTAGTGCTCAACAAACTAGTGCAAGATTCTTAAGAGGTGGAGGTGCAGAGATATATCATACGAATACTGTAAAATTAGCCACTACTTCAACGGGAATTTCAGTAACAGGAGAAGTCGCATCATCACAAGACTATCCAAACTTCCGACCAACATTAGATCTTAACTTTGCAGCAGTCAAGAAATTAGATTCAAGAATTACATATGAAAGAACTGGACCTGCATCATACATTGATGAGTTTGGTAAAGTTGTATTAGTTGGTGAGAATACTCCAAGATTTGATCACGATCCAACAACAAGAGAATGTAAAGGATTATTGATTGAGGAGAGTAGAACTAATTTAATTCCAAATAGTTTTGATAAAGGAACTTGGAGTGCAGGTAGTGCTGGAACACTTACTAGAGATGCAGGTATTGCTCCAGATGGAACAATGACTGCTACCAAAGCGTCTACTACATCAAATGATATAGATGTTAGTCCACAACTTGGTAATGCTAGTGCAGGTGCTACTGGTCAGGTAGCAATATCAGGAAGTACTACTTATACTCTTTCAATATGGGCTAAAGCAAGTACAACAGCACAAGTTGGTAATAACTTTAAGGTAAGATGGAAACGTGTTCAGGGAGATAATGTCTTTAGTGAAACTACTTTTGCTCTTACAGCAAATTGGACTCGTTATAGTACCACTGCAACAACTGCAGCTAATAATACTACGGTTGCGTGTTATATTGGAGGAGTTGCTAATAGCGAAGCATTAGTCTGGGGTGCTCAATTAGAAGCAGGAAGTTATGTAACTTCACTCATTCCAACACATGGACGGTCAGCAACTCGTGGATCAGATGATCTAGTAATAGATGGAGGTGACTTTACTGATTTTATTAATAAATCTGAAGGAACTATACTTGCCGACTATAAAGTTATTGGAGGAGACCCAGAGATAATGTATTTAAGTAATAATAATTCTAATTGTAGAATTGGTTTATATGAAGCAGGAAGTTCTCAAACAAGATTCCTAGTCAATAATGCTGGAACACTAGCAGATACAACTGATTCTGCTGGAACAACAGTTGGTGATAATATTAAATCAGCAGGTGCATATAAGTTAAATGATGTTGCTGCTTCAAAGAATGGTGTAATTTCATCCACAGATAGTAGTGTTACGATTCCAGATGGGATTGATAGAGCATATATTGGTGGTTACTACAATGGAGATGTTGAGGGTTCATTGGGATTGAGAAGACTTGTGTATTATCAACAGAGACTTCCAAACTCTCAATTGGTTACTCTAACCGCATAATAAATACCACAGGAGAGATATAACTAATGCCTAATCTAGTCGGAATCGGAAATAGTCAAGTACCCACTAACGCAATGTTGGGTGGATTAGCCTATCAAGATCCTGCTCATGCTAATTTAGAGAATGTAGAGATAGAAAAGATTGCTGCTATTAAGGCACGAATTAATAAAAGTCCATTAGCAAATAATGAGAATGGTGTATTTGTTTATAATACTGCAAATGATAGTGATGGAGGAGCATGGAGACATAGAACACAACATACATCTTGGTATAATGAAGAACCATCAGAATTTAGAGGACATCGTAGAGAATTCCCTTCTATTGCTGTAATTGTTACTGATACTGATGAGGTAGCAATATATGATGGTGATGATCCAAACCTATCAATGTGGATGAGATTTAAGGCATTCAGTGGTGGTGGAGGAATGGAACCAAATTATGTACTTCAATATTCTGGATCTACATATCGTGCTTGTGCATTAAATGGTATATTAGTAATAGGACAGGGTTCAGGTGGAGACAACTGGGGAAATCCAATCGTTAATTTTATCTCCGAAGAAATTGAAAGAGCAGACCCTCATACTTCTGAAGGTGGTAGATGGTCTGGAAATATTGCATCAAGGAATGGATATAATGGTGCTTCTGCAGAAGGATATGTTGATCCAGGAAAAGGATTTGTGATTTCTAACTCTAGAATAAGAGGTCTTGCAATGAAGGTATTGGACAATGCAATGATTGATCCTAGAACTGGATTACCAATACCAACAATTGCATATGCAACACATGGTAGTGGTATTACTGTAATTACTGCTAATAATGATGCTAGTGCTTCAAGAAAGGTTAATGATATTACAGCTAGTGCAGGTAGTTCATATGATGTATGTAATTTTGTTGATTTTACTGAGACAGGGCATCTGATATTTGAACAAGATGGATCAAATGGACGATCTATATTCTTTATACCTGTACCAACAGCAGATAGAACATCAAGTACAAATGATGGTTCAATTACAGATAAAGTAGTATTAAAACCATATACTGGTACTATTGATTATCCAAGATTCAATGAAATGTTATCAACAACTGAAGGAATTTCATATGGTATTCCAATGAAAGGAACAGATCATGCATTATTATCACATGCTGGAAAGGTTACTATAGTTAAACCAAATATCTCAACTCCAGCAAAAGGTATGACTGCATACATTACAAAGGATTATAATACTGGTTGGATGTATGGTGGATGTAGAAATGTATGGCTTGCATCTACTGATGCGACTTTTGATAATACAAACCATGTTACTAACGGAGAATTTGGAACAGATTCAAGTGGATGGACTAGTAGTAATGTAAGTCTTTCTATTGAGAGTGGTGCTCTTAGAGTTACACAAACTGTAAATGGATCTTGGAGTGGAGGATCTATAATGTACCAAATGGCAGCAAATTTTGTAGTTGGAAAAACATATTCTGTATCTTATAAGATAAGAAGTGGTGGAACAACAGGTAATTATAGTCAGGGATTTGGTTCACGTATACAGAAAGGTACTTCATTCCACTCAAATAACACTTTAAGTTATAGTTCAACTACTTCTGATCCTGGATCTTCCTGGGTTTATATATCTTGGACATTTACAGCAGAACAAACTCAATATGGTTTACAGATATATAATTTTTATGGTACTATAGGTTCTTATTTTGAGGTTGATGATGTTGTTGTTCGAGAAGCAGTTGAAGATCGTGCATACATCCAATCTAATGCTTCACATAATCAAAAAAATGGTTTAGGAAATGGACTTAGAATGAATGGAACTGGTATTACTAAAGCACCTATATATCCAGGTTCGGAATTAGTATATTATACTGGTTTTGCTTCTGGAAGTAATTTGTGGCAAGAACATAATTCTAATCTAAATTTTGGAACTGATAATTGTTATATGTCAGTATGGGCATATGGTGGTGGTAATGGTCAATGTTTAATGGTTAAAGAACGTCCAGATGTAGATGCTCATGGATCAATGATGATATTTCAAGATAGTAATGTGCATAAGTTTTACTTTAGATGTAATGGACAATCTAGTTGGGGTACTGTTACAAGTAATGTAGAATTTGGAACTCATTGGATACATTGTTTTTTAGTGAGAAGGGGTAGTAATGTAGAAGGATATTGTAATGGAATTTATCAAGGTAATGCTTCATTTGCAGGAACAAATGGAAATGGAGGAAGTGTTCAGGCTGAAGTAGCTATTGGTTCTAGAGTTATAAATTCTTTCCAGACACCATTTACTGGTAGATTAGCATTAGCAAAAATAGGAAAAGGAGCACCAACTGCTGAAGAGATTCAGAGAATTTATGCTGATGAAAGAAAACTATTTGCTCCAAATGCGAAGTGTACTTTATATGGTTCTTCTGATGATATAAAAACAATGGCTTATGATAAATATACAGACATTTTAAATTTAGGAACATCATCAGGTCGTAGTGATTTTGTTGGACTGAATAGAATAAATAATACCACTACATCAACAACAACTGCAATATCAGCAGCTGGTGGATTAATAGCAGAGGCATCATAGTATGGCAATAAGAGTAGAAAAACCAGCATTTAATTTAAGATCTAAACTTAATGAACTTGATTATGAAAGGATACCTTATCAAAAGATGCCATATGGAAGTGTTGTAGATATTGATTATGCATATAACAATACACAATCGACACATACAAATCAAAATACAACTTGTGTTGGACCAGTAGTTATTAGTAGAAAAGACAGGAATAATGCTATATGGTTATATACTAATGTTGAGTATTATCATGATAATGCAAATGGAAAATTTTCATTCCAAGTTTCTTTTGATGATGGAACTACCTGGACAGATTTATTCCACTTTCATGGTGAGGATGATGCTAGTTCAAGTAATGGGTATTATACAAACTCTGTAAGTGGATCATATTATTATGAACCAACTGGAAGTCTGCACGAATGTGACCATCCTCAATTTCGCACTAGATTTAATCATATAACTCAAAATGGTGGTACACTTTATTTAAATAGAGGTAAAACTGGAACTAGTGCTAACTTTTTTTCTGGTGCTTGTACATTAACTGCTATGGAGATTAGACGATGACTATTGATAAGACTGATGCTATTTTAAGTTTAAAACCTGGTGCATCTTTTTCAGTGTATGGAAATGATAGAATTGAATGGAATTCACAAGACATAACTCAACCTACAGATGATGAAATAAATGCTGAAGTTACTAGGTTGCAAGGATTGGAATCAATGAAACTTTTGCGTGAAGAAAGAGATCGTCGTTTGCAAGCAACTGATTGGAGAGCATCTTCTGATCTTACATTATCAGGTGATTGGAAAGCACATCGTCAAGACTTAAGAGATCTTCCTGCTCAACAGACACCTAAATTAGATTCTGATGGTAGATTAGATTTTACTTCAATATCTTGGCCACCTGAACCGTCTTCATAGGTTCGGTTGACAATTAGAAAAATATACTATATAATATTATCAACTTTATCGATATAAAAAGTTTAAGAAAATGGCAACTGAACAACAGAATCATTTAAAGCAAGTAGCAGAACAGTCACAAACACTTGTTTCTGAAATTAATTCATTAGAAGCACAAGCAAAATCTAAAAGAGAAATGCTTTTGAAACTTCAAGGAATTGCAGAGTACCTAGATGGACTTGGTGTTAAACTTCCTGAACCAGAAGCAGAAGAAGGTGAAGCAGCAGAAGGAACTGAAGTAGTAACTCCAGAAGCAGAAACCCCTGCATCTTAATAGGATAAATAGAAAGGAATCATATAGGAATATAGATGGCATATATTGGTCGTCAGCAATCTTCAGGATCTTTTCTAAAACTAGATGATATCAGTAGTTCATTTGATAATAGTGCTGTTCGATTTAACTTGACGTTAGGTGGAGCAGCATTTTTTCCTGGAAATCCATATACATTAATGTTATCATTGGGTGGTGTAATACAAGAACCAATATCATCATTTACAATTATTGATGATCAGATAGAATTTGCAGCAGCACCAACTTCAGGTGCTAATTTCTTTTGTGTTGTTCTTGCAACAACCAATACTGATCCATTAAAAACATTAACTATTGGGGTTAGAAGTGGTGCTCAAAGTTTAGATCTTCATGGTAGAGCTATGATGGTTTCTGATCGTAGTGGAACTAAAATTCCTATCGCTTTTAACCTAGCATAAATAAAAAGAAAGGTATCTAAATTATAATGGCAAATAAATTTCCATTAATACTAAATACGAGTGCGAATCAGATACAAGAGCTTGCATCGGGTGATAATCTTGACTTGACAGGATCTGGTATTCATAATGCTGGAGTTATAACTGCAACAAGTTTTAGTGGTAATATAACTGGTGCTGTTACAGGTAATGCTGATACTGCAACTGAAGCAACTAATGTAAATGTTACTGCTAACAACTCTACAAATGAAACTGTATATCCAATATTTGTTGATGGTGCAACAGGAACTCAAGGAGCAGAATCCGATACAGGTTTAACATATAATCCATCTTCAGGTAATCTTACAGCAACTCGATTAACTGGTACTGTAATGGTTGCTGCACAACCAAATATAACATCAGTTGGAACACTTTCTACACTTGATGTAAGTGGAAATGTTTCTATTGGTGGTACATTAACATATGAAGACGTAACAAATATAGATTCAGTTGGTATAATAACAGCAAGAGACGGTTTAAAAGTTCTTGCTGGTGGTGCTAATGTTGTTGGTGTTGTAACAGCATCAGCAGGTATTACTGTAAGTGCTGGAACTGCAACATTCCAAGGTGCTATTGATGCTAATAGTGATTTAGATGTAGACGGACATACAAATTTAGATAACGTAAGTATTGCTGGTGTATCCACATTTACTGGTGGTGTAAATGTACAAGGTCTTGATGTTAACGGGACTTTAGACGTAGATGGACATACTAACTTAGACAATGTAAGTATCGCAGGAGTAGTAACTGCTACAACATTTGTAGGTAACGGTGACTTCGTAGAGTTGGATGTAGATGGACATACAAATTTAGATAACGTAAGTATTGCTGGTATCGTAACCATAAGTGGTACTGCACCTAATTTATTATTTACAGAGACAGACGCTAATCCTGATTGGGGGATTTTATGTAGTGGCGGTCAAATGAAGTTTCAAGATATGACCGCTACTGCTAATATCTTTACTCTTGATGATGATAAAATTCAGGCAGTAAAAAATCTTGATGCTCTAGCTGGGGTAGACGTAACAGGAAACTTAACTGTTAATGGTGATGTTAAATTTGCTAATCAGAGTATAGACAATGCGGTAAATTGGGGTAAAGTTTCTAATACATTACAAGTTAGGAATGATACTAAACTAACATTTGGTAATTCCAACCAGCTATCCATATATCAAGATGCAGCATCATCAGGTCATAGTTTAATTAAAGGTACTGGATACGTAAGAATTGCAGCAGAAAGTTATTTACAACTTGGTAATGCTGCTACTCCTGCAATGTTTTTCAATTGTGATGCATCAACTGGGTCAGTATACATTGCTCATAATGGTAATGATAAAATACAAACCACAAACACGGGAGCAGTTATAACAGGAATATGTACTGCAACATCCTTTAGTGGTCCCCTTAAAGAAGGTGATACGGAAGTCTCGGTAAATGACACAGGTAGTAATGGTGAAATAACACTAAAGGCAAATAATCTTAATGTGTTAAAAGCAATTAGTCTTGGTACTAATTATGGTGCTATTGGAATTAACCAATTTAATTATCGACACTCAGCTGTTTCTATTGCTCATACAGGCACAAGCACTCCTGATCCTAATATATCATTAACTTCACCGACTGTTCAGGTTGGTGGTGGAACTGGAATCTTTATGAAATCCAGTAATGATATATCAATGCAAAAAAGATATGGAACTTGGATTCAATCAGTAAGATCAACAAATGATAATGGAAGTCCAGAATTTATTATAATGAAGGAAAATGCAGCAGCAAATGGACTTAGTGAACATTTTAGAATTGATAAAAATGGACAAGTATTACCAGGTGCTGATAATACGCAGAATTTAGGTTCATCAACAAAGAGATGGGCAAATATATATTCTGCTGACCTTCAATTATCAAATGAGGGTAAGACAAATGATGTTGATGGTACTTGGGGTAATTATACAATTCAAGAGGGTGAGAGTGAGTTATTCTTAATAAATAATCGTAGTGGTAAAAAGTATAAGTTTAATTTGACGGAGGTTAACTGATGCCAATTTTTGTAGGAGCAGGACATTCATCATTTTTGCATAATAATGCTGTTGGTATAGGTACAACAACTACAGCAGGTAGGAATGCAGGTGTTGGAACAGCCACTGGACAACTGGCATATAATGAAACTATATCAGGACTTGAAGTATATAATGGAGTTAATTGGGCTGCAATTAAGTCACCTTTTGAGGTAACTGGTGGCACCAAGACAACTTCTGGTGCGTATACATACCATACTTTCGAGTCAAATGGTACATTCCAAGTAACTGAAGGTAACAGAGTATGTGAGATATTTGTTGTAGGTGGCGGTGGTGCTGGTGGTACAACTGACGGACCTGGTGGTACACCAAATGGTAGAGGTGGTGGTGGAGGCGGTGGAGGTGCTTCTGTTGGACCAGTTGGAGCTTTAACTCCTGGTAGTTATGCAATAGTTGTTGGTGCTAAAGGAGCATATAATCCAACAGCAGGTGCTGGTGGTAATGGTGGAACTTCATCTTTTGGAGCAGGACAACCTTATGCAATAACTGCAACTGGTGGTACTGGTGGTGGAGGAGAAAATCCAGGTGCTAGTGGTGCTGGTGGTAGTGGTTCAGGTGGAGTTATAAATGGTACTGGTGGTGCTGGTGGACAAGATTCTGCTGCTGCTGATAGTGGTGATACAACTGGTGGAAATGGTGCAAGTGGTACAAACGCTGCTGGAGGTGGTGGTAGTGCTGGAGATGGTCCACCACATAGTGGAGGAGATGGTGGTAATGGAACACAAAATATGTTTGGAGCCTTTGGATGTGGTGGAGGCGGTGGTGGAGCGATAGACCACGGTGGAAGCGTTGTATCATCTCCAAAACAAGGTTTAGGTGGTACTGGATATTATTCAGGTGGTAAAGGTGGTGGTTTAGGTCTAACTGTTGAAGATGGTGGAGGTCCACAAGGTGGAGCAAAAGGTATTGTTCCAGGTGGGTCAAATCATAATAGAAACAACCTCGGTGGTGGGGGTGGAACCTATGGTGGCGGTGGCGGTGCAAATGCAGATAATGTAAATGGAGTTGGACTCGCTACTGGTGGTGAAGGTGGTAAAGGTGTTGTTATTGTAAGATACTTAACTTAAAAAAATGGCACATTTCGCACAAATAGGTAGAAACAACAAGGTTATTGACGTTGTTAGGGTTGACAATTCTTTTATGGGTACTCCTGAAAAAGAGACTATGGGACAGACTTACTTAAAAGAGAGTTATGGAATAACCTCTGAATGGGTTCAGTGTTCTTTTAATACTAAAGCAAATGTTCATTCGGAAAGTGGTACACCACTTCGTGCTAATTATCCTAATGTAGGTTGGATATATGATGATGCAAATGATATTTTTCATAGAGCAAGACCAAAAGATAAAGATGGAGATTCCTGTGAATCATGGACTTTAAATACAACAACAGGTATTTGGTCTGCACCAATTACAAAACCAACAAGTGGTGTTACTGAAACATCATGGTACGTATGGGATGAGTCAGCATATAAAGCAGATAATGCACAAGGTTGGGTTAAGAGTGACGCATAATTGACATAATTAATTTTCTACATTATAATATAATTGATATAAAAATATTATGGCGTTTCAGAGTGTATGGTTCTTTACTGGACTACCAGTAGATATTATTAAAATATTAGAGAAAGATTTAATAGAAAATTTTGATAGTGGAATGAAGGATTCACTACTTCATGGTGATAAAATTAATAAAGATAAGAGAAATTCAAAAAATACTTGGATACCTACTGATCATTGGATTGCAGGTTGGTTGTGGCATTATGTTCAAAAAGCAAATAGAACAAATTTTTTATATGATTTAACACATATTGAATGTGAATCAATACAATATGCACAATATGGAGTGGGGGATTATTATAATTGGCATAATGATGCAGGATTGATTAATCATCATAAACCTAATCTTTCTAATGTAGCAACTGATTCAATATTAGATGATAGATATTTAAAGGAAAAGACTATAGAAAACAATGAATTTGTAAGAAAAATATCATTTTCGCTTCAATTATCAGATCCAGATGATTATGAGGGTGGAAATATTCAATTATTAGATGAATCTAATAAAAATTATATTGCTCCTCGACAGAAAGGATCGTTAATAATATTTGATTCTCGTACTCAACATAGAGTATGTAAGGTTACAAAGGGAATTAGAAAATCAATTGTTGGGTGGGTAGTAGGTCCAAGATGGAAGTGATGAAAGAGAAAGATATTCTTTTATCAGAATGGGAAAATACTGGTACTAGTTGGACACATAATGATTCTTTTGAAGAGAATGGTTTTTTGGTTATAAAAAATCTATATGATTATAAAAAATTATTATGTCCTCCCCCAGAGAAAACGGGAATGTATAAATGGTGGGGTAAAAAATTAGATCAATTTACATATAACGAAGATGAAAGTCAAGTCGAAGGATCTATTGCAAGATATTGGCATCCTCATTATCGTCAAGCACATCGTGATATTCGTCTTATTCTTGAAAAGGAAATAGGTCGTAAATTATATACTACTTATTATTATGATCGTTTTTATTTTGCAGGTCAGGAGTTAACTAGACATACTGATCGATCTGCTTGTGAAATATCAGTCTCAATACATATAGGAACTAATTTACAGGATAATTGGCCAATTTATTTTAAAACACCTGACAAATTTTCAGATTTGTCTAAAAAAGAATTGGTTGAAAAGGGTAAAGTTTTTGGTGTAAATTTAGAAAAAGGGGATGGTGTTTTGTATAAGGGTTGTGAAAGACCACATTGGAGAGATAGAATGCCTGGTTGTTTTGAAGAAATAAATGGTCATGAAAAGTATTATTATCATCAAATATTTTTTCATTATGTTTTACAAGATGGAATAAGAGCACATTTTGCTTTTGATAGGTAGTAGATATTCTACTATAAATAACAGCAACAGTGATACCATAAATAACAATAACTAAAGGTCTGTAGAATCAATGCCATATATTGGTAATAAATACGAGATTGGTGATCACAACAATAGTTGGAAAACGTTAGATGACATTTCATCTTATGTGGCAACTTTTGACGGATCAGCAACTAACGCAGTTTCAACTACTAATAATACAATCAGAGTACCTGAACATAGGTTTATTCAGGGACAGAGAGTAACATATTCAAATGGTGGTGGTGGAAATATTGGTGGACTTACCAGTGGCACAGCATATTATATAATTCATGATACAAATAATGAGTTTAAACTAGCAACAAGTCTTTCTAATGCAAATGCTAGTACAGCAATTAATTTATCAGCAGTAGGAACAGGAACTTCTCATACAGTAACTGCTGCTTTTGATGGTGTAAATAAGAAATTTAAAATAACATATAGTGGTGGAAAGTCATCTAGGTTTACTAGTGCGACTCAATTAAGTGTAGCAATTAATAATATACTTCAAAGACCAAACGATACTACAACATTTACTGATGGGTTTCGTATATCTGATAATGAAAAGATAGAATTTAATGTTGCTCCTGTTGCTGCTGATATATTCTGGGGTAGTATTCTTTCTGCATCTCTACCAACATTTGATATTAGTGATAATAAGTTAGATAATTTTACAGGTAATGGAAGCACAACTGACTTTACACTCTCACATATTCCAGCAAACAATGAGAGTATAATTGTAACTGTTAATGGTGTTTTACAACATCCTACAGATAAGAATGGAACAAGGGCATATTCATTAGATGCTTCTGTATTGGTGTTCACAGCAGCACCTGCGAACGGTGATGAGATACAGGTTAGACATATTGGTTTTGCTGGAGCAACCTCCAGTTCAGTTACTGGTTTCTATGGTAGAACTGGTAATGTAACATTAAGTTCATCAGCAGATGATGCTATTGTTGGTGTTATAACTGCTACTAAATTTAGTGGTCCTTTTGTTGGTACAATTACTGGTGGTAATGATATAGTTGCTGGTATTATAACTGCTAATGCTGCAGATATAGATGATTGGATAGATGTAGGCAACAATATACAATTAGGTAATGCAGGTGTTATAACTGCTACAACCTTTAGGGGTGATGGAGATTTTGTAGAGTTAGATGTAGACGGACATACAAATTTAGATAACGTAAGTATTGCTGGAGTAACTACATTCTCTGATAATGTTACTTTTATAGGTGCTGCGAGTAATGCAACTTGGAGTAAGGGTAATAGTTCTTTTGAACTTGATGATAATGTAAGAATAAAAATAGGTAACTCTGCAGATTTATCAATATATCATAATTCATCAGATAATAATAGTTATATAAAAGAGACTGGTGGTGGATCATTAGTTATTAATGCCGATGATTTTTATCTTCAAAATGTCGCAACTACTACTTTTCTAAGAACACATTCAACAGGAGCTATAGATTTAACCCATAGTGGAAATACTAAATTAGCAACCACAAATACGGGAGCAATCATAACTGGAATATGTACTGCAACTGATTTCAGTGGTGCTGCTGGCGGTGCTGCAGATTTTCCAAACGGATTAACAGGAACTACTGCAACCTTTAGTGGTAATGTTTCTGTCGGTGGTACATTAACATATGAAGATGTAACTAATGTAGATGCTGTAGGACTTATAACTGCACGTAATGGATTAAAAGTTCTTGGTGGTGGTGCTAATGTTGTTGGTGTTGTAACAGCAGTATCAGATGGCAGTGCTGGTGTTGTATTACATAGAACATTTAGTGGAAATGTTGCAAGTTCTGCAGTAAACACTCCTCAATTAGATTTTACACTAACCGATACTGCAACTAGTAACCAAGTAGTTGCAAAAATTTCCCCTCAGGCTCTTGCTGGTACTGGAGATGCATTTAAGGGTTTGCTGAGATTTTTTACAGCAAATGCTTCTGGTACACCTACAGAAAGACTTCGCATCATAGATGATGGTACAATAATACAAAATTATGGTAATTCTACTTCAAGTACTGTTTTCATTTTATCTAAAGATAGTAGTGGTGCAGCAGAATTAAGATTTGATACTGCAACAAATAATACAGCAAATTTATACTTAGGTTCTGATGAACAGTTGAGGTTTAGATATGGTGCTACTGAGGTATTTCGTATTGCATCAGATGGTAAATTAAGTGGAACAGGAACAGGATCAGAATTAAGTATAACTAATACTGGAAGTACTGCAACAGAAATAACTGGATTCTTGTATACTTCCCAATCAGGAGTACATAACCAAGTACATATAAAGACTAGCACAAATAATGGTGGTGATCCATTCATTAAGTTTGATGCTGGTGGACAAGATATGATTGTTGGTGAGCGATATGCTGGCACAACAAACAATTTACTTGTACTAGGACCAGGACTTAATCCTGATACTAAAGATGGTATCTTTGTTCAAGGTACTGGTAAGGTTGCAATAGGAACTGATGTTTTCCCAAGAGGTCCACTTCATATTCATGAAAAAACAACTGGGGATTGTCAAATACATTTAACAAATGCTGAGACTGGTACTACTGCATCTGATGGATTTACAATTTTTGCTGGAGGAGATGCAGGACCAGATGCAGGATTTGTGAATAGAGAAGTAGGTGGTGTAATAGAATTTTATACTCACGATGGTAGTTCAGTTGGCGAAAGATTTCGCATCGACAATACTGGACATCTATATGTAAAAGGTACTAATCATGAATTAAGATTTTATAGAGATGATCTTGGTCGTTATGGTTCGATTACTTATGATGGTGGTAATTTTAATATAAAAAGTCCTGCTAACGATCATACTCAGATTCTTAATAATGGTGGTGGAGTATTAGCTAAGTTTAATAATGACACTACAGTTGATTTTCCACAAGGTGTTCTCTTATTAGGAACAGCAAATAGTTCTTCTGGTCATATTAATGCGTATGAAAATATGTCATTTAATATTGATAGGGATAATGATGACACCAATAGATATTTCTCTTGGCATAAGGATGGTGCAAGTGCAAGTGGCACAGAAATGATGAGACTTACTGAGTCTGGTGATGTTGGTATCGGAAGTGCAACTCCAGCAACAGAATTAGATGTTAGTGGGATAATTTCTCAAAGTAAAATTGAGCTTACTCAAAGTACAAGTAGTTCGTCAGCTGTTAGGAGAGTATTCATTTATGATACTCGAATGGATAGTGATGGTGGAGCATGGAGAAATAGTGAAAGAGTAAAAGCAACATCTTGGTATACTGAATCATTAGGAACATCAACAAGAGGAAGTAGAGCAGAATTCCCAGTTGTTGCTATACTGGTTCTTGAATCTTACAAACTAACAATTCATGATGGTGATGATCCAGATATGCCAATGTGGATGGTGTTTGATAGAAAGAATGATAATGCTTCAACTGGTTGGTGGGATGGTAATAATAGTAATTATGGTACAGATGTACATTGCTTGAATGGATACATGTACTTGACAACTTCATCTGCAGGTGGTTTTTCATTGAATTGGATATCTGAGGAAATGAGAAACTGGTATGTTACCACTTATTCTGGTGCAAGAACAGGTGCTACGATTGCTGATAGGAATAGTAATACATTCCCAATAAGAAGTGGTTCAGATCCTCAAGGTGGAATGACAGTAGCACAAAATCAACAATCTGTTGATATGCGTGTTATGGATAATGCAGAGATAGATCATCAAACAGGACTTCCACAACCTCATGTATTAATTGGATCTGCCAATGATAATGCTAATATGGTTCGTATTATAGACGATAATTTCAAAACCAGTTTAGGTAGAGCAGGACAATGGACAGCTACTAATGGTGGTTGTTATGAGGCTAGATGGGATCATGTTCATGGTGGATATTGGTCCAGTCATGGATATCATCCTGAGACCAGTGGTAGTTATCCTAATCATGGTGGATCTATAACATATACTAAGAGTATTGATGTAAGTGGTACCATTAGTAATTCAGCGTCTAATACTAGAGATGAGTATATTATTGCACAAGGAAAAGGAAAAGATAATACTCCACCACAATTGACTGGTGTTTACCAACATGAAGGAAGTCATTGGACAAGTGCATCTGTTGCAAATTTCTGGTTGCCATTTCCAGATGATGCTAATCCTGGAAAGTTCCATATTGCCAATAATGGAAAGTATTTTGGAACTCGCAATGGATTAACTGTAGCGAGTCATCATCTTGAGGAAATCCCTCAGTATAATAATACAAAAGCAGAAAGAGATGCTCCTGTAAGAAGATCTTTACATGCTTATATTGATAAAGATTCTAATACTGGTTATCTATTTGGTAATGATAAAGGATGTTATGGACATCAAACTTCCACAACAAGTCTTACAGCTGCTTCTAATGCATCTTTATCATCTGATCCTACTTTTGAAGATGGTCATGGATTTGGTAGTATACAGTCAAGTGCTACTGTAACTCATGATAATAGTGCTAACATTGCTATAATTACAAGTAGTGGTGGTAGTAATGTATATGCTGGTAGAGAGGTAACAGGATTAACTGCTGGAGTGAAATATTTGTTTAGTTGTGACTTTAAGAGACCATCTGGTAGTGGTAATACTGGAATTATCCTTCACAATTCTTGGGCAAATACTAGTGGAACACAATATGCTGGAAGTAATAGTTTACCTGCTGATAATACTTGGAGAAATATGAGTTGTGAGTTTGAGGCAGGAGGTACATCTGTATGGTTGAATGTTTATGCACAAGGAACAGTTCATATTGATAATTTCTTTATAGTTCCTGCTGCCAATTATGAGTCCAGTAAGGCATATCCAGCAAGAGGTGCTAGGGCATATGGTACTGTAACCAGAGTTCCTGTTGCGAGTGGTGCAGAATTGACTATGTTAGGTAATACTGATAGTACTTCTAATTTCTTAATAGAGAATAATATTGATATTGATTTCTCTAAAGATTGGTATTTAATGTTCTGGGCTCCAAAGGGAACAGGTAAAGTTTCTATCGAAAGATATAATACTGTTGGCAATTACGCTAATACAGTGTGTCATTTAAGTATGGGTGGTAATAGTGTTGCTATAAGACATGCTGGTTCTCCATTTAATAGTTTTGATACTCCTTATAGGTTTGTGTGTGCAACTCATAGGGGATCTACTAATACTACCACTTTATGGTCTGGACCTGGACAGGAATTACAGTCTCATACTGGTGGAAACTGGTCTAATACATATATGGCAGATTTACACATTGGTAGAGCTAGTTATAATAACCAATATTCTCATACAGCAGGTGGTTCAGATACAGGTGTTGCTCTAGTTAGATATGGTCAAGGATTACCACAAAGAGAACACTTGGAGAAGATATATTATGATGAATTGGCATTGATGCAACCAAATGCCAAGTGTACACTTTATGGTTCATCAAATGCAATAAAAGGTATGGCATGGGATAAATCAACAGATTTAGTTCATGTAGCAACATCTGGTGGACGTAGTGATTTTCTCGGATTGAGGAGAATAAATAATACTACTGTCGATACTGGAATGCTTGACGCTAAAAATGGACTTATTGTGGAGGATATTTAATGTCAGTAAAAATTACAAAACCAAATATTAGATTACAGGATAAAATAAATTTAAATTATGCTGATACTATTCCTGTTGAGCGTATGCCAATAGGTAGTATAATTCAAACTGTTCATAATACAAATGTAACTGCTGGTTCAGCTAATTCATCAACAAGTACTTGGAGTCCTGTTAGTGGAATGTATGTTGACATTACACCAAGGTTACCAGGAAGTAGAATAATGATTCACTGTATGATGAATTCTATTTACGGTAGATATAATAATGTTGATACTACTAGTAATTATAACCATATTAGAATCTATAGAGTTATGAATAGTACCACTCAATTACATTATTGTACAGGTCAAGCAAGTGGAAGTGGTGGTCGTATGGATGCTGAAATACAAAGACAGCAGAATCTAGGAGAACATAGCAGTCGTTTCTACCAAGTAATTGATGTACCACATACAACTATGAAAATTAGATATCAATTATATTATATAAGTACTGGTACTCATGTTTTGATGCATAATGATACCAATGCTACATCAAGTATGACAGCATATGAAATTAAGTACGCAGGAGCAGAAACACAATGAAAATATATCCAGCATTTGCACTTCAAGAACTTGGTATTACTGATTGGACAATGGATGGTTCACCAACGAGTGAAACAGAATTTCTTTCTATGTTTAAGAAGAGATTGAGTGATGGTACTTTTACAAGTGACCCATCTCAATTTGGAGTAACGTGGAGTCAAGTAAAAACAAAATTTGACGAAATGAATACTACAGAACCAATAAAACTTATGCGTGAGGAAAGAGATAAAAGACTTACTTCATGTGATTGGGTTGTCACTATGCATAAAGAGTTGGGAACTAATATTCCTGATACATGGAAAACTTATAGACAGGCACTAAGGGACTTACCTGCATCCTCTTCTCCTAAATTAGATGATCTTGGAAATTTGGATATGGGTTCAGTTATTTGGCCAACATCTCCATCATAAATATTTAAAAAGTATAAATGTCACTATCAGAGATTAGAGTAAATACAACGAAGACTAGAACTGGTGTAGGAACCATAACCTATACTGAAACTGGTCCTGTAATTAGTGGTATTGCGACTGCTTCTAATTTTAAAACAGGTTCTACTAATGTTCATAGTACTGGTGTAGAACTTGCTAACATTAATACTGGTGGATCTACTGCTACTTTTGGTGGTCCAATATCAGGAACAACTGCATCCTTTACTGGTAATGTTTCTATTGGTGGTACATTAACATACGAAGACGTAACTAATATAGATGCAGTAGGTGTTATAACTGCAAAGGCAGGTATTGAGGTAACAGGTGGAACATTAAAACTACCAACAGTATTACAAACAAATACTAATGCTGATTGTAAAGTATTATATCAACATAATGATAATGTAATTCACGGTGGTTCTAGTCTACATTGGAATCCTGCTTACGATACTTTAAAGGTTAATAGTAATTTAATTAGTGCCAATTCGATGTATGGTGCTGGTGGCACACTTAAAGTTGCAGCATCAAACCATTCATCTACATCTTATGTTTTAATCACAGATAAAGTTGAGATAGGTGGTGATGTTGGTATCGGAACTGATAATCCACAATATGAATTGCACGTATGGCCTCCTGCAGCAACTAGTAGTGGTCAGATATGTGCTCAATCAAATGGAAATGATACCTTTGCAGAGTTAGTTTTAAAGACTGATGGTGGAACTGGTAGTATTTGGAGAAACTCTAGTGCCAAAACAACTTATGGTGGAGCAAATTCACTAAACATTTATCAGAGTGCTGCTGCTCCTATAGCATTCTTTACTGATGGAAATAATGAAAGACTTCGCATCACATCAGCAGGTAAAGTTGGTATTAATAGTACCTCTCCAACATATGCTTTAGAAGTTGATGGTGGAACACAGAATACTGTAATTGCTGTTCGTTCATCAGATGCTAAAGCAGCAATTTCCTTCTTGGATAATACCTCTGCTGGATATGGTCGTGCAACTATAGGTGGGGAAGGAGATCAAGTTTATATTACAACTGGTGGTGGTTATGAAAGGATTCGCTTTGGTACTGGTGGAAATAATGTTACTACAGGAATTAGTACCACTGCAAACTTGGTTACGGGTAGTGAAGTTCTTTCTGTTCGTGGTTATTCATCATTCAAGAGTACTAATAAATCTTATGCTGCGATTTATACACATAATGAAGGAAATACAAGTGGAACATATAATGCTCATATACTTTGGAATGCAGGTGGAGCAAACAGAGGTGGCATTGGATATATGCCAAATACTGGTGATGTAATAATAAACAATCAACATTCTCTAATATTTGCAACTGGTGCAACACATTTTAGTGGTACAGAAAAACTTCGCATCACAGGTGATAAAGTGATGTTTAGTGTCGATGCAAAAGTAGATGTTAACAATAGTAGAGATTTGGGAGCAAGTGGAGCAAGATGGAAAAGGGGATATTTTGGTACAGGTTTAATTGTCACTGGAGTAGATAGTGGAACTGTAGATGGTATCATAATTACCAATACATCTACTACTAACAATGGATTGAGTATAGGTGTTAGTAGTATTGAAGAAGCATTCATCTGGAATGGTAGTGATACTGATATGGTCTTTGCTACTGATAACGTAGAAAAACTTCGCATCTCATCAAGTGGTGGAATAAATTCCAAAGGTAATGGTGCAATCTTTGAACAAGTTGAAACAAATAGTTATAATAATTCATGGGCAGCAGCAAATGGTAAGATAGCAATAAAAGGTGATCTTTCAGGTGGTAACTACTTTGGATGGAGACAAAAATCAACTGCATCTGGTAGTGTAACACAAGCAAATGCAGAGAAGAAACTTCCATCTATCAATGACTTTACTTATCCAAACTCTTCAAATGGAATGCTTATTGCTTCCACATCTAAGATAGGATTTGCAGCAGCTGGTGAAAGCCCCCAGTATAGTTCAGGGGTTACGATGCTATTTGATCATAATGGACTTATTCTTGGTGGTAGTAGAGCGTTTGATTGTAGTGATAGTGTTAGTGGTGCTACTACTGCATTGATTAAATTACGTGGTTCACAAGGTAAAATTGAATTAAATAATCCAACAGAACAAAGTGGAAGATTAACTATAAAAGGTGCGAATAGTAGTGGTAACACTTGTTATGCACTTACAAATTCTGGTAAAGCATTACAGGGTATAGACGTTACTTGTACAACAGTAGGTAATAATGGTTTTGGTGGTGCTATTTCTTTTGGTTGTGGTGGAAATGGTCGTTCTGCAATCGCAGCAAGACAATATGGTACTGATGATGATGTAAATGGATTATCATTCTTTACACATACATCAAATACTGGATCTGATAATACAGTAGAAAGTCTTCGCATTCATCCTGGTGGTGCATTATCTCAGAATTTTGGTCCATGTCAGCTTGATGGTCTTGCTGCCGCTGCACTTGTGAATATTACAGGAAGGCAACAGGGTGCTAATAATAGTCACTTACAGACCGATTATAAACAAGGTTTGAGTATTGGTTGGTATACAATTGCTACTTGTGGTTCTGGTCGTGCATCAGCTAGAATTGGAATCCGTGAAACATATAGTTCTAGACACCAAGCTTGTGTATTCTATGCTGGACATCATTATGGTGGTGGTAAGAATCAGAATTGTGTTAATGTTATTTTCTCATCTGGAAGACATAGTGGAAACCCAATTGGTGCAATAAGAATTAAGGGAGCAAGTACTTATGATGGTGCTATGCTTCAGGTTTATCTGCGTGATGGAAGTGGTGGAGTTCAGGCATTCATGCTTGGTGATAATATGCAAGATCAAGGATGGATAATGAAGAATTGGGTTGCTGATGGAACCGATCCTGGTGGTTTGGGCAATTATACTAATATTGAAAATAATTTTTCAAGTCCATCTTCTTATTCTGATATGAATGAAATTCAGGGTGGTGGAATGTCATCTGGTGGTCATATAATTCCTGGCACGGATAATCAATGGACTCTTGGTAGAGGTTCTTATAGGTGGAATACAGTTTATGGTATGAGTAGTTCCATCAATACATCTGATGAAACTTTAAAACAAGATATTGCATCATTAACTACTGCTGAAATGAATGCAGCAAAACGTTTATCTGCATTGTTTAAAACATATAGATGGAAGGAATCTGTAGTAGAAAAAGGAACTGATAAAGCAAGAACTCATAGTGGAATCATTGCACAAAGTATTAAAACTGCGATGGAAGCAGAAAGTTTAGATCCTGACAAGTATTCTTTCTATTGTATTGATGAATGGTATGAAGATTCTGAAGGAACTAAACTTCCATTAGAAACTGTTACTAGACAAGGAGATACAGTTGGTATAGGAACCAATATAACTTTAGGTGGAAATATTGTAGTTCCATCTGGATTTAATAAGGTTACAAGATACTCTGTTAGATATGAAGAATTATTTGCATTCATTGCAGCATATAATGAACAGAGATTTACATCAATTGAATCTAGGTTGACTGCATTAGAGTCTTCATAAATAATTAAAAAGTAATATGGGATTCACAAAGGTTATTGGAGCTGGTATTAAGACCACTACCGACGCACGGGTAGGGATTTTAACTGCTGAAAGATTTGATGGACCTTTTGATAATCTTGTAGTAAATAATGATTTAACTGTTGGTGGGACAATAACCTATGATGATGTAAAGAATATAGATTCAATAGGTATAATAACTGCTAGAAAGGATATACATGTAGGTGCTGGAATATCTGTAGTTGGTGTAGCAACCGCAGCAACATTCAAAGGTGATGGTGATTTTGTAGAACTAGATGTAGATGGACACACTAATTTAGATAATGTAAACGTTGCTGGTGTAACAACTTTTGCAAGCACTGTCAATGCAGCAACTATTAATGCAACACTATTCAATGGTGCTTCACAAATAGGTATTCAATCTGCAGGTACTCAGATTGGTGCTGGAATAACTCAACTTAATTTTGTAGGAGCAGGAAATACTTTTAAAGTAACTGGTACTACTGTTGATGTAAGTATATCAGGTAACACTGGTGCTGGTGGAACTTGGAATAACTATACTGCTGGTATTGCAACTACTAAATCAATTGGTATCAATACAAGTAACTTTGATGATCCTAAAGTAGTTGGTACAGCAAGTTCGTTCCAAGGAATATATGTTTCTAATGGAATGTATATTCATGATAATACATTGAATGGTAATCATTACATTGGAACAGCATACAATGGATTGATGGCAGGTCCTGTAACTATTAATGGTGTCCTAACGATTGATGGTAACTATGTTGTGGTCTAATAAATACCAGAATGGGGATAGAATAGTATGACCGTAATCAATCACAAAAGTATTTCAGGTATAACAAGTATCACTGCTCCAGCAGGTAGTGATGATTTGTTGACGGTTCATACAAATGATACAACAGAAAGATTTCGTATTGTAGATAGTGGTGCTATAGTTACTGGTGTAACAACAGCATCAAACTTTAAGACTGGAACGACGAATGTTCATAATGTAGGAGTAGAGTTAGCAGGTATAAATGTTTTAGGTGCAGACACACCTATAGGAACTGGAGCAACGATTTATAATTCAGGAGCAGCAGTATTTACTGGCATAGTAACTGCTACAAACTTAAATGTAGAGAGTAAACTCGGTATTGGAACTAATAATCCATCTCATGAATTAGATATTGAATCATCTTCACCAGTTATTGAACTGAAAGATAACGATGCAGGTGATTCAAGACTCCAAATTTCACAGAGTGGTGCTCAAACATATTTTGATATGGATGTAGGTGGACTTGGTTCTTCATCTTTAAGATTTAGATTTGCAGGTGAGGAGAGAGTTCGCTTTACAACTGCTGGTAAAGTTGGGATCTCAACTAATGAACCTTTTAGTAATTTAACTGTATATGGTGAAAATAGAAGTGGTGGTGGTAGTGCAACAGGACAAATAACAGCAAAAGATAATGCTGCATGGAATGCTAATCCTACTTGTGGTATTATATTCCAAGGACACTATCATTCAAACAATGCTAATGCAATTTTCGGAGGTATAACTGGATTTAAAGAAAGTACAGCTGAAGGTAACTATGCTGGTGCTTTAGCGTTTCATGTAAGAAAAGATGGAGAAGTATCAAAAGAAAGACTTCGCATCAAATCTGATGGTAAAGTTGGTATCAATACCACATCTCCTGCTAGAATGCTGCATATTTTTTCAGGCAATACTGGACATCCTGTAGTACTTGAAAGAGGTGATAATGCTAATACACAGATAGAATTAAGGACAGGTGGTGCAACAAGAGGATATTGGGGATCTAGCAATGCAGCAAACTTTATGGTGTATGATAATGATGCTAGTCAGGTAAATTTTGTTGTAAATCAAACAGGTGAAGCTGGTCTTGGAATTGTCACACCTACTGCTGGTGATTTAGCAAGTGGTGCATCTTTTGCAGCACCAAAATTCCATATTCTAGGTGATAATTCTCAAAGTGGTGCATATGAACTCCTTGCCAGATTTGGATCTGGAAGTGATGCTGATAATACTGGTGCAACTATTGTATTGAATCATGCAAATGATAGAGGACTTGCAATCCAAGGTGGAAGAAGTGTTGGTAATCGTGGATATGGTGCTCTTAAATCAATTGATAATTTAGGAAGAATATCAGATGCAATAGAAATACGTGGTGGTAATGGACAAGGTGTTGCTCACCTAGCTTTTTATACTGGAGAAGCAACCACAACAACACAAAGACTGCATATTACATCAGGTGGTAATATAGTAACTCAAAGTTTAACAGGTACATCATTTAATAATGATGGCAATAATGCAAAGATATTAGAAGTAACAGGTGATGGAACAGTTGGTGAATATGGACAAATTAACATAAGTGGAAATCAAAATGCAAATGCTGGTACTGTTGGAGTAATTAAATTTATTAATAGAGAAAATTCAGCATCAAGTAGTGGTAGTAATGCTGCTTCTAAACAGTTAGGTTCAATAGAGATGAGAACTTTTACTGGTGATAGTAATGCTGGTGATGATAGTGGTGGTTATTTTAGATTTATTTTAAAAGAAGAAGGTGGTGGAAATGGTGAAGTATTCCGTATTAATAATGATGGTAATGTTGGTATTGACCAATCCGATCCAACTTATAAACTTGATATTTATAAAGGTAATATAAGATTGTTGACAGAGGGTAGTTCATGGAGTGAAAATGGTGAATCTTATCCTACCATATTACTTAGTGCAAATTATGCAGCTGCAAATGATCCTGCTCATGGAAAAATTTCAGTAAGACATTCTAACCAGAATAGTTATTCTGGGGATTTAGTATTCATGCCTCAAGGATACTATAGTGGTTCTTATACATATCCAGAAGTTTTAAGAGTCAGTGCTTATAAGAGAGTTGGTATTAATAAATCAAATCCTGATAGTACTCTACATGTCTATCAGGCTGACGGTGCAAAAATGACACTAGAGTGTGATGATAATAATGATGCTTGGATTAATTACTCTGGTGCATCAAATGAAATGTCTGGTGGTTTTGATAAGAGTGTTGGCAAGTTCATATTATCAAATTCAGATAATATTCAAAATAACCAAAGGATAACAGTTTCTACAAATGGTTCAACTACTATAAACGGTCCAGCAAGTACACAACTAACATTATCAGGAACAGAAGCAGATTTATGGTTGAATAGTACTGGATCTTCTTTAACTACTTGGAGAATATTAGGTTCTACTGGTGGTGTTACTCATAGATTTAGAATTTATGATAATACTAATGGTACAGAACCATTTTATATTAAAGGACAAGCTGCTGGTCAAAAGACCAAAGGTGATAACAATGCTACTTATATTAATCATGGATTGATGATTAATAAGCATAGATCTAGAAGTGGTAATAGTGATATTAATTCTGTTGGTGCAGGTCCATCTACTCCAGTTTATACTAGTCAAGCAGATGGTGAATGTGTATTCTCTATAGATCCATCTTGGAGTATAGTAGATTTAAGAACATTCTTTAATAATGATAACATTTGGTGGGTACATGATGAGGATGCTCCTGGTGGATATTGTATTCAAATTACTGGTGGAATATGGGTTGGTGGTGATTATGGATCGTCATTCCCTTATATTCCAATAGATGATGATGATAAGTACTATATGGAAGTCTATATGAGAGCAGTTACTTCTGGTGATAGTAATGGACATTATATGGGATCTATTGAATATGATAAAAACTTTTTAAATGGTACTGGTAACCCTGGATCTTATGGTTATTGGGTAATGAGTAATACTACTGTTAACTCAACATCTTGGACAAGGTATACTGGAACTCTTGGTCCAAATCATAGTGGTAGTACTGGAGATTATAAATCTGGATTTACTGGAGGAAAGAGAAAGTATTGGACACCACAGGCATTATTTAATTATACTGCCAACTCTGGTAACAGAACATGTTATATGTCTGGATGGAGAGTAATTAGAACAAGGCATAGGAGTAATCATTATTTCCAATCACTATCAAAAGGTTCTGGATCATTCCAAATCGATCATCCTCTTCCAGCAAAGAAAGATACACATTACTTACAACACTCATTCATTGAAGGACCAAAGGCAGATTTAATCTACCGTGGAAAGACAACTCTTGTTGCTGGTATATCTACAGTTAATATTGATACTGAAGCAAATATGACTGCTGGAACTTTCGTTGCATTGAATACTGATGTTCAATGTCATACGACAAATGAAACAGGTTGGACTGCAACAAAAGGATCAGTATCAGGTAATCAATTAACAATTACTGCACAGAATAATACATGTACTGATACAATATCATGGATGGTTATTGGTGAGAGACAAGATGAACATATTAAGGATTCAAATACAACATGGACAGATGATGATGGTAAGGTTATTGTTGAATATCCCAAGAGTCCTGTTGGATTAAGTACTGTTCCTATGACAGCACCACCTATAAATATATAAAAGTATAAACGCCAATGGGAATCCAGATAAACGGAAATAATGATATTATATCTGCACTAGATGGTAGTTGGACTGCTGAAGGTGCAAGTATTAATACGAGTGGTATTCTAACTGCTACTACTTTTGTTGGTAATATAACTGGTACTGCTGCTACTTTTACTGGACCAGTAACCATTGGTGGAACATTAACATACGAAGACGTAACAAATATAGATTCGGTTGGTATTGTAACTGCAAGGTCTGGTCTTAAAGTTACTGGTGGTCAATTAGATGTAGGAAGTAATATTAAATTAGGAAATGCTGGAGTGGTAACAGCAACATCATTTGTTGGTGGTTTACCAATTACAAATGGTGCAGATAATAGAGTTATTACAGCATCAAGTGCAAGTGCTATTCAAGGTGAATCAGGATTAACTTATAGTGGTGGTACATTTCAAATTTCAGCAAATTCACCACAATTACAGATTACAGAATCCGATACAAGTACTTCATCAAGACTTGTGATGAGTGCTGGTAGACTTTATATACAAATTGCTCAACAGGGTCAGGGAAGCAGCACAAGTGCTGGAATAATGTATTTAACTGGATACAATAATACAACTGCGAGTGAAATACATCTTAAAGCAAATAACACTTATAATACTGGACATTTTCATTTAGAAGATGCTCAAGAAATAAAAATTGGAAATAGTGATGATTTTAGAATATATCATTCAACTGATAATTATATTAAATCAGTTGGAACTTCTCAAAATTTAATATTTGATGTTAATAGTGGTGAAAGACTTCGCATCACATCAACAGGATTAGTAGGTATTGGAACTGAGATTCCAGTAGGAAATCTTGAGGTTAGAGATAGTAAAGCAAACTTAATTGTTGCAAAGGATGGATTACCAGTTAAAAGTAATAGTGATCTTGCTGCTAGTTACGATATGATTCAATTGGGTGCTGGTGGTGCATTAGCAAGTTATAGTGCTACAAGTGTTACAGCAGATACTATGTTTATTCATAATGCTTATAGGCATTCTGGAAATAACTGGAAACGTAGGTATCAAGACACTGCTGCACGAATGAGGGTAAATAGTCCAGCTAATACATGGATTTTCGAGACTGCAGCAACTGGTAGTGCAGATTCAGATATAACTTCTTGGGATCAATCACTTCGCATCACATCTGGTGGAGTTCTTTGTGTTGGTGCTACTGCTGCTGATGGTGATGAGTTCTTGCGAGTTAAAAATAAACTCCTTGTTATGAACACTGCTAATACTGGTGATGCTTTCGTAAAAATAAAAGCAGGAGAATCAGGTGGATCTGTATTAGAATTTGAAGCAGATGAAGGTGATGATTATGCAGATCTTTGGCGTGTCCAAAATGCAGGTGATGGACTACTTGGATTTAGAACTAAAGCTAGTGGAAGTTGGGTAGAAAAACTTCGCATCGACTCAAGTGGTAGATTAGGAGTTGGTAATGTTGCTCCTGCTGATTATTATAGTGGATTTGATGATTTAGTAATTAAAACTTCTGGTAATAGTGGTATTACAATTGTAAGTGGTACAAGCAGTCAAGGAACTATTTCTTTTGCTGATGGAACATCAGGTGATGCGGCATATAGAGGTTATGTACAATACAGTCATACCCCAGAAACATTGGCATTTGGTGCTGGTGGAACTGGCACTGGTGGTGATAGAGCTATTTTAAGTAAATATGGTATGTTCACTCTTGAATCTGGAAGTCAAGATGCTAATAGCAAACCTGGCATTGAACTTAAATCAACTGGGTACACTGGTAATATAACTAGATTATTCCAAGATTCTCCTAATGCACAGAGTGTATTAGAAACAACAGAACGACCTTTATTATTTGATATTGATTCTGGTGATCAAGTCGCTGGAACTGTTTTCCGAGTAGATATAGATGGTGATGAAAGATATAGGATCAATGAACATGGTACATATGTTAATCCAACAACTGGTGGTGATTCAGTAAATACAAAATCTGGTGGAAGATTCTATACAATATCGGGAGCAACACCATTAGATGGTACTAATACCAATCAAACAGAGACTCCACTAATGAGATGTGGTCACTCCTTTAATGGAACAATGAGAATATGGATGGCATTTGGTGGTGATGAATTCCATAATGGATGTAGACAATATACTTTTGATTGTCAAGGAACTTATGGATATGTTGATCTTGAAGAGGAATCAGCTTTTAATAATAACGCACTTGGTGCAGGATTAAATAGTTTGGTTTTCCAATATCAAAACGCTGGTTCACCAAACTATTACTTTAAGGTAAAAGGAACCTGGGCAAGTGGTCAGAACACACCATACATTCTTTGGTCTTGGACTGGACATAACAGTGAATATCCTTATGCACTCTAAATAGTTAAAATTTAAATGATATGGCAATAACAACATCACTAACTTGGGAAGTAACAAATGTAGATAGAGATCTATCTGATGGTTTTATAACGTCTGCAAATTGGAAGATTGTTGGAGTATGTACAGTAACTACTGGTTCAACATCTACTACTTATGGTCCAGTACATCATGAAGGAAGTTTGAATTTTAATACATCAAGAACAGGAAGTGAAACAGCATATGAAAGTGTTAGTCAAGATAATGTAATTGATTGGGTTAAAAATGGTTTTGTTGGTATAACTACAATTGGTGAGGGTTCTGATGCAATTACAACAACTGGATTGAAATTAGAAGAAAGTGTTGTAACAGATCATCTTATGGTTTTATATACAAGACCAGCACCTAGTTCTGGAAGCGGAACTCCTTGGTCAACTCAACCATCATAATTTGTGTTATAATAGATACTAAATAATTTTTTAACTTTACGATAATGAATTTCGCAGTTTATACTAAGGAAGGATGCCCATATTGTGAGAAAGTAAAAGAAGTATTACAGTTGACAGAAAGTAAGTTTGTGGTGTATAATCTAGATGAACACTTTGATAAAGATTCATTTTATGGTGAATTTGGTCAGGGATCCACCTTTCCACAGGTGGTTGTTGATGGTAAAAAATTAGGAGGATGTGTTGATACAGTCCAATTCCTTAAAGAAAACAAAATCGTCTGATAAGGGTATAAATAAATCAGATTATAATATTAATCGTGGATTTGAA
>Ga0208815_1000079_pt1 | contig 32731 bp, 23 predicted proteins | sample Virmet3438_5245_FD_185733 | JGI IMG/M metagenome (GOLD analysis project Ga0208815, IMG submission 185733) | Marine viral communities from the Southern Atlantic ocean transect to study dissolved organic matter and carbon cycling - metaG... | ecosystem: Environmental > Aquatic > Marine > Oceanic ... | reverse complement strand
GACTTTAATGCTATTGCTGCCGAAGTAACAGCGCAGTCTCAGGAGTTTGCGTCAATGTCGGTGAATGGCACAACAACATTGTCGTGCACTGACGCTAACGATTCGGATCAAGCGGTTGCTTGTACCGACGCTAGCAAGGATGTATTAAATACCATTACCTTCTCTGGCTCTGATGATATCAATATCTACAATATTGACGCTAGTTGGTTCAGCGCTGCTGATAAAGGCATTGTTTACGATTTCTCAACCACCAGCTACAACATCATCAATGTGTACGGTGAATCAGTTGAGTTATTTAACACTGGCTTCTTTAATACGGCCTTTACGCAGGAAAATGAATATTTCAGAGAAAATGGCCAGTACAGAGACAATGACAACAATGTAGGTCAGCGTCATGATGGCCTTTATACCAACAACATCTTGTTTAACTTTGTTGATGCTGATTTTCTTACACTACATAGTGTGGGTGTTAAAGGTAGTGTACTGGCGCCATATGCAGAGCTAAGTTTCTATAATGGCCATGTAGACGGTAATGTCATTGCTAATAGTTTGGTCACTCCGTTGGTGCAACTGATTAATGACGACGGCGAAACCTACAATGCGCCGACAGGCCAAGTAAATAACTATCAGTTCGGCGCTATCAACGTAAGTGAACCTGCATCAATCGCCCTTTTATTTGGCGCTGGATGTTTCATGCTAGCTAGACGTAGAAAAGCGAATTAACGCTTTAAAAAGAGAGTGAATCTTCAGGCAAAAGCGGCTTTATAGTGCAAAGCCGCTTAATCTTGGCGAAGACAGCAAAAGCTCATCGCTTGTTACACCAGCACCTCGCCCTTCTCGCCACCTTATCTGAATACCCGCTTCAAATGCTTGGTACTCAACCGCAAATGCTTTTCCTATATACCCAGCCACAATCCAGTTGTGATTGATTCGATACTGACCTTCAGCCATAAAATTTCCGCTTAAACCCGTATCTGAGCTTTCACCAAGGGTCGCGTTCTCGTCTGCCGTAGGAAATGCACCTCCAATCGGAAAGCGCAGATCATCGTCTTGTTCAACACGTGAAAGCGCAAGTGAACTTCGAAGTTTAACTTGCCAGTTTAGCGCCTCAAGCGTTAACAGCTCTGAATAGCCCCCGATGCTGACAAACTGACTGGGGCTAAAGTAGCCACCATTGCCGACCGTAAAGCCGCTTAAATTTTTATCGTAGCTTGTATAGCTCAAGAATGGCCCTACGCGCCAATAATCAAGCATGGGAGATATCATGGTAGCAATATCGTAACTCACATCACCCCGTAGAGAGAGTGCGCTATTATCGTCAACCTGCTCGCCTTCTAAGCGACTAACCTGAGCAGTACCTGCAACAGACCAGTTGTCGGCCACTGCATGCGCTACTAACCCTCTTATGCCACTTTCTATCACGTAGCCCCAAGGTTTCGCGTGATCAGCATTGAAGGTTCCGGTTTGGCTTAATAAGCTGTCTTCTTTTGCCTTTCTAAATAAGGTTGCAGCTACCGTTGTACTGGTAAGAAATTTGGTTGCAGATATCTGCCCCGTTACTTTAGCGCCAACGGGTTGATCGAACATGGCATATTCAAGGTTAGCGTAAAAATTGAAATCAGGTGCCTGATAATGCGCTTCGGCGCGAAGCCCCTTATCTTCAAAGCCGCTTATTCCCGAAAATGCTCCACTCAATTGGTCGTTACCAAACCAGTCACCAACTTGAGGACTACCGCTGTAGAATTGCTTATAGTCGAGTGATACTTGCCACAGCCAGTTTTCATAACCGCTGCCAATACCAATATATTGCGACAGAACATCGAAATTACCGAGTCCCTCGCTCCCGCTTCGACTGCGAGTATTAATACCGTAGACTGCACTTAGGCCATCTTTAGTTTGTGCTGTAACTCCCCGCGCATCGCGATTTTGATAGGCTAGCCAAAACTGTTTTCTGGGCCAGGCGTTACGTGTGGTGCGTTCTTGCAATATGCTTTTTACCGCACTGTATCTCAGCGACAATCGGTTCAGTGTGGCTTCGTCGTCTTGATTAATTGTAACCAATTCATTGGCAATTACCGCATCGGTTGGCGTCTTCGCGAGCACTCGCTCGAACGCCGCGGTGGCGGTTGTGGTGTCTTGTATCTCTTTAGCAGCCCACCCAATTAGTGCTTGCTCATCTACACTTAACGGTCTCAAACGGGCGAGTGCTTCTCCCGACTCAATACTTTGCTTGTAGCGCCGTGTATCGTAAAACTGAGCCTGTCGGCTAGCCAGACCATCAGCACAGCGTCGAATGAAAACCTCAGTATTGACACTACATGCTAGGTCGAACGCGCTTTGCTTGGCCGTGTCGCTGCTTTGCGCGCTAAGTGACAAATACCTGCCTTCATTACCGTTCACCAAACTAAATAGCGCGTCGGCAAAGTCGTAATTTTTCAAGTCGTATTGTTGCCATGCCGCGCCCTGCAGCACTTCTTTCACGTAGCCGCTGTTATCAGATTTGAGAAATTGCTCCAGCGTTGTCGTATCACGCAAAGACAATGCCTGCTGTAGCTTAATACCAGTGACACTGTTAAGGCCTTGTTGAGCGGATTGTTTATCGATATCACGAACTGCCGATTGTTGGGCCTGAGAGAACTGCTGCGTTGCCATTTCTAACATGCCTTTATCAATGGCGGTCCACCCCATAAGCAAGTAAAAATCAGTTCGCTTAATTTGATTGCTCAATGCAATAAGCGTTTCTACTTTTTGCTTCGACGTATTTGCTCTGGCTTTCGGCGTTAACTGAGCAAATTGTTCGAGCGGGAGGGCTTTAGAAGCGGGCTTATCTGGCTGCTTTTTTAAAGCCTGAAGCGATTCTCTTGGCGCTGAAACTACAGGCTTGATAGTACCTTTTAAGCGGCCGTTTATTCTGTTTAGTTCGGTTTCGACTTCTTGTGGCACCTGCCACGTAGGGTAACGAGCTTTTAAGCGCGTAAACTCTTCATTGGCTTGCTGAATCTGTCGCTCATTAATATGGTACCAAAGCCCTGTTAAATCCGGCTGATCTTGTTGTGCAGGTAATATACCCAGATCTTTTTCTTTGTACGTTGTTTTAGCTTGTCCGTATGCCTGCACCGACACAAGTGACGTGGCCAAAGCGCCTAGTGCCAGATACAAAGAGGTGCGAGTAAACCGAGTTTTCACGATGCGTTATCCAAAACTGCTAGCATAGAAAGCAGCGTTAAACTTGCCGAGTAATAATCCATGTTTCGATTTATCTCAGGCCACTCTGGCCTTTGCTTTTCTTCTGATTTCATCAAGCTGTTTACCGCAATCTGCACTGAACGCATTCCCTTAGACATTTCGTACTCAGCTGTTTCCTCGTTTAACAGGTTGATGGTAGCTGGCGTAGGCGTTATCGCCCACCATGCATAGTAGGGAGAAAGTAGCTTCTCAGTTAACCTAGCGTTTTGGCGAAAACGTGGGGACCATGCAAGCTGAAGCGGTATACGGATCGCATTAAAACCAAACTCAGGCGATATCACATTATCTAAACTTAACGCACCAATCTTACTGTTATCGGACTCAGTACTATTAGGGGTGAAACGCACCCAATCACTGGGCAATTGGTAGGTAGAAAACTGCATATTCGACAGCAAGATCAAGCCCGACTCGAACAGGCTTTCCCAACGTGACGGAGTATCCGACAGCGAAGACAGGTCAGTTATGGCGGGAAAAACCCAATAGGACAGATTTAGCTGAAGGCTGCTATTTCCTGTTTGGTCAGATGCAAATCCGTATTCCCCTGGCAAGAGCACTACACTGTTATTATTCACCACCAGAAGTTTCTGCTCTACAGCACGTACAATATTCCTGGCGGCCTCCTCATACTTACTAACGCCCCACTTTTCACTTGCACGCAATAATGCCCAGGCAATAAGAATCTCACCATCAGAGGCATTATTAGGGTCATCGATACAAGAAGATGAATTATCCACACAAGGTCGGTAGCGCCAGCTAAAGAGCCCGTCTTCGCGCATGAGCGTACGTTGGGTCCAGTTCCATAATGCACCAAAGGTGTCTTTGTCGTTGGCGTCCACGGCAAAGAGCATACCGTAGCCTTGCCCTTCGCTGTGAGACACATCATCATTTCCTGTGTCTACCACGCGCCCGCCGTCAACAAACAATGCCTTATATGCTATGTACTGAGACTTGAATTCGCTATCTTCCTTGGTAGAGCACGACGCCAACAGGAACAAAAAGCCTATCACTAGCGTCGCTTTTGTTGCGTAATGCAGCTTTACCATGAGTCTTGCACTTGTTTATTTCTGCGTTTAAGCAACAGGTAAATAAGTAGGCTTACAACAAATACAACCAATATAAAGCCTATTAACCAATACCACGGGTTGTTAGACAGCCATAGTCGTAAATGCAGCCAGCTGTCGTCGGCTTCACCCACTTCATATTTATCGCTTACCTGCATGATGAGTGATGGCGAAAGACCATCTTTCCATGCGAAGAAATCCCCTGCCATCTGCCCCCACATCGACAAACTAACCAGATCCTCGACTCTAGCTTGAAGAAGTTCCGGCGTCTGCGCTGCAACAATGAACAAGGTATCGGTTTGTGATGAAACAGGGTGTGCCTGTGCAGTAAGTACCGCTTGCTCACCTAAGTCACTTTCTTGAACGGTATGACCGTCTATGCGCATCTCTTTGAAAGACTGATCGTCAGTCAGGTTTCTTACGCGATTGTACAGATTGTTCTGTAACCGATAAGACCAACGTTTCGTTGCCTCAATGGCCGTACTGAATTCAGACTGCTCAATATTCGTTAAGCTTTCAGGGGTACCTAGAACAATCACAGAACCTTCGGTTGTAATGTCGTTTCCAGTTGCTATTTTCACGTTCAATAAAGGCACTTGGGCTACTTGCGCTAATTTCGCTGAAAGAGTTAACGCTGTATCTAAATAGTCATCTGACGGAATAGCAATGGTTGACGATGGTGCTGACTTAAAGCGCGCAAACGGGTAAGCCGTTTCTGAAAGCAAGACGAGATTAGGTTGAACTGCCACGTTTCCTGCATCAGGTAGTTTTATAGCCGAAGAATCATCAAGCTGGAACACGAGGTGGGAACCTGGAATATCATCACAAGGCACACCTGCTAACGGCGCTCTCATGGTTACCGCAAAGTCTAAATTATTCGTCCCGCCTTTGAAGAACCGTGCAGGTATTCTTAGCTGATAGTCTCGGTAGGATTGTCCGTTAATATTATTAAGAGACAAACCGTGTACAAGTTCGTCATTCACGCTTACATTCATAACCGAACCTGGCCCAAAACCTGCGCCATATCCAAAGTCTAAGAGCAAGCTCACGCTCGCGTTTTCAGGTACATAAAAATCTGCAGGCAATCTGAATGACACCCGTTTGGTGAAGTTCCCCTCATCCCTAAACTGAGTGGTCGCCACACCAAAGTCTTGGAATGTGTAGTGATTGTCTGGGTTCAGAATGCGATGACGCTGCAGCGTTTCCGCCTGCATTTGTGACTGTGAAAGTACGGTAACTTGTGAAATAGGGTTAATCGCATCGTCCATTACCGCCAAGGCTTTCGCTGCCTCAAGTACTTCATCTTGCGTAGTACCGCTGACAATAAGGCGGTAACTAGCCGGTACAATAACGTTGCTGTCCTTAACAAACGCAGGTGTGCGCTGTGCTTTTAGAAACGCGCCATCAATGTCGTTAATCACTTCGTCAGATAATACCGGTGATAACGCGTCGACTGTACCAACTAGAATATGAACAGGCTGTTTTTGCTTGGCTTTGAGATACCATGCAGCACGCTCGTAGCGAGCAACATTTTGGTCGTTCCAAAAACTATTTTCTGTGTCTTCTAGCTGGGGCAAAACGTAACCATCATCAAAGCTGTCATGCTCGATAATAAGCGGCTGATATTGATTCCTAAGAGACAGTGCTTGAGCAACAATGGGAAGTGTCTGATATTTAATTTGATCATCAGCTTCTCGCGCCGTGTAAAGCTGAACGTTTCGCTGTCCGCCAATTCCTGGATTAAAGAATCCGCTCAGCTCATCTAACGTGAAGCGCTTTTCATTCACCGACGTCGCAATTTTTAGCGTTGAGTTGTATGCATTAATTTCGCTCCACAATTCAGGCGCACTGCCGTCAACACATTGCTCGGCATAGTGCTGACTTACCGCTAGTGTCAGAGAGTTAAACCCGGCTCGCCACAATGAAGTAGGGATCGCAATTTCAGATACAAGAGAAGGTCTGTCTGGGTCGAACGCAATCTGTCCAATGGTCGCATTATTGAATCTCACATACAGCTGAGAACGTTTTTTGATTAACGCCTGCGAGCTGACCACTTCTAATGTAAGTAGCGCGCTGTCCACATCAGTTACTGAACTAAGGGGAATTGGAATATCAATGGAGGCAGATTTTCCCTGCAAGCGCACAGTACTTTCACCGCCAAAAAAGTCGGTTAATCGATACGTGTCAGTTTGCGCCGCTAGGGTAAAAGGCATGCACAAACATACGATGAACATAAGGTATTTTTTTATCATTGATTTTCCTTTGCCGGTTTAGCAAGCAAACCTAATTTCCCGGCGAACTTCCCCATTAATACAAGCATATGCAATAAAACAGGCTTTAACCCAACTTTCAACACATGTTTTGCGCCGAACCAGTATGAGATAGCCCTTGTTCTTCTTCGTTGAAACGACATCCAGCGCAGACTATCACACAGTGAATAGGCGACGACTTCGTTTTCTTGTTCTTCGGTTTGAGGCATAAAGCGTACTCGAAGAATTTTTGACCTATTGTCGTAATGCAGAACGCTAATTGGCAAATGAACGTTCTTATTCAGTGCGTGACTCCACGATGTGAGCGTGGCATTTTCAGGTACTAACGCTCCCTCACCTTTCAAGCGTAACCGAGCTCCACCTAGCGAAAGATCGACCAAATCTCCAACCCAAGCTTCATCACTTGTAGTCTTAATAACGACACTGTTCGTAGCTGGTAGGCGTGCCTGACTACGCACCTGTTTCCGCTCTAATAACACACTAAGAACAGACAACAATAGAATCAAATTAAATACATTCCACAACATGACCACCACAGTAAGTTCGCGTGTAAGAGGCTCTGTTATGAACTTATAGACACCGCTCCCTAATGCGAATGTGATTACCAATATTAGCCAGTAAAACACGCTCGATAGTGGCGATACAAAGGTTCTGTCAAGACTCTCTCCTTTTGGTGTTACAACAAATGAAGGTGCCCGCGGCTTTAAGAAAACCTTGATTAATGCGTTTAGCGTAAATGCGCACTGTAGTATTTCATATAACTCTGACACTAAGGGCCATCGGGTTCGCCCAAAGAGCATGGTGGATATCATGTATGTGGCAATAACGTGAGGCAGGGTGAAGGCAAAAATTTCCAGCATCGATGCATGGTAAACCTGAAGCCCAAAGACCAAATACGCCAGTGGCATAAGCAAAAAGATGATGCGAGCAAACGGGAACAGCCAAAACATGATTGAACTCATGTAGCCCACTCGCTGATACCATTTTAGTCCTTGCGCTTTAAAAGGCTTTTTGAGTAGTAAAATTTGCGTCATGCCTTGTGCCCAGCGCATACGCTGCTGAATAAACGCATCAAACGTTTCTGGCGCAAGGCCGCTTACCATAGGTCTGTCCACATATACAGACTCGTAGCCCATTTTGTGAAGATCTAACGCGGTTTCTGCATCTTCAGTGATAGAGTGGCCGGAAATGCCCCCCACCAAATCGAGGTGCTTTCTTCTCATCAATGCGGCTGATCCACAGAAGAAGGAACTCCCCCAGTAGTCTAAGCCTTTCTGTATAGTGCCGTAAAACATGTCGTTTTCTGAAGGCATGCGAGTAAACGCAGAGAAGTAGTTACGCTCAACAGGATCTGGGTTAGCCATAAAATGAGGGGTTTGAACGAGAAAGACCTTCTCGTTTTTAAGCATCCACGGCACGGTTCTATCAAGAAAATCCGAAGTAGGAACATGGTCAGCATCCAAGATAACAATCAAATCACCCGTGGTATTTTGTATTGCACTGTTCACATTACCCGCCTTGGCAAACTCATTTTTTGCTCGAGTGTGGTAGGTAATGTCTAAACGTTTGCACAGTGCTTGCAAATCTTGTCGCCGCTGTTTTGCAGTGGCCGCTGACACAGGGTTTTCAGCGTTAATTTTCTGGTCGGTTCCGCCATCGTCAAGCAAATGAATACGAAGCTTTTCTTTAGGGTAATCGAGCATTTTTGCAGCGCGGATAGTAACTTCTAATATCCCTTCATCTTCGTTATAACTCGGGATCATGACGTCTACGCTGGGCAGAGTTGATTTATCTACCCCTTCCAGGGACAAAAGCGGTCGACTGAGCGGAAACGCGTTAACGATCGCCCCTAACACTGAAGTGATCCCCGCATAAATTTCAGCGCCAAATAATAGCCAGACGGCAATCATTGAAAGAAAATCTGAGTAGGTTAGCGTGTAAATACCACGCCACAGCAAATACCTGACGCTAAGCGCAATGGCTAGCACCAGAGCTAAAATGCGAAATAAATGCTGGTATTTTTGCGTGTGTCGCGCTTCTTTGCTGCACAAGGATATTGCAATGAGGATAACGATTGAAGAGAGAAGCTGGCCCAATGCATCCATGGGTGCCAGCAGTAGCACCCCAAGAATAAAGGATGCTACTAACAGAACAATAATGAACTGAGAGGTGTAGTGTTGTCTACGAGTTTGCGAATAGTCCAAGTTTGCGATCCAATACGTGTATTTGCGTTACACTTGCATAGTTCGCCCTGTTAATTAACGTAATTTTACCGTCCGACATTTCAATCTCGTGATTACTTTTATAAAACAAACGAGAAATGTCATCTCTCTGCTTTTTATTGCTTTTAGACGCTAACAACCACGCCGGATACGTTGCCATTCCAAATGCAGCTACAACAATAAGGCCATAGAACAATACTGGCGACATTGTTGGCGCTATGTACAGGGAAAATAAAAACATAGCCATACTTGCAACGGTAAATATACCAGTAATTTTGCGAAAACGTATAACTTTCATAAGTTTATTTTCTGCATCAAGCAGCATCGAAAGACGCTTCTTCCACAGCTGCTCTGTCTCTAAACTCGTGCGTTCTTCAACCAGTTGAGGTTTTTTAAAAGCAGGATTGGTATTTTTAAACTGTTGAGCAAGCGCAAACACGTTTACCGCAGCGCCTTCATTAATAGCGCTCTGAAACGATTGTTCAAGCGTAGGTGATTGGTCAAATTGTTGTGAGTTATCTACTAATTTCACTGCGCACACTCCCCTCATTACTACACACTGAGTCTACTTCCGTACATTCAGAGGAAAAATTGCTGAAACCATACTTACTGATTAATAACGATACGCTTACATACGCAAATTGATATTGAACTTTAGCTCATTGAACTTTGGTATAAGTCATGTAGGGCAAGGCCTACATGGGTGTGAAGACTATATGAAAAGCCATATAGCAGGTAACGTAAGTCGCAGAAAAGCAGCCCGACTAAACGGGATTAACGTGGGCAAATTAGACTAATTGATAAGGTGAGTTTTATTGCTAAAGCGTTAGGGCTTGCGCAGCTTACTTAAAATACTGATCAAGTTACTTACATTAAATACCGTTCCAAAAATACTGCCCACGGAAATGGCATATAACAGCCCCAAAGTTTCAGCAACAAGAAAAACCTTTCTAATAGTGTGCGTATTGCGGATAACCAAAGATCCCACTGTAAAAATAAGTGAAGACGCATAGGCAATGAAGATTATCCAGCTGTGCTCTAGCACAAACCACTCATAAGCGAGGAAGCCTAGATTCACCGCAACAAAGAAAAATAAAATGGCATTGCTTCTATGTTTAATGGCAATAAAGTTACGAACGCTGGCAAGCAGTGTTCCAATGCCTGCGGCCATGGCATCTAGCATAAAAAAATGCATGCTAAGTGCACTTAAGGCAAACGCAGAAATAAGCAAATACTTGTCTACGTTAGTTTGGCGATACCCAATAAAATTTAAAACAACGGCTATTGCGCCAAAGCCTTCTGCAACTATGTTCATTAATATAAGCTCATTAAAATTTAAGGTAGAAAGGCTGACAAAGGGCTTTGTATTCACTGGTATATTCGCCCTTTTGATCCCTAATTATCAGCTCATTTTTGATTGCATTTTTCGCTATTAAGCTCGGCCATTCCCGATGTGCAGTAACGTTTTTAAGATTATCACTTGCGCCCTCCATTACTTTTTTAAAGTGGAACGCGCAAAGATAAGGCGATTTGTTAGATGTATGCTTTACATAAAGAATATCTGCCAGCGATAGGCCATAACCTTCAGCCGTTTCGATAACCGAGGCTTCCATCGACGCTGGGTACACACAGTACATTTGCCCTTGTTCTATTAACAACTTGCTGCTTGCACTAAAAAGTTCATCTGGGCCCAATGCAGACGTTTGCCTTGCCACGGAGCGAGATTGGCTTTGCTTGCTGTACGCATTTGAAAGTGTAGCTGGCGTGTTAAAGTAAGGTGGATTAGAAATCACTAGGTCATACAAGTGGGGGGAGGTGTAGCCAGTTACATCACAGCAGTAAATAAACAGCTGTTTGGCCCATTTTGCATTTTTAAAGTTGGTAGCGGCCTGCGCTGCGGCTTGCTCATCTATTTCTATCGCGTCAATTCTGGCTGCGCCATTATCGAACGAGCTGATGTCAATTGAACTGCTTTGAACATTCTGCTCTTCACCGTTCGGATTGCAAAAGTGCGCTGCTTTTTGGGCCATCATCAACGCTAAAATGCCACTGCCGGTGCCGATATCCAAGATACGTGGGACATGGCTGAGGTTTGCACGAAACTGTGCCCAACTTCCTAAAATCAGACTGTCGGTGTTCACTTTCATCGCGCATTTGTCCTGTGCTACGGTGAATTGTTTACAGCGGAACATAAGGAAGTCGTATTACCTAGTGCGTTAAAAGGCGCGCATTCTATATCAAGTCGGGTTGTGCTTCACGTTAAGGTTGTGACATTTACTGTGAGCGCTTATTTCCAGCGCTGCAGCGACATCATATTTCTGGCCACGTCAACGGCATGAACGGGTCGGTATTTCTTTAACGGGCCTTTCATTATGCTTTGCCATATGGGCGCCGTTTTCTGCGCTATATCTTCTAGCGTCCGCGACTCGTCGCGATTGCCCAACAATAACGAAGGGCGTACGGCAGAGGCATGGGGTAACTGAGGCATTCGCATAATCGCGTTTTCTAGCTCGCCTTTTACTCGTAAATAAAAGTTACTGCTTTTAGCATCAGCGCCTACCGATGATATCCATACAAAACTGTCCGCGCGCTGAGCTCGGGTCAGCTGTGCGGCAACATGAACATATTCAAAATCAACGCGGCGAAACGCTTGTTTCGATCCCGCCTTTTTAAGCGTGGTGCCCAGACAACAGTACACATGATTTACGCTAAAGTAGCCTTGATAGTCCTGTAGATTGTCGAAGTCGATAACTACAGGTTTTAGGCGATTGTGAGGGTCGTTAAACATACTGGAGGAGAGCGGTTTTCTGACTAAGCAGGTTACTTCATTGTACCGTCTATCCTGTAACAGCATATTTACAAGCGTTCGTCCCACTAAACCTGTCGCTCCTAGCACCATTGCGGATTTCATATGTCGCACCTTGTATCATAAATTGATATAACTACAATCAAACCTTCGACAGTCAAATATGCAGATAAAAATGAAAAAAGCCCTTTTAATTGGAGCCACTATGCTCTCTACTGCTTTAAACGCTGAAACGCTCACAATTGAGCGTATTTTCTCTTCTCCTTCACTCGATGGCAACGCACCCCGTTCGTTAAAAGTATCACCTGACGGTCAACGGGTAACATTTCTTAAAGGTAAGCAAACCGACTACGAGCGCCTAGATCTATGGGAATACCATATTGAAAGTGGCCAAACTCGCATGCTTTTCGACTCAAACGACCTACAAAGCGGCGAAGAAGTGCTTTCTGATGAAGAGAAAGCGCGACGCGAGCGTATGCGTTTATCTGGCAGCGGTATTGTAAGCTACCAGTGGTCGGACGATGGTAAAGCATTACTTTTCCCATTAGGTGGCGATGTGTTTTATCACAAGCTGGGCGAAAAAGGGGCGAAGCAACTTTTAGATACTGACGCTTTTGAAACTGATATTAAATTATCACCAAAAGGTAACTACATTTCCTTCATTCGCGACCAGAACCTTTATGTAAAACACATTGAATCGGGTAAAGAAACGGCAATTACCAAAGAAGGTGGCGACAACATTAAATTTGGTATGGCCGAATTTGTGGCGCAAGAAGAAATGGGCCGTATGACCGGATACTGGTGGTCGCCAGATGAGACTAAAATTGCTTTTACCAAAGTTGATGAAAGCCCGGTAGATGTGATCACGCGTTCTGAAATCTATGCTGACGACATCAAGCTTATCGAACAAAAATACCCGAAAGCGGGCACGCCAAACGTCTTGGTGGAACTTGCTATTCAAGACATCAACTCTGGCGATCGCACTTGGGTAGATTTAGGTGAAGATAAAGACATTTATTTTGCTCGCGGTAAGTGGATGCCAAACAACACCACCTTCACATACCAATGGCAGACACGGGATCAGCAAACGTTAGAGCTGCGAGCGTTCGACCTTAACAGCAAAAAAGAAAACGTGCTGCTTACAGAATCAAGCAACACGTGGGTAAACCTGCACAACGACCTTTACTTCCTAAAAGACAAAGGCCAATTTATTTGGGCGTCTGAGCGCGACGGTTTTAAACACCTTTACCTATTCGACAACAGCGGCAAGCTGGTTAAGCAATTAACCAAAGGTGATTGGGTTGTAGACAGTGTTGAAGCTATTGATACAGCGAACAACCGTTTGTACTTCTCTGGCCGCAAAGACACTCCACTAGAAAGCCATGTTTACAGCGTGCCTTTAGATGGCGGCGAGATTTCACGTATCACTGAACTAGGCGCGTATCACAGCGCGGCATTTAGCAAAGATGCCTCTATCTTTATTGACCGTTTCTCAACGATTAACTCTCCTGCACAAGTTAGCCTAAATAGCGCCACCGGCGAGCGAATTACCTGGCTTGAAGAAAATAAAGTTGAAGAAGGCCACCCTCTGCACGCTTACATGGATAGCTGGACGGCACCTGAGTTTGGTGACATCACCACAAAAGATGGCGCAACTCTTAAGTATCGAATTTACACGCCTGACACTGCCAAGCAAAACCCTAAACAGAAGCACCCTGTTATTGTTTACCTTTACGGCGGCCCGCACGCACAAGTGGTAACAAACAGCTGGGCGGGTAACCGTGGCTTGCTTTTCCAACACTGGGTTGACCAAGGTTATGTGGTATTTACGCTAGATAACCGTGGTTCTAACTATCGCGGTAAAGGCTTTGAAGATCCTATTTATAAAAAAATGGGCTTTATTGAAGTGGACGATCAGGTTGCAGGCGTAGAGTTCTTGCGTACGCTTGACTACGTTGACGCTGAGCGTATTGGTGTTCATGGCCACAGCTATGGCGGCTACATGACGCTGATGACCATGTTCAAAGCGGGCGATTACTTTGCAGCGGGCGTGTCAGGTGCTCCGGTAACTGACTGGCGCTTATACGATACCCACTACACTGAACGATACATGGGCAACCCAAATACAGATGATGATGCTTACACTGCGTCTTCAGTATTCCCTTACGCAAAAGATCTGAAGGGTGACCTTTTGATTTACCACGGCATGGCAGATGACAACGTGTTGTTTACCCACTCGACCATGCTATACAAGCATCTTCAAGACTTGGCAATTCCATTTGAAACTATGGATTACCCGGGCAAGAAGCACAGCATCCGTGGTAAGCAAACGGGCATTCATTTATACAAAACTATTACTAACTTCTTTAACCGTAACTTGAAAGACTAATACGGTTAGAGCCTGGGGCCTGTTGATCTCTACTGTACATCCAAGCTCGACAAGCCCTAGAAAGAAGTAAAAAGCAAAAAGCGATGCTTATGAAGGCATCGCTTTTTTGTTTGGTCAGTTTAATTAACGCTTATTTTGTACATGTTTGCGTTGTAGCGCTTTGTGCACTTGCAGGGTGATTAGACTTTCTTCACTTGCTACTTCAAAGCATCAATCAAATATGACAAATGCAGAAACTAGCTAAACATCTGGGTTGCTAGGTTTTGCTGTACCGCCTGAGCAGACGATGCACTTAGTTCAATCTCAATAGGATCGGCTTTGCCCGACAGCCAAATTTTAAGCTCGGCGTCAGTATCAAAATGCCCTGCCGTCTCAACGATAAACTGCGTAATAGATTTATAAGGTATTGAATGATAGTTCACTTTGCGCCCGGTAAGGCCTTGCTTATCAATAAGGATTAGGCGCTTGTTTGTGAATACACTTAAATCGCGCACTAGCTTAAACGCAGAGGTAACGGTTTCGTTAACAGCAAGTATAGGCGTAAGCTCTTCTTGAACATCTGAAGCGCTAGTCTCGCTTGCATTACCCATGATGGTATCAAATAAACCCATGACATTTCCTTTTAGGCAGAGGCAAGTTTAACTCGCCATTGAACTCTATGCGCCAGTGGCTTGGGTTTATCCAAAGCAAAGCCTTGACCGAAATCTACTTTAAGCTCTCGTAAAACTTCGGCGGTCGCATTATCGACCACAAACTCTGCCACGGTCTGTTTACCCATACTGTGCGCGATATTATTTATCGCAGTTACTGTAGCATGATCGATAGGATCGTGAACGATATTTCGCACAAAGGAGCCGTCGATCTTAACGTAATCAACATCTAGGTTTTTCAGGTAGGTGAACGAGGACATACCAGCACCAAAGTCGTCTAAGGCAAAGCTACACCCCAAATCGCGTAGTGTAGAAATGAAATGTTTAGCAGCGCTTAAGTTAGTTACCGCTGTTGTTTCTGTAATCTCAAAACAAATTTTCTCAGCAGGTACAGAAGTACTTTGCATACGCTTGGCAATCTTATGCAGCGCCATTTCATCACCCAATGTAATACCCGATAAATTAATCGCGACTTTGCCCACGTTATCGATGTGAGCGGGGTTACGTTCAAGGGTTTTAAGGGTGTTATCTACCACCCACATATCCACTTTGTTCATTAAACCGTGACGTTCTGCCAACGGGATGAAAAGCCCCGGGCTTATAAGACCACTGTCTTTTGCATTTAGACGAAGCAAAATCTCGTAATGCTGAAGTTGGGCGGCCTTTTCTTGGTTGGGCACGTTAAGCGGCATGATAGCTTGGCTATACAACTCAAACCCGTCGTTTTGTAATGCGTGATGCAAGGCATGTAACACCTGGTTTTCACTGTCATCAATGGCCATTTGCGAGTCATTATCATGAAACACAAAGTAACGGTTTCGACCCAAGTGTTTGGCTTTGTAACACGCGTTGTCAGCAGCTTTAATTAACGCTTCTGCACTTTGTGTACTCTCGTTTATTTCAATAACGCCAATGCTTGCCCCTACAAAGAACAACTTGTCGTCATAAACAAAACGATAATTTGAAATCGCCAATAAAAGCTTGTCTAGGCGCTTGGTCACCTCATCCAAACTTTGATTGCGAAATATAATGCAGAACTCGTCTCCCCCTATTCGGGCAAGCAGATCTTGCCCATTCACGTATTGCCTAAATATGGTGGAGATTTCTTTTAGTAGCTTATCGCCGGCTGGATGACCACAGCTGTCGTTTACTAACTTGAATCGATCCATATCGATAAAGCACATCACGCTTTGCTTGTGGTAAGCGCGAGGCGAATTGATACTCGCCACTTTTTCAAAATCAACGTGGTTTAAAGTCTTGCTCTCGCCCTGCTGACCAGCCGCTTTATGCGTTTCATCAAGGATCGCTCGCAGTTTCTCATCAAATGCATAGCGATTAAACAGCCCGGTTAACTGGTCATGGTTAGCTTGAAAATACACTTCTTCCTGCAGCGCCAGCTCTTTCGTCACATCGCGAGCTATGCCTTCAACGGCAACCAGTAATCCTTGCTCGTCGACAATGGGCGTGTCTGAAAATTCAATCGCTAACGGCTCGCCGACCTTGCCTTGATAATGCACAATATAAGGCTCGGGCTTTTCGCCACGGGCAATGGTTTGGCGTATCTCAAACGTCTCGTCAGGTACTTGGCGAACGTACTTCGACTCGTTCGCACAGAAGTCTTCTGCGCTAAACCCTAAAATCTTTTCAATACCCGCGCTCACATACATAAAGTTGTGCTCAACGGTCTTGGTGTAAACAAAATGGCGGTGCATACCGTCAACTAAGCGGCGATACTTTTCTTCGCTACGCTTTAAATCATGCTGGGCGCGAAAACGTTCCGTCACGTCCCTTACGGTCACCGCAATATTGTCACCAGCTTTTACCACCTGAACTTTTATCCATTGAGGCGCAATCTTATCACTATGAATGGCAAGGTGAGCTTCATAAGGCACGCCAAGTTCAGCAACGTTTTTGGCGTTTTTAAATTCATTGCTTAAGTCTAAATATCGCGTTTGCTCGGCTAAGCTCATGGACCGCAATACATCACATGCACCGCGAAATAGATAGCGACTGTATGAGTTTGCTTCTACTAGAGAAAAGTCGTCATCTGTTGGCTGATAAATAAGAAGCGCATCAAGGGAGGCTTCGCTAGCGGTGAGGTAACGCTGCTGACTCAAAGACAAATTAACCGCGCCTTTAAGCTGCTTGTGCAGCACATAGCTAACTAGCGCTGACATCAACAGTCCAATCATAATAATTAACAAGCCTGCGTTATATGGGCTTAGCTGAGACTGCATGGAAAGGTAAAAATCGCGTTCTAAAAAACTGAACGGCAAAAGCGACACAATGGTGCCATCGTTGACTAACTCACCGCTTTGAAAAAGCGTTGCACTGTCGGCGTTAAGCTGAAAGTTAAACTGTGGGCCTACTAACTCGCCTAACATCACGGTTAATATGGTTTGTACGTCGAACCCCGCCACCAGAAATCCGTGCTCAGGCTCTTGAGGGCTTATGGCCCTGCCCACAATGATAAAGTGATGTTGAGCAGCATCTGAATACAAAAGCGTGCTTTCCAAATCCTCGGACAAACGCGATATGTTTAAGCCCAACGCATCCATAGGATGGCCAATGAGGCTGTTGTCTATACGGGTTTTGATACCGGAAGATGGTGTTGCCACCCACGCTATCTCACCGCTCGCATCGACAAATACCAACGATGAAAAGCCTCGCTGCATGCCCATCAATGACAGGGCTTGCGCATTAAACCAGTCTACTTGGTTTGGCTCAAAGGTGGGCCAGTTTCGCATCAGGTTGTGCAGCGCTTGAATACGTTCGCTTGAGAAAACTTCAAGACTAATTTTTACCTGCTCGGCAACCGACTGCGCCTTAGAAATACGTGCTGCGCGTTCATCGTTTTGAATAAAAACACCAGCAGAAACAAATAAAAAGGTGAGAAAAAGAAACAAAACCGTAGGTAAGGCGTAAATACGATGGTTGTGTTTGCTTAACATGTGCCTGTCTCCGGTAACTAGCGCCGGTATACTAAAGTAGAATTATTAAATAAATATGAATTGTCTTATGTGGTATAGGCTCTGGCGTTATCTAATAGTATCTGGCACTGTAAGGCTTCCGATTTTCTTTTAGTGCGTAAAGGCCCTTGTCGGCGCTACCCCATAAAAAAACCAAAATGAAAAGAGCGTTACTTAATGAGTATTTCCCCAAATTTCGAAGATATAAAACAAGCCTATGAACGAATAAAAGGCGACGTAAAGAAAACGCCAATTGTTGAATCTTCGTTGCTCAACAAATGGATGGGCAACCGCATTCTGTTTAAAGCGGAGTGCTTACAGACCATTGGGGCATTCAAAATTCGCGGCGCCATGAATTTTTTAGCCCGCTTGAAAGAGGAAGGTCGGTTACCGAAGCATGTGGTTGCCAATAGTTCTGGAAATCATGCACAAGCGGTAGCTTATGCAGCAGCTCACTTTGGTATTAAGGCCACTATTTTCGCGAGCGAGACCATTTCGCCGATTAAAGCTGCTGCTACGCAAAGCTATGGTGCTGAATTAAAACTATTTCCTACCCGTCCAGAAGCAGACGCTGCTGTCGAGCAAGCCTCAAAAGCACCAGACACGGTCTGGATACCGCCGTTTAACCACAAAGATATTGTGGCAGGACAAGGCACGGCAACGTTAGAAGCGCTTAACGAAATTGGTGAGGTGGATGCTGTCTTTGCGCCCTGCGGAGGCGGAGGGTTATTGTCAGGCTCATTGCTGGCAACTCGCGCACTACAGCCAAATGCATTGGTCATTGGCGCTGAGCCTGCCGAGGCGAATGATGCCTCTATGTCGTTGCAAGCTGGTGAGATCATTGCCTTAGACTATGCACCAAATACCTTAGCAGACGGCGCTGCCACGCCTTCTGTTGGCGATGTTACGTTCCCTATATTGCAAGAAATAGATGATTTCTATGAAGTGGACGAGCTGCAAATTGCTTATTGGACCCAATGGCTACATCATTTATTAAAGCTTCACATAGAGCCCACATGTGCGATGACCATGGCTGCAGTAGCGGCTTGGGCTGCCAACACCCCGCCTGGGCAAACCGCTCTTGTTATATTGAGTGGTGGAAACATAAGTCAGGCGAGTATGGCTAAGATTTGGGAGAGAGATTTTTTGCTGCAGCCTCCTATCCTTGACCTTGATGACGAAGATGAACTTGAAGAAACTGAGCGTGTTGAGGCATAGCGTTTTGTTAGCGCACAGCTATCGAAATTTGGACAACTCGGTATAAGAACAAAGAATAAAACAGAAATAAAAAAGGCAGAAACTCACTATGAACTCTACATTGTCGGCACTGACATTTAAAAAGCACTCGCTTTCAAAATTGCTAACCGCAACGTTTGCAACAGCGGCAACGTTAGGTGCTATGACCACCACGCTTACGGTAGATGCTGCAACGCTAGTTGAGAACGTAAAAGGCTATACGTTAAATGAAAGTGGCAAACTGATTACGTTTAAAAACCTTGTCATTGATGAAGGCAAAGTGGTTGCATTAGATATCGACAAAGATAACACGCCTGTCGATAGCACTATTGATGGCAAAGGCAAAGTCATGCTACCCGGGCTTATCGACGCTCACGGGCATTTGCTTGGCTTAGGCGCAAACTTGTTGGAAGTCGATTTACGAGAAAGTAGCAGTGCACAAGACGCGGCCAAGACAGTTGCCGAATACGCATTTGCGAATGGACAACAAGCTTGGATTACCGGGCGCGGTTGGAACCAGGAATTGTGGTCTGACAGAGCGTTTCCAACAGCGGCTGACTTGGATAAAGTCATTTCTGACCGACCTGTGGCACTAGCTCGCGTAGACAGCCACGCTACCTGGGTGAACAGTAAAGCGATGGAAATTGCGGGTATAACTAAAGACACCCCATCGCCTGCAGGTGGCGAAATCATTAAAGACGCCGACGGTAATCCTACCGGTGTTTTCATTGATAATGCATCGCAATTAATTGAAGCGCATTTGCCCAAAGCTAGCAGCGCTATTTTCGAGCAACAATTACATGCAGCAGGTGAGCACTTACTAGCAAATGGCGTTACGTCAATGCACGATGCTGGCGTAGGCAGAGACGTTTACGATTTCTATTTAAAAGAAGCGGTAGAAGGTGACTTGCCCGTGCGTATTTATGCCATGGTGAGTGCGACAGACCCTGACCTCAGCACCATGCTGGGCAATGGTACTATTCGCGACAAAGACGACTTTTTATATATTCGTTCGGTAAAAGCCTATGGCGATGGCGCACTTGGTAGCCGAGGCGCAGCATTGCTTGAACCTTATTCAGATGCACCGCATCAACATGGTTTGCTGTTAACTCAACCAGAAGATATGACCCAACTGTTTACTACGGTAATTGGTGCGGGCTTCCAGCTTAACTACCATGCCATTGGTGATAAGGCTAACCATGTTGCACTGGACGAGTTTGAAACCACGTTTAAGAGTATTGGTGGCAGCGAACTGCGCAACCGCATTGAGCATGCACAGGTGATTGCGCCTGACGACCTAGCCCGCTTTGCTTCGCTAAAGGTGTTACCTTCCATGCAGCCTACTCACGCCACTAGCGATAAGAACATGGCGGAAGATCGTTTAGGCAAAGATCGTATGAAAGGCGCTTACGCGTGGAAAACGCTACTCGATTCGGGCATTGCACTGCCCTTAGGCTCTGATTTCCCTGTAGAGCTTGCTAACCCATTTTACGGGCTTCACGCTGCGGTTACGCGACAAGACAGAAACAATCAACCCGTAAAAGGTTGGTATGCCCACGAAGCGTTAACCATTGAACAAGCCTTTAAAGGATTTACATTAGATGCTGCCTACGCAGGGCACATGGAAGATACCTTGGGCACACTGACGCCAGGAAAATGGGCAGACTTTATCTTGGTCGACCAAGATATTTTTACCATTGATGCCAAAGACATTTGGAAAACCGAAGTACACGCAACTTATGTGGCTGGAGAAGAAGTTTTTTCTAAATGAGTAGCGAAAACAAAAGCCTGTTAACCAAAGGGATTGGCGGCATTGGCGCTGCCCTTTTGGTGTTAAATGGCCTTATTGGGGCGGGCATTTTTGCTCTGCCCGCTAAAATGGCCGCTGAGCTCGGCGCTTTCAGCCCTTACATCTTTTTGATTTTTGGCACGCTAATGCTGGCCATTGTGTGGTGTTTTGGGCAGCTAGCGGCGCTGTACCAAGAAACCGGTGGACCTGTGGTGTACGCTCAAAAAGGCTTCGGCGACGCAGCGGCGTTTCAAACTGGCTTTATTTACTACTTAGCTCGCGCAACCGCGATTGCCGCCAACATGCACGTGTTATTGCTGTACGCCGGCTATGTGTGGCCCGAACTGAATGCGGGAATAGGCAAGTCATTCGCTATTATCGCACTTGCCACAGCACTAATCGTAGTGAATATTGTCGGCCTTAAAGCCGCCATGCGTTCACTCGATACTATCTCGGTGCTAAAATTGCTGCCTTTTGTGGCGCTTATTGCGGTTGGTTACTGGCAGCTCGATTTTTCTACTGCGCTAGTACGTTCTTCGGAAACCGTTGTGCCTGCATTTGACACCATTTCTGCCGGTGCCCTACTTACGCTTTACGCTTTTATTGGTTTTGAAACGGTAGTGGTCACGAGCGGCGAGACCAGTTCACCCAAAAAGACCATACCTCGCGCTTTAATGCTTACGGTTTCAGGTATTGCCATATTTTACTTTTGCGTGCAGTGGCTTTATTGGCACACTGTAGGGCCTGCAAAGCCGGATAGCGCACCACTTATTGCACTCGCCAATATGATATTTGGCGAAACCGGGGCCCTCATAATGACGCTTACCGCCGTAGTGTCGGTTGCCGGTAACTTGTTAGCGAATATGATATCTACGTCTCGACTTACGTTCTCTATGGCGCAGCAGTCACTTATTCCAGGTAAACTGGGACAGAAGTTAGGTGAGATTCACACATCCTTTGCTACCCCAGCAGTTTCCATATCAATACTGGGAATATTTGCCGGTACTATGGCGCTGAGCGGCAGCTTTGTGTGGCTGGCTATTTCAAGCGTGCTTGCCCGGCTAGTGGTTTACGCCATGTGTGTAGTGGTGCTGATGAAAGCTCAGCGGGCTTCCTTGCAGAGCGCTTCTTTACAAAGCAGCATGCAGCAAGATACTTCTGAGAAAGACGCTTACCTTAAAGGTTCTGCAGGCCCATTCGTCAGCCCTGTAAACCTGTTTCGACGTCTGATACCCTTTGTCGCACTAGGGGTTTGCGCATGGTCTATTGCACAATCGTCAACCAACGCATGGCTATTTTTACTGGGTGAATTAGTGGTTGGCGCACTGCTTTATTTTTTTTATTTCGCTCCAAGCAACAAAGAATCAAAAGGTTAAACCGTGGAAATTCAAGTTATACCCGTTACGCCCTTTGCCCAAAACTGTTCATTAATTTGGGATTCATCCACTAACAAAGGCGCGTTTGTCGACCCTGGCGGCGACGTTGAAAAGTTGATTGAAGCTGCATCGAATAAAGGCGTGAGTATAGAGAAAATTATACTCACTCATGGGCACTTAGATCATGTGGGCGGCACTGTCGCCATTGCTGAACATTACGGTGTACCTATTGTTGGGCCGCATATTGGCGATAAATTCTGGCTAGATGCACTTATGCAGCAAAGCCAGATGTTTGGCTTTCCACCCGCCCAATCTTTTGCTCCCAACGAGTGGTTAAACGACAACGATACCATTTCAGTGGGCAATTTAACGCTAGAAGTGCTGCATTGCCCGGGTCATACACCTGGTCATGTGGTGCTGGTAGAACGCTCAAGTAATCGCGTTATTGTGGGTGATGTCATTTTCGCAGGCTCTATTGGCAGAACTGATTTCCCACAAGGTAATCATCAGCAATTAATCGACTCGATTAAACAGAAAATTATGGTGCTGCCGGATAATATGACGATTTACCCGGGTCATGGGCCAACCACTACGGTTGCAACCGAAAAGGCCACGAATCCTTATGTATCTGGCAGGTTCGGTTAGCCTAATTAAAAATAAAAAGGCGAGGTACGTTTAAGTGCTATTAACGCCCTCGCCTTCTTGCTTATTTAACGCCTGCTACATACAAGCTTGAAGCGATAAGTAACAGACCTTACCAACTAATGCTTACTCTACCGCGTAGCCTACCTGACGCGCTTGCTGCGCAGGTTCCTGGGTTATCTGAAAACGCGCAGAGTTTTATTTCGGGTTCGGGTTCGGGTTCGGGTTCGGGTTCGGGTTCGGGTTCGGTAGCAAAAGTAGCAAGCGGATCTACAAAAGCGAAGAGTAAAACTGATGATGGTAGAACATTGAAAGCCGTCATCAAGCATCTAGGGCTTATTAATCACCCTGATGCAATGCACTACTTGCAGCGCTATTTTAACGGTTGCGGAGAAGCTGAGTTAGCTAACGTTAATCCAAATAAGCTGACTCATGCCGGCTACATCAACCAACTTTCGCAAATGCTACTGCCGGTAAGCGAAGGGTTGGGATACACCGTGCTGCCCGCCCGCTACCAAGCAGTGAAACAAGCCATCACCCAAGTATTGGGTTACAATGGGGTCAGAGTCTGAGGTATCCCCACAATTCGTGATTAGTCGTGAAGCGATGGGTCTGGTGCAACCATCTCGGCTTCTTTTTTGTGTTCAGGCACATCCACTTTACCCGAGGCTATGACTTCGCCCTCATGCCACAATTTCCACTCACCACGTTCATAAATATCCCACTGTTCGTCGTTAGTTAGCGGTTCGGTAGCAATAATACTCACTACATCTTTTGGCGTGGTTTCATCTGAAAAATCGATTTCCACCTCTACATCACTCAAACAAGCGGGGCCAAAAGGTGCTCTACGGGTAATGCTAGCTAACTTTGTACTACAGAACGTAAATAGCCAGTCGCCATTGCTCAGCAAGCAATTGAATACACCTTGCTGAGCGTACTCCTTTGCAAGTGAAACTAGCGTTTCAGCTAACTGCTCAGGCATAGCGTCTCGCGGAAGGTTTTGCCTAACATTATTCATAATATCGCAGAAAAGCTCTTCGCTATCAGTATCCCCAACTGCCTCGTAAATACCCGTCCGGCGCGAAAAGTTGGGTAGTTGCCCGTTGTGCGCAAACACCCAGTATCGCCCCCACAGTTCGCGAGTAAAGGGATGCGTGTTAGCTAAGTTAATGTTACCCACATTAGCCTGACGAATATGGCAAATCGCATTCTTGCTTTTTATAGGCAACTTCGAAACAAAGTCAGCAATGGGTGATGTGGCGCAAGGCTCGGGATCGTGAAACATACGCACGCCCTTCCCTTCATAGAAAGCAACGCCCCAACCGTCTTTATGCGGCCCTGTTTCACCACCGCGGCGAGTCAGCCCGGTAAAACTAAAACATAGGTCAGTAGGAGTGTTCGCACTCATGCCTAAAAGTTCACACACAACGTTTGTTACCTATAGCAGTTATTTCATTAAGTATAACGAGAATACGCAAGCACTCGAGCCGAATCAATTCGACATTGGTCCCTAATAAAGGAGCAGCAGACTTTACAACTCATTCACCTTTTTAAAGCCAATGACCTTCATACCACTTTATTTTAATTGAATTGCGTAAAAACGTCCGTTTTATGTTTACCTCCCCTTTCATTTACAATAAATAATAATGACAATCAATTACAAACAAACCACACTTTCATATATATGATGCGCTACCACTCTTTCTCGATTTATTCGCTTTTCGCCATTGTTATGTGTTCGGTGTTTTTACCCTACACTTCTTTTGCTAACGAGGTTTCTTCTTCAACTCCTATCGCTAATACTGGGAACTACGAGGTAAATCAAACGTTTAAGCATTTATTAACCGAACACCAAATGATGGCAATTGGTGATATACACGGCTCCGCAGCACCGACCGAGCTCTTAATCAAAGCTCTGTCTGATCGTGATACCTTTGAGAGTGTCGACGTTATTGTGACTGAGTTCGGTAATAGCCATTACCAGCCCGAGTTGGATGATTATCTGCTTAACCCCAATACAAAGGTTTCACTGCAAGAGTTAGAGCCTTTGTGGCAGGACAGTATTTATTTTATGGCGTGGCAATATAAGCATTACCGCCATTTCGTGCAGACACTAAGGTTACTCAATGCATCGTCAAACCATAAAGTGCGCATAGCTCTAGCTGAACCAGAGTTTAAATGGGAAGGATTGAGTAAAGAGCAATGGCAGTCTCTCACCAAAACACGCATTGTGAACTATGAGAAAACTGTGAAGCTGGTAGCTGAACAAAACGATAAAGCGATTCTTCTGTTTGGCGCAATGCATACATTAAAGCAGCCGGTATCATTAAAGCGGGGGGAAGCAATCAATGAGTTTGTGCCCTTTATTTCTAAGCTTAACGACCCTAATATTGCGACAATATGGACCCATTTTTCTACATCGACAATACCTGATATTTCTACTCCCACGCTTGTTTTGCTTAACGAAAAGAGTGAATTAAATTCCCCTTTATCCAGCATTTCAGCACGATTTGCAGACGACTCTACTCAAAAGCTTTCAGACGTTGCTGACGCATACTATTACCCAGGTCCTTTGGACCGACATGCGCCAGTGCCTTTACGTATTAAACGAGACAGCCAGTGGCACCACGAGATGAACCGACGTGCCGCAATAGTTGACGAACGAGTCTCAGCACAAATCGCTAAGCAATTAGCTGAATGGCAAGCCAAAACCGACTAGCAATACGAAATTATGGGGTCAGAGTCTGAGGGATCCCCACGAATTAGGCGGGCTAAAGCCAGCGTAATACTTGATGCATGAGTTATCACGGGCGTGGAATAAATTTGAGGGAGGGTCTTTTGGCGCTCTCGCATATGGAGGACATTAACCACTCTTACAATGGTAATAGTGACGAACTTTCTTTTAGAAAACCTTCCAGTCGCTCGACCTGGGTAATTGCCACGCCCCCGTAGCGCTTTTCAATCAACTTTAAATCATACAGCTTCGTTAATGATTTATGTGCGGTAAGTACGGTAACGCCCAATCTTTCAGCATAATCGCTTTGCCTTAACGGTATAAAGACGTGCTTAGAGGTAAGATACGATTGATAAATTAGCTTAGCTAACTGGACGTGAGTGGGTAAGCGTCGAATATCATCCAACCTTTCCAGCGCCGAGTGAAGCTTTATTGCCAGTGACCGGGTGATGAATTCAGCAATCGCTGGATGTTGTTTTGTCAGAGAACGAAAAGCAGGTTCAGGTATTTGTAAGACCTTACATTCCGTTAGCGCTTCAGCGTGATGTGTTCTTGCAAGTGATGCATACAATGTGAACTCGCCAAACGTATCTCCTCGTTGCAATACAGTAGTAATTTGATAACTGCCGTCCAGGCCATAATTACCAATCTTTACTTCTCCTGATACCACAACAGACAGCCCTTTGTTTTTACTTCCCCTATCGTGAATTGTCGAGGTAGCCGCATAGGTTCTTAGCGTTCCAAAAGGCAAACAAAGCTCGACGTAGTCGTCAGGCATAATGGTTTGCTGCTTGCCGTGAATGTAAGGCATGACATTCAAATCTATACAAGTATATATTCTCACATGTTAACGCAATGTAAATTCACTCTCAACAATCTCTTGGTGGGAGTCATTACAATGGGTTATCAATGGGCAATTTTAGCGGTTTTTATTATGTTTGCTTTGCTGGAAGCGAAGAATGGTAAGCTATTTAAAAAAGCGACAGAAGTAAGCGATGATGGAAAAGTAGAGCTGATAGGTACGTTACTCTTATTTATTGTAACTCAGCCACTGGTTCTATTTTGTTCTGCAACAATGATGGCACTAGCATTTCCCCAATATCAGGGAATACTTGTAGATTCCCCTATTCTCTTACATATAGCGCTACTTTTGATTTTCGATGACATGATGCAATATTGGTGGCATAGGCTGTCACATTCCACCCGATTTCTTTACAACTTACACAGAGCCCACCATAACGCTAAGTACATGAGCGTTCGCATTATTTACAGAAATAACTTTTTCTATTACCTGTTTATGCCTTCGCTATGGTTTTCCGGCGCGCTAATCTACCTAGGATTGGGTTGGACCTATGCCTTTTACTTGGTGGTTAAACTTACCGTTATCACCGGCGCACACGCAGAGTGGAAATGGGACAAAACACTGTACAGTATTCGGTGGTTACATCCTGTAGCCTGGGTAATTGAGCGCACGATATCAACGCCTTCAACACATAGTGCGCATCATGGATTAAAAGCCGATGACGGCGTGACCAACTATAAAGGTAATTATGGAAATCTGTTGTTCTTTTGGGATGTGCTATTTGGTACCGCAAAGATCACCAGGCAGTATCCTGCACAATACGGTATTGAGGGGATGTTTTACGCCAACTGGAAAGAACAGCTTATTTGGCCGCTTTATAAAACACCGCGAAAGCCTAAAGTAGTGCGAAGTCCATCGACGAAAGTGAACGACGCTAGCCAACCTTTGATACCGAACACAAAACAAATACCTACGGGTGAAACAATTGAAAGTAAAGCCTAGCGCATTGATACGCAGCAAATGGGTTCGTGCTAGAATAGGGTCTTAATTTAGAACAAGCAGCGGCACTTTATGAATCAACAGCCCAATAATCCCTTACATGGCTTAACGCTAGAGAAAATCGTTACGCAACTTTACGAGCGTTACGGATGGGATGGATTGTATTACCGCATCAAAGTGAACTGCTTCAATAATGATCCTTCGATTAAATCGTCACTTAAGTTTCTTAGAAAAACCCAATGGGCGCGAGATAAAGTAGAGCAGCTTTATATTCAGACATTCCATGACGTCTCTAAGCGTGATGATGAGTAGATTTTAGGGTAGTTGGTAAGAAACAAAATTAAGGGTAGCGCGAGATAAATGTACTCGCGCTACCTTTTTATCTAAGGAACGGTGGGTGGATTAGAAGGAGTAGTTTAGATTTAACAAATAACTAGGACCGAATTGACGCCTTGAAGATACCACACCAGTCGCATCATCAACCGTTTCTTCATCTTCGTCAGCAAGATTCGTCCCCGACAAGGACACTCTTAGACCTTCTAGATATTCTACTCCCGAGTCAGCAAAGTCATAGCTAATCTGCGCGTCGACCAAGGTTACATCACTGCGTGTTGCTTCCTCGATTTTATTCGACCCACCCCTTTGGTAAGTTAAAAAGTCGGTTCGATGAGTGGTTGCAAGGCGAACTTCAAAGCCTTCGTACTGATAATAAACCGTCAATGAGTAAGATTTATCTGATTGCCCAGGTACTCTTGAACCATCTTCTAGCTCGGCATCCACATACGTAAATGAAGCAGCTGTACCAAAGCCGTCTAGTGCTGTAGTAAACGCATTGAATGGTAAATTCAGGGTGACTTCAACACCCTCTACTTTTCCTTCTAAACCATCTTCAAAGAACGAGTAAGTTCCTAGATCAGGAGGAGTGACGATATCTCCTGCTTCATAGGCTACGTTTGCAGGCCCGTAGATGCCGTCAGCTTCAATAACACGGTCGTGAAAACCAGGCACAAAGTAGTTTGCTCCGCCATTCGTTTCATCATTGGTAAAGTCAATCCACTGGCTTCCATCACGCGTCCAATTCACAAGATCCTTATAGAAGTAAGCGAGCGCAAAATAACCTTCGTCACTGAAATAATTTTCATATGACAGATCGAAATTGTTTGATTCCAAAGGTCGTAGAAGCGGGTTACCTGAAAACTTAGACCAAGGAGAACCATAATTTTCGACGGCCTCTTGAGTATTAGGAATGGAAATTTGATCAATATTTTGGGTGAACTTGACGAACCCAGAGGCCTTCATTTGGTCAATGCGAGCGCGGCTAATGGTTTTGTTCGCAGCAAATTTAAGAAACTGCCCAGTCTTGAACTCTAAACTAAGGTTTAAACTCGGTAACAGATGACTATAGTTGTCTCCCATATCTACAAGGCATGATTCATCAACGACATCATCGTTGTTGTCGTCACACACTTTAAAATTGCTACCTATCACTGCTATCGTGCCAATAGAGGACTGCTTCGTATCTACATATTGAACACCGAAGTTCCCTGACAAGAACATTTCATTGAAGCTGAATTCGAAGTCAGTTTTTGCATAAAGGGTTAAGACCTCTTCTTCCACCTCGTAGGTGTCACCTAAACGATCTGGTTCCAAAAACCCTGCGTCATTCTGCGTGTAGGTCCCATCTCTGTAAGGGCGGAATCCATCATATGCCACCACTTCACCTAACCCCATCCACGTCAAATCGGCCGTGCCGTATACATAATCGCTCGGAATGGAATCGCTGAATGGATAGGAATCAGCGGTCGCAAAGAAACCTTTATTCACTTTGTCTTTATAGCGGTCAGAGAAGTTAACACCGGCTGTAAATTTAGAAAAGAACTCACCATCTACCAGGCCGGAAAGCTCTAATTTAACAGTAGTAAGCTCTTCGCCAAAGTCGGCATAGTTTAAGAAGCCGTCTTGCCCATTAAGGTATGAAAATGGATTACCATTCGCTTGCAATACATCGGTTTCGAACTGTTCGGCCAAACTTGCCATACCGCCGCCCCAGCTTTGAGGTCCAGCCAATTGCAGTAGGGTAGGGTCTGAAAAAACATCTAACCCACTGGAGTCGGTAAATACTATCCCATCAGGTGACATTACGAACTCTCGCGAGCCATATTGAGAGGGGTCTAAAGCACCTGAACGCCCAAGACCTGCATAAGACTCGCCACGTAAATCACGCTTTTTGGACTCACTTCGCGCGGCGTCGAGTTCTACTGACCAGTTGTCATTGAGGAAATACGTCGCATTGAGGCCGAAGGTGTCTAATTCCCCATCTTTTTGTCGGGGATCGGTTCGCAAAACTGAATTGGCGTTTATCTGCGTTCCTGTAGAGTTAGCTCCAGAACCAGTAACATTTACTGCAGTAAACGGGTCAATAATACCTCGTCGTACCCCTGAGTCTGAATAGTCAATAGACAATATATCCAGAACAATATCTAAGCTATCAGAAGGCTGATATTGTAAAACGGCAGATACCGTGTCTCGCTCAAGTTCCGTGCTGATCACATGACTGCTAATGCCGGTAGGTAAAATTTGGCCAGCCGAATTAGTTCCATAGCCCCATACTCCATAATTTCTTTGATTATTTGGAGAGGTCGTTGTAGCAAGCGCGAGAGCGAATCCTACTTTGTCATCAGCAAATTTCTTGTTTAGTGATAACGCGAGTCTGTGCCCTTCATTATCGAATTCAGGGTTATCAGAGTCACGCTCCCCTACTTCATAGCTGGTATTGATTGTATAAGATTCTTCAGCTTGAAGAGGGCGTACAGTTTGTAAATCCACAGTACCACCAATACCTTGAACCATAAGGTCTGCTTGAGTGGTCTTGTATATCGTAGCACCTGTCATTATCTCTGAAGGATATAGATCATACTCCACACCGCGGTTGTCACCGATTCCAATCAGTTCTCTTCCATTTAACGATGTGCCCGTAAAATCCTCTTTGAATCCGCGTATAGATATCCCTGATGTGCGTCCGCCACTTCGCTCGCCCGATAAGCCAGGGAGCCGCGCTAAGGATTCAGCTATAGAAGAGTCTGGCAATTTACCAATATCTTCTGCGGAAATGGACTCGATAATAGAAGCTGCGTCCATTTTAACAGCTTGCGAACGTGCCAAGGCACCTCGAATCCCTGCTACAGAAATGACTTCTATATCTTGCTGAGTTGCTCCCTCTTCCTGCTGGGCTAACACGCCATTGCATACAAAAACAGATGAAACCGATACCGCTAACATACTCGCTTTGAACATCCTTAACTTCATACAAGTCTCCTAATTGTGTGGTGTGTACTGTGTTGTTGTTTTTGTGAATTTTGTTAATCGCTACTTCGACGCTACATTCTGCTCGGCCAATAATCGGTAAAAAGCGAGGTCCACTCCGTTTGTCCATCCGAAGCCATCTTGCGTAGGGTATTCTCCACCGCCTGCTTTTAACGTGGTGTCGACGACGTTGTACTTCTCCATCATTTTCCCTTCGGCTTGGTACACTTTTTCATTTAGCGCTAACCATCTGCTCATTGCGTCATTCGCAAGCGCGTGTTTGTTATAAGTCAGTAAGCCTTTAACACCGATATACTGAAGAGGAGCCCATCCGTTTGGATAATCCCACTGCTCGCCTGTCTCCACCAACGTGGAAACAAAACCGCCCTGCTTTAAAAAATGCTGATTGAGGTACTTTGAAACGCTGTTCGCTGCTGACGCAGTTGCAGCTCCAACAAATAACGGATAAGCCATTGCCATTGACATGCGTCCAGTTAACTTTCCCTGAACATAGTCATAATCCTGGTAGGTTCCTGTTTTCTCGTCGAAGTGGTACTTATGAAGTAAAGCTTTTCGACGCTCGGATGCAGCGAAATAATGCTCGCTCTTTTTGCTGTTTCCGGAGTGATCAAAAAGTACCGCTAGAGTATGCTCGATTTGAAATAGTAAACTGGTTAGGTCTACCGGGATTATGTCCATCGCGTACGTCGTCGACTTATTCATACCATCGCTGAACCAGCGACTACTAAAATCCCATCCTGACTCACATACTGCTCTTAGATGCTTGTGGTATGTACCTCGCTCGCGCTCTGGCAGTGCTGAGGCCCAACGTAACTCTTTGCCATACGCTTCGGCTCGAGGCTCTTCTTTAGCGCCCGCATATCGATTTAAGTAATCACCATTCTCCAATACAATAAGGTGCACACCTTCTACTGCTTCCTGTGGCACAGATTCATTACCATCCATCCAGTATTGATATTCTTTTTCAAGCTGTGGCAGATATTGAATAACGGCATCAAGCCCGTGCTTTTCAGCGTAAGCAAGGAGTGTTGCCGCAAACAAAGGGGGTTGAGAGCGGCTTAGAAAATAACTGCGGTTGCCATTTGGTATGAAGCCGAAGCTATCTATTAAATACGCAAAGTTATCAATCATTCCCAGCGCCAATTCGTCTTCACCAGATTCAAGCAGCCCTACAATTGAAAAATAGCTATCCCAATAGAACATCTCTCTAAATCTTCCACCGGGAACAATATAGGGGTTAGGTAAATCGATAAGACTTGAATATTCAGATGCTTTGCGAGGATGCCTGACTAGATTCTTCCAGTGATTATTTAAGTGATTTTGTAGGAGAGCCTCATGCGCGCCACTCTTTATACTCGGGCTTTCAGGAAGGATGAAGTGCGAGTGAATAAAGGTCTTAAGATCAAACTCTGGCGTACCCTTTAATGCTCTATAGCGCTTTAACACCTCTCGCGGAGAGCTTTTCGGGATAGCGTCAACAAAAGTTTTGTAGTCACCTAAAACTTTAGATACTTGAACGTCAATAAACAGCTCTTCAAGCTCGACTTCAGGGTAATAAATACCACTTTCTTTCGATAATTCATCTTCGGCATAGCTTGCAAAAGCAATAACACAAAGCAAGAGTGCTCCAACTCTTGGGATTGTACGAGATCGCACAGTATCGAAAATATTAGCCATTCATTTATACTCCAACATCGTCACCTGGAAACCGGTTTCCAAGCATGCTAAAAAAATACTAAAAAACAATTCGCTCAGCGTTTTAAGATATCAAACAAATAAACCGAGCAATAACACAAGAAAAAGCCCAATAAACCCTATTAAGGTCGCCATGCACGTCCAAGAAACAAAGGTGTCTTTCACCGAAATATCAAAATAACGATTAATGATCCAAAACCCCGTATCGTTCACATGAGACATGGCCGTGGCCCCCGCTGCGATAGCGATTGTCATCAGCGCAAGCACTGCAGGTGAAAAGGCCAAATCCTGCACTACAGGGCCCATTAAACCTGCAGCTGTTAACATAGCAACTGTTGCCGACCCTTGAATAATTCTGACTGAAATTGCGATAAGAAACCCGGCTGCCAACGGGGGGAGCGGCGATAATGCGACAACATCGGCGAAGGCCTGCCCCGCCCCAGAATCGATGAGCACTTGTTTAAACATGCCACCCGCGCCTGTCACCAGTATGACTAGGGCAACCGGTTCTAACCCTCTTG
>Ga0208815_1000078_pt1 | contig 32755 bp, 31 predicted proteins | sample Virmet3438_5245_FD_185733 | JGI IMG/M metagenome (GOLD analysis project Ga0208815, IMG submission 185733) | Marine viral communities from the Southern Atlantic ocean transect to study dissolved organic matter and carbon cycling - metaG... | ecosystem: Environmental > Aquatic > Marine > Oceanic ... | reverse complement strand
CCCCAACGCTGCAATATGTCGGCTTTATATTGGTCAAAAGAAATGAACTTTGCAGCATTTTTCTTTGCTGCTTCTATATTCTCTTTGACTTTTAAATCTACTAGCTCTTTTTTTAACAGATTGATCTCTGTTTCTTGCTCTAATAAACCAGCGAATTGATCAGCTCGTTTAGAAGTAGGAGTCAATGTTTTTCCATTAACTTCAATAAATGTTTTCACGAGTAAAAAAGTAAAGGTCGTGGTTGATGCTTGTGAAGGCATCATGGAACCCCGAAGGGCTCCAGGATGTCATCAGTCATCCATGTATTCTTTAGGATCACAACAGGTCAACGCAAATGAGCTATAAATACAATCAATTTTTGAATCTTTAGGCAAGTTCTCATCTCTATAGATATAAAGAGATGACCCCCTGCAATCATCTTGAATAAATAATTTATTCAATTGATTAGCTTCTTTAATTGACTTTGTAACTGCTTCAACAATTTGTTTTTCACAGTCTTCAACCTCAAATTTTGCGTCAATACCTGACCAACATTGATAAGTTTTTCCTGTTGCCTCGTCATGCTGTATCGCTCCATTAGTAACGAGCATGAACCAATTTTGCAGGGCCTTATCTAATTTGCTGATCCCTCTAAATACATCAGCTCTAATGCCATATTCTCGCCAAGCTTTATCAACTCTTCTTTCATAGTCAATTAATGCTTGTTTGCGATCCCGTTCAACATCCTGGGGTGTTTGCCCCCAGGCGTTGACGTTGTTTTTTAATTGCTCCATTTTAAAAAGCTTTTGGTCGTGGTAGATGTCTCATAGATGAGAACATCATGGAAGGCTCTAAGGCCCTCCAGGATGTTGTCAATCAATCCATAAAGCATTTCCTACTGTGTTCCCGTTGGAATCTTTAAGACTGGCTCTTATTAGGAATGCGTGCTCTGATTCTTCTTTAATAGCGTTAGCGTATTTAATTAAAATCTTTGAGACTTCAGGGCCCAGACTGCAGCCATCAAAGGCTGCATTGTCTGTATCTAAAACCAAACTAAGTCTCATTTCATAACCTCTTGTAGAGGCTTAGGAGACCAATGCAAATCTCTTTCAATCATGTATTTGAGATTAACTATTGGATTACTTTTAAACTTGCCAACACATTCCTTAAGAGACGTTAGCGGGATATATCCCAGCTCCGCTCCATCAGGATGAGCTGTAAGCTTTGTAAACCCAAAAGCCTCGGTTCCTTCTTCATTAACTTCAGTTAAATAAAAGTCTCCAATTGGTCCAAATAAATGACAGAGAACCATTGCTTTTTTGCCTTGACTATCTGTTTTATATAGTCTTGGCATTGAATCAATAACCGTTTGAGGCATTAATTCAAGAGCTGAATTAGTCATAAATAAATAACTTTGGTCGTGGTAATGCTGAGAGAACTCAGCATGGAACCCCGAAGGGCTCCAGGTTGAGATCTAAACACCAGCCCTAAGCTGGCTAATCTTTCTCATTACTTCCCCAAAATTCCGGTCATATTGGGCTGGATACGCATCAAAACTTCTTATCCTTGACTCTCCCTCCTCAAAGTAGTCATGCCAGTGTGGCATCACTCCCTTTTCAGATTTAAAAGCCTCAATAAATAAACTTGCGTCCATATCCTCTTCTAACCAAACCTGATCATCTTTTTTATAACTAAACCTTGAAATAAAATGTTCAATGCCTAGCTCTTTTAAAAGTCTTTCAGGAACTTGGAGCCATCCATGTCCAGAGTCATGATGAAAAGCAAACTGTCGTCTTGTTTCCTTGCTCTTGTTTTCCTGGAGTACCAGTTCAACATCATCGAAGTTTTTAACTCCAACAGGCACGGGCTCCATAAATGAATCAACAGACATAACAAAACCTTTGGTCGTGGTAAATGCTGGAGAACCCAGCATGGAAGGCTCGAAAGCCCTCCAGGTTAGGTTCTATTTGTTGAGCATTGCAGGGACTCTCTTCAAAGTCTCCTCATACTCAACCTCGTCCTCGTCCTCGTCTTCCATCTCTATACAATCAATTGCATTCTGAGCAAATTCGACGAGGCCCTCCTCCCTTGCTACTGCTATCTCAAGATCACTCAATAACCCTTCAGGGTCATGTTTATATGCCTCGTGAATCAGTGACAATAGAACAGTTGAGGAAACTTTCTTAGAAGCCATAATTAAATTGTCCAGGTTCTGTGGTCGTGGTAACTCCGAAGAGTTGAACCCATTCTAGCAGGACTTCTGCAACCTTGCAGATAATTCAGGGACAATTGCATTAGACCTTTGGCGGGTGAGTCCTTGAAAGTCAGTGATGCTAGGCCCTCTGAGCCCTGCAAACTAATTGATCGAATTATTAATTCGATTTAATCAGGTGATACCAATGGATCAGGGCCCCCCACTTGCAAACTATTTATTTTTTTCCTGGAATATATAGTATTTTCGAATTTCTGAAGGGGCCATGGGGGAGTGGCCATCATCACGTTTATAAATACCCCTTTAATCGCGCGACCTATTTTGGGGATTATGTGTGGGTATTGTTAGGTTGTTGTTTTATATCGTGGTAACTAGTTGTGGTTATATGTGCCGCGTGTTGTTAAAAACCCTGCCGTCTGTTTATATAGGCAATCGGGATGAACGTCAATGTTATATATTTACATAGTGAAACAAATTGTGTGTTTATATTGTGTTTATTCATCGGGGATGTATGGTTAAAGACCACGACCAGGGTTATTAATTATGAGAAGGAAGGGAACGTATGGGATGAAATTAATGAAGGAGGGGGTATCGAAGGATAGAGATCCGTTAGGTGGAGAGGTAGCTAGAGATTTTAGTAGAAGTGAGAGAAAGATGTATGGAAATTACATGAGGGAATATCGAGCAAAGTTTGGATTAGTAGATGGGTTAAGGACAGATCAGGAAGGGTTTAGTGATTACTTGAGGAAAAGGAGAGAAGAAGATGAGAAAGCGAGAGGATATAGGTAAGATGAGAGGAGCCCTGAAGCTTGCTGCTTGGTCGTGGTCAGCGTGGGTTAGATAAGGCCCTCTTCATTGAGGGTTTTGTCGCTATTAAATTATTGAGAAAGAAGGCATTAGATTGTTGATATTTAATTTGTAGACAATGAGGACAATTGCAGGGTTTATTTTTGTATGACATATATTGATTTAGTGAATAGATGAATTTATAAGGCAGAATAGGAGAAGTTTCATGGGGGAACTATGCCTTATCTCACAAATAACCAAAGACTTGAATTAGGTCTTGTTGGTTCATGCGTCGTAAAAGACGAGACATTACAAGCGGTTAAACCTGCTAATTTTTATGTGCAGGATGCTCCAGTAGTAGAAGAGGAAAAAGAAGAAGAAGAATGAAGGAACTTTGGGAACCGTTACCTCCGCAATTAAGAGATAGTTTTCCAAATTTCACTTGTTATCTGTTGCGAGAGTTGGGGTTAGCAGATGCTCCAACAAAGCAGCAGATTTCTGTGTGTAAATGGATGCAAGAAGGGCCTGATAAAAGTCTGACTGTTGCATTCAGGGGATTAGGGAAAAGTATTCTTGCGTCTTTTTATGCGTTGTGGAGGTTAAGAGTAGATCCGAATGAAAAGATTTTGATTGTGTCTGCAACTGCAGTGAAGTCAACTGACTTCTCGTCTTTCATGCTGCGTTGTATTGGTGAAATAGATATTCTCCAGTGTCTTATGCCTGGGACGGAAAATAGATTTTCAAATGTAGCTTTTGATGTGGGCCCCGCCCAGGTGGAACAGTCTCCGTCTGTTCGTTCGATGGGAATTATGGGTCAGACAACAGGACAAAGATGTACTTGTGCAATTCTTGATGACGTAGAAACACTTGCTAATGTAATTACACAGTTAAAACAAGACAGGGTTGCACACGCTGTTGAAGAAATACAAAGTATCATAAAGCCAGAGGAGGGCCAGGTTTTGCCCCGTAAAATATTATATTTAGGAACGCCACATACGGAGACAAGTATATATTTAAGGCTTGTAAGAGAAAGGAACTATGCGGCTAGATATTGGCCTGCGTTGTATCCCGACGAGCTTGATTGCTACGAGGGCAACCTCGATCCGACGATTGAAGAGGAGGTCATCGCGAACAGCAGCCTCGTGAAACAACCGACGGACCCAGAGAGATTTGGTCATGAGGATATTCTCCAGAGACAAGCATCAATGACCAAGGCCAGCTTTGAACTTCAGTTCATGCTGAATACGAGATTGGCAACCTTAGATAAGTTCCCAATTCGTCTTGGTGATTTGATGGTTGTTGATTTAGATGGAACAGCCCTACCTGAAACATGTGTTTGGTCTAATCAGCCTGATGTCAGATTGCAAGAATTAGTTTGTGTCGGACTTGGTGCTGATCGTTATTACCATCGTCCTATTTTTCAAAATGGTTGGATTCCGAAAACTGATACTTGGCGGTGTGTCTTAGCTATTGACCCTGCTGGTCGTGGTGCTGATGAATTGGCTTGGGCTGTTGTAGCTGAGTTGAACGGAAATATGTTTTTACTGGAATCAGGCGGTTCAACTCTTGGTTATGCAGATGAAGTTCTGCAATATCTCGCTAAGACAGCAAAGAAATGGGAAGTGAATTATGTAGTCGCTGAAAGTAATATGGGTGACGGAATGTTTACTGCTTTATTGAAGCCCCATTTGCTTCGCGAGTATCCCGTCACTATTGAAGAAGTTAGACATAATATTCGAAAAGAGCAACGGTTATGTGACACGCTCGGTCCATTAATTCAGCAACATCGTCTTATTGTTAATAGCCGCGTTATTAAACAAGATTATCGATTAACGGATGAAGATCCTGAGCATGGATACGCTCGGTCTTTATTTTTCCAGGCTTCAAGGTTGACAGCAGAAAGAGGTTGCTTGTCTCACGACGATAGATTGGATGCTTTGGCTATTGCTTGTGGTTTCTTTGTCGAATCTGCAGCACAAGACCAGGAGAAAGCTAGGAAATCTCGTGCTGATCAATTATTTGAAGATGAATTAGAAGCTTGGATGGATGAAACAGTTGGATCAATTGATTCAATTGCTATGGGTTGGGGTGGTCGTAAATCTAGAGGGAAGGTTCATGGCGGGGTGAAGAGGATGCAGGTGGGCGTTTCAAAGGAATAACTTTCTCATCCATACTTGAAAAGTCTAATTTCTTAGCAAGTTTTCCAAGGGAGCTGCTACTGGTAGCAACAGCAGTCACATTGTTTTGTTTTAACAATGTCATTGCCTCTTGTCTTGCCTTGCGATCACCATTTCGTAAGTCATCTAATACTTGTTCGATGACCTCTTCGTGCATTTCTGCAAGTTTTGAATTTAAATCACTCATTTACGGGGTCGTTGAATAATACTATTAGTATGGGCTATAACACATATTATCGGTAGGCTATAAAGGTCTACAGTCTTGGAGAGTGGTTTATTTTCCATCTATCGATGAACGACTTGTGACTGCACTTGCGGAACAATTTCCTGATCAATGTCCTGATTTAGGTCAATCGGGAGATGAAGTTTGGTTTAAAGCTGGCCAAGCTTCTGTCGTGCGTTGGCTTCGTAGCAAATACGAAGAACAAGAAGATGATGCTTTGTCTATGGAGGTGATCTGATGTGCTTCGGAGGAGGTGGTAGTGCTGCAACTATTACAAAACCTGATTACAACGCTTATGACAAGCAGTTTCAACTACAAAAAGATGCGATTGATAGAACAATCGAAGGTAATACCAAGCTTGTTCAGCAACAGTTAAATACGGCACTTAAGGAAAAACAGTCCACGTTAGAAGAATTGACGAATGTTCAGAAGCAATGGGCTGAAAATACAAATGCTCAAGCGATGCGTTTAGCACAAGTTATTGGGCCTCCTCCTCCAGAAAAACATGCTCAAGCTCCTGTTATTGGTGCGAAAGCTAGAGGATTAAGAGGGAAAGGAAAAGGTGGTTTACGAATTGGTAGAGCAACTGCAAGTAAAGGGGGCAAAGGTTCTGGAACTCAGCTCACCCTTAGCAAAACTTATTAGGAGGTTTAATCATGTGCTTCGGTGGTGGCGTTAAAACGCCAAACATTATTTATCAAGGTCCAAGTGATGAGGATCTTGCGGCAAATCAGAAGGCTTTAGATGACTATGAAACTCGTATTACTCAGCAACAAACTGATTTCGATACGCAACTTCAAGCTCAAATTGATGCTGCAAATACTGAAACAGCAGCTCTAAAAGACAGGCTTGCAAAAGAATCTGCTGCTGCTCAAGCCGCTATTGCTGCACAACAAACAGGTGCTTATGCAGCTTCTGCTCAGACAACGGAGGGAGATGTTGAAGGATCTCAAACAACTGCAGCAGTTACCAAGAAGAAGAAAGAGAAGTCCAACCTGAAAATTAACAGGGCTGGTCTTGTTGCTTCTGCAGGTGCAGGTACTAATTACGGAGTTTAATTATGTGCCCTAAAACTGTTATGAATTTTGTGAAAGACACTGTGCAAACCGTGGTAGGTGGAGTAAACGATGTGGTTACTCCTGTTATTGGTGTTGTTGATGATGTTGTTGATTGGACTGCTGAGAAGGTTGAAAATACAGTAAAAGACGTTACTGGTATTACTGCAGCAGAGAACAAGGCGAAAGAAGAATATAAGAAAAAACAAGCAGAAGCTGATGCGATAGCTAAACAGAAACAAGAGGAATTAGATCGTCTTGCTAAAGAAAGAGAGGCACTTCTTGCACAACAACAAGCCACACTACAAGCACAGGAATTAAAACTTGTTCAACAACAAAAAGCTCAAACAGATTTAGTTGCTGGTTTAAGAGAAGAACAAAAAACAAGAGTAGGTCAAGCTCGTGCTCGTGGTCAGGCAGTTACTAATTCGTTAAGGATATTGGCTCAGGAATCGAAAAAAGCTCCTACCGCTCAAGTCTCTCGGAAGAAAGGAAGAACACCTAGACCACGTAGCACAACTGCTGGTTTGCGTTTAGGTGGAGGCCAGTCAGGTGCTGGTGCTGGAACCAATTACTCGGTGTAAATTATGCCAACTGCTGAACAACGCTATAGAGCCGGAGAGAGTGATAGAAATTATCACCTTGAAAGAGCAAGAACATCAGCTCGACTGACAATTCCATACATTGTTCCTGCGAGTAATGATCCTGGAGCAAATAATAAAGACACTTATTCAGTTCCTTGGAATGGAATCGGGGCTCGCGGTTGTCTTAATTTGGCGAGCAGAATGCTTCTTGCATTGCTGCCCCCAACTCAGCAGTTCTTCAGGTTCTCGCTAGATGATGCAGAGTTAGTTAAGCAGGGTGTTCCTCCAGAGGAGAAGGCACAATTTGAGGAGGCATTAAGCAAGATTGAGCGATTGGTTCTTCGAGAAATTGAAACAAGTAATGATCGCGTGGTTTTCCATGAGGCGTTATTACATTTGGTCATTGCTGGTAATGCCCTTTTATATGTTTCTCCTGAAGGACTAAGAGTTTTTCATCTCAATCGTTATGTGATGTTTAGAGATTCAATGGGTAATCCATTGGAATGTATTACATGCGAAGAGCTTCCTTATTACTCATTACCTGAAAAGGTTTTGGAAATGTTGCAGGAGGAAGAAGAGACTGAGTTGAAGGGAATACTTGATCCTTATGAAGGAACTTTGGATAGAAAGGAAGAAGAGAAGACTTGTAAGTTATATACCTATATCAAATGGAAAGGTGATCAAGTTACCTGGCACCAGGAAGTAAAAGGCAAGATCATTCCTGGTACTGAAGGTAGAGCACCAAAAGATGTTAGTCCTTGGCTCCCATTGAGGATGACCCATGTAGCAGGGCAACCTTACGGGGTTGGATATGTTGAATCTGCTGCTATTGCTGACCTTCAAACAGTTGAAGCGTTATGTCAGGCAATCGCGGAGGGAGCTTTAGCGTCATCAAAAGTTTTATTCCTAGTCAAACCATCAGGGGTTACGAAAGCAAATGACCTCGCAAAAGCACCGAATGGGGCGTTTGTTACAGGAGATCCGAACGATGTTCTCGCTCTACAAGTTCAGAAAAGTCAGGATCTATCTGTAGCGATGCAAGGTAAGCAACAGATAGAAGCTAGGCTATCACAGGCTTTTATGCTTGCAGATCAACGTGATGCAGAGAGAGTTACAGCCGAAGAAGTTCGGTTACAGGCACTGCAAGTAGAGAACTCTTTGGGCAGTATTTATTCAATCCTTACGACTGAGTTTCAAGTTCCTTATGTCGCTAGAAAGCTGGATATTCTTCAACGAGAAGGGAAGGTTCCAAAGCTTCCGAAGGAATTAGTAAAAGTTGTAATGACAGTGGGTCTTGCAGCCGTTGGTCGTGGTAACGACTTAGAACAGCTAGTGCGGTTTACTACGACCCTGGGGCAAACAATTGGCCCAGAAGGATTGGCTACTTACTTGAAGCCATCTGAATTGATCACCCGTCTCGCTTATTCAATGGGTATAGACACACTTGGGTTGGTCAAGACAGAACAAGAGCTGCAAGCAGAACAGCAAGCAGCTCAACAAGCACAGCAGGCAGCACAGGAACAAGCACAGCAAGAAGCCTTGTTGCGTTCAAAGCTGGCTGACCCACAAAACCTAGCCAATGCTGCTGCTGCAACTCAGCAAATGCAAATGGCTGAAGAACAACCTACCGAACAGTAACGATGACCACGACCCCAACATCACAACCAGAATCACAACTTCCTGATACCTCTCCGCAGATCACGATTCCTGAAGGTCAGGATGGAATGGCCGCGCCTGGACAAGAGAATCTTGTCGAGGAATACATCAAGGAACAAGAAGCTGCACAACAAGATGCAAATATTCCTGAGAAATTCAGGAACGCTTCTAAAGAAGATCTGATCAAGGCTTATCAAGAACTTGAGAGGATGAAGAATAAACCTCAAGAAAGCGAAGAAACAAAGGCTGAATCAGAGTCTGAGCAGACGAACGAGTTAAAGGCTCCTGAAACACGAGAGGAATACACTCCTGAATTAGCAAATCAAATTTATGGAGCTGAAGGAGTTGCGAAGTTGAAAGAGAAAGGAATTGATATGACTGAATTAATGTGGAAAGGAGATCAAGGTGAAGATATAAGTGAGCACTATGACGCTTTAGCTGAATCTCTTGGTGTAACCAAGCCAATGGTTGCGATGTTTATGCAGAAGGTACAAGCACAACAAGCAGCCGACGGAGGAGCCTTTGAGATCAGCGAAGCAGATGAAGCCGAGTTAATGAATGAAGCTGGAGGTAAAGAGCAGTTTGAACAGCTTGCAGGGTGGGCTAAGGGGAATTTATCTGAAGACCTTGTGAAAGAGTTTGATGGTTTAGTTGATTCTGGCAATAAAGAAGCAGTGAGATGGGCTATTCGAGCATTAAGGGCAGAACGTAATTCTCCTGATTCAGTTGTAGAACCAAAACTCTACGGGGGTGGTGATGCACCAGCCGAGTCAACATTCAAGAGTCAGCAACAAGTTCTTGATGCGATGAATAAAACCAATTCAAGAGGGCAAAGGTTGTATGACACTGATAGCGCATATAGAGAAAAATTCGAGCAATTGTTGAGAAATAGTCCTGATAATCTCTTTCCACGCTAATATTTAGCCAGAACGCCCCTAAGCATCAGGCCCTTCAAGGAGGACAACCTGGGTTAGTGATGGATAAAGCGGTCTAATCGTAAATCTTATTTATTAACCAATGGCTGTTACTTTAAGCCGTTCGGGTCAAATTAAGGGCGCAGCAGCCACTTGGGGTGCTGGTGCTTCTGGATTAGATACCGATAGAGCCCTGATGCTCAAATTAGGATCTGCTGAGATCCTAGATGCCTTTATGACTAATACAGTTTTTAAAGGTAAAACTCGTGAAAGAAATATTCGTGGAGGGAAGAGCGTTGCTTTCCCAATCACGGGTAAAATGGTTGCTGCATATCATCAGCCAGGCACTGAACTTACAGGCACTATTAATGATCCAAGTGATCTAAATGAGCGTGTAATTTCACTCGATGCGTTGATGGTAGCTGATGCCGCCATATACCAAGTTGATGAACTAATGTCATACTTTGACGTTAGACAAATTTATACAAAAGAACTTGGTAGAGCCCTTGCAGTGGAATACGATAAGCGTGTTGCAAGATTGATATTTGCAGCCGCAAGTAACTCCACTGAGCCTTTAAATAAATCTACTAACTCAGGTAGAACTGGACAAGGAGTTACACTTGGTACTGATTACACAGCATCAGGTGCTACTCGTCAGGCAAAAGGTGATGCTCTTGTTAATGCACTCTTTGATTTAAGAGTTGGTTTTGAAGAGAAAGATGTGAGTATTGATGATATGTATGCTGTATTTACTCCAGCAGATTATTATCTATTAACTCAATCAAGTAGAGCTATTAATGCTGACTTTGGTGGAGCTGGAACTATTGCTGATGGCCGTACATTACGTGTCGCTGGCATACCATGTTTCGCATCAAATCACGTTACTCAAGCTAACTACTCACTTGTAGCTGGTGATCACAATGCTGATTACGCTCAGAACCTCTCTAAGTGTAAAGGTCTAGTGTTCAATAAAGAGGCAGTTGGTGTTGTTACTCTTCTTTCTCCAAGTCTTCAAATGACAGGTGAAGAATTTAGGGTTGTTCACCAATCGGATTTACTTGTGGCGAGACAAGCCCTGGGTATGGGAGTTCTTCGTGCAGAAGCTGCAGCGAAGATTGTTATTCCTTAACTTGTAAATTCTCTGCTAAGAGGTCAGCTAAAACTGGCCTCTTTTTTTTATATCTAATACACTGAAGGCTACGAGGCTGTAGCAAACTTATGGGACTAGCAAATGAAACGGTAACTCCAGGAAGAAGTTCTCTTCTTGATGCTGTAAATGTCTTATTGGAATGTATTGGTGAACAGCCGATAAACACACTTGATTTGACTCAAATTCAGGATGCTCGGATAGCTGAAAGAACGCTTCTTGAGTTTCATAAAGAAGGTCAAATTAAGGGCTGGAGTTGGAATACAGAACATTGTTTTCCCTTTTCAAAAAACGACAATGGACAGATTGAAATTCCTACAGATATTGTTGAGTTCGCCTTAGATCCTTATCTCTACGCGAATCGCTACATCTTGCGTGGACAAAGGATTTATGACACTACAAATCGTTCTTATACGATGGAGACGACTCTTACAAAGATTGAAGCAGACATCATTAGAACGCTGTCATGGTCAGAGACTCCAGAAGCTTATAACAGGTGGATAATAATTAGATCTGCTCGTGTATTTGTTGCTCGTGTATTAGGTGATGAAGCTGCTTATAAATTTACCGCACAAGATGAAAAAGATGCACAGATAGCTTTAGAAAGAATGGAGCAAAGGCAGGAGCAACCAAATCTTTTAACAGGTGGTCGTGATCGGTTGCCATTTAGAACTTATGAGCCTGCTAGTGGGTTGATGACTCGTCGTCTTAGTGCAGGTATTCGACTCTAATGGCTTTAGTTTCTTATCCAATTCCCAATCTTTCGCAGGGAATCAGTCAACAACCTGATGCACAAAGAGATCCATCTCAAGGTGAGATTCAGGTCAATGGAACGTCTTCCATTATGGAGGGACTTAGAAAGAGAGATGCAAGTGAATTATTAGCAGAAGTCTCAACTTCTTCTTTTGGAGATTGCTTTATTCACAGTATTTTGAGAGATAACGTAGAGGAATATTTAGCAGTTGTAGCGAGTTCATCAATCAAAGTCTATGACTTAGAAGGGAACTCAATGTCATTTGCTTATAGAGCAAATGCTCTTAACTACATAAGTTCACTTGCAGATGCGAAGCAAAATATTAGAGCTGTAACGATTGCCGATTATACGTTCATATCAAATACGACAAAGGTTCCTGCGATGAAGGCGGCGACGGCTCCGGCAACAGCCCGTCCTACAACCCACGAAGCAATGGTTTGGGTGAGGGCAGCTTCATACGGAAACGAGTACAAATTAACGGTTAATAGTGTTTCAGCAACTGTTACAACGGCTGTTGCTCCAGTCATATCAGGAACCGATGGCAGTGGTAATCCTACTGTTACAGAGAATAGAATTAGTTCTGCTGATATTGCTGAGAATTTAAAAACAGCATTGGCTTCTGCTGGATTAAGTGGGGTAACGGTTGAGAGATCTGGTTCAGTTCTTTGGCTTAAATCATCTAGTGCAATTACATTGGCTGCTACTGATGCAAGAGCCAATGCTGATATAACGGCAATTCTTTCTAAGGTTCAAACATTTACAGAGCTACCAACCATTGCTCCGAATGGTTATCAGATAGAGATTGAAGGTGATCCTGGTAATAATTTTGACGGTTATTACGTTGAGTTTGTACCGAAGAGTGGAACATTTGGCGAAGGTCTATGGGTGGAAACTGTTAGCCCAGGCGTTGAGTATGAAATAGATGAAGCCACGATGCCTCATATTTTAGTAAGGCTTCCAGATAATAGTTTTTTCTTTGGACCTGCGGATGGATATGTTCTTACTGGTACTACGAATGGAGTTGCTTGGGAAGTTAAGATGCCGACTTGGGGGCAAAGGGCAGCAGGTGATTATCAAACTGCTCCAGATCCAAGTTTCATAGGCCATGCCATTAACGATATTTTCATTTATAAAAATCGTCTTGGATTCTTAGCTGATGAGAATGTGATTCTTAGTCGTGTAAGAGAGTTCTTTAATTTCTGGCCTGAGACAGTTACAACGATTCTTGATTCTGATCCGATTGATGTAGTTGCTTCTAATAACAAAGTTTCAGTTCTTAGATATGCAGTGCCATATCAGGATGAGTTAATTCTTTTCAGTTCTCAATATCAATTTAGATTTAATGCAGCAGAAACGGTTTTAACTCCAGCTACAGCTCAGATCACTGTGTTGACGCAGTTTGAAACAGATGTAGCGGTTAGGCCCCAACAATCAGGGGGAGGAATAGTTTTTGCTCAAAGTAACGGCGATTGGGCTCAGTTCCGTGAGTTTAGTGTTAGAGGTGCTGGTACTGCTTTAACTGCTGATGCTGCAGATTTAACTGGATATGTATCTGCTTATGTCCCTAGTGGTTTATTCAAATTAACGGTCAATGATACGAGTAATGCCATATTTGGTATCAGCTCAAAGACAGGCCATAAGAATCGGATTTACGTTTATAAATATTTTGTTCGAAACACTGGACAAGGAATTGAAAGGGCTCAATCGAGTTGGAGTCATTGGGAACTTAGCGGAGCCCATGAAATCCTTCAGGTCTTATGCGTAAGGGAGACTCTTTATCTGTTAGCCAGGTATGGAACGAAGGTTTATCTAGAGAAGATTCCAGTCATGGATCGTCTTAGTGAGCCTGTTGCAGGAGCTCCATATCCTTTCCTTTTGGATCGGCGTGTCTCAACTACTACTGCAACTCCTGCAGGGGTGAGAGTTTCAGCAGGTAGTTATGACCCGAATACAAAGAAAACAACGTGGACATTGCCTTATTCGATTGCATCGAGAACAGAAGCGTGGTCAGGTTTTGACGCAAGTGCAAATGGAGGTGTCCTTCTTGGATATGCGACCAGTGGTAACACCATTATTGGTAATGGTGATTGGTCTGGTTCTCCAGTTTGGTTTGGTGAGTCATATAACTTCCGATATAGATTTACCCGTTTCAAACTTTATAAAGAGATAGGAGGAGGAAAGGCAGCAGCGAACGTAGAAAGAACACAGGTTCGTAATGCGAAATTGCGTTATCACGAGACGCATTATTTTGAAATTCATGTATTCCCTGAAGGACGGGATGTAGGTAAATATAAATTTGATGGAACAATTCTTGGATCTAGAAACTCGCTGATAGGAACTGCATTACCAAATGGATGGGATTCGGATGATGAAAGATTTTATGAGGGTGTATTTACGTTTCCAATCATGAGTCGAGGTGAACGATGTATGGTTGAAATTCATAACGATACTCCTCACCCCTGTAAGTTTTCTACTTGTGAGTGGGTTGCATTAATTACAAGTAAGGCGAGGTCATTAAGATGAAGTTTATTAAACAGGAAGATGTTACGGGTGACATGGTTCTGGATATAGGAATGAATTTAAGAGAAAGTGATGAAATTGAAGTTCAATTAAGTCATGGAATGTCTGGTCTAAACGCTTGTATGGACAGCTATTGTCATAGTTGTATGTTTCAAGTTTTTGCTGGTGATGATGGAACGCCTGTTGGTATAACTGGCATGTGGCATAACTCAATTTGGTTATTAGCAACTGATGGATTAACTGCTACAAAAAGTCATCGTTGGCAATTATCCACTTTAGCTAGACAATGGGTAGATCTCTGCGTGGCCGAAGTGGGTGAAACTATTGGAAATTACGCTTATTCTGAGAACAAGAAATCTCTTAAGTGGTTGAAACATTTAGGATTCACGGTTGGAGAACCAGAACCTTACGGAGTTAAGAACGCATTGTTCTGTCCGTTTTGGAGGAGTCCATCATGACTATGGCTCCTTGGATGGCTGCAATGGGCGGTCCTATGGGACTTGCTTTAGGTGGAGCACAGATTGGATTAAGTCTTCTTGGTGGTGCTCAAAAAAGGAAAGCACAGAGACAAGATTATGCAAATCAGGTTGCGTTCCAGGATGCAACGTCTGAGTTCAACGCATGGCAAGCAAATCAAAATGCTCAGATACAAGATCTAAATAGTGATTATCAATATTTCGCTGAGACTGTTAATTACAACAATCAATTAGCTCAAGTTCAGTCCAATAGGAATTATGAATTTGCCAGAGAATTAGCTCAAGCTGAAGTTGTTACTCGTACTAGAACAGCAGCTCAAGCTGAATATATGGTTGATGCTGATGCAATATCAGCTCAATTACAAGAAAGAGGAATGCAAGAAAGCATGGCAATCATGCAGCAAAAACGTAGGTCTTTACAAGCAAGTTCTGCTGTACGAGCAATGGATACAGGAGGACAAGGTTTAGCAAGAAGAGAACGTGATTTTGCTTTCCAATTAGGTGAATACACAGCCATATCACAGATTAATGAAGGGATTAGGAATAGGCAGTTTCGAAGAGAGCAGTATGGAAATATTGCCAAATATCTAAGTCGCTATAACAGTCAGCAGTTTTATCAACGTCAAAAATACATTGATCCAATTGCACCATTTGCACCATTACCAACTCTGGTCAATGCACCGCCGCCTTCTATGCGAGGTGCAGGTCCAGCAAATACAGCGTTGCTTGATACAGCGACTTCTGTTCTTGGTGGTGTCAACACTGCTCTTAGCTTTGGTTCCAACTTAAAAAAACAAATGTAAATGGCTGATCCCAAACGTCTACCAGAGGGCCAAGTTAATCCAGGTGCAAAACCTGTATCGGCCTTTGTTAATCCAGGTTCTATTCAGGTTGCTGCACCAACTAAATTTCCTGGTGTTCCTCAACCAAAAGGAGTTAGAGCTGTTTCGACTGGTGGAACAACTTATGTTCAGGGATATAACCAAGCAAAACAATTAGCAGAGGCTTTGGTTCCTTTCACGAATCAGGTCATGCAAACTGCTACGACAGCAGGTTTGAAATATGTCAGTTATAAGATTGAAGAAGGAGAAAGGAAAGCTTGGGAGGCAGAAGCACAGGCAACTGCAGCTTTAATGAAAGCTGATGAGGCAACTGAAGTAGCAGAGAAAACAGCAGCACAAGATAATAGGAAATTATCGAAGAAAGATCCTCAAGCTGCATTATTAGCTAACGAGTTAAATCCTTATACAAAAATAGGAATACAAAGAGGAAGGGCAAAGATTGCGGCGGCTGAAGTCCCTTTAGGTATGAGGGCTTTTGTTAGTCAAAGTGCTGACAAGATTGATTTCAATGATGGTACAAATGGTTTAAAAGGATTACAGGGAATAAGAGCACAATATGTAAATAGTGTTTTTCAAAAACATGGTTTAACAAAGAGTGGTCCAGGTGTAGATAAATATTTAATGCCTGCTATTGAAAAGACTTCAGAGAAGATTGCTAATGATATTTTTTCGAGATCTATAAAATTTAATGATGAAGTTAAACCTGGATTATTAGCTACAAAAATAAAGTTAGCAGTTAAGCAGATTAATGGAGCTGGAGTTTTTGAATATGAAGGTGTTGAGTATGTCAAAACTGCTGAGAATGAGAATGAATATTTAGCGGCTGCAAGACAATATCTAGCATCAATTATTCGAGAAGATGTTGCTGATGCGATGTTTAATAAAGGTGGCGAAGTGAGGATGGGAGAAGCTTATAAATTGTTAATGGAGGATCAAGAATTTAATACTGAGGCTAATAAAAATCTTTTAAATACGGTTGATTCTGCTTCTCAATTAGAGTTTGGTGGCAAGAAAATTACATTAAATATAGGCCAAAGATATGGAGGTTCAGGTATTACTAAAGCTGATTTTGAAGCTAAAGCTGTTAAGAACAATACAGCCGCCGCGAAATTAGCAGGAGCAGATTTTCAGGTTAAATTAGATCAAGCTTTAAATAATATCGGAGAAGATGAAACTGTAGAACAGGCGGTCAGTAGAGTTTATGCTGAATACGTTGAATCTCTTGGTGGAGAAGAAAATATTAATTCTTTTGTCTTGAATAAGTTAAAAGAAGTAGTATCAAAAAACCAGCGTAGTGCTAATGAAGGTGGATTAATTATTGAAGGTTTAAACCCAGGAGAAAGACTTGATATTAACAAATTAATTAATAACTTAAATGGAAAAGATTTATTAGAAAGGGCTCCTGAAATTAGAGATAGAATATTTAAAATTGCAAGTGGAATGAGTGCTGATGATTCTGATAAATATATAAGAAGTCAACTTAAATTATTAGGTGACAAGGTAAGTTCTGCAGTTCAGTTGAGTAGATATTCAGACACTATTGATGAATTAATAGAAATGAGAACTGGTTATTTCTTGAAGAAAGTTTATGGAAGCAGTACAAGTGCTCCTCTTGATTGGCCTACGTCAGAGAATGCATTAGAAGTTCAATTTAAAGAAGTTGTGATAGAAGCTATTCAAAATGAAATGATTGATAAAGGGAGGGAGATTAGTACGGTAGAAGCACAGAAAGTTGGAAATACAGCTATTGCTACTTTTATAAAAGAGAAGGCTTCTGAATTCTCTGATTTCTTTCCAGGAGCGTCTCAAAAAAAGTTAGATACATTGAACTTAGGATTAACCGAAACAGAATCAACAGATCCTACGAAGAGGAAGGAAATAGTTATTCCTGAAGGAGAGAAAGAGGGTAAGAAAGTAATCAGATTATATGAAGTTGATCAGCTTGATTCTTTCCCTAATCGTGGATCAGTTCTTAGGCGATACCGTGACAGACCTATTCTTCCTCTTGAGGCATTAAGAGAAGAGATTTCAAATATTATTAGTGGTGGTGAAATTCCTTTGTCTTTAAAGAAAGCAAGAGTGGAGGCTCAGGCCCCAGATCTATTTGATTTCTTGATGAAGCAAGTTGATCAATATCCTAATTACGATCTCCAGAAGGACTTTAGTTTAGATGACCTTGAGAAGTTAAAAACACAATTAGTGTCTATGGGTAGTGCAGAAAATAGCTTGGTTGCGACTCGTTTATTAGAAGACACTCATCCTAATCTTGCTTCTAGAAATGAATGGTTAGACCCCTTTAAGGAGGTTCAGACAGCAGGGATGAGATTGTCTGGTGATCGGTATCTTTATAATTATGAGATCAAAATATTGAAAGAAGGTTTCAGTAGAGATAAGGCAGCAGGTAAAAGCTTGAATCATTATTTCCAACTTTATCCTGAGCTTTTCAAAGGAGTTGATGCTGGTAATCCGTTTAAAAGTGTGGGCTAATATCTACAGGGGTGGAAAAGTCCTGCATAATAGAGGAGACTGACTATGGATAAAGAGTTCTGAGAAATGACATTACGACCTTTAACTTCACAAGAAGCAACTCCTAGTAACGTATTTGAGGTTGAAACTGAAGAGAAAGAAGAGGAGAAAGGTTTCTGGGGTCATGTCGGTGACTGGTTCAGTAACGTAGGAAAAGTCACAGAAAACTTTAATAAGGGATATAAATTTGATCCTGAAGGGTCAAGGTGGTCTGCTTATTCAACGGCTGCATTTGGTGGAGATCCTAATCTAGGAAGGATTACATATAAAGATCCTGAAGGTAAATCTGTTTCAGCTATTCCTAGTCAGACACAAGCATATAAAGCTGCGACTGTTGATGTTGTTCACGACACGATATTAAATGCCACGGCTCTCGTTTTAGAGTCACCTAGAGTTTTTAGTCCTCTCAACAAAGTACTTCCTAAAGATAGAAATATTGATCCAAAAGAAACTGCAATTGGAAAATTGACGGTTGGAGCAAGAGAGCAATTAACAACATTAATGGGGGCAAAACAAGATTGGGAAATGTCCCTGGAGGAGAAACAACTTCTGAATGATCCTTGGGCCAGTATTTCTGCCAATATTCTTGCAGCAACTGCAACTGGTGGTGCATCTGCAAAATGGAAACTTGGTTCCAAATTGGGGATGGTTCCTGGTTATGACTATTTGCCTAAAGGTGCTCAAGGAATATTTCGTTGGGCTGCATTTCTTGCTGCAGAGGAACATTTAGCTTCGTTTGGAGAAGGAAGAGATAAGCAAGGAAGTTTATTTGATCTTTCACCAAACACTCCATTTTCTATTCAGCCAGAAGATACATATATGCAAGCTTGGAGAAAAGCTGCATTAGGAAATTCTTTTACAGTGGGAGGTTTAGGTACTGGATTAAGAGCTGGTGCTGAACTTCCTAATATCTGGCGTTATACGTTTAACAAGCAACGTCTTAAGGAAATAAATAGTGCAAAAGATTGGTTATTTAAAAATAGATTTCAGACAGAAGATGGTTCGAGTTTTATTAAAACAGCAGAGCCAGAGGTAAAAGTTGGTAAGGCAGTTGAAGTAGATGATGAAGCTGCTTTTCAAGAGTGGTTGAAGAATCCACCAGAGGAATACAGAGAAATATTTAAAGAAATTGAAAGATTAGAAGGTTCAACTGATGAAGCTTTTGCTAGGCAAAGAGAGCTTTTTGATCGAATGAAGAGTGGATTAGATGAGATGGATACCCTTTTAAAAGAAGGAAGTCAATACGATGAGTTATCTCCCATAGATCAAAAGAAAGTTGATCTAGAAGTGGGGATGATGAGAGATAAAGCAAAGCCTAAAAATGTTAATGAGGCGATAGAAAATCTTATTGATAAACCAGAGGCAGATGTTGTTGTTAGAGCTATTGATGAATTAGATGATGTTAGTGCAGAAAAGATTGCTAATTCAGAAGGTAAGGTTCTTGATCAACTTGAGCTGGAAATAGAAAATCAAACAAAAATAGTTGATACACCAACAACAAGAAAATTCACTGACGATCAATTAACAGATATATCTGATTTTATTAGAAGTTTTGAAGATCCTTCTTATGAAAAGCTTCAAAATAAAATTGATAGATACTTGTATCCAGAGAAAGGTGATGCTGTCACTTCTTACCCTATTAATGATAAAGATCTAGTTCGTATTAATGATTTAGTAGATATTTTAGAAGAAAGTGATCCTAAAGCTTTTCCAGAATGGGAATGGATACGTGAAACTCCTGAACAGATAAAAGCAAGAACTGATTTAGAAGATGAACGATTATGGAAGATCAATTCAGGGGAAGCATCATTTATTCCTGATGATTTGCTTTTAGGCAAGACAACTTATGGAATGGCAGAACTTGAATTTGGTTCTCGTATTGATCAAGCAGCTTGGTTATTAAGACCAGGAAGAAAAAGATACCCTCCTGTCGTAAAACAAATTATTGAGTTAGCACAGAAGAATGGAATTGATATCAATGAATTTAGAGCACATGGTACGAAAGTACATGAATCAATTAAGGCTCAAGTTAAAGATAAAACAGGTAGTGCTAAAGCAAGTCCAGACAATACAGCAGGTTTAACTTTTAACGTCCAGGACCAGAAGTTTGGTCGTGTTGTTGCTACTGAGAAAGCTCCTGATCCTGTTGTCTCTTATGTAGATCAGTGGGAGTCAATGTCTTTCAGAGATCTGAAGAAACTAGCTAGTCCTAAAACAAATAAAGAATTATTTGATTTAATTAAAAATCGAACAGGTAAAGACTTTAGGCAGTTCACTAGGAAAGATGTTATTGCAGGGTTACAGGAGTTAAGAGAAAAAGGTATTACCGTTCGACCTACAAATACAAGACCAAAGTTAAAAGCTCAAAGAGAAGAAACTAAGAAGTTAATTGTTCAAAAAGCAATAGATCAAGGAGAAGTAAGACCATCATCTACAAAAGTTTCAGAACCAGATGATCTACCAATTGATCTTAATGATCCTAAATTAGATGCACAAAGTTTACTTGCTCAAGAATATAATTTAGCTAAGAAATTTGAAGCAGAAGATGCAGCAAAACAAGCAGCATTAAAGGAAGCAGATCGAGATGAAATTGGTTATTACGATATGTCGTTAGAAGATAAGAAGCAGCATGGTCTTCTTGATGGATGGGAAAGACAAACAGAAACTGAGATGAGGATAGAAGATTTAAACAGAGAAATTGAATATATAAATGATGATCTAAATATTGCAGAAAGTCTGAATAATGAAAGATTATCTCGTGGTTTAGGTTTTAGCGAAGAGATAGATCAAGGTATAGAAACTTTAAATTTAAAGAAACAAGAATTAGAAATTGAATTAGCGAGATTGAAAGGAGATGATTCAGTTGAATTTAAGCCATTAAAGAATATTAGACAGGAAGTAAGGATTATGAATTTTGATCCTCACATGGCTCGTGTAATGAAGAATAGAGAGGATTTATCACAGATGCTTGGAGATTTAATCTGGAGGATTGGCGGTGATGATACTAAATTTAAGTTTAAAGATGATGTGAAGATTATTAAGGAAGCACCTGATGAATGGGGAGGCAAAGCTAACTTTGAAGCTGGTAAAGAAGCTGGTTTTTATGATACTTTAAATGACCATATAACTATTTATGAAGTAACTAATGGATTGAAGATTAGTGAAATTCAAGAGAGAATGGCAACCGCAGTACATGAACCTTTCCATCGTATTCAGTTTGGATATATGACATTAGAAGAGATGAAGATTTTCGATACAATTGATGGTCAGAAACGAATTAAATTGTTTAGTCAATTAAACCCAAATGTCAAAACAGAGTTCAGTCAGAAAGCAACAGCCACAATAGAAAAGATGACAGTAGGTTTTCAGGAATATTCAATGTTGAGATTAAGTGGAATGGACCCTTTTGAGTTTGCTGTTACAAATAAAATAGGAACATGGTTAGATGCTAATTTCCCTAGACCTGATGGCAACTCATGGCAATTAGGTAAGTTTCATAATACTTTGACCACGATTGCAACGGTATGGGATCGAATATTTGAAGTTGTTAGAGCGTTTGGTAATTATGCAAAAGGTAGAGGATTTAAGACAGTAGATAGTATTTATGAGGACGCATTTTCTGGATTAATAGCAAAGAAAAGAAAGTTTAATAGTGCAGTAAATATTATTTATGCTGAGATGGAATCTGCAAGATTTGTTGATAAGATTAATAAGAGAATAGATCAGTTGGAAATTGCTCAAGGTGATCCCAAAGCACTAAAAAGAGTTAATGAGTTATATCAGAAAGATGTTTCTGAATTTGAAGCATTTAAAGCTAGAACTGATGATTTAGTTGCAAGGGCTAATGTTCTCGAAAGGTGGAAATCAGATAACGAAGGATTCTTGAATTTCGTAGATGATGCGATAGCGAAAAAGAAAAAACGAATTGACGATTTAAAAACTTTAGCCCTACAAGGAGGTTGCTAACCATGTCTAATTGCGACGACACTTTCCAGGAAATTCAAAAACTCAATAGTGAAATTGAGAAACTTGATTCATCAAAAACTTTCCTTAAAAAACTATCTTCTATCGAGAATAGAAAACCTAACACTTTTAAAGTTAGAGGTGTTGATGGAAATCAATTAGAGATTGATTTTGATCAATGGTGGTATCGAATGGGTAATGATCCTGAAGGAGTTGATGCTTGGGCTGAACGTGCTGTGGGTCAACGATCAAAGCCTGCAGGAGCAGAAGGAATGTTTGAAAATATTGATCAGTTAGTAAGAAATTTAGGAGAAGTTAATGCAAAAGAAATGTTATCAATGCTTCAAAGAAAGACAGGAGATTGGCAATTTTATAATGAGCGAGACTTTAATCTTTATACAGAAAAGATGGGTCCAGGAAAACTTAAAGCATTATTAGAAGAAGGTTTTAAAGATGCTGGTATTAATATTAAAGAAGGCAAGTTTCAGAATCAATTAGATGCTGCAATCGCAGAAAATGTTGGACCATTTTTAGGCATTTTAAATAATCAGACCAAGCTGCAAGTTTTCGCAGATCACATGAATGTTGTCCTCAGAGCACGAATAAGAGATATAGCAGAAGAAATCAGATCAAAAGGTAGTGTTTCTAGAGCGACAAAAGCAGATCTATTAAAGACCTGGGCCTCTGCTATCTTCGCTCATCGTTCTCGCAGTATTGCTAAAAGAAGGTGGGGCCAAATGGGTCTTAATCTTCAGTTCTTAGGTAAACAAAATCCTGCTGAAATTGATAGCGTTTATAGAACAACAGGAAAGGCTGCAGTAGAAGAAGCAGAACAAATGGCAGAGGAAGTTCTTACTGCAACAACTGATGATTTTGTAAAAGAAGGTTCTTTAATAACAAAAATCATTGATGCAATAGATAAAGGTCCGAAAGGTTTAAATGACTTAGAAGATATTCAGAAAGCAATCAAACTTGATGGTGCTGATCCGAATATGCCTCTTGAAGATGGATGGGAAAGTGTATGGGAAAGAACAGCTCGTGCTTCTTGGAAAGATTCTATTTTCTTTGCACCTAGTTCTCAGATAAAGAACAACTGGTTTTCTCAGAAGATGGTCTATATGGCCGAAGGTATGAAGTCGATTTATGGCACGTCAATGGAATTAACTGATTGGCCGTTTAAAAAATACACTCAACGAAATTTAGATTTACCTGAAATAGAAATACAAGGTGATTTATTTAAACCTTACGGAACAGAAGCAACAAGAAATTATTTCAAAGCAATGTGGGATTCAGGGAGAATGCACTTAAGAAGTCATTTCTCTGTTGATGCTCAAATAAGACAAACATATAAAGAGATTTTCGATCAACATTTTTTCAAAGGTGATACTCCTTTTGCAGGTGCGATTGACAAAATAAATAGTCCTAGAGGAATGATGACTGTTGATGAGCAATACAAAATTGCAAAGAAAGTGATGGATCAAAAGATTGATTGGTTAGGTGGTCCAAAAACTGCAATGCAGATAAGAGACAAGATGTTTACTGGTCCAAAGATTTTTATGAATAATTTAATAGAGAAACAATTTGGAACTCGTTTACCTGTTTGGTCTGCCTTACAGATGTTTGCAGCAGTTGATCATCGTGCAGGTAAAAGAGCCTTTTTAGTTCAACGTCATTTAGATCTTTCTTTAGAAGCTGCAAGAGCAAATCCACATTTAGGCCCTAAAGATTGGGCCAGGATTGCTGGTGAACAAATGGATGATCAGTTATATCAAGCCAAACCAAGTAAGCAAAATATTGTTGATTATCGAAAGCAATATGGTTTAACAGATGAAGTTAGTAATGACGAGATTGCAGCAGCGATCTCTATGGATAGAGTTGGTGCTCCTGTCTTAGCCCAACCAGAACAAGTTCAAGCGTATAAGAAGTCATTTGCAATGCGAATGCAAAACAAATTAGAGGGCCCTGTTGTTGCAGGTAGAGATTGGGGCCTTGGTCAAGAGGTAGAAAAGATAATGGGAACAGTTCGATCAAGTGCTTATGGAGACGCTGTAGTTCCTGTTTGGAGAAGTGCTTCAGCTCAAACGATGTATGACATTGCTTTAGGTAATCCAGCTTTTACGGGAGTTAAACTTGTTAATGCTATTTATCACGGAGCACAAGGGAAATTAACAACCAAGATGATGGTTGACGCTCATTCTGCTGCGTTGACTTGGGCTTCTATGTATGCGATGTGGAAAACATTATCAATGCAAGGAATGATTGTTGGTAATGGTCCTCCTCCAGGAACTCCTGCATATAGAACTTGGAGAGAAAAATTAGCTAATGAAGGGAAAGTTCCAAATAGTGTGTTTGGTATTCCTTGGAATATGGGCGGTGTTCCTATCTTAAATACTTTATTTCTTGTGGAGGATTTGCAGACTGCAATTGAATATGGCAATGCCAATCAATATGATGCTCAAACTATTTGGGAAAGTGCATTACTTGTCGGTACAGGACATTTAATGAGGATGCCTGGATTTAAGCAGTTCCAAATGTTGACCGATGCTTTGGCTAATCCAAGTGCAAGTGCATGGGGTCGGGCAATAGGTTTCTTGGCTACAGCTCAGAATCCAATAGGAGGACAGTTCTCTGGTGCAGGAAGATCAATAGAAGGAATGACGGGAACAAGTCGTAGTGATCTTTACAAGCCAACTGGTAGGAAGACAGATGCGACAAGACAATTAGAAAAGGATGTTTGGAATCCTCAAGATTTAGATCATCCAATTAGCAAGGCAGAAAACTGGTTAAGGAATATCGCTTACTCAATGTCTCCTGCTATTGCTGCTGGAATTGGAGTACCGAAGAAAGAACACACTTGGTTAGGTCGTGATATTGCTAGACCTGATGGACATGTAGGGCAATGGTTAATTGGTCAGCCTGGTCTATGGGGGAATGGAGATGGTACTTATAAGGTTGAAAAAGTTCTCGATCAACTTGGTTTATTAGAAGTTCCTGAAGAAATAACAAATCAAAGAGTTGGTGATATTCCTATTACGGTTGATTTGGCGAAGGAATTAAATTACGAGATTGGTCATATCAAAGGTGATAAAGATTTTGCTTATTCAGGTGATCCTGCTGCAAAACTTTCTGGTAAAGATAAGTATGGATTTGAAGTGAAACTTTTAAGTTTTACTGGTAAGAGTCTTGATGGACTTGAGATTATCAATGAATCAGAAACGATGGATATTCTTGGAATATTGAATGAAGCAGTTGCAGGAAGAACAGTAAGAGAAGCAATGAATTATGTGATAGAAAGTCCAACTTGGTTAAAGCTTGAGACACTTCAAGATGATGAGGGGAATAAGAGATTGTCTATTAATAATAAAAAACTAACTCGTGAACAAATTCGTAACTTACCAGGGCCAAAGATCTTAAAAATATTGAAGGAGTTTTATACAGATAAAGCTAAGAATAAAGTGCTTAGTTCTGAACATGATCACGCTAAGAGTTACAGAGAAAGACTGAAGGCACTTGCCGAAGCTGGTTCATTAGATCAGAGGCAGAAAGATCTAGCTATTGCAGAAAGTGCCTTTTACTAGCAGAAAATCACGATTCAAGGCAGAATGGTGATTACGGGCTTGTAGATCTCGCGTAACGTAATGGCTTTTTCATACGAAGAGAAAACTGGGGACGGTAGCACCCATACATATACCTTTACTTTTGACTACATCCTGAAGGCTCATGTCAAATTATTTTATACGAGAGACATACTCCTCAATACCCAGGCATCGACTCTTGTTTTAGGAACTGATTATAACTTCACCGCAAATAAAAGTATTCAATTAATAGGTTCAACACTTAACTCAGGAACAACAACAGGACAACCATATAACTTGCCGAATGGAACCAAGTTAATGATTGAGAGGCAGACTCCTGATAGCTCTCAGATTTCTGCTTGGCAAGATGGATCAAACTTAACGGCTGAAGCTTTAAATAATGCTGACTTACAAAATTTATATGTTGTCCAGGAGACGCAAGATAGACAAGATCTATCTGCAGCAAAATCGGAGACTGCAAAGACAGTATCTGAAACAGCTACAACCAATGTTTCAACACTGACAGCTTCCCAGGTTAATAAGGATGGAAGTGTTGCCATGACAGGCAACTTACAGTTAGGAACAAATCGAATTACTGGAGTTGGAGATCCAAGTGGTGCTCAAGATGCAGCAACAAAATACTATGTTGATGCAAGGCCAGGTGTTACAGGAAACTTTGGGTCTACGACATTAGATTTTAATGATGATACTAAAATCAAGCTAGGAGATAATGACGAGTTCACTATTGAATATGGGTCTGATCATGATGCGAAAATAAATTCTACTGGTGATATTGTTTACGAGACTGATGGTCAACATATATTTACTGTTGAGGGATACAGAGTCTTTGATGTTTATAAAGCTGGATCAGTTTATTATGCAAGAGTTAGAGGTACTCTTAGACCATATACTGACGACCTATATGACTTAGGAAGCTCTTGGTGGAAGTGGAGAAACCTATATGTAGATGGTACAGGCTATATAGACACTGTAAGTGCAGATGATATTACAGGTAGTGCCATTGTCACCTCTGGTACATCAACCAGTGATACCAAGGTATATTCAGCCAAACGATGTGATGAGCTTTTTTATAATTTAGCAAGCGCAGAAGAAATTCAATCAGGTGAAACCTGGGTCGCTGCTGACAATAAAGTAGCAACTACTGCTGCTATTGATGCACGTATTGTTGATCTTGTAGATGATGTAGGTGGTTTCGTACCAATAGCAAATGAAACGAGTTTTCCTAATGCTAACCCTGATATAAATAACGGTGCTGGCACTCTTGTTAGTGTCCCTTTAGCTAATAATTTAACGTCAAATGGTAGTGGTGTTATTTCTATATCTAATGGTACTGTTGGGAACTCTACGGTTACTATTAATGGGGCCGCTAATAATACAACTTATACGCAAGGTTTCGGAATAATAGTTGAGACAACTACAACCTTAAATACTTATACTTTCCATAGATATGTACCAAAGGCAACTGAGGTCACAACTGTTGCTGGAAACATTGCGAATGTTAATACTGTTGCTGGTAATAATTCGAATATCAATACAGTTGCTGGTATTAGTTCAAGCGTTGCAACAGTAGCTGGTGATTCGACTGCAATTAATAATCTCAACAGTAATATTGCTGCTATTCAAAATGCAGGTAATGAGGCTACAAATGCAGCAGGGTCAGCAGCAGCAGCAGCTTCTAGTGCAACAGCAGCAGCCTCTTCAGCTACCACAGCATCCACTCAGGCAACTAATTCAGCTTCTAGTGCAACCGCTTCAGCCGCAAGTGCTTCTACCTCAAGTACTCAAGCTGGCAACTCTGCCACAAGCGCAACAGCTTCAGCCGCAAGTGAAGCCAATGCTTTAGCCTATAGGAATACTACTGAAACTTATAAGATTGCAGCGCAAGGTTTTAGAGATGCAACGTCAGGGATATATATACAAGCTGAATCAGGCCCATATAATTTAGCTGATAATGTTAGTTCTCATACGGCTTGGGGAGACATTACAGATACAGGAGGTAATGCTGTATTTAATAACGAGACTTCAAACACATTGCTAACGATGAGTAAAGGAAGTTCGTCTTATGACTATGGAGCAATTGCATAAATGAAAATCAATAAAAACAATTATCGAGTGAAATTACTACCGTATAGCTACGGTTAAATTTTGCCTTTACTCACTTTTTAATCATGGCAACTCAAGTTCAATTTAGAGGTGGTACTACTACTGAACATGCTTCATTTAATGGGGCTGCTAGGGAAGTAACAGTAGATACTACAAAACAAACAGTAGTGGTACAAGACGGTACAACTAATGGCGGTTTTCCACTGCTAGGAGAGAAAAATGCAGATAATGTAAAGCTGCATTTAGGCGGTAATGGAACAACAGATAATGGGGATTTAACTCTTTATCATGATGCAACGAACTCATATATAGAAAATACAACTGGGATCTTATATCTCAAATCAGCAACTAGCGGCGTTAATATCGAAGGTGAATTACGAGTCGAAGACGTAGAAGGTACAACTTTACGTCTTGGTAATACTGCTGCTGCTGCTTCTGATGGGGATTATTTATCAGGTATAGATTTTCACATAAAAGACAACAATGATGCTACTGGAGCCGTTAGTGCTGCTATTAGAAGTCATGCAGATCAAAACCATACAGCAAGCGCAAAAGGTACTGCTTTAAGTTTCCATACGACTGATGATGATACGACTACGCTAGATGAGCGTTTTAGAATCACGCATGACGGAAAATGTGGTATAGGGACAAGTATCCCTGACAATTTACTGCATTTATATGCTAGTAGTACAACGCAAACAGCAGATACAGAATCGCTATTAGTCCTTGAAAAGAATGGTGATTCAGGTATAACAATTCTCTCTGGATACACGTCTAATAGTCGTATTTTATTTGGAGATAGTGGAGATAATGATATAGGTCAAATTGATTATGACCATAATAATAATTCTCTAACTTTTGTTACTGCTGCTTCACCTGCAATAACAATAACTAATAGTCAGAAGGTTGGTATAGGTACAGTTTTACCAGATAAAGATTTAACTATCGCTTCTGCAAGGCCAACTATCAAACTAATTGACAGTGATGTTCCTAGTGCTGCTGCTTTTGCAACTATAGATGCCTCTTCTCATGCTGGTTTGTTATTTGATGCTGATCCTAATGATGATAGAAGTGGTAGTGATATAAGATTTAACGTTGATGGTGTAGAAAGATTACGAATCCACAATGATGGAAGGGTATATTTCGGAGATTATGCTGACGCTGCTACTCAAGCTTATATAGAAGCATCTGGTGATACCCCTTGGCCGTTAACTATTTCCGCTTCTAATTCTACGAGTGTTGACAGAGCAATAGTATTTAGATTAAGACCGGGCCACAAAGCAGCAGAATTTGATACGACTGGTCACTTGAAATTTCCTAATGGTCACGGTATTGACTTTAGTGAGGTTGAAACAAGTAATGGCACTAATTCAGTGCTCGATGACTATGAGGAGGGACACTGGGATTTAACAGGCGGCTCCTGCAACATAGATTTACACGATAGTTATGACACAGGTTGGTACGTCAAGGTTGGTCATGTGGTTACTGTTGGTGCTTATGTGCAAAGTGATGAGACATCAACTGATACAACTACTAGTTTACAATTTACATTACCTTTTGCTACTTCAGCTATACCATCTGGAGGTGATGGTGCATGGATAGGTGCCTGTTCTCTTAATAGTTTTGCATTAGACGCATCTGTTACGCAATCTACTATTGCGGCAGGTGACGCTACGTCTATTGCTTTTATCAGATTAAATGGTGGTCATGCTGTCACTTGGACAGCTTTGAAAAAGAGTCAGTTTGTAGACGGAAAATTAATGCAATTTACATTGACATATAAGTGTCAATAGATTCCTAGACCGTTAGCACGTCTATAAACTACGCCATAAAACTGTTTTAATCGGAGATTAATCCTAAATGGCATTAACAAAAACACAAGAGAACGACAAAATAGAGATCGTTAACAGATGGTCGGTACAGGTCCGAAATGCGACCATTATAAAAGATGACGGTAACGAGATTTCCCGTTCCTTTAGTAGAAAAACATTATTACCAGGAACACTTGATGCAAGTGACAACCTAATTAATACAGACCTGTCGGGTGAGGACAGCGATGTCCGTTTAATCGCACAAGCGGCATGGTCGGATCAAGTCAAAGCAGACTACAAAGCTTTTCTAATTGCCAACAAATCAAATACACCAGGATCATAAACAATGGTTACTAAAACTTGGTCTATTAATACCCTTGAGCGAGAGCTTGCAGATGGCTATGTAGACAAGGTTATTTTTTGCTGTGAAGGCGAGGATGGCACTTACAAATTTAGGGCTACTGGTGAAGTAGATCTTCCTAGACCTTCCACTCTTGTTCCCTATGGTGACTTGACGGAAACTCAGGTGATTGGATGGCTAAAGGCAAAACTCAATTCAGATAAAGATGAAGCTGGTAACACGATTGACAAAGTAGCTCAAGTTGAGGCTGCTGTTGAGAATGGTGTAAACATTCAGAGAACACCTACTCATGGCACTGGGAAACCTTGGTCATGATTCGTAAGGTACTTGATGCTGCTGCTTGTGTTGCACTTTTAATTAGTGCTTCACTTGCAGGCGGCTCTTTTCTTTTATATAGGTATGTGACTTCACCTCAATTTGAAGAGCAGGTGAAAGAAAAAATCATGGGACAAGTATCAAACATTGTTCCGAAGTCAATTGAAAAAAGTCTTCCAAAAACTACTGGTATCAGTATGCCTTTTTGATGAAGTTTTTACTTGATGCAATTGGTAGTTTATTTGTCTATCGGAGTCCTGAACCTCTTGATGGATATAGACGAGCATTGCGTGGTATAACCAATTACGAATTAAGAAAGCTTGCTGGTACAACACATAATTACAACAAGACAATGCTGATCAATATGATCTGCGATGATATAAATGGAAATCCCTGATATTCATATCAAGGATATTGATATACCTGTTGTCTATATACCTGATAGTCCAACTACGATTCCTGGCTGTCAATACACTCATCGAGATTTAAAACTTACAGGTAATGCAGATCTTCTTTTAGTAGATAGGAATGGTGTTTATGCCACATGTGCTGAAGGAGAGTTACCTCATTTCTATCCAATGGAGTGGGATAGAGATTTAAAGATTTCAGTTCAGGAACCACAGGTAGCAGATAAAAAAAGTGATATACCTGAGCCACCTAAACCAAAGTTCGATCCACCTCCACCAGATCCACCTCCAGAAACAAAACCTTGTCCTGATCCAAATTCAAATCTAAGGGTTGGATCATTTGCTAATGAGAAGAGGCTTGAGCGCATTGTCTCTTTTGAAGAAGTAAACGGCGACTGCTTGCCCGTATGGGAAAAAGTGACTTACGCAGAAACGTATCTACCCTCACCAGGGCAGGCTATGAATACAACAGCAACTGCACTTTTAGCTGTATCAGCCCCGCTAATCCTCAACGCTATTAAACCGATCATAAAAAATCTAATGAAGAAACTTACTGGGAAGAAGAAATCGAATGACGATGAGGCAAAACCTGATTAGCTGGTACGACTACTTCTACATCGTGACAGGTAACTGCACTGTCTGAACCCTCTTTAAACCTAACCCCAAGTTTTATCTGAGTTGAACATTGGGCAAGTCGGTGGAGATTTATCTCGTATTTAGTTTTGAGTTGTAAGAGCTTTTGATTCTCGATATTTACTTTGACAGCTTGATGGCATAGATCAACTCCTTTCCCTAGTGGGATATTGAATTGAAGGCTTGCACCCATATTCAAGTTGAATGAGTCCTTCTCAAATCTAGGAATCTCTTGGTAATAAAGAACTTCACCAGTGTCTTCATCATAAATAGGTGTCTTAGTTATATCTTTTCTGGGAGATTGCCATGTTCTTCCGTCGGTTATATATGGGCTAAATGTAAGGGATGGACTAACGCATTGGATGCCCTGACTGTACCTAGAAGTAGGCCATAAACCTGGGGTAATCATCGTGGCATTGTTGTTAACGACCCCTGTACTTGTGCTATTTGGCGAACTGACCGTTGTGTTTGCTATGACTGGGGTTTGGGCACCTATTAATAATATTATTGTCCAAATACTGAAATACTTTCTGTAGTCGTTGAGGTCTGAATTTGCCTGGTCACTGTCGTTACTGAATCCAATCCTGGGGGAATGATTGATTCGACGAGAGTGAAGGGCTGACCTTCGTTTACGATATTCCATCTAGGAATACTCTCCATCTGTGGTGAGGTCCAGGAGAACCTGACTCCATCATGTGTTTGTTCGTTCTCTGTAATTGCAGAAGGGTTGATATAAGTATCTGTCGAAATGTTGTTGCCAGAGGCTGAGTAGGAGTAGCCTGAACGCCAGGTAGAAACCGAAACTGTCTCATTTATCAACTGGGTACTCGAAGAATTTGTGGTAAGAGTACCAGTCCGGAATGCTGGAACCAAAGGTGTAGCAAGGGATCTGGTACCTATTAAAGTACTCAATAGCAAGAGCCATTTAATCAATTTCAATCGTAATTGTTGTACTTGCGGTACACAGTGTGCCGCTACCTCCCGCCGAGCATGTGGTAATTCCAGAGCTTAGACTCGTTAAGGCCAAGTCACCTTTTGTGCCTCCGCTTCCTATTGTCGTCGTTCCTGACAAAACAGGTAAGGCTGCAAGACCCGACGACGGTGTAACAGTAGACGGCGTAGTATCACCTACAAAAATTGACTCAACTTTTTCAAATGCTGAGCCTGCATTTGTAACCGTTGTATCTGTCTGAATCAAGGCTGGAACTCCATTGGTCAAACTTCCAAGATTCAAACCACCAATTTTATTTGATGTTGTAGTATCTCCAATCGTGACTGAAGGAGTTAAGTTCGACCCACTTAATGAATACGTGCTGCCTGCTTTTTGAGTTGTAACGTAAGGCATTTCAACCTTGATCTGAGCCGAGGTGATGTAACTCGCTTTGATCTCTGCTTTAGCAGCAGGAGCCGATATTAATAAGAAGATCAGTGGTAGTAGTCTTTTCATTTGATCCCCACCTGTGTATCTTTCTTGTCTACTATAACTTTATCTTTATTTCCGTTCTTTTTAGCACCAACGCTTATTCCATACGATCCAAGAACCCCAGAAACCAAGCCTGCCGTAAAAGCACCGTCTATACGAACTTTGCCCATGTACCCTAAAGTCATCATGGATAACGACCAACAAAGGATCATAAATCTAATTGCATGTCCAAATAATTCGGCATAACCTTTATCTTCCGGTTCTTCCATAGTTGCTCTGCACAGGTGTTGGT
>Ga0208815_1000073_pt1 | contig 34422 bp, 23 predicted proteins | sample Virmet3438_5245_FD_185733 | JGI IMG/M metagenome (GOLD analysis project Ga0208815, IMG submission 185733) | Marine viral communities from the Southern Atlantic ocean transect to study dissolved organic matter and carbon cycling - metaG... | ecosystem: Environmental > Aquatic > Marine > Oceanic ... | reverse complement strand
CAACGCGTTTTTGGAAACACATCGCTACCGCTTACTGACGCACATAAAACGTGGGCGGTTAATGTGGCTTTAGGTGGGCGTCGCAATCAAGAAAGACACATTGAAGTGGCGTCTGATTTTGATGATGCCAAACGCGTGCAATTAGCAGCTAGTTACGATGCTATTAATCTACTTAGAACAAAAGCTCCTCTAGTAGTTAAGCAGAAAGAGGGAATCGGGTACATCCGCTTTAATAATAATCTAGGTAATTCTGAAACCGTTCGTGCGTTCAAAGAAGCCCTTGAGTCACTTGAATCAACCCAAGGGTTAGTGATTGACCTGCGTAATACGCCGAGCGGGGGAAACACTGGCGTGGCTGAGCCTATTTTGGGGCACTTTGTAAATGCCAATACCGCATATCAAGGTTACAAAATTCAAAACGCGGGTAAACCCTACCAAGAAGCAGAGCTACACATGGCCCATGTTACCCCTTCATTACCTTATTACAGTAAGCCAGTAGTGGTACTCGTTGGCCATTGGACCGGCAGTATGGGAGAAGGTATGGCTATTGGCTTTGATGCCATTGGTGCAAAGGCGGTAATCGGCACACCCATGGCTGATTTGCTTGGCGGAATAAATCAATTTCAACTACCTGATTCGACCATAACTTTAGAGCTGGGTTTTGAACGTCTTTACCATGTGAACGGCTCATATCGAGAGGACTTTGTGCCCCAGGCGGTATCTTGGGACGGGCATACAGCCAGTGACTCAGAATTAAATGCTGCAATAGCTCTGTTAAAAGCAATATAGCTCAATTACATACAAAGCTAGAAAGCACTTTCGTATTTACTTACAATCCGCTTCTAACTTTTTGAGCGAACATACTATGACTGCGATTGGGATTGACTACGGTACATCAAATTCTGAGGTTGTGTATTTTGATGGAACGGCCCATCAGCACATCAAACTCGACCCGTTAGATAAGAAGGGCAATAAAATCCGTTCTTCGGTGTTCATCTATTTTGAAGATGAACTGCCGCCGCCTCCTGATGCCATGGTCGAAGCGAAAGTGGCGCAGTTACAGCGCGTTATCAGTGAGCAAATAGATAAGGCGAAGGACGGCTATTATTCGGCAAAAGATCCAAAAGAACAGGCGATGTATAGCGACCGTATCGACTCGCTGCGCGGTGATTTGCACAACAAGCCTGCATTACAGCGTAAAGCTATTGCACAATTGATGCATGCCATGTCGCTAGACGAAATCCCTTTGCTGCGCTTAGTAGAGCACGGCAAGTTTGCGTTTGGTGAAGAAGGGTTTAGGCGCTTTCTTAAAATGCCTGATAAAGGCCGTCTAATTTATTCACCTAAGAACTTTCTAGGCGCCTCGCTAGACGGTGACCAAAAACAAGCATTCATCGGTATTATTGCTAAGCAGCTGGCGTACTTTAAACAGTGTGTAGAGCAACAGCTAGGCAAGGCTGTTAATAATGCAGTCATTGGCCGTCCTGTTAAGTTTCACGGCACCCGCGGTGAAGAGGGGAACGCGCAAGCCATTCAAATAATGACTGAAGCGGCGACGAAAGCTGGGTTCTTAGGGGTTAATTTCCTAGATGAACCTATCGCAGCGGCGTACAAAATTGAGCAAACCCTACCAAGGGATACCACTACGTTGATTGTCGATATTGGTGGGGGGACCACGGATATTTGCTGTATTAAGCTTTCCCCAGAGCGTTCAAATCAGCTTGATCGCAAAGAGGATGTTCTGTCGGTAACAGGCAGGCGTTTAGGCGGCATGGATTGCGACAAAAGCTTGGTGCTAAAGGCTATTGCCCCAGAAATGGGAATGGGCCTTAAGATGATTAACGGGCTTCCTGTTCCTCCTACGTACTTCTCTGATATGTGCGCGGTTGATAACATTCCTGCACTCACCCGCTTTTTCTCTGACGATTACGGGTTAGATATTTCTCAAACCATGTCTGTGATTAAAGAGCCAGCCCAATTAGAACGCTTGCTTATTGTTCAGGAGAAAAAGTTGTCTGCCCGCGTGGTGAACTCGGCTCGATTAGCCAAGGAACTACTGTCGAGTAAGCAGAACATTACCTTGCCGCTGCACTATATCGAAGATGATTTTGACGTGGAGATTTCGCAAGACTCGCTCAAAAAGGCGTTAAAACCTTGGCTTGATAAAGTGAAAGCGCTAGTGGTGGAATGCTTGGAAAATAGCAGTGAAAAGCCAGAAGTGGTGATGATCACAGGTGGTATGAGTTTATCGCCAATCGTCGTGGATGCGCTGTATGAAAACCTGCTTACTGGGCTACCACGCTTAGAAAATGATGCGTTCAACTCGGTGTGCGAAGGATTAGCTATTCAAGCGGCGAAACACGCTTAACCTTTTCTATTCTTTTTCCGGTATGAAAAACACTAAGCCTTAGCGTAGTAGCCTTTACTACGCTAAGGCTTTTTTGATCAGTGCTTAAGGATATTGTGTTCTTTTAGATAAATCGCGATGGCCTCAGGCGACTCGAAGGCTTTTAACAGCATTTCTTGTGCGCGTGCTTTCACATCATTGTCTTCTGATGATGACAGTAGGTGATACCATGTTTTCACTAAGGCTAATGGCGGCGTTTGGTTCATTAGTTGTCGCTCCAGCAATTCTTACTGCAAAAATACACAAAAATCATCGTAACGTATGATTTGCCAATACAAGCTCTGACCAGCATGGAAAATCGTGTAAATAAACGTCATCGCGCACTTCTTACAAGCTGCTGTGTAAATTACACAGCAACAAAATAGAAAACGAGTGCACTTTACGCTAACGGATTTACCTCGTTACCGGCTCAAGCTTGTGTGAGCATGGGTTTCAGGAATCGACCTGTATGTGAAACTTCTTGTTGTGCCACATGCTCAGGTGTTCCCTCTGCAATAATCTGGCCACCTCCGGATCCACCTTCGGGTCCAAGGTCAACAATCCAGTCTGCGGTTTTAATCACATCTAGGTTATGCTCAATAACCACAACGGTATTACCGTGATCGCGTAGTCTGTGAAGGACGGCTAATAACTGTTTAATATCGTGGAAATGCAACCCGGTGGTTGGCTCATCCAAGATATAGAGTGTTTGCCCAGTGTCTCTTTTTGACAACTCTTTCGCCAATTTCACGCGCTGCGCTTCACCACCTGATAACGTAGTGGCTGCTTGGCCTAGTCGAATATAAGACAAGCCCACGTCCATAAGGGTCTGCAATTTACGTGAAATAGCCGGAATAGCATCGAAGAACTGACGGGCATCTTCCACCGTCATTTCCAACACTTCGTGAATGTTCTTATCTTTGTACTTTATCTCAAGAGTTTCACGGTTATAGCGTTTGCCCTGACACACGTCACAAGGCACATACACGTCTGGCAAAAAGTGCATTTCCACTTTAATTACGCCGTCACCCTGACACGCCTCACAGCGACCGCCTTTCACGTTAAAGCTAAAGCGGCCAGGTTTGTAACCCCGTGAACGCGACTCTTGTGTGCCAGCGAACATTTCACGAATTGGAGTGAAAATGCCAGCGTAAGTCGCTGGGTTAGAGCGCGGTGTTCTGCCGATAGGGCTTTGGTCAATATCGACCACTTTGTCTAGCTGGTCTAATCCTGTCATCGACTTATGCGGCGCTGGTTCAGAAGTAGTCGCCTTGTTCAGCTCGCGCTGCGCTATTTTGTAGAAAGTGTCATTTATCAGCGTTGATTTACCCGAGCCCGATACACCCGTCACACAGGTCATTACACCGGTAGGTATACGTAAATCAACAGACTTCAAGTTGTTACCGGTTGCGCCTAAAAGCTCTAGCCACTTGTCGTCTTTCACCGGTGTACGTGTTGCAGGGATATCTATTTTCTCTCTGCCAGATAAGTACTTTCCAGTAAGTGAGTGTTCACTGTTTTTAATGTCTTCCAGTGAGCCTTCGGCAATAATCTCACCGCCATGCACACCTGCACCTGGGCCAATATCTACAATGTAATCGGCTTCGCGAATGGCATCCTCGTCGTGCTCTACAACTAGAACAGTGTTACCCAGGTCACGCAAATGCGTAAGCGTACCAAGTAAGCGCTCATTATCCCGTTGGTGAAGTCCGATAGAGGGTTCATCCAGCACGTACATAACGCCCACTAAGCCTGCGCCAATTTGACTTGCCAGTCGAATACGCTGAGCTTCACCCCCTGACAGGGTATCGGCGCTGCGCGACATAGAAAGATAGTTAAGACCTACGTTTACCAAGAAGCGCAAGCGGTCCATGATTTCTTTCAAAATCTTTTCAGCTATCTGAGCGCGTTGGCCTTCAAGGTTGAGTGTCTCGAAAAAGCCATACGCGTCGGCAATTGACATGTCAGCAATGGCAGGCAGGTTGGTGTCTTGTATAAATACATTACGTGCTTCAACGCGCAGACGGGTGCCGTTACAGCTACTGCAGTGCTGCTGGCTTAAATATTTTGCTAACTCTTCACGCACCGAGTTCGACTCGGTCTCGCGATAGCGGCGCTCCATATTAGGGATAATGCCTTCAAATGGATGCTTGCGCTCCATCACGTCGCCACGCTCGTTTATGTACTTAAACGACAACGACTTGCCCTTAGACCCATAAAGCACAATGTCCTGGTGCTTTTTATCGAGCTCTTCAAATGGTGCGGTAAGGCTAAATTTATAATGGTCTGCTACTGCCTGTAGCATTTGAAAATAGTAATAGCTGCGCTTGTCCCATCCGCGAATAGCGCCGCCAGACAAACTTAATTCGGTATTGCCGACTACGCGTGCTGGGTCAAAAAACTGTCTTGTACCTAGCCCGTCACAAGTTGGGCATGCACCCGCTGGGTTATTAAATGAAAACAGACGAGGTTCAAGTTCACTAATGCTGTAACCGCAGTGTGGACAGGCGAAGTTGGCAGAAAATACAATTTCTTCTGCGTCTTTATCGTCCATATCAGCCACAACCGCGTTGCCGCCAGCAAGGCTAAGCGCCGTCTCGAATGATTCAGCCAAACGCAGTGCCATATCGTCGCGCACTTTAAAGCGGTCAACCACAACTTCAATGGTGTGCTTCTTGTGCAAATCGAGAGGCGGCGGATCAGATAGGTCACACACTTCACCGTCGATTCGCGCGCGAATAAAGCCCTGAGCAGACAGGTTTTGCAGCGTCTTAACGTGCTCGCCTTTTCGCTCTTTAACAATAGGCGCTAGCAGCATTAACTTACTGCCCTCGGGCATCGCTAACACTTTATCGACCATTTGGCTGACCGTTTGTGCATCTAGCGGCACATCGTGGTCTGGACAGCGTGGCGTGCCCACTCGCGCGAACATCAAACGCAGATAGTCATATATTTCAGTGATGGTACCCACCGTTGAACGGGGGTTATGCGATGTTGATTTCTGCTCAATGGATATTGCTGGTGATAAACCCTCAATATGATCAACATCTGGTTTTTCCATCATAGATAGAAACTGACGGGCATAAGCAGACAAAGATTCAACGTAACGACGCTGACCTTCTGCATATAGCGTGTCAAAAGCAAGAGACGATTTACCCGAGCCAGAAAGGCCGGTTATCACCACCAGTTTGTCTCGTGGCAGTGTTAAATCGATGTTTTTCAAGTTGTGGGTGCGAGCACCGCGAATTTCGATTTTATCCATTGAAGCCTAAATGAGAGAAAAAGAATCAGTATGCCATAGGTGTCAAGTAAAGTGATATGACATTCAAGTTATACTGTAAGCGGAGTAAGCAGATCACCTCACGGACATAAGCTTACGATTGGATCTCGCTTATCGACATTGCAAAGTGGTGATTTTATCCCCACTTTTAAACCCCTAGTAAGAAAAAGGGTAGTGCGAGAGGGCTAAATCTACCTCGCGAGCAGAAGAAAATACCAATTGTATTATGCTACACTTCGCGACCTTATTCTTAATGCAGCAGAAACAGGTGTTCTCTGCGCGCTTTTATGTTTTTTTGATTTTATTTATTGAGGGAAACAGACGCTTTGAACGTTTTGGAATTACGCGCTGCGCTTGCACTCGCCTCCGTTTACGTATTACGCATGATGGGGCTGTTCATGGTTATGCCCGTGTTGGCTGTAGCCGCAATGGACTACCCAGATTACTCGCCGCTGTTGGTAGGACTTGCCGTGGGTGGATATGGCCTAACCCAAGCTGCGCTGCAAATTCCTATGGGTATGATGTCTGACAAGTGGGGGCGTAAACCCGTTATTTTGCTAGGGCTTGCTGTATTTGCATTAGGAAGCTTTGTAGCAGCAAACGCCGACAGTATGGCCATGATGATTGTTGGGCGTATTCTTCAAGGCGCTGGGGCTATTGCAGGTGCGATAATGGCGCTAGCTACCGATGTAAGCCGGGAAAGTCAGCGAGCCAAAGTGTTAGCTATTATAGGCATAGCCATTGGCTTCTCATTCTATTTAGCCGTTATTTTAGGACCTCTCATTGCGAACAGCTACGGGCTTGCAGGTGTGTTTGGTATTACTGGTATTCTGGCCATTCTTTGCATGCCGCTGGTTAAATGGGTAGTGCCAAACGGTGTGCAGCTGAGCAGTGGCGATACACTCCCACAAAAAGACCAGCTAAAGCGCTTAGTCTTCTCTTCTCAGTTATGGCGTTTAAATATCAGCGTGATGATTCTACACATGATGATAACGCTGTTGTTTGTTCAACTGCCCGTAACGCTACTGAATTTTGATATGACGCTAGATAGTCACTGGACGGTTTACTTACCCGTTTTAGGCGCGTCAATTGTAGGTCTAATTATCATGATGGGGGCAGCAAGAGGCCGTACGCCTAAATCGCTCCTTGTAACCGGCGTTGTATTCATGGGCGGCGCGTTTTTGGCGCTGAGTTTAGAGGACCATAGCTGGTGGTGGGTTACCGCTGCCGTGGTGCTTTTCTTTACTGGCTTTAATTATTTGGAAGCGAATTTCCCCGCATTGGTGTCGAGCATTGCGCCTGCGGGACAAAAAGGAACTGCCATGGGTCTCTACGCTAGCTTTCAATTTTTCGGTGCGTTTTTGGGCGGTGTAATTTCAGGTTTCGTCACCGATATTTGGTCGCAAGAGTTAGCTTATGGCATTGGTGCTGCTAGCACCCTGCTTTGGCTTTTTATCATTCTTGGTGTTAAAGAAGTGAGCCGGGTTAAGCGTGTGATGATGAATGGAGATTTTGATAGTTCAAATGTTTCCAGCATTGAAGCCGAGCTGCTGTTAGTGCCTGGTGTGTTGGAAGTGACATTAAACAGTCAAAATAACGCGGTATACCTGAAAGTTGATCGCGATTTTGATGCGGTAAAAGCGCGAGACGTGTTGTCTGCATAGTGGCTCATCGCATTGCAACCATGAAAGGTTAGCATCACACTATTTTTGAAAAGGAAGCGAACACCATGATTGACCTAAGCAGCTACAAAGCCATTATTTTTGATATGGATGGCACCTTGGTCGATTCAATGGGCGCGCATATTGATGCGTGGCAGCTTACGTGCGATGCGTTTGGTTATCCCTTCGACCGAGACTACCAATACAGTTTAGGTGGTGTTCCTACCTTTGAAACCGTACATCTTATGAATGCAAAGTATGGCAAAAGCCATGATCCAGCAGAGGTTGCTTTATATAAAAAACAGGCGTTTGAAGGGCTAGACCATGTGCCAAGGCTTATCCAAGATACCCTGGACGTGTTTAACCATTATAAGGGAAGCATGCCCATTGCAGTGGGGACAGGTTCAGATAGGCAGCACGCGCAAATGGTGTTAAATGAACACGGCCTGCTAGCCCAATTATCTGCGCTGGTTACAGCCGATGACGTCACTCAAGGTAAACCTCACCCTGAAACCTTTGTGCGTGCGGCAGAATTAATGGGTGTAGCACCACAGCATTGTGTGGTGTTTGAAGATACCGACATGGGACGAAAAGCGGCGGTTGACGGTGGCATGGCGTGCTTTATGGTCGACAATACGCGGCTTATCTACTGAATCTTACCCAGATTGAAAGTTCGAGCTTAGGGCTTACGCTCACTCAATCGCGTTCACTTTATAGTTTCTTAGGCTTATACCGCCTCTAGTTCGCTTAGCGCATTTCCGCAGTTGTGTAACAGTGAAGACTTTATACGTTTGGTGGCATCATCAATGGCGGTTTTCATTGCATCGATAGCAATCTGATTGCTCTCTTTTTCACTGACACTGGCGTTCACATTCATGCTTTGCCCTCTGAAGGTGGTGGCGGGTGAATACTCATCGGCATAGTCAGGTTTGTACTTAACATTAAGCACCACGGTGGCAACCATATTACTTCCTAAGGTTTTTATAAACGCGCGGTTTAGTACTACTTTCACGCTGTTGGCTGCTTCAATATCTGGGCTGACATTCATCGCTTCTAAGCTTTGCTGTAACAGTGAATAGAGCGTGTCTTCTGTTACATTACTGCTTCCAACGAGCAAGTCTTTACTCGACCGTATGTCGATTAGTTCTGCCAAGTTAATTGGACAAGCTTTCGCTTTAGACATGGTTAGCTGATAGTCTTTTCTCTGCGACGCAGGAATTAATGATGAGTCAAGCTCGGGTGGCGTAGACTCGCAGGCAATAAGTAAGGGTAGGGCACAACAGGCAACAATAAGTCGAGCTGGTGATGTAGCGTAAGACATGGAAAATGTTCTACTTTTCATTAAATTATTTTTGTTTTATGCAGATAAATTATGCAAGTAGTATTGTCTTTAGTATAAGAAAGTTTGTATCGCTAAGAAACAGAACAACTGTTGCAAACTGTTACAGCTTGTTTAGCATAGGTGTGGGACTGTTGATTTTGCTGAGCGAGTTTTTGATCAGCGACACAACCATTACACCTATGTAACCTGAATAAAAATTTCGCCATAACCATTCAACACGGACAGTTCTTTAATGATGAGCTTAAAAAACGCGGTAATTAGTGTAGTTGCAAGTGTGTCACTTATTGGGTGCGCAATTAACGTGTCTCCTTCGGCCTTCTTTTATCAAGACACTCAGCAAAAGCCCCTTGATACTACGAAGCTACACGCGGCAATTCAAAAAGACAAAACCTCAGCGGGCATAACCCGTGTTGAAGTTAAAAATGAAGCTGGGTTAACTTTGAGAGGCGTTGCTGTTTCTTACCCTGACCCTATTGTTAACATTGTTTTCTTTGCAGACAATCGTATGCCTGTAAGCGAAAACAACAGCGTTATTCATAGACTGGGTAAGTTGCCCGCTAATATATTGTGGCTCGATTATCAGGGAGTTGGAGCCAGTGATAAAGCGAAGGACTTAAGTATTAACGCTATTAAACAAGATGCGTTAACCCAGTTTGACTATGTAGCAAGTGCGTTTGACGCCTCAATTCCCACTATCGTTCACGGCCGAGGTATAGGCAGCTATTTCGCAAGCTATGTTGCTGCAAATAGAAAGATAGACGCTTTAGTATTAGACGGCGCTTTCAATAACATCTCTGATTTAATTGCCAACATGGTGCCAGGCTTCTCTAATTCATTCACAAACATGAAGCTTCACGATGAAGTTCATAGTATGCAAATAGCCCCAATCTTGCGTCACTATGAAGGACCGCTATGGCTAGTGGTGGGTGAGGAAGACAAAATAACGCCTTACCCGATAAGTCAGCAGCTATTAGAAGATGCATCAAGTAGCGAAAAGTATATTTCGGTCATTCCTGGTGCGACGCACAACGCAACGCTAAAAAGTGACTATGCCATACAAGAGTACAAACAGTTTTTAGCAAGATTCACTAAGTAATAGAAACCTTACTCGTTGTGGATAAGTAGTGGAAAACCTTGTTGGTAAGTCTGTTAATAGCCATATAGAACAACAGATCACGATCTTTTCATTACTTTCTGGTCGGATCACGAAACGTCAGTTAAATCAAGCGCTGTAGAGCAACTGTGCTCGATCTTAATCTTTTTTGATCGTAAAGCTGTGCAGGATCAGGCAATTTTGCTCTTTGGGGATAAAAGTTCGAGGCAAAACGATCAAGCGGGTATTTTTGTCAATAGTTTCGTGTCATGAAATTTTTAGAACACAGTTGCTCAACTATACATCGAATTACGATTAATCATCCATCAAACTGGCTTGTAAGTGATTAAATAAAATACCCGCCATAGGCGGGTATTTTTTTGGTCTATTAATTTCTGAAGGGAAAACGAACAGCTAAACCCTAACCATTGAATCTCGTTTTACTACTGTAGGAGTATATTTAAAGGTAAGCCCATCTTCTGGTTTGCTTCCCGATGCATACTTCAATGCAAGTTCCGCCGCTTTTGCTGCCATCATTTCTACCGGATAACGCAGAGTCGTTAATTTAGGACGACAGTACTTTGCTAACAGCACATCATCGTACCCCATCACAGAAACTTGTTCTGGAACTGAAATACCATGATCCTGCAGCATGGTCATAGCACCAGATGCCATAGCATCGTTATAAGCCAAAACAGCAGTGAATTTTGCACCAGTAGCAAGCAAGTTTTGCATTGCCAGTTCACCACCTTCCTGATCGGGCGTAGCATACTCAATCATGCTTTCAGGCAAGCTTAAATTCGCATTGTTAACTGCGTTTCTAATCCCTTCGAGGCGATGATTAGGATCGTCTATGCGATACTGACTGCTTATCACCGCGACATGTTCATGGCCTTGGTTGATGGCATATTCCGCCATAAGGCGACCACCGGTTACGTTATCAAGCCATACACAACGATTTGCTATCTCTGGTATATAGCGGTTAATTAATACAAAGCCTGGAACTTGGTTTGCAAAACCGATCAGGGTCTCGTCATCAAGTGCTTTGCTGTGCACTACCATGGCTTCTACTCGATGCTCTAGCAGTGTTTCAATAGCGCGAAGTTCAGTCTCTTTTTCAATAGAGCCGGCACTTAATAAAATTTGAACGTTATTTTTGCGGGTAATGGACTCCACACCGTGGGCTAACATAGCGAAAAATGGGTCGTGGAGCTCAGCAATGACAACGCCTAAAGATGCGCTACGTTTGGTTACAAGTGCCCGCGCATTAGCGTTGGGACGATAACCCATTTCTTCCATGATTTTTTTGACACGCTTGCGAGTATCATTGCCCACTTTAGGACCATTATTAATAACTCTTGATACGGTCGCTAATGAAACGCCAGCGGCTTGGGCGATATCTTTTATTGTTGCCATTTTCTTTCAAACTTCGTTTTATTGCGTGGAGTGTCGATTGACCTGATTGCCATAGCGTACATTATATTTACAAAAAAAGATAAAATTCTAATGCTTAGCTTAAGGTGTCTTTCATGGGGCTGAGATGCATTAGAGAGATGAAGAGCGTTAGATTACCTAAGTGGTTTTACCTTCTATGATTGTTAATCAAACCGCTGTAAAAAAGAATGGAAAACGTATAACCTCCTAGGCATTCTGAAAGATTGCATTATTCATTAATGTATAAAAAATGTGTGGTAGGTTGGAACGCGTCAGTTTACTAAGCACGTCTTAAGGTAAAAATTTTGTTATGAAAATAAATGTATCTGCATTTGGTGAAGTTGAAGGCGAAGTTATAAACGCCTTTACGTTAACTAACGACAACGGCATGTCAGTTACCTTGCTTAACTACGGTGGAATTATTAAAGAAATTCACTTCCCGAATGCAGAAGGTGAATCGGTAAGTTGTGTCCAAACTTTCGAGACTCTACAAGACTATATAGATGACCCGAGCTATCGCGGTGCGATCGTAGGACGTTACGCAAACCGAATTGGACATGGCTCGTTTGCGTTAAATGGAACAGAGTACACCTTAGATAAAAATGGCGGTGAACATAATCTACACGGCGGTCTAGCCGGGTTTCATAAGAAGGTTTGGGCGGCAAGCATCCAAGAGACGGCGGACAGTGTGGCTGTAACATTTACCTTAACTAGTCCCGATGGGGAAGGCGGCTTTCCCGGTACTGTTAATGTAGAGGCATGCTATTCCCTTGATCAAAACAACGAGTTATCTCTTGTGGTCACCGCAAATACAGATAAAGAAACCCCGCTTAGTTTCACGCAGCATGCTTACTTCACGTTGAGCAACGACCCTCAAGTGGGCAATACATTGCTACATATAGATGCTGACAAAGTCACGGACGCAGATAGCACCTTGCTGCCAACTGGAAAACTGGTCGAAGTTGCCAATACTCCCTTTGATTTCACGAAACCTACAGCAATAAAAGAAAGGGCAGAGCAATCTGATTCCCATCCATTATTTGATAGGGTGGGAGGCTACGACCACAACTATGTACTCCGTGATACGCCTGAGCATACCCCACAAGCAACCGTAAAGGCACTTGATACTGGTATTGCTATGTCGTTATTTACTAACTTGCCGGGTTTGCAGTTTTATACTGGCGGGTTGAAAACCGACGATCAGCTTGGTGCCTTGTGCTTAGAACCACAGCATTTCCCGGATGCACCCAATAAGCCCGAGTTTCCAAACTGTTTCGTAAAACCCGGGGAAACCTTCAAAGCAAGTATGCGATACAAGTTCAGCGCATAGAAATCGTTATGTAGTGACAAAAGAAAATTATTTGTTATCAATTTAACAATTAATTTTCTTTGTTACGCAATTGATAAACGTAGAAGCTTGCTATATCATTATCAGGGTAAACGTTTAACCCTATTTGATGTTGCGCATTAGAGCGTAGCAGGCTAATTCAGAGAGAGTGATTATGGGAACCCCTTTCGACCCTACCAACGATCCACATCGCCGTTACAACCCTTTGTTGGGTGAGTGGGTGTTAGTGTCGCCTCACAGAGCGAAGCGCCCTTGGCAGGGAGCCTCAGAAGAGCCAAACAACGAACAAAAGCCATCTTACGACTCTACGTGTTATTTATGTCCAACAAACACCCGCGTGAATGGCGAAGTTAACCCTGACTATAAAGGTACGTTTGTTTTTCAAAACGATTTTGCCGCCCTTAAGCAAGATACAGAACAAGCCAGTGAGAAAAAGGGGCTGTTTCAGTTCGAAACTGAGCAAGGCTGCAGTCGTGTTATTTGTTTTTCCCCTGATCACAGCAAAACGTTACCTGAGCTTTCCGATGAAGAACGCGTAGACGTAGTCAACACGTGGAAAGCACAAACCGCTGAACTTGGTGAAACCTATCGCTGGGTACAAGTTTTTGAAAACAAAGGCTCGATGATGGGGTGTTCAAATCCTCACCCTCATGGTCAAGTATGGGCGCAGCAGCATGTGCCTACCGACCCAGCGAAAAAAGTCGTGCAGCTACAGCAATACTTTGGTGAAAACGGCACGCCTATGCTGTTGGACTATGCCGAACAAGAGGTAACGAAGCAAGAGCGAGTCGTGTGTCAAAATGATGATTGGGTTGTAGTTGTACCTTACTGGGCCGCTTGGCCTTTTGAGACGCTACTGTTACCCAGATTTGACGTGCAATCTATGCACATGCTCTCGGATTCTCAGTCGCTATCTCTTGCTAAGATCATTGGCGAAATTACAGCGAAGTACGACAACTTATTTGAAACGTCTTTCCCATACTCTATGGGATGGCACAGTGCCCCATTTGATAGTGAAGCGCACCCTGAATGGACGCTACATGCGCATTTCTTCCCACCACTTCTGCGCTCAGCAAGTGTACGCAAATTTATGGTTGGGTACGAAATGATGGCAGAGGCACAGCGAGATTTGACCCCTGAACAAGCGGCAGACAGATTAAAAGCACTATCCACAGTGCACTATAAGAAACGTGAGAATGCGAATGGATAATCAAGTACTTTCTTCTAATTTTGAAACGCACTACGGCGAGGCGCCAGCGTTAATCGCACATGCGCCGGGTCGAGTGAACATTATTGGTGAGCATACCGATTATAACGAAGGGTTCGTATTTCCGGCTGCAATCAACTTTGGAACATGGGTTGCGGCAACAAAGCGCGCAGATAACGACATCGTGGTTACCGCGATGGACTACGAAAATCAGCAAAACCAGTTCTCGTTGTCAGACATTAACTATGACGAAGAACAAGGGTGGGCAAACTATGTTCGCGGCGTAGTGAAAGTACTTAAAGAGGCCATGCCAGATTTTGGCGGCGCTAACTTATTGGTTACGGGCAATGTGCCACAAGGCGCTGGGTTAAGCTCTTCGGCATCTTTTGAAGTGGCTATATTAAAAGCGTTAAGCGCGCTGTATGAGTTGCCCCTCGATGGCGTACAGGCTGCACTGTTAGGCCAGAAAGCCGAGAATACGTTCGTAGGCTGCTCATGCGGAATTATGGATCAGTTAATCTCTGCTATGGGTAATGAAGGCATGGCAATGCTGCTTGATTGCCAGTCGCTAGCCATTGAGCATTCACCACTACCAGACTCGCATCAAATCGTTATCATCAATTCGAATGTTAAACGTGGTTTGGTGGACAGTGAATACAACTTGCGTCGTCAGCAGTGTGAACAAGGCGCGTCGTTATTGGGTGTGTCATCGTTACGCGAAGCAACTATGGAAATGCTAGAAGGCGCTAAAGCACATATGCCAGAGGTGGTTTATCGCCGCGCGAAGCATATTGTTACCGAAAACGCTAGAACACTGGCAGCAAGCCAAGCCTTAAAAGCTGGCGACATCGAAACGGTTAGTGAAGCCATGGCGCAATCTCACATCTCCATGCGTGATGACTTTGAAATTACCGTTCGCCCAATCGATTACTTGGTTGAGATCATTGGTGAAGTGCTGGGTAAATCGGGTGGTGTTCGCATGACTGGCGGTGGATTCGGCGGCTGCGTAGTGGCCCTTGTACCTACCGACAAAGTTGAAGCGGTGAAGCAAGTCGTGGCCGACAAGTACTCTGATGAAACAGGGTACAGTGCTGACATTTATGTGTGTACGGCTACACAGGGCGCGTTCGCTGTGTAAAGTTAATGAACGCTCTAAAACTACGGTTAATTGGTCAAGAGTATAACTTTTTTACTTGTCTAATCAAATCTAGTTTCCACCAAACCTTAAAGGTCAGCTTTATGAAAAAAAAGATTTAAATCTAGTTAAAAAAAGTAAACAAAATGTGATACTAATATGGGCTAGAACGGGTGTGGTTATTAGCGGCTTTGAGTTGCTATCAACAATCACTTGTTTGATTTAACGCGTTTTAAAAGACGTGATACTGGTGTGGCAAAAAACAATAGAATAATAAAAACAATTTTTCACCTGTGTACCCTGCATGACAATCGCCGCACCCAAAATAAGAACTTTGGGAAAAACTATGAAATTAGCATCAATAGATATCACGTTGTTCGTGGTATACGTCGTCGCGCTTGTCGGAATTGCGTGGTGGGTTTCTCGCGAAAAGCAGGGTCATCAAAAAGACACAAATGATTACTTTCTAGCGGGCTCAAGCTTGCCATGGTGGGCAATTGGCGCATCACTCATTGCCGCCAATATCTCAGCCGAACAAATCATCGGCATGTCGGGGTCAGGTTACCAGTTAGGGCTTGCCATTGCGTCTTATGAGTGGATGGCCGCCATTACGCTGCTTATTGTTGGCAAGTTCTTCTTACCTATCTTTCTTAAGCATAAAATTTACACCATGCCTCAATTTCTTGAGCAGCGATATGATCATCGCGTGCGCAAGGTAATGGCAATATTCTGGCTAGGTGTTTATGTTTTTGTAAACCTAACGGCTGTGCTGTGGTTAGGTGCATTGGCCATCAATACCATCGCGGGTGTTGATATGGTTTACGGCATGATGTTCTTAGGCCTTTTCTCGTTAACCTATTCACTTTACGGCGGTCTGAAAGCGGTAGCACTCACCGACATTATTCAAGTCGTGCTGTTGGTTATTGGTGGCTTGTTTCTGTCGTATACGGCGTTAAACCTAATCAGTGACGGCAATGGTGCCATCCAAGGTTTTGTTGACCTTACTAACAAGCTCCCTGAGAAATTCGACATGATTTTGTCAGAAGACAACCCGCACTATATGGACTTGCCGGGCATTTCTGTATTGATTGGCGGTATGTGGATCATGAACCTGTCGTATTGGGGCTTTAATCAGTACATCATTCAGCGCACGTTGGCGGCAAAGAGCGTTCAAGAAGCGCAAAAAGGTATTGCGTTTGCGGCTTTCCTAAAACTGCTAATGCCTTTAATTGTGGTATTGCCAGGGATTGCAGCAGTTCTAATTGTGCCAGACTTAGCTAAACCGGACCAAGCATACCCAAGCCTAATGACGCTGATGCCTGTTGGTCTTAAAGGTATTATCTTCGCAGCCTTGGTGGCGGCGATTGTGTCCTCGCTAGCGTCGATGACAAATAGCGTTTCTACTATTTTTACCATGGACCTTTATAAAGATAAGCGTCCAAACGAGTCGCAGCAGCATTATGTGAAAGTGGGTCGTATCGTAAGCTTTGTCGCGCTTATCATTGCTATGGTGGTGGCCAAGCCGCTGTTGGGTAATTTTGATCAAGCATTCCAGTATATCCAGGAATTCACGGGCTTCTTTACACCAGGTATCTGCGCATTGTTCGTTTTAGGTATGTTCTGGAAGAAAACCACAGCAAACGGTGGTCTATTGGCCGCATTAGGCTCATTTGTTTTAAGCATTGTGTTTAGACAATTCTGGCCTGAACTGCCGTTTATTGACCGTGTTGGTCTTGTGTTCCTGCTTTGTATTGCTTTAGCTGTGGTTGTTTCTCTGCTAGAGAAAAAAGGTGTCAGTGAAAACGCTGTCGACCTAAACGAAGTGCAGTTCAAAACCACAAGCGGATTTAATGTAGCATCTATCGCTGTAGTTATCCTTACAGCGGCGTTTTACATTACGTGGTGGTAGCAGACAAGGAAGGGCGTTTTTAATCGCAACGCCCTTGCTAAAATTAGCTAAAAACAACGCGAAAGTTCAGAAGACGCTGACAATAAATTTTGTTAAGTTCTAGAACGTGTTGCAGTTAGTAACGTAAACCTGTGGCGAAAAACTTCAATTTTCCCTCATAAAATACGGTATACTAACCGGCTAATATTCGATGAACTTTCGCGCTTGCTGATGTCTTATTAAGAAGAGTTATACAGCAAGCCACTAAAAACGTTACAGGAGACATCAATGGCAACGAAAGGCGTTAATAAGGTTATTCTTGTTGGAAACCTTGGCAATGATCCTGAAGTTAGATACATGCCTAACGGAAACGCCGTTGCGAACTTAAGCCTAGCAACTAGCGAAAGCTGGAAAGACCAACAGGGTCAGGTTCAAGAGCGCACTGAGTGGCACCGCCTTACAATGTACCGTCGCTTAGCAGAAATTGCCGGAGAGTACCTGAAAAAGGGCTCGCAAATTTATGTTGAAGGTAAATTGCAGACGCGTAAGTGGCAAGATCAACAAGGCCAAGATAGATACACCACTGAAATTATCGTAGACCAAATGCAAATGCTTGGTGGTCGCGGTGGTGAAGGTGGCGGCGGTAACGGTGGTTACCAACGTCCTCAAAACAACCAAGGTGGTTACAATCAAGCTCCAGCGCAGGGCGGCTATAACCAAGCGCCACAGCAAGGTGGTGGTCAGCAGGGCGGCTACAACTCAAACCAAGGTGGTGGCTACAATCAAGCGCCTCAGGGTGGCAATCAAGGTCAGCCAAAGAACCCACCAATGGCTGAGCCAGATTTTGACTTCGACGATGACATTCCGTTCTAAGCAAAAACAGTTCACGTGTTGAAAATATTCTAAGAGCCGCTTTAATAGCGGCTCTTTTTTTGAGCTAAGTTCGCCCAATTATGAGATTGGTGCCCGCCATTCTTCCCCCGATTACCTTAAAATAATTTCATCATATTCCCATTGTTGTTTTCCCATAAACGCGATGAGTGAGCTTTAAGAATTACGTGTAAAAGGTTGGGTTTTTGCAGTGTCAGTAGTAGTAACCTTGGTGGCTTTTGTTTTGTTGTGTCTTAAAAGCAGCGTGTTGTTTGCGCAAACAGACGGCGAATGTGAAGGGGAAAGCTGCGCCTCCAAAAAGCCTACAGTAGTATGGTTGCGACCACCCGAGCTTGGAATTGAAGGCAGTGGTGTCAGTATCACTTCAGGGCCGATCTATGACGTCATGGCGTACCTCTCTACACACCTGCATAACTACGACCACCAATTTGAAGCTTATCCGGTTAAACGCGCATGGTCGATGGTACAGCATCAACAATCCGCACAAAAAGTGTATTGTTTTTATGGCGCCGCTTACCAAGAAGAACGCGCTGAGTGGGGATATTACTCCCAGCCAACCTCTATAAACTTACCGCTACTCATTGTTGCAAGAAAAGCGCTTCAGCCTTCATTGAAAAATGAATTAGATACCGCGCAGTCTCAGCCAACGCAGGGGTATTTTGAGTCCATTTCTTTACGCGCTTTGCTTCAGCATAATTTGAGAACGGTACTCTACAACGATGTGAATAACGTATACGCCGATACTGTTGAGCAATGGGCTACAAAAAACAATGTGGTTCGTTTAAATGGGTTAGGCAAAGACTTAGGCATGCACACCATTGCCCTACTGGAAAGTGGAAGAATAGACTTTGGCTATGTAGGGCACCGCGAGCTTTCAGCATTACCAGAAGAAGAACTCGATGCGCTTAATGTTTATCAAATCAGTGAACTGTCCCAGCAGCTAAGAGGAACAAAGCGCTTACTGTGTTCTAAGAGTGAGCTAGGACAAGCGGTAACGAGTGATCTAGACAGCGCGCTGACTCACATTACATCTACGCCTATGAAAAGCCAAACCTTAAGAGACATTAACTTTGTGGCAGATGGATACCCTTTATTTCTTAAACCGCTTTTTGATGAAAGGTGGAGTAAAGTTATGCTCAACGAATCATGTGATAGTGCGACTCATTTGGAGCTAAACAAAAATCTATAGTTCAGCGTGACTCACTAATCAGGTGAGTTAAAAAGTTATCCTACGTGACGCCAACCCAATCCGCTTTTCCAGTCATCGCGCCTGAATCATGGGTGTTCCCGTACTCCATTTCCAAACTCATCACTTTAGCAAGAGGTTGGAAATGGAGGAGATACGTACGGTAACTTAGCTTATTCCATCTTCACCAGTGCAATTTCACCCACTTCAATACCACGCCAACTGTTTTTAGGTGCGCGTTTGAGTGGTGGTAATATAAATTGAAGCCCTGTGATCTGGTGAATATCCAAAGGGGATTGCTCTTCAAATGGCCCCATAGTAACTGGCATAAATATAGGATACGCACGAGTTAATAAGGTCGCAGTGGGTTTTAGGGCCGAAACAGGGAGAATCAAGGTTTTCCATTCGTCACTTACAGTAAAATCAGTGCCGTAAGCCAGCCCATCGTTAGCAATAACGCCAAATTGCAACCTGTCGCTTTTGCCTAATGAACGAACGCGTAGTGCAATAGCGTCATATTCCTCTAAGGAACGATCTATCAAAGTGGCATTCTTAGGGAGATCCGTACGCAGTAATGGACCACCAGTCTGTAGGTTATCGTCAAAGACTTTGAGCGTCACTGTTTCGCCTTCCAATATGGCCGAAGAGGCCGGCCAGCTTACAGTGTTTTGCGGAGGTACAAACGTCTCTCTCGCTTCGCTTGGATCAAAGAGAAGTACAGGACTGCCTGCAGGTTGCAATAATGTGTGAAAGTAAGCGCTATTTAGGAAATCCCAATCCTGTGGTTTGCCAGGTTGGTTATCAGGGTAGGTTACTGTGATATCACCATCTGTAACGGTAAAGGCGTATTCCAATTTACCAGACAGTTTCCACATATCGTCGTTCTCTAGTGTGACGTGGTAAAGCCCTTTATCTTCTTGTTGCATTGGTAAGGTAACAAAGTCACTATGACCCTCATAACGTATATTTAAGGTAACAGTGGGGTTGGGTGTCACACTTTGTACCGCGGCAGTGAAGGTCAATGCCTCGCCAAGATTGCGCTGACGTTGGGGTTGGTGAGTCACGATGGTTTCACTTGGTTTGATTGGGGGTAAGTAATAGGCCGTGTCGATGTCACCTGAAGGCTTAGCCTCTGACGCAGATACCCAATATACCCCAGGCGCGACAGCGAAATTACCCCCTGAAGCCTGAGTTTGATAGTCGTTGCCTTCATTGATGCCAGTGACGACAAAGCGCTGGCCTAGACCAGGTAGAGAAAGGGTCATACTATTAGCTTTGACTGATAGGCGGCTCACTTCACGGTTCAGACTGGAGTTCTGATGAGGATCTTGCAAACTGATCACATCGGGAAATACCTCTAATCGCCATTGTTTGTCGCCCTGTTTATCTAAAAAGTAGGCGCCAGAGCCTGAGTAATTAACTAACTCAGATGAGCCAACCCCAGCAATGTGAGTGAGGCTATCGATATCTTTAGGGCTGCGAGTGGTGCTGTTTGTATAGTAAAACTGTTTAGTATCATCAAACACCGATAAATCAGTGAGGTAATCCAGCGTCGTATGATGAAACTGGTTACTTTGTGGGTACGCAGGTGCGTGATAGTCTTGGGGTAAAGTACGAAACTCTTCACCGGCAATCATCAGACTTATTGCTTTCGCTGGCGTATACAATAAGTTTAAGTAGTGCGTATTGTAGTCTGAGTTAGTGTCTGCAATTACTGCAGGGTCGTAAGCGAACTGAGTGGCCCATTGAAACCCCGCGTCGCGAAAGCTTCGTGCCATCGCGGGGTACGTTACGCTATTTGTAATATCCGCTGCGTCAAATTCGTAAATCATACGCGCTTTATTACTGCACCCACTGATATCGCTAAATGGGTTGGTATACGTTGAAACCGCAGGCAGTACATTGGTATTCAACGCACTGTATTTTAATAAACCAGTGGGATACCACTGATACGCGATACCATCTATTGACGTGTTACATACCGCTTTGGCAAAGTCTCTCTGGTCACCTTGTTCACTAATGTTATAGAACAAAGGCTTGGTAACACCTGCGTCTTTAACAGTTTTAATTAAGGTTTCGATATACGCCGCACTCTTTTGTGGGGCTAAGCGATGTTTGGGCTCATTAAAAAGCTCAAAGGCGATAATTTCAGGGTCGCTACCAAGGAGTTGCCCAGTGTAACGGTTTTTGTGCGCCATAAACTGAGTCAGATAGCGCTGCTGGGCGGCAATAAGCGCAGGCTTATCATTCATATCGTTTTTGCTGTAGCCCACTGCAAATCCAGGCTCAGCGGGATCTGGTTCGGGATAGCCCGTTCCCCACCATGCAATGGGAGTGATGATAGCGCGAATGCCATGCTCTTGAAGGCGCATCATCAGATAATCGAATAACTCAAGATATTCATTGTCGATGAGATTGCCTTCTTTATCGCTGATGGCTTTGTCCCATACGTGGATGCGATAGGCATTTAGCTTAAGCCGAGCCATATGGTCCACGTCTATATCGATAGCGACTTTGTGATCGATTCCACGTCGAGCGATAGCGCGATAACCATAGGCAAACGGTGCACTGTAGTTGGCACCAAACAAGTAGACTTGGTCGCCGTTGTCCCATAACAACCGACCGTTTTCTACTGTCACGGGGGTAGGGGGTAACGTGGTATTGGTCAAACTTACTGCGCTACTTGAGCCTGCTGTAGTTAAGCTCATAGTAGCCAAAACGATTGAGGTTACGAATATTTTTGAGAACATCTTAACTTTCCTACCAGTTAGGCTTCGAGATAGCCGTTAGGGTTAGACGACTGCCATCGCCAACTGTCTTTCACCATGTCTTCTAAAGTGCGGGTGGCTTGCCATCCCAACACCGCTTTGGCGTGACCTGAGTTGGCGTAACACTGTGCCACATCGCCGGGGCGACGGGGGGCAATTTGATAAGGGATAGGTCGGTCACTAGCTTTCTCGTAGGCTTCTACCATCTCTAGCACTGAAACACCGCTACCTGTACCTAGATTAAAGCAATGACTACCCGGTTTTCCGTGCAATTGCTCCAAAGCGCGAACATGCCCTTCCGCTAGGTCACATACGTGTATATAGTCGCGCACTCCAGTACCATCAATGGTGGGGTAGTCATCGCCAAATACAGCCAGATGGGAGCGCTTGCCCACGGCCACTTGTGCAATAAAAGGCATTAAATTATTTGGGATACCACTAGGGTCCTCTCCAATCCGTCCGCAAGGGTGAGCGCCCACTGGGTTAAAGTAGCGCAAAATAATACCGTTAAATTGAGCGGTGGAAGTCGCAAAATCTTGTATGATTTGCTCTACCATGAGTTTACTTCTGCCGTAGGGATTAGTTGCGCCCACGGGAAAGTCTTCCACAATAGGTACAGTTTGTGGGTCACCGTAAACTGTCGCTGAAGAGCTAAACACTAACGTATGTACGCCAGCCTCATGCATAGTTTCTATTAAAGTCTGGCTGGCAGTAACGTTGTTTCGGTAATAAAGCATAGGTTTTTCAACAGATTCCCCCACCGCTTTTGAGCCGGCGAAGTGAATGACGCCATCAAAGGTGTGCTCGGAGAAAACACGTCTGAGCAGTTCTTCATCCCCAACGTCACCTTCATAATGAGGGATCTCTGTATTACAAATACCTTCTACCCGCTTAAGTGCTTCGATGTGGCTGTTAGAGAAGTCGTCAATTACCACAACAGAATGGCCTGCTTCAATTAACGCGATACAGGTATGTGAGCCGATATAGCCAGCACCACCAGTGACTAATATATGCATGGGTCTTTCCTTACTTTTCAAGTGACAATGTTGCAGGTTTCAGACCTTTGGCAGTAACCGTGATTTCGGCGTTTTTAAGTGTTTCACCAATTTCAATTAATAATGCCCCTTCTCCCCATGATGTGGTAATGGGGCTCTGATTTAATAATCTAATATCGCCTTCAACTTCAGCATTCAGCTCGATGTTATTTGTGCGAACAGGATTGCCCTTAGCATCTACCACTTGTGCGTATACAAATACTTTGTCTTTCACGGAGGGAGTAGGAGCAATACCTGAGGTGTCGAGTCGTAGCGTTAACGCACTGGCTTGTTCAGGCGTAGTGACGCTATGACGGGCGACAATATTCTCACTAATAAGCGCTTCAGCACGCAATGTTCCAGGCTCGAAGTTATCTATTGAGAAGGTAAAGGGAGGATGCGCTAAGTGCGTACTCAAAGCATCAGTGTCGGGGCTTTGCGTCCCAATTAAGCGATCGTTGAGGTAAAGCGCGACGCGCTCGGCATTTGAGTAAACGCGTACATTAGTGCCTGACGTTTCATCCCAATTACTTGCGATATACACCATGGGACCGCTTTCAAATTGCGGGGCCTGTTCGTCTGCATTCCTTTGACTTTGGAAAAAGTAATAGCTGAATTTAGGCTGGCGATAAATACTGGCGATACCCGACGCTTCAATGTCATCGGCATAGCCGCGGTTATAATCAAACATTACCCAGTAACCGTCTGCAAAGGCGGGTACGGTAAAGTTGTCATTGTGGGCTTCTTGAAGGTTCTTTGCCTGTTGCAGCAGGCGCTTTTCACCACTATTTAGTAATTGACGGCTAGTGCGTTCATCTTCCTGCAAATCTTGCCAGCTATCCTGATTTAAACCCGCGTTTTGCGCGTAATATTCCCAGTCCCCGTACTCAGATACAATGTAAGGGACTGTGGGTGTTTCGTAATGCTGCAGTCGGTGTTGGCGGGCTTGTACAAAAATATCGTAGCCGAGTTCCCATCCTGCGGAATAGGCGCCAGGGTATTCGGCATGTACTGTATCAGATAGTGCTGCGATAAATTCGTCCGGCATGTCTGATTCGTTTAATGAGCACTCCCATGCAATGACGCTAGCGTGATTACGGTCTCGGCGTAGCAAATCAGCACACGCTTTTAAGGTATGAGCTTCGAACTCTTTTGTGGGGTTGTAATATTGCCAACCCAATATTGCATCCAGTAACACTAAGCCCAATTCATCCGCCGCCTTCATAAATGCTGTTGAGTGAGGGTAGTGGGACAGTCGAACGTAGTCGAAACCCGCCGATTTGATTTTTACGGCATCGCGGTAATCAGCCTGAGCAGAGGTTGCGTAGCCGACAAACGGATATTCCTGGTGGCGGTTGACACCGCGAAGAAAGGTTTTTTCACCGTTTATCAGTAGCTCATTTTTATCATTGAAGACAAACGAGCGAATACCGATGTTTCGCGATTGATGTTCTATAGTTGTATCGTCGTGCGACAATACAGTGTCCAGTGTGTATAAATTGGGGTGCTGAGGAGACCATAAGGCAGGTTCAGTTACTGTAATTAACTGATTAAAATGACGCTTTTCACCTGCCGGCAGAGTGTATTGTTGGCTTACCTTGTGAACGTCACTTCCATCAAATGACAAAGTTTGGGTTAGAGTAAAAGTTTTTTCTTCACCGCTGGTGTTAGCTACATGTGTTTTAATGTTTACTTCAGATTTCACTTTCTCGACTAAAGGGAAGGTGACAAAAACACCGCCACCGGCCACTTCGTTAGCGTGCATCTCATCAGTAATCATCAAGGGATTTTTTACCAGAAGATTAACATCGCGATATAAGCCACCGTAGGTATTAAAATCAAGCAATGTAAGTGGCTTCGGGCCTGTAACGTCATTGTCACGGTTATCTAAGCGCACGCGGAGGGTATTCCTTCCTGACACCAGGTAAGGGCTTAAATCGAAAGTGAATGGTAAATATCCACCTAAGTGAGTACCCACTTTCTCATTATTAAGCCAAACCTCTGTAGCATTCATTGCTCCCTCAAAACGAATAAATACCGCTTGCTCAAGCCACTCTGCCGGCACTGAAAACGATTTTTGATACCACGCAATACCTTGCCATTGGTCATTTACCACTTCAGGCTCTAACCGGGGAGTATGTGGAAGAGCAATATTTTCCCATGCTTGGGTTATTTGCTCAGGCGTAAGCGCCTCATCCGCCTTCTTAAATTTCCAGTCTTGATTGAAAGGAACCACTTCACTTAGAAAAGGCGATGAAGAATGCGGTGGATTAGAAGAAGACGTGAAGGGCTGACACGCGCCTAACCACAACAGACAACAGAGTAAAAAGCTAAATCGGGAAATAGAAGTCATTGCTCTAGCCTAGATGAATTTAAAAATAGACAAGCCTAGTTGGCTTAAACGCAAAAAGGCACTGCCCTTATATGAAAGAGCAGTGCCGATACAACGCACTTACATCGCGTATTGGAAGCCTAACAAATAACGGCGTCCCCATTCAGCGTATTGACGTGGTCGGGTAGGGTCGTTGTCAAAGTATGACGTAGACGCTTCATTCGTTAGGTTCTGACCTTGTAACATTACTTTTAAGTTTTCGGTCACTTCGTAGGCAATGCTGGCATCAACCGTGGCTTCGTCGTCTATAGTGAAAACGGCACCTGGATCCCAGCTACCTACGCTAGTGTATGCACTGCGGTAGTTATATGACACCTTCGCATCAATACCTGCTTTGTAATACCAAAGAGTTAAACTACCTACATTTTTAGATAAGCCACCCATAGTCAATGGGTTGTTTTCAGGCTCAAACTCCGTCACGTTAGTATCTGTATAGCTGTAGTTGGTATAAATGCCCAAGCCATCAAAAGGTTCTGGCAACATGTTAAACGCTTGCTGATACATCACTTCAACGCCGCGAATCTGACCACCATCACCGTTCACAGGGCCGGTAAATTGGTAACTTTCACCATTTATATTAAGTGTATCTGTAGCTGCACCTACATGACTCTTTAGGTCTTTAAAGAAGAGTGACACGGTAAGAGCAGCATCTTCAGCAAAGAAATATTCATAGCCCAGGTCAACTTGGTCCGCGATGAATGGATTTAGCTGGGGGTTACCGCCAGAAGCAGTGTTAACCGTAGAAGATGTGTTAAGTTGTAAGCCTGTACGCATTTCAATGAGAGGCGGACGAGATATAGCACGTGAAAGTCCAAAGCGAATTTGCGAATCTTCCGTAATGTCAAAACGTAAGTTTAGCGCAGGCAGCACCTCACTATAGTCATGGTCAATCGATACCGCAGTTAGCTCTCCCCCGTCAGCTTGCTGAAAACCGGATGAAGTAGATTCGGTACTGATGTAACGCACACCTACATTACCCGTGTACGAGATACCGCCAATTTCACCTAACAGATTAAACTGAACATACAATGCAGTATTAGTTTCTTGAACATTCCAGCTATTAAGTATATCGGCATTAGTCTGGGTATGCTGGTTGCGGTTATCTATCCCGCCAAACGCTTCCTGCGCTACTTCTGACCAATTTCGTATGCTGTAAAGCGCAGGGACGTCATAGCCTTCACCAAGCTCGTAAGTAAAGGCGTCTACATTGGCACTGCTATTGGCTACACTTTGTTGCCAGCTAACCACATCATTGTCTTTTTCTCTATCTGTCCAACGCCCGCCGAAGCTCATGGCATCAATAATTCCCCACTCGACTGGCCGAGCGAAATCAAGCTTGGCAGTGATCATTTCATCTTCTAACAGGCGGTCGTTGTCCACTTGCATGTAGTTAAGGCCGTAATCTGTAGCATCGCTTATGTCATAACCGGTGCCAATGGATAAGCGGTCAGTGGTAGTGTCCCAGCTATAGTCCATGCCATTTGCATCCGCATCAGCATCCCAATACCACGACTGAATATTCACCCAGCGCGAGGTAATTGACGCTTCTGAGTAGCCGATATCCGCGTTAACTTTCCATACATCGCCAAGCCATTCAGCATTTAAGCCTGTACTGACGAGTTCGTTTTTCTGGAACCAAGTAGAATTATTTGCAGTGTGGCTACCGCCCCACAACATTCCACCTGAAACAATTTGTTCTGAACCATCGGGTTTAGTTATGATTTGCGGCGGGTTGCTGGCATTTGAAATGTTCCAGTTATTTAAGCCGCCCCAGTTACCCCAACCGTCGAACCAGACTTGATCTTCTCGTTCTTCAATATCAAATTTGGAATAGAAGAGGTCATATTTTAGTTCTAAACTTTCATTTGGTAGCCATTGAAGTACTGTCATTGCACCAACTCGTTGGTTGTCACCTCCTTTCGTAGCCGTCTGTGCTCCCCAAGGGGCCGCTTCAGAGATGCCATTACCATTAACATCACCTTGTTCAGCCGGAACATTATTGTATTCCCACGAGGTAACATCTTTTTGTAGAGAGGGTTGGTCTTGAACGGCAACGCCAAACGCAATACCAAATGTATCTGAAATAGGGTCGATATAACTGAAATTAGCGCGATAACCTTGGGAGTCGGCTGTGGGGATATCGTCTGCTAAAGGGTAATCCATCAAGTGCCCGCTGATATTTACTGACCTTTGATCTTTGGTCAAGGGTTCTACGAATTGCATGTTAACCAAGCCTGAGATACCCCCTTCAATATTACTTGCTAAAGGGCTTTTAAAAACTTCAACTGAGCTAATAAGTTCCGCAGGGAATTGTTCAAAACGAACACTACGGCTTGGTTCACCGCTAACAATTTCTCGGCCATTCATGGTTGCAAGGTTTAGACGCGGCCCCATACCTCGAATAGAAATCTGACTCGCGTTTCCGCGATCACGGTCTGCTGCAATACCCGGTAAGCGAGCGAGAGCATCAGTGATTGTCACATCGGGAAGTTGTCCCAGGTCATCTGTGGAGATAATTTCTACCGTCGAATCAGCTAACTTTTTGTGCTGTAGTGAACGGGTTAATGTGCTACCGAAACCACGGACAGTGATAACTTCGGTTTCGCCAATATCAGCTTGTTTATCAGCATCGGCCGCTTCTTGTGCTGAAGCAATGCTGATATTTAAGCATTGCGCTACCGCAAGTGCAGTCAAACCTAACTTGAATTGTGTCTTCATTCTATTACCCCCAAGGTAAATTTTTTAATAGTGTCTTGAGTCGTGTCGAGTGTGTTTTTAGCGTCCTGGTAGGCGATTGTAGGGATGGCTACCATAAACAGTAACAACTTTATAACATAGTTGGGTAAACGTTTACCATAAAAATATTAAGAGAAATTGAATGTTTTATAGACGGTAATAAATAGTAGGCTGTAAACAAAGGAGACTATTGAGGTAAGTTTGAACGCTGTACGCTATATTTTTAGCGCTCTGTAATGACTTTTTGAATGAAGAGTCTTCACTTCAATACAGAGCTTTCAGGTCGTTTAGAGAACAGTGCGATATAGGAGGAAGGAAAACGATAATGGCCTAATAAAAAACCAATATTAGGGGTTATCGTTTTCCTTTATGCCAAATAGGAGAGCCCGATTTGGTTTTCAGAGACGCTCTAATGCGATGTCCGCTACAAGTTAACTACAGCGGATGCGGTCAACTGCCGCTTTCCAACCATCATAGGCTTGATCACGTTCTTGCTTGGTCAATCTTGGAGTGAAAACGCTATCACTCTTCCAACAATGGGTTAAGTCGTCGATTGAATTGAAGACACCAGCCTGTAATCCTGCTAAGAAGGCAGCACCAAGAGCGGTGGTTTCCGTAATCTCAGGGCGCTCTACTTCAGCGCCCAATATGTCTGAAAGAAAGCCCATAACCCAATCATTACGCGACATACCGCCATCTACACGAATAGTTGTGGGGCGAGCGCCATCGCTTTCCATTGCTTTTTGCAGGTCCTTAGTCTGGTAGCAAACAGACTGAAGTCCCGCAGCAACGATTTCGCTAATGCCTGTGTCGCGGGTTAAACCTAAAATTGCGCCACGGGCATCTGGATCCCAATAAGGCGCGCCTAAACCAGTAAATGCCGGGACAAGGAACACGCCGTTATCTTGTCTTGCTCGCTGTGCAAGTGCCTCCGATTCGGCGGCATCGTCGATAAGCTTCAGGCCATCTCTGAGCCATTGAACGGTTGCGCCGGCCATAAAAATACTGCCTTCAAGCGCATAAGTTGTTTTGCCGTTTAAACGATACCCAACGGTGGTGAGTAATCGGTTTTTCGATTGCAAAGGGGCGTCACCAGTGTTCAATATCATAAAACAACCGGTACCGTAGGTGCTCTTGGCCATGCCTTTTTCGAAGCACGCTTGGCCAACTAATGCTGCTTGCTGGTCGCCTGCTACGCCTTGGATAGGAATAACTCTACCTATGATGTCTTCTTTCGTTACACCAAAGTCAGCCGCACAGTCCATCACCTCGGGTAGCATTGAGCGTGGGATATTGAATTTATCAAGTAACCTCTCATCCCAGCATTGGTTATTGATGTCGAACAGCATTGTACGCGAGGCATTGGTAGCATCAGTTTTGTGTGACTCACCACCCGTTAAGCGCCATATAAGGAACGTGTCTACGGTTCCAAACAGCAGCTCTCCGTCCTCGGCTTGCTGTCTTGCACCTTCTACATTGTCTAATATCCAAGCTACTTTTGTGGCAGAGAAATAAGGATCTAATAGAAGGCCTGTCGATTCAGTAATGTGTGAAACGAGCTCTTCGTCTTCGCTTAAATCACGACAAAGCTGGGCTGTGCGTCTGTCTTGCCAAACGATAGCAGGGTAGACAGGCTCGCCAGTGTTTTTATTCCACACTAAGGTTGTTTCGCGCTGGTTAGTGATACCAACGGCTGCGATATCTGATGGTGTTAATGAACATTTATTGAAAACTTCTTTGAGGGTAGAGACAACGCTTTCCCAAATTTCCTCTGGATCATGCTCAACCCAGCCATCTTTCGGATATTTTTGAGAGAATTCCTGCTGTGCAATAGCGTCTATACTGCCCTTTGGAGAAAAAATGATGCTGCGAGAGCTTGTTGTACCTTGGTCAATGGCAAGGATATGTTGTCCCATAAGGTCACTCCTGAAGATAGTTTTCATAGAGTTTGCATCATTTACACAGGATTAACAATGCTATATTTTCGAAAACGAACATTGGCGTTTCGTTTTGTTATGGGAACATTGAAGTTAAGCACGTATAATTGATGTGATTTTCTAATTCTGAGGACTCGCGATGAATCAAACGCAAAGACACGAAAAAATTGTTGGGCTTATAAAGCTACATGGTTTTATGTCTATTGACGATTTGGTCAGTGCTTGCGAAGTTACGCCGCAAACAATCCGCCGAGACCTTAACCAACTTGCCGAAAACGGTGCGGTGAGCCGCTATCATGGTGGTGCTGGCCTAAACAGAAGTTGGGAAAACACGCCATATCAGGAAAGGAAAACCCAAAACAGCGAAGTCAAAGAGAAAATTGCTGAAGCAGTGGCTGCAATGATCCCTGACGGCGCATCGTTGTTCATTAATATTGGTACGACGACGGAAATGATTGCAACTAAGTTGCTCAACCACAAAAATCTTCACGTGGTAACCAACAATATTCACGTTGCTACCATTCTTTCGGCTAAAGAGGATTTCTCCGTCATAATTGCTGCCGGTGAAGTTCGCTATCGCGATGGCGGAATCATTGGCGAGGCAACCTGCGATTTTATAAGCCAGTTCCGTATGGATTACGGCATAATCGGTATCAGTGGTATTAGTTCGGACGGTGCACTACTTGACTTTGATTTCAGAGAAGTGAAAGTGTCCCAAGCCATTTTGGAACATACTCAACACGTTATATTAGCTGCGGACTACAGTAAGTTTGAACGCCGCGCAATGGTGGAGCAGGGGCACATTTCACAGGTTGATTGCTTGGTTTGTGATAAAACGCCGCCGCCCAGCATAAGCAAGATAATCGAAGAAAATAACATCACCTTTGTCAAAGCGTGACCATCTATTTACCATAGTTTTCCACTACTCTTAAACCTGTTCTCGGTTTTGGTCGCATTCTACTTTTTGGCAGCCTTCTTTAAACATTACGCACTGTTGCCGCAAGCGCTCTTACACACCACGTATTTTTCAATGTAAATCAGTCAAATATTGTTGCGATTGGATTTGTTCATTCCTTTTAATTACGAATTTTAACTTTCTTTAATGTTCGTAAATGTTCGTTTTGTGTTGACATGTTTTCTTTTTGCTTGTCAAATAGACAACCATATGAGGATATCCATATAAATACCACTAGAGGCAATGTATGAGTCAAAGCAATCAAACTGAACAGACAGTCGACGTTTTAGTCGTTGGCGGCGGTGTTAACGGCTTAGGCGTCGCGCTTGACGCTGCGGGACGCGGGCTTTCGGTTGCTTTGTGCGAGAAAGGTGACCTCGCAGGCGCAACGTCTTCTTCTAGCAGCAAATTAATTCATGGTGGACTTAGGTATTTAGAACATTATGAATTTCGCCTAGTGAAAGAAGCGCTGGCAGAACGTGAAGTGTTGTTGAAGAAAGCGCCTCACATCATGTGGCCGCTACGTTTTCGTTTGCCTCACCAAAAGCATTTACGCCCTGCGTGGATGATACGAATTGGTTTATTCCTCTATGACTCGCTGGCTAAGCGCAATATGTTGCCGCGCTCACGTAAGCTAACGACCACCAGTGAAAGCCCGCTGGTTAGCGATATTTCAACGTGTTTTGAATACTCAGATGGTTGGGTAGATGATGCACGCTTAGTGGTACTAAATGCGCTAGCTGCCCAAGATCAGGGGGCGAAGATATATACGCGTACTGAATGCGTTAAAGCTGAAAAGTTAGATAATTTGTGGAATGTGGAGCTTAAAACGTCTCGAGGGAAAACGTTTACAGTTAAGGCCAAGTCAATTGTTAATGCGGCTGGACCGTGGGCAGTATCGTTTCTAGATCGCTTGGTAAATATTCACAACCCCAATGCGATGCGCATGGTAAAGGGAAGCCACTTTGTCGTTCCCAAGCTATATAACTCTGACGAAGCGTACATTCTGCAAAATAAAGACGGGCGTATTGTATTCGTGATCCCTTACGAAGGTGATTTCTCACTTGTGGGCACGACAGACGAAGACTTTAAAGGTAATCCGTCTGACGCTGCAATTTCAAACGAAGAGACTGATTACTTAATTGACGTCGTAAACAACTACTTCAAGTCCAAGATAACACGCGAAGATATAGTCCATACTTACAGTGGCGTGCGACCACTCTTAGAAGAGAAAAACGCGTCAGCACAAGAACTTACTCGGGACTATAAAGTAGAGCTTAAGGGTGAGGCTGGAAAGCCCGTATTACTGAATATCTTCGGCGGCAAGATTACAACCTATCGAAAGCTTTCAGAGCACGCGGTAGATAAACTTGTCTCATGTTTCCCGAAAGCGAAAAAAGCGTGGACCAAAGAAGTACCGCTACCAGGTGGTGCATTTGAGAGTCAAGAATCGTTAGTTGCTCAACTAACTTCCGAGTTTTCTTGGCTGGACAACGCTATCGCTGAACGCTACGCAAGACAGTATGGTTTGCTATGTTATAAGTTTCTTAAAGGTAAAGTGTCAGTCGATGCTATGGGGACTCATTTCGGGGCTGGTATGTATCAGGCAGAAGTTGATTACCTTATAGAGTGCGAGTGGGCTTGTTGTCTAGAAGACGTGATTTGGCGCAGAACAAAACATGGATTACGCTTGGACAAAGCACAACAGGAAGCGCTGTCTTCTTATATCTCAATGAAAGTTTCTGGCGCAGTTCAATCGGATGAGTCTGTGGATGCTGTATTGGCAAGCGCCTAACCCGTGAAAAGGTACGTATTAGAAGGAGCCATCTTTGCTTGAAAAGCGATAAGGTGGCTCAATCGCCATTGATTAGCTAGCCCAACAGGATAAAGTAGACGACTTAAAATGAACATGGACGTGATAAACAATACTTCCGTCAAGGAAGTCGTACTTATTAGACACGGTAAGCCTCTCTCGGCGCATAATGACAAAGTAAACTCAGCTCAATATGCTCAGTGGGTGCGTAACTATGATAAATCGATACTCGATCCAACAAGTCACCCAAAGCAGAAGACCCATATCGACGACAGCTACATTGTGGTTAGCCCGTTACTAAGGGCTAAATTGTCTGCGGCTTATTACGGCGCGACTCAAATTGATGAAGAGTTGCCCTATCTTAAAGAAATGGATATTCCTTACTACAAACTTCCGTTCACCTTGCGCAGTTGGCACTGGGTCGTCTTAAGCCGTGCATTATGGTTCATAGGATTTAAAGGTCGATTTGAAAGTTTCAAAGCTGCCAAGCAAAGGGTTAATCTTGTTTCCGAGCGTATTGAAAAACTGTGTGAGAAACACGAGCGGATAGTGCTATTCGGGCATGGTATGACTAACTATTACACCCGAAAAACACTCATAAAAAATGGCTGGCAATTAAAGCAAAAAGACGGTGATTTTTGGGGAATTACGATATTGCACAAGCCGTTGCCATAATGCTGAGTCTTCGTTTTTTAACCAGAAATTCTTAAGGTTTATTTATACCTACTTCATTTTTTCTTCAAAATGTCGATAAAATAGAACAATGCCTAACAAGCGCTAACGACTTGAACAAAGGCATGGGGAATCGACAATGAATAAAACCAACAAAAAGAAACCTTCCACGTCTAATGTTTTTAAGGCGGCTATTTCAGCTATTTTTGCAATTACCCTTGGCGTTACTATCAACTTTCTTCATACCGACGAGAAAGACACCACAACAATCGCCTTTGCACTAAACCTAGATACGTTTAAGCGTCACGTCGTCTCGTCTCACTGGCAATGGCGAGTCCGCCAACCCACCACTATGATAATGCTGATTCACTACAACGAGTCGGGCAAAGAAACGAATCGTACTCCGGTGCGAATGAATCACAACGGATGGCCGACCGCAGAGCTTTCTAGTGAAGGGTGTGAAAAAATATGGACGTCGCTAATGGCGACACCACTGCGCGTGGACGGCTTTAAGATCCATGCAGACTACTATGCTGAACTTGAAGAGAACGAAGACAACTATTGGTGTCGCTTCAGCTTAAGTAGCGGCGCGTATTTCGACTATTTTCCTGCAAATGGAACAGTAACAAATTTAAGCGATTAAACTGGCCACATAAACGAGGGTGCACAATATAGGCCTATGCTTATATAGGTATTTGTTCTATTTAGATAATTAGTCTACTTTTGAGTTAATGCCATGTTACTTATTGGCGCCATAAGGTATTGTTGATTATAAGATAATACTCGGCATTAACGAATAAGAAAGACAAGCAGCTTACACATATCCACACCAAACGGTGCTGGCAATTATCCTGTAAGTTATACGTCTGATGCTTGTCTATTTTGGGATTGGGATGGAGATGGCGAAGCTGATAATCCCCCAAACGCAACGCTCACGTATGGTGTGTATCGAGGAAACGACAATATCATTTACAAGCGCGAGCAAATTAATAATTAGCAAAGAAGGTTATCCCGCTTGGTCGTAATGCTGGTTGCGTAGCACACTGTAGTGGCGTCAACATAAAGAGATGTAAATTATTAGCAAATTGTTTTTGAACCTTCTAATTTTCACAGGGTCACTATGTGGGTCTAATTTTAAAATTATTTGGAAATGCGTGTGTGGTATCCCTTCATGGGTAAAGCGCTAAAACTACTAAGCAAAAATGCAGTTATTTCGTCACTTAATTACAGCATTACTTGCCCAAAATAGCCCCCATTGTTAAAG
>Ga0208815_1000070_pt1 | contig 34740 bp, 35 predicted proteins | sample Virmet3438_5245_FD_185733 | JGI IMG/M metagenome (GOLD analysis project Ga0208815, IMG submission 185733) | Marine viral communities from the Southern Atlantic ocean transect to study dissolved organic matter and carbon cycling - metaG... | ecosystem: Environmental > Aquatic > Marine > Oceanic ... | reverse complement strand
GTTTCTCTAATAGTGGTTCCGACTGCCGCAGGGTGTCCAGTGTCCCAATTAATTCCTTCAACATTTTCTGGAACTAATGTTTCCCAATTGGGAGGCAGAAATTTAGGGTCAATTTCTAGGACAGTAAACTGGCCTGTCTTGTCGCCACTTCTTCCATAAAAGTTACCGTCAGATCCCATTGAGATCCCGTGGCCCCCAATAAACCAAGGGCTTCTTCCAACATCATTTAAATTTTTTGGAAAATTCATTTTAGTCAGGGTTGCTTACTTCTTTATTATACACCTCTTTACACCTCTGTCTACCTCTGTTACAAATCGGCAATAAAAAAGCCCCTTGCGGGGCGGTTGGTTAAAAAAGAATTGCCGTTATTAGTGAAACTCCAGCAACTACAAATAGAAAAGTAACTTCGTTTTCTAGATTTTTAACCCTGCGGCTCAAGCCTTCGTTGGTTGATTCGAGACTTTGATTCTTCGTGAATAAAACGGCTCTTGTCAATTTTGAAGGAATCTTGACGGCTGATGATGTCATATCAAAATGGGGTTGGTGACTTCCTTACTATATACATGCCTGTACATCTCTGCACACCTCTCTTTGCGAAATGAAACAATTGTTAGATTTCTTTGGTTCTCCCTTTATTTATCGTAGTCCTACGGGGCTTCAAGGTTTCAGGGCTGGTCTTATGCAACTTTCTAATAGACAGTTACAACCGTTAGCAGATACTCAAAGCCATGTAAAGAAAAGCGTTTTAGTCGATAGAATAATTGCGGACATGAAATAAGGGCAGCCGTCAGCCACCCTTACTTCTTCTCTATACATGGGTAGGGGTGATGGGGAACATTCCACCCATGTACACAAAATGTAATCTTAATCAGGCGATCTGGCAACTTCAACGGGAAAGCCTTTAGAGCGTAGATCTTTTATTCGATATTCCTGAATCTTACTTAGCCGTCCCTTCAGTGCCTTCACTTCAACAAATCGCACCTCATTCGGTTTAAGCAATAGCAGATCAGGATAACCATTTTTATTTGTCTTTAAAAGTTTAATCACCTCGTAACCGTCTTTCTCGTATTTTTTCACCAGCTTCGCTTGATAATTCGCCTCGGACCTTGTTGTAATGACTGATCGTGAAATTTTCTTTTTTTCTGACTGTTCGATAAACTCGACTTTCAATTCCATTAGCCGCAAATATATATCTAATTCTAGGCGGTGTGTCACGCCCCAGGAAGCTCGCTCGATCTCTTGCTTGGAGATAAGAGAGTGCTGCAAAGTCAACGCCCAGAAAAACAAGATACGTTGCACTACTTAAATTCACTCCCTCACGGCTGGCTCTCACTTGCCCAATAAAAACTGCATCCTTGTTTGCATTAAATTCTTCTGGACTATCGGTTGCATTAGGGAATGTTTCATATAGCATTTTTCGTTCTGCTTCATAGCAGTACATAATTGCAAGCTTATGGTTTCCATACCGTTGCTTGATGTACTCAGCTTTTGACCGATCAAAAATAATTCCTTTAGCGTTTCCCTCCGCCAAACAGGTTCCACAATAGATTTGTTTTAATTTTGAAAGGCGTTTTGCTCCCGTATCGGCAAGAATCCACGTTTGATCTTTGAAATTAGCAATGCCGTCATCAATGATTTCCTGAGCTAATCGGTAAGTTGTTTCATTCATCTCTACATATCGAACAGCTTCTTCAATCTTGGTTTCAAACCCTGCATCTTCTTGAGTCATCCGCACAACATACGGATCAATATCCTTCAAAATTAAGTCTTTATTGGCGTTGGAGTAATCGTTAACCGTTTGACCTGTTCCAATATATTTTTCCCCAATGTCCACATAACCTTTTTTAGCCCACTCATAAAAATTCTTGTATTGCGCCCAAACAGGTCGGTGCAATGTCATCTGGTGGTAGAGCTGTGAATAAGATTCTGGTGATGCTGTTCCACTCATTAACAAGACTTTTTCATAACTCATCTGTCTTAAGTTCTTCCATCTTCCACTTGGCTTTGGATACGCACCAATGGAATGTGCTTCATCAACAATCAATAACTGCCAGAACGTCCATGCAAATTTAGGTAGCCGTTCATAATTAATAATTAAAACTTTATCTTGAAGTCCTAAAGCTTTGGCATCTTTTTCAATGCTTGGGATTGCTTTTTTCTTTGTCACTAATAAACACCGTTGGATACCTAACCGTTCAATCAAACTTAAAGCAGTTAAGGTTTTGCCAGTCCTTACCTCACCCATGAGATAAGCAAACTGTTTTCGTGCGAGTAACCAATACAACTTGTCGGCTGCCTCTTTTTGGTATTCCCTTAATTCCATTTTTATTGCTGTTCGATCAATTTAACTTCAACTCTTCTGATTCCAATTGCTCTTCTACATGCTTCTTCGATCAGATCCTTACGGCTCCCAATCATCTTGACCCATTTACTGCTTATCGCGACTTCAATCGTGCATTTTTTCCAGAACAATATTCCTTCTTTCTTGATTGAAAGTAACTTACATTGCTGGCTTAACAGCATCTTTGTTGAAGGAAGTTCAAGCATAGCGATGATCTTTGACCATAATTCATCAAGATCGCCTTTAAACAATTTCATTTGTTGACGGGGTTGGATTTGGTGTTATCTTACCTATATCTGCTACAAAAACAACCCCAGTGGACTTAGACATCGAACTGAAGACAATCAACACTCAGCTCACAAAAGAGCAAATTAAATGGTTAGACGAAAATAAACCGCCTGAACTATCAAGAGCTGGTTTTATTAGAACAATTATCCGTCATGCAATGACTAAAAAACAGCTTGACGCTTACGAATCTCAGATCAACAGATAACCAATGGATATTAAAGATGAGTTGCTTCGTTTACCGAAGTCATGGGGTTTCGTTGCCGTTCAAAATAAACGCCCCTATCAAAACGATTGGCAGAAAAATCCTTTAAGCCGTTCCCAACTTTTTAAAGAAATATCTGAAGGTCGTTCAACTGGTATTGGTGTTTGCTGTGGTACTCCTAGCGGCGGTCTTCTCTTCCTTGATCATGATGGGCAATCCGCTTCAAAAATCTTGACCGAAAACTGGGGCATGAGTCTCGGTTCTTTGACTCCTTCATGGATGGTTACATCTGGCCGCGTTGGTCGTTATCAACTGATCTATAAAGTCCCAGAAGAATATTGGTCGAAGATTAAAACACGTAAATTCCAAACAGGTGTCAAAGATGAAGACGGATCAGTAGAGCAACTTGAACTTCGATGGAATGGGATGCAATCAATTGTCTGCGGCAAGCATCCAATGACAGATGGATACCGTTGGATGGATGGTCGATCACCTGCTGATCTTGAATTAGCAGAAGCACCGTTAGCCATTATCGAAAAGATGATGGATCAGCCCAAAAAGAAAAAAGCAACACCCGTTCAGGTTTTTAATTCAGATATCGACAAAGCCCGTTCTCTTCTTCAATCCATTAATCCAAACCGAATAGATGACTACGATCAATGGTTGAAAATAGGAATGGCGGCTCACTCCGCAGGTGATTCACTCCTCGGAGATTGGGAAGATCTCTCAAGTAAGAACAGCAAATATAAACCAGGTGAATGTGCAAAGAAATGGGATTCTTTTAAACGCTCTGGTATTTCGCTCGGTACACTTCAAAAATTTGCTAAAGAAGATGGCTGGACTCCACCTTCTCGCGTTTTTCCTGATTCTGTTATTCCTGTTGAAAAACCTGAAACAACTCCGATCCCTTCAAAACTTGAGCAGCTCACATCACAAGAATTAATTTCTTTCCTACGGAAGTCAAAACAAGAAATTCGCTTTAATACTTTTTCACATTCAATCGAAATGGATGGTGAAGTTATTAAAAACATCGAACTGTTTTATTTGACGCTCGCCGAACTTGGTTACAAAGTTGAAAAGCAAATGGCAATAGATTGTCTTTTAAAAGTTGCACATGAAAATAAATATGATCCTGTTCGCCTTTATTTAGATCACGTTTCTTCTGAAGTTGAGCCTACATACATTGACCGATTAGCAACAACATATCTTAGACCGCAAGACGCATCTATTGATGAACCAACAATCTACGATGCAATGCTTAAGTTAACTCTGATAAATGCCGTGAGACGTGTATATCTTCCTGGTTGTAAGCACGATACCGCAACTGTTCTTCAAGGTAAGCAGGGGATAAAAAAATCTTCCTTTTGGCAAACGCTCGCTGGCCCCTTCTTCTCGGATGCTCTTGGTGATGTTTCTTCAAAGGATGATTTACTTGTACTTTTTCGATCATGGATAATGGAATGGGCCGAAATTGATAGCGTGACTTCAAAAAAACACGCTGGTCATATTAAAGCGTTTTTATCTCGCTCTACCGATTTTTTAAGAGTTCCCTACGGCAAAGCTGTAGAAGAATGGCCGAGGACTTCAATCATAGTTGGAAGTTCCAACAAAGAATCAGGTCTATTATTTGATGATTCTGGAAACAGACGTTTTCATGTCATCCCTTGCACCGTTGAATCTATTGATCTCGATTCGTTGCAGTTAGAGAGAGATAGCATTTGGTGTGCAGCAGTTCAATCTTGGAAAAACAAAGAATCACATTTCCTAACCTTTGAACAGGAAAATCAAATCGAAAAAGAGAATTTAGGTTACATGGTTGATTCACCTTGGTTAACCGTCATTAATCAATGGTTGAATAATCCTGTTAATCAAAGCACCGATATAACCATCGAAAAACTACTTACCGAGGCCATCGAAAAACCAGTGGAACGTCAAACAAAATCCGACACCATGACGGTCTCTTCAATCTTACGGAGTCTCAAATATGAGAGAAAGAAAAAAAGAGTAGAGGGAACGCCTAAGTGGGTCTGGAACTTGCAAAAGTCGTAAGTTCCCTCCTGTTCCCTCCTCTGTTCCTACGGGTGGGAACGCTTAAAAACCTTGATACACCTCTCTTCTCTTTATATGTTCCCTCTGTTCCTATGTTTTTATATATAAATATAGAAATAGGTATATATGGGGTATATATATAGCTCAGGTAAGTTTGTAAGGAAGGTGGTACACAGTAGGAACGTGGGAACACTATCTAATCTCATTTCTGTCTCATGCATGTCTCAAAAAAGAATCAACCCGTTGTTGATCGCCTCATTCTTCTCCTCGCTCAATCCGAGCATGTCGCGGACGCAATCTTGGATAATGCACTTGATGATCAAGAGCGTTTAGATCCAAAAGTTGTTGCTGGTTTAACTCAATATTTGGTACGGATTGCAGACATCCTCAACTGCGCTGAAGAAGCTGACCTTAAGCCTTTGTCTAATGAATGAGTTATATTTTGCTTATGGCTAAGAAAGCAACCGACAGAGAAATTGATTGCAGGGTTAATTCTGTCTACAACTTATTAATTAATGGCCACAGTAAAACCCAGGTGGTGCAGTACTGCGCGGAAAATTACGGTGTTAAATTAAGGCAATCAGAAGAATACATTTCAAGAGCGCGTAAACTTCAACAATTAGATGCAGAGCTGGAGCGTCCGCAGTGGCTCTTGTCTGCTTTATCTCGTCTGCAAAATTACGAAGCTCAATCTGCAAAACGTGGTAATCATCAAGCGGCCTTACGTGCTGTGGAATTGCAAGCTCGGCTATTGAGGTTTGAATTAAGTTGACTTCATTAATTGCTGGAATATGTGATAACGAACCGCTTACTGCTTTTGCTTATCAATCTTCTATTAATAGTTTGCCAACAGCAGAAGAAGTTAAGGCTCGAATACTTGAAGGACTCTTACCGCATCAGGAGAAGTTCTGCCTGAATACTGAATCAAGAAAACTGGGTCTTGTGTGTGGTTTTGGAGCAGGAAAAACACATGGCTTGGTTGCTAAAGCTTGCATGATTGCCGCCGATAATGTTGGTTTTGTTAGTGCTGTCTTCGAGCCAACCGCGCCTATGGTTCGGGATATTCTGATCCGAACGCTTAATGATTTATTAGATCAGTGGGAAATTCCTTTTACTTTTAGGGCAAGTCCTTTGCCTGAATATACGCTTCACTTCGCCGAAGGAAATCATCAAATATTGCTTAGAACGATCCTGACTTATCAACGCTTACGCGGTCAAAACTTATGCGCCGTTGGCTTTGATGAGGCCGATACAATCCCAATGGGTGAAGCTACAAATGCCATGAATATGGCACTGGCAAGATTGAGATCGGGGAACAATCAACAGTTCTATGCTTCAACTACTCCAGAGGGATATGGTTGGGCGTTTCATACATTCGACAAGGAAGCAACAGAAGACACTGCATTGATACAGGCCCGCAGTATGGATAATCCTTTTCTTCCTGACGGATTCATCGAAAGTTTGAAATCTAATTATTCGGAGCAATTAATAAAGGCTTACTTACTTGGGCAGTGGGTCAACCTAACAACGGGGCAAGTTTATTCTCGGTTCTCTAGGGAGATTCACGTTAAGGATAATTTGCCTGATTACAGTGATTCAATTCTCAAGATTGGGATAGATTTTAATATTTCTAATACAAATGCTGTTGTATGTGTGCGGGACGGAAATAAGCTCGTCATAATAGATGAAATAGCGAAAGCTCACGACACTGACGCACTAGCGCAGGAAATCGTTAGGCGTTATCCAGATCGTAAAATTCAGGTATTTCCAGATGCTTCAGGCTCGCAACGTTCAACCAATGCCTCTCGGACAGATATATCCATACTCCAATCTTACGGCTTTGAAAACATGTCGCCGCGAGCAAACCCCGCAATCAAAGATCGAGTCCAGACTTTACAAAATCTTCTATGTAATTCCAAGGGAGAATCAAGGTTGGAGGTTAGCTCCCGTGTGCGACGTGTGATTGAGTGCCTTGAGCTGCAATCGTGGGATGAAAAAACACAACAACCAGATAAGCTTAATGGTTTCGATCACATGAATGACGCATTAGGATACTGTGTATATCGAGAGTTCTCTATTCTGTATGCCCGTGCGGGTAGCAGAACAGGAATTAGAATCTATTAAAGAGGATTTAACGCCGTGGCTTTCAGTGCATACAGTGGATATAGAACTTATAGAGGTATTGCGGAAGCAAAAGTTAATAAGGTATCTGATCCTAACCAGCAATGGTTGAATCAAGAGCCGCATTGGATTCTGCCTGAGACGATTGTTCAAGGAACGTATGAGATAAGAAGTAAGCATAGAAAATATTTACCGCAAGAAGAACGCGAATCAGATTTAAGTTATGACGCTCGGTTAGCAAGAAGCGTTTTATCTCCTTACTTCATACGAATTGAAAGGATGTTGGCGGGTATGTTAACTCGTAAACCTGTCCAGTTGAATGACACTGCTGATGTTATACGAGAAGATTTATTTGATATAGACCTTAGTGGAAATGATATCAGCATTTTCTGTTACGAACTAACGCGCAAGCTGCTCAGGTACGGGCATGTTGGCTGTCTTGTTGATAGTCCCTCTTTAGAAACAGGTGAAGGCCGTCCATATTGGAGCATTTACACACCAAGGGACATTATTGGTTGGAGGACAGAAAAGAAAGATGGAAAAGATGAATTAACACAACTTCGATTAGCTGAACAAGTGCTGGTTGAAGATGGGTTATATGGAGTGAAAGAAGTTCAACAGATTAGGGTATTAACGCCAGGTAATTTTGAAATCCATCGTAAAAATAAAGAGAAAAGCGATTGGGTTATTCAGGAAGAGGGAACAACATCACTTGATTACATTCCTTTCTCTGTTGCTTATGCAAACAAGGTTGGCTATATGGAATCAAGACCACCGATGAGTGATATAGCTGAATTAAATTTGAAGCATTATCAAATCCAAAGCGATTACGATAATATTTTGCACATAAGCGCGGTCCCAATGCTCTCGATATTTGGGATGCCGCCAAGTGATAGTGAAATCAGTGCTGGCCCAGGAGAAGCTTTTGCGATGCCAGCCGAGGCAAGAATTGAATATATAGAACCAGGCGGTAGTAGTTTTTCAGCACAACAAGAACGCCTTAAAGAGATAGCATCTCAGATTAACGAGTTGGGTTTAGCGGCAATATTAGGTCAAAAGCTCAGTGCTGAGACGGCGACTTCTAAAGCCATTGATAGAAGTCAATCAGATGCCACGATGCTTTATATCGCGCAGCAGGTTCAGGATTTAATTGATAATAGTTTGCGTTTCCATGCTGATTATTTAGGTGTTGAGGCCGGTAGTTCTTATGTTAATCGCGACTTCTTAGCATCTCGTTTAGATCCTCAAGAAATTAATAGCGTTCTTCAACTTTATACAGCAAATACAATCAGCCAAGAAAGCTTGCTAAAGATGTTGGCCGAAGGCAATGTATTACCTGATGAGTTTGACGTTGAAGAAGAAGTAGAAGCAACACAAGTAGCAGGATTAATTGAAATGGAGCCACCTGAAAAAAAGGAAAAAGAAGAAACAGTACAAGTTGAAGAGTGATAAATGGCTCCGCAAATAAAGAAAGAAGGTACACCGGCGATTCTGTATCGGAACGCTATTGACTTAAATCGCTTTAGTAATGGGGTTCAAAATAGACTTGTAAAAGCTAATAAAAAAGTCCTTGTTCGTGCAATTGAGCAGTTAGCAAAGATTGATGATTCAGAAAAGCCGTCATATAAAGCCGCAAGATTAAGAGCGTTATTAAAACAGACAAAAGAATCACTAGGCACTTGGAGAAAAGAAAGTGTCTCGGTGATGATTAAGGAGTTAGAAGGAATTGCAGATGTCCAAGCTGGTTTTGTAGAGAGTCAAATAGAAAAAGCATTACCTAGCGGAGTATTGAGAAGCGAATTAAATCCAGCAGGTTATAGCGTTCAAACTGTTGCGGTAAGTCCAGATTTTGCAAAGGCGGTAGTCACAAAAGATCCTAGTGTCGTCACGTTAAGAGCAACAGGCCCGTTTGATTTAACAGCAGCGCAAGGAGCACAATTAACACTGCCTAATGGTGACACTGTTGAGAAGGCATTTAGAGGAATTGCATCTAGGGAGCTAAGTAACTTTAAGCAAACGGTTAGAACAGGTCTTTTATCTGGTGAACCTACAGAAGATATTGTTCGTCAGTTAATGGGTAATTTGGAGTTTGGTCAAAGAGCTGGGACACCATTACAAGCGGCGTTATCTGGTGATGCTGGCTTCAAAATGGCTAGGCATCAAATCAGGACAGTCGTTAGAACAAGTGTTAATCAGGTTTCTAATGCAGCAAGTAAGCAAGTTTATAAAGCAAATGAAGATGTAACAGAGAAGTACCGTTATGTTGCGACGTTAGATAGTAGAACCTCGGCTTTATGTGCATCACTTGATGGACAAGAGTTTGAATATGACAAAGGCCCAGAACCACCACAACATTTTAATTGCAGGTCAACAACTACTGCTGTTATTGATTGGGATGGATTAAGGAAAAAGTATCCACAGTTAAAATTTGATGATCCAGCCGAAGGGAAAAGAGCCGCAGCAGGAGGGATGGTTCCTGCTGACACTACTTATGGAAAATGGTTGCATGGACAAAGGGCTAAAACTAAGTCAGGGAAGTTATCTCAATTCACACCTGGACCAAGACAAATTGAAGCATTAGGAAAAGAAAAGGCTAAGTATTTTAATCGTTTAGCTAATAAGTATGGAGCAGACGAAGCAATTAAAAAGTTTGTAAGAACGGATGGAACAGAGATCAGCTTGGCGCAATTGCAAAAGCGTTATCCAAAACTGACAAGCATCACCGCTTCAAAACCAACGATTGTTATCAAGAATCAAAAGCAGTTAGAGAAGTTTGCAGAAGCAGCAAGAGCAGCACAAGCAAAAGAGACTTTCACCGTTGGAAAAATTCATAGCACTCAAGCCGTTGAAGCCTATGTGGAAAAATTCGGAGGAATTGAAAAAATGACTATAGAAACATTGAAAAATTTAGAAGCCGAAGGTGGTTTAACAGCCCAAAACAGTAAAAAGATGCGTAAATTCTTAGAGAAAAGCAATCAAGTTAATAATTTCGCAATGAGTGGCGAAAGGTGGAACAAAAAACAAGTCAAAAGATATAGCAAGAAAGTAATAGAAGATCAATTGAAAACAACTCAAAAGGCTTTTGATGCTTATCCTGAATCTTTGAAGTTTGAAGACTCAAGGAAATTCTTTGAATATTCAAAGAAAGCTATAAAAGAGGGTGATGAAAAAGCTTATGTTCATGTTCTTAAAAATATATTAAAACCTTGTGGAAAAACTTATTCAGGATATACAACCGCTTGCAGTTCTGTCGTCAATACAAAACTCAGGGAGACTTCTCGTTTGTTGACAAAAAAAGATATTAAAGAATTTAAAAAAGCAGCAAAAGGAATTTTAGATCAAAAAGCTAGGGATCTTTCTAACCCTTTAAAAGAGTATATTTTTAAAGAAAAAAAGCTCCCTTCAGTAAGTGCAGCACAGGATAGAGATATTTCATGGTTGTCTACGATGATTCACGAAATTGGCCATCAAGTCCATTTCAAAGGCTCTGGAGGTGCGGCTTATCCTTTTGCTTTTGATCCTAAAGCTATGACTTACGTTACAAAATATGCTTCTAAGAATAGGTTTGAACAGTTTGCAGAAGCTTTTACTGTTTATGTTCTTGATCCTGAAGGTTTACAATCAAAAGCTCCTAAGCTTTATCAATGGGTTGATGATAACCTAGAAAAAGCTTTGAAGTTGTTATGACTTACGAAGAAGCTGTCAAAATGACGAATAGGTTTCCACGGGACAGGAATGTCCCTAGTCTTTTGGCGGATGCAATAAAAAAAGCAAAAGGCATAGAGAAGGATTTATTGGGAGAGTTGGTAGAAGGCTTAATTCTTTCATGCGACAGTAGTGAAGATTTTGAACTTGTAGAAAAATATTTTGATTAATAGCAAAGGTTAACCGTAACGGTTAAACTGTCTGTAATGTTTGATTTTTGGTCATGGCGCGTCGATATGTCAGGGATAAGATAGGCCGTTTTGCTTCTTCTGGAGGAGGCGGTGGAAGTTTTGGCGGTGGCGGTAAAACAGGCAAGTCAGCTAAGAATGTGAAAGCAAGGGCGGCTTATAAGAATCAGGCAGGGAAGTTAAGAGAAGCGAAGAAGATGGCTAAAGGGCGGATGACAACCAAGCGTGAGCAAAAATATTGGAATCAACAATTAGGCGGAGCAAAATCAGGATATACCCGTGTAGCAAACAGGCTCACTGGAAAAGGTGCAGCAAAAGCTAAAAGAGGAGCAGTAAATCCTAATAAGCTTGCTTCTTCTAAGAAGTATGCAACAGCAAGGAAAGCAAGAAAAGGATCAGCAGTTAGAAAGGATGCGGTAGCTTCTGCAAAGATAAGAAGAGGAGAAAGAAGAGCAAAAGCTGAGATTAGGAAGGGAGCAAAGGCAAGAGCTTCTTATAAGCCTAAGCAGGAAGCAAAACAAGCAAAAGAAAGAATATTGAAGAAGACAAAAGCAAAGCGCATGGAACAGGGAGGCTTCAAGACTCCTAAAGGCAAGATGAGTAAGACAAAGACAACAGCAGCGTCAAAGGCTTATTACAAAAAGTTATCTGGTAATGCAAGAAAAAACTTTAGAATCGGTGATGCCAATAGAGGTAAGTCTCCGTCTGAAATAAGAGGAAAACATGACAGCGCAAGGGGGGTCAAGAAGAGAAGAGGCGGGAAGGTTTATGACAACAGCACTAACCAAATGTTTAAGTCAAGGAAGTTAAAAAGAGATTTAAAGCGTAAATTCAAGCTTTAATCATCAGCAATAAAATCGTCTAGCGTTTCAAGGTCTTCCATTACGTTGGCCCAGAAACCAGGCACTAATAACACATCATCTTGGCTGTCGGCTTTACCTAGTGTAATAACGTCAGCCATTTCATTTCCTGTGACGACGTAAACCATTGTTTCGTTTCCTTCACCGTCAACATCTGGAACTTTTGATAATAAATCTCTTAATTCTCGAACAGTAAAACCTTCTTCTTTAATGATTGGGCTAGGCATGGGGGGTTGACTCCTAGTGGTTTCTGCTAACTTAGTAGAAAACTGACCTTACGGGTTATTTATGTCTGACGAAAACATTCAAGAGCCTACGGCTGTTGATCAATCCGAACTTGATGCACTAAAAAGAAGCATTGAGGGATTAGAGAAAAAAAACTTTGAACTAATAGGCAAATTAAAGAAAAAAGAAACGCCTGATGTTCCTGCTGATTATCAAGAATTACTTGATTTTAAACAAAAGGCAGAGCAGAAAGAATTAGAGGCTAAAGGTGATTATTCAAAAGCATTGGAATCAAGGGAGGGCCAATTCCGTGATGCTGTAAAAGAAAAAGACGACAAGATCAAAAAGCTTGAAGCGAAGATTCGTGATCTTGAATTGATCTCACCTGCTATGGCTGCTTTATCTAATGCGGTGCATGATACAGATTATGCGTTGGAGAAATTAGGTAAAGATAAATTTGAAGTAGCAGAAGATGGTTCTGTTGTCTATGTCGATGAATTTAGTCGGATGACAATAGAAGAAGCCGTTCAAAAGAAACTTGCTGCAAACGATAGAACAAAATGGGTTGTTAAAAAGCCTATTGCTAGAGGCAGTGGAGCAGTTGGCGGTGGAACTGTTTCGGGTAGCAAAATCTCAGAAGGTGACTTGAAATATTTCTTACCTGAAACACAAAATATGGACGAACAGACAAGGATTTATAGACAACAAGGCGCAGAAGTTTGGAGAAAGTATAGGGAAATGGCCGAAAGCCGCTAATATATATAGCAATGACTCCTCCAATAGGTTACGCCGAATAGGGAGAGTAAGGGTTACGCCCAAACTGCAAAATTTATCTGGATTCTTAAATGGCTCCCACTCGTCGGAGTGATGTCATCATCCCAGAGGTTTTTGTTCCTTATGTCGTTCAAGCGACCACAAATCTAGACCGCTTCTTGCAGTCTGGTGTTGTGCAGCCATTGGCGGAACTAAACGCTGGAGAAGGTGACTTCATAAATGTACCTTTTTGGGGTGCAAACTTAGCTGGTGATCAAGAAGTTCTAACTGATAGCACTTCATTGACTCCTGGCAAGATTTCAACAGGAAAGCAAATAGCTGTTCAATTACATAGAGGTCGCGCATTTGAGGCAAGAGATCTTGCATCAATCGCTGCGGGTTCTGATGCGATGGCCGCTATTGGTAATAAGCTTGCTGCTTATATTGCTAACCAAAAGCAAAAAGATCTTCTTGCTGCATTAGAAGGTTGCTTTGGATCTCTTAACGCTAATGATTCAAATAGCGCATTTTTCTCAATGTGCGTTGACTCAGAAAGTGGAGATTCACCAACTGTTTTAAGTCCAAGAACTGTTGCTGCTGCCAGAGCAAAATTTGGTGAGCAAGGCGACAAATTGACTGCTGTTGCAATACATAGCAACACTTATTACGACTTGGTTGAGCGTAAGTTAATTGATTACGTTTCTACTGCTGATGCTCGTGGTACTACCACAACTCAGTCAGGCGGATCAATGGCAAATGCTTATGGTGGTGACGATAAAGTTCCTACCTTCTGCGGCCTAAATGTATTGGTTTCAGATGATGTAACCAAAACTGGCTCAGGTGCAACTCAAGAGTATGCAGCGTACTTCTTCCAGCCTGGTGCTGTAGGTAGTGGCGAAATGCAAGCGTTAGACATCGAGCAAGATCGCGATATTCTTGCCAAATCCGACGCGATCAGTTACGACGCACACTATTGCTATCACCCAGTTGGTAGTAAGTGGGCTGTTACAACAACAAACCCAACTGTTGCTCAGTTAGGTACTGTTGCAAACTGGTCAGCCGTGTATGAAAACAAGAACCTCGGTATAGCTCGCGCTACCGTAGTTTCTAACTACGACTAAGGGGTATTAACAAATGACATCCGTATTTGAAGCCGTAGGCGGCAAGGCGATTGGTTACGTCTCAGGTGGAGCCGTAACACAAGCCACAAACAAATCGACTGCTGTAACGCTTAACCAGCAAGGCGGTCAGATCACTATGAATAACGCTGCACTAGCTGATGGTGCAGAAGTTACCTTCCAGGTGAACAATGACAAAGTTGCTGCAACTGACGTTATTGTCGTTAATCATGGTTCTGCTGGTACTGCTGGCGCGTATTGGCTGGTTGTTTCAGCAGTTGCGGCTGGATCTTTTAAGGTCACAGTTGGCAACTTGTCTGGTGGCTCATTAAGCCAAGCAATTGTGCTTAATTATGCTGTTATCAAGAGTGCAGCAAGCTAATGGGCTTGTTCGCTTTTAGGCGACTAAGAGAACGCGAGGCTGCTGCAGAAGTAGCGGCCTCAACTTCTGTTATTGAGAAGCCCAAACCAAAACGCAAGCGCAAATCTAAAGTAACCACTGATGGCAATAACAATTCATCACACGGCGGGAGCAGCGAACGCAAATAGCTACATCTCATTGACAGAAGCAAATGAACTGATTGAAGGTTTAGTTGCTACGGATGATGTTGTTGCATGGGAAGCTGGTTCAACAAGTGACGATTATAGAAATCGCGCTCTTTATAGTGCAGCTCAACGGATTGACCGTGAAAGATTTTTAGGTGCTAGGGCAACAGATACTCAAGCAATGCAATGGCCTAGAACTGGAGTAAGAAAACCTGATACTTATATCAACAACTATAATTTGGGCTTTCCTTTTACAATTACTGAGGACTATTTCACCGATACAGAAATACCAGATCAAGTAAAGAAAGCACAGGCGGTATTAGCTGCTTATTTGAATAACAATAAAGATGCTTTAGATTTAACAGGTTTAGAATCCTATAGCACATTAAATGTTGGAAATATTTCAATTACTCCTTACAGATTCGGAGCTGTAGGGTTTAATGCTGTTCCACCTATGTTTGAACGCTACTTCAGGGGCATTAGAATAAGTGGACCAAGTAACATTGCAGTAAAACGCAGCTAACCATGATTTATCCAGCAGCAACAATCATCACCGACACAAACGCACATACAGGGCGTTTTGGGAAAGTTCATGCGTTAGCAGATGCTTCTTGTACTTTTGTTTCAAGTGATCTAACAGAGAACGGATCATCAACAATTAACGGAATCACGATGAACGCAGGAACAGAGATCGAAGGGATTGTTATAACAAGTATCACATTGGCAAGCGGCCAGGTTGTTGCTTATCGCTTGTAATGGCAGTTAAACCAAAGGGCTTAAGGAAAGGCGTTAGTAAAGCGTTTAAAGCGACAGGTGGCAGCGTCATTATTCGCAAAGTAACGGCTGCTGCTTACAACACAACTACTGGGGCTGTTGGTGAAACAACTGCTGACACAACGGTAAAAGGTGTTGTTGGAAATGTCTCTGCAAGAGAAGTAAAAGGCTTGATTAAAGCAAGCGATAAAAGATTAACGATTGCGGCGGATGATTTGGATTACACTCCAACGGCTTCAGATCGTGTTGTTATCTCTTCTGTCGTTTATCAAATTATTCAGGTCGAAACCACGGAACTAGCCAATACTGCTATTAAGTACGATTTGGTATTAAGGGCATGACAAAGAAAATTTCATTACAGGAGCTGGTTGATCTTCCTGAAGAAGTCTTAAACGATATTGTTAAGAGGGTTGTCCCGTGGACAGAGAGTTTATTGAAGCAAGGAACACCTGTTGATACTGGAAGATTACGTGCTAACTGGCAGATCGGAGAGAATACAGATCAAGGGAAAAAAATTAGCAAAGGAAGTTATGACAAATCGAAACCAATTCCTTTATCACAAGTTTCTAAGTCTGGAGGAGGATCGGGGAAACCTCGAAGGGCTAATTATCAAAGAGAAAAACTAGGGCCAACGTATTCAATATTTAATAACTTACCTTATGCAGAACCAAACATTTTAGGAACTAATTTCCCTCCATCATGGGGCGGTAAGTTTAGAAGTAGAGAGAACCAAGTGCAAAAAGGTTGGTTTCATAGTGTAGAAAAACAGGTTAAAGATAAAGTTCAATCTTTCAGATGGGAGGATTAAATGAGCAGCACTTTTAACGATGTTAGGGCCGCTATAGAAGGCCGCATTGCGACAGAGATGGCACTAAGTCCTGCTTATCCTGTTAGTTATCAAAACGCTCCATTTACTCCACCTAATAACACTCCTTGGATTGCTGTTTATCTTTTATTTGGTGCAAATAATTATGCAACTTTAGAAGCACCTGCTACGGGTAAATCATTTAATAGGCAAACAGGAACTATAACAATTGATATTTTTACACCTATTGGAGTAGGAGCTGGAGCGAATTACACCATAGGAGAAAGAGTTAAAGATAAATTTGACAGAGCTAAGTTTAGTAGTCTTATTTTTGAACCATGTTCAGGATTAGCTACAATACAACCAGCAGAGCAAGAAGCGTTCTTTCAAACGCAATTCTCAGCTACATTTGATGCATACTTAGACTAATTTAATCCAATGGCTGTCACTGTTTTATCAGGTACGTCTGGAGCCTTGTACTACAAACCTGCTGGTACAACAGGGACATTTTCTCCATCAGACGTAACCATAGGTACAGAAACTATGGTTGTTCAATCTTACTTAAACCTCAAGGTAGGAGATCCAGTTAAATTTCAGGTTGTTGATTCTTCTTCTGGAGGATCAGGCACAGGGACTTTACCTGCTGGATTAACTGCTGGAACGACTTATTACGTTAGTGCTTATACCGCAAGCACTGGAGCTTTAAAGGTTTCTGCTACTAACGGTGGTTCTGATGTAAACCTAACTGACGTTGGAACAGCAGCAGCTCCTAATGAATTTGAGGTTTATTACAACGATTATGCTGCCATTGGACAAGTTCAATCTTGGTCTTTTGAAGTAACAAGAGCTGAAATTGACGTAACTACTATTGGTCAAACAGTAGGGCAAACAGCACCATTCAAAGCTTATATTCCTGGTTTTGCTGATGGTTCAGGTAATGCAAGTGTTTATGTTACAGATGAAGATGCTGCTTTATCTAACAGACTTGTAGAAGATGTTTTACAACGTCAGCAAGTTGGAGCTGCATTTAGGCTTTACACAGACAAGCAAGCAACAGAGGCTTTAAGTAGAAGTATCTCAATGGATGCTGCTTTACTTTCTGCAAGTTGGAGCATCAACCCAGACGACGCGCAGATGGTTGAAATCTCATTTAGACCAACAGGTGTTCCAACCTTTGATCTAAGTTCTTCTTCTTGATAGTGTTATTTCACCCCTTGGTCTGTTGCTAAGGGGTTTTTTATTGTCTAGATTTGTACATACAACCCCAACTCTTTGAAATGGCAGCACCAAAAGCAAAGTCTCTTAGTCCTTTAGAGCGTTTAAAAAAGGCGGCAAATTTAACTGCTACGAAAAAAGAAGTAACACTTTCTAATGGTGATGTCTTTGAATTTTGGACAACGCCTTTAACAATGGCAGAAAGAGAATATGCACAGAAAGGCACGAAAGACGATTTAAACGCTTTTGCTTTGCGTTTACTTGTTCAGAAGGCTACTGATGAAAATGGTCAAAGGCTTTTTACTGCTGGTCATACTGCTGAGTTAAAGAACGAAGTCAGAGACGCTGATTTACAATCATTAATGCTTGCCGTTATCGAAGACAAGGGAGAAGAAGTAGACCCAAAAAAATAAAGGAAGAACTAAAGAAAAATGACTTAACAAAATTGCAGTTAGGTGTTGCCCGTGAATTGGGTTATACGCTTTCTGAATTAGTAAACAAAGTAACGCTAGAAGAGCTTTATATTTGGTCGGCTTATTTTGATCTTTTAAACGAAGAACAAGCTGCGGAGATGAAACGGGCCAAGTATCGTTAGAATAAATAAAAAAGAACGAAACAAGTGGCTGTTGCTTCAGTAAAATTTGATTTTATTACGGGGCCAGCCGCAGCCGCAGCCGCGAAGTTAAAAGTCAAGACAGAACAATTAGCAAAGTCAGTAAGCAAGCTACAGCGTGTTAATGAAACCGCTTGGACAAAATTTGGGAACAAGGTAAGGAAGACCAGAAGGAAAGTCCAAGTGGATATGGAGAAGTTGAAACGCGCAATGGGTGGTTTGAATGTTGGAAGTTTAGTTGCAGGAGCAGGATTAGGTTTCTTTGCTAAAAACGCAATTCAGACGGCGGGAAAAGCGCAAGCGTTAGAAGTTCGGATGAAATTGTTAACAGAGCAATATGGGGAATATGACAAGGCGCAGGCAATAGCAGCAAGAGCATCAAAAACCTTTGGGATGTCAAATATTGAAGCGGCTGACAGTGTTACAAATATCATTGGTCGATTAAGGCCGTTAGGTGTTTCGATGGAAGACATTGAAACAACTTTCTTTGGTTTTAATACAGCAGCAACAACGGCTGGAGTTTCTGCGGCGGAAGCTTCAGGAGCTTTCAGGCAATTAGCGCAGGCGTTAGGTTCTGGAAGGTTGCAAGGTGATGAATTTAGAAGTTTGGCAGAACAAGTTCCTACATTATTAAAACCAATTGCTGATGAATTAGGTACAACGGTTGGAGGACTAAAAGAACTCGGATCTCAAGGAAAAATAACTTCAGATGTCGTTATTCGGGCGTTAAAAACAATTGAGGAAGAAGGAGGCGGAGCTGTTGAAGCAATTGTTTCAAAAAGTGCGCTGCAAAGATTTAAAGAATTTCAAAATGCAATGGAAGATCTTTCTGTTGCTGTTGGTAAACAACTGCTCCCAGCCGTTACACCTGTTATAAAAGCAATGACAGCGTTGGTTGGCTGGTTTGCAAAATTAGATCCTTTTGTTCAAAAAATAGTAATTGGCTTAACAGCATTAGCAGGTGTTGTTGTAATCGTTGGGCCTGCAATTGTTACGTTGGCTTCTGGCATCGCCGCGTTAAAGGTTGGAATTGTAGCGGCTGGTGGCTTAGGAGTTCTTACGGCGGCGGCTGTTGCATTAACGGCTAAATTCTTGCTAGCTGTTGCTGCTGTTTGGGGTCTTTATAAAGCAATTAAATGGCTTGTTGACAAGATAAAGGGTGTTGACACACCTATGGAGAAATTTGAACAAGGAATCCGAAAAGGAACAGTTTCAGCAGAAGACGCAAAATGGAAAGTAAAAGAGTTAACAGCCGAGTATAAAGAGCTAGAAAAGCAACTGGCAAGATTAGGTGATTCAAGAGGTGAAAAGAAGTTAGCGGCAAGACTAAAATCACAGATAGAAGGCAAGAAAGGAGAAATAGCAGGGATAGAAACGGCTGTTCAAGGAGAAAAAGATATAAAAACATGGGAAGAAACAACAGGCAAACAGTGGGAAACCTACGAAGTTGAAGGAGTTGGCACGTTTAACCGCTTAACGGGAGCGTATGTAGGAATGACGGCAAAGATGAAGCAAGCGGCAGAAGATTTAGCTGCAACAGAATCAGCAGCCGCTAAGAAGAGAGCAGAGGATACAAAAAAATGGGAAGAAACTTTATTGCAAGTAAAAACAACAATTGCTGATGGATTACACGGAGCAATTATGGGACTAATAGATGGAACTAAATCTCTTGGCGAATCACTTGCTGGAGTCGCTAAACAGCTTGCAAGTATGTTCTTGAAGAAAGCAATTTTCTCAGCCTTTGGGTTGACGGCGGCTGAAGGAGCTTATGCACCTGGAGGATTTAAAGCCTTTGCCTCTGGTGGAATGGTCACAAAACCAACAATCGGGCTTGTGGGTGAGGCTTCTGAGGATGAATATATAATTCCAGCCTCTAAGATGGCTCAGTCAATGCAACGGTATTCAGCAGGTGCTAGGGGTGATGCAGTAATTCCTGGTACTGGTCAATCGTCAGCAGGAGGGGCTTCTGGTTCATCAACTACTGTCAACTACTCTGGACCAATATTGAACTTTAACTCTGAAGAATTTGTTCCTAAATCTGCTATTGGTCAAATCATTAATTCAGCAGCATCTAAAGGTGCAGCAGCAGGAGAAGCTAGAACAATGTCTACTCTGCGAAATAGCAGAGGATCTAGAGCAAGGGTTGGAATCTAATGACTGTTGTTGCTTTAACTGCTTTTCTTGAAGTTACAGACAGGGATGGAAATGTCCCTCCTTCCTTTAAAGATTTTGATGATAATTGGATAATTACTTTATCTACTTCAGGTTTTAATAAATTTCAAAACGGAAAACATGAAGGTATTGGAGACTATAAATATTTGTCTTTTATCTATCAAGGAGCTGCAATGAATCGCTCTGGTGACAACTTAGAAGCTTCAATTATCCTTGCTAATAATCCGTTAAGTATGTCTTATGTTAAAGAATTTGTAGAGAAAAAATATTATATAAAAGTTGAAACTTTTCTTTTAGATGAAAATTTTGATAAAGATGCGTCTTTAAAAAATGGAGGACGTTTAACAAGTGAATATTGGCTCGCTGCTGGAATGGGATATGACCCTCAAACAATAGAATTAGCATTGTCTTCTGCTATTGATGCTGTTGGTGCAAATGCTCCACAGCAGACACTGACAAAAGGCAGATGTTCTCGTTTACCTCTAACAGGGCAGATTCAAAATCTTTGAAGCCTTACGAATTAATTGGCCTTCCTTATCGTTTAGGTGCTGATCCTAAAAAACATGGAGCTGGTGATTGTTTATCTTTATGCAGAACAGTTTTAAAAAGTTATGGAATAAGTTCTCCTGAACCAGAGCGTTCTTGGTATCGAAGATTAAAGAAAAAAGACTACAGTATCTTTTTTGAAGAATTAAATCGGTGGGGAGTTGAATCACCACCTAAACTAGGAGCAATTGCATTATGTCGTAGTGAAAACGGTTCCTATGGCATGGCGGCTTACTACGAGGAAGGATGGCTGAGTTACCGAAGAACATTAGAAGACCAGGTGGTTCAATGGTCCCCGTTAGAAGCGCTTACCCTCGCAGGGTGTTACTTCCAACGGAAGCAGATATGTGTAATGTCCTCGGAATAACTGAGGCAGAATATTGGCAATTTGTTGAGCAGCTAGAAGCAAAGATAAAAGAACGACCAGAAGCTTATGACTTGATTCCTGATATTCGTTGTGATCCTGTCACTACTTGGATTGCTGCTAATATTGTCACAATAGGAATTGCTGCTGGTGCTGCTTTTGTTTCCTATTTATTAACACCTAAACCTGAACAACCAAAGCAAGGAACACAACAAAGAACAGCAGACATAGCAGGTACAAAAAGATTTGCTCCACAAAGTAGTTTTAATAGCGTTCAAGAATTAGCAAATTTAGGAGATTTAATTCCTCTTGTTTTTACAAATAGAACAGGACATAACCCGAATGGTGGAATAAGGGTTGCATCACAAATGATGTGGTCTCAGCTTGTTAGCTTGGGTCGTTTTCAGCGATTAAAAATATACGCTTTATTTTCGTTAGGTGAATTAGATGCTGTACCTGATTTCAAAGGTTATGCAATTGGTGATTTATTAATCTCTAATTATCACGCTGAGAAGATTTTAAAGTCAGGAGGCAATATTCCTTTTTCTGTCGGTCACGTTAATACAGGCCAGTATCTCATTAACCAAATCCCTGAAATAGATGCTTTCAAAATTGATAATAAAGAATACTTTTCTGGTACAAGAAACCCTACAACACAAGCAACATTTGGCTTAAGTTCGCCAATGCCAAATTGTACTTATTTTAATTTGCCTTATGAGTTAGTCCGTTGGGGTTACACTGGAGGCCGAGATAATGATAGAAGACCTGCTTATAGAAGAATGGCTCCCAAAAGAATCAAGATGATGGGTGCTTGGCCTATGAGATGTGGTTTTGCCAATGGTGGAAGTGCTGCGAAAAAAAGAGGTGAGGTTGAATATGAAAAAGGTGATGTTCTTAGTTATCAAGTTGTTGGTGGCGATAACAATGAGCAAAGTAATGAGGGTAATTTCAACGCTTTCCAAGCACATGGACCGAGAGGAAATTATGGCTCTAATGGTGTTGAAGATGTAGATTCTGTAACTTCTTCTGTTCGAGAATCTGTTGATCAATACATAGCAGAAGGGGAGCAATATATGGCTGGAACTGCTTTAGTTACATGCAAGTACGAAGGAGGGCAAGATCAACACTATCCTGGTCAACCTTGGGAAGCACAAAAATCAAAGACAAGAGGTTACACGTTTGAAGTTACAGAGAAAGGGCATTGCCATGTTGTCCCTGAACCAAATTTAGGGAATCATTGCAATAATCCAGTTTGGCAAGATCCGCATTGGAATATCAGAAATAGTAATCCTGATCAGTTTTATTATGGTCAACTAGGGTTAAAACCATTAAGCGAGCAAATTGCATATCAGACTGCAACGGGAAACCTTCTCCCATATGGATCTGATATTTTTCCTCCACATTCAAGATATGCTCTGCAAAAAGTAACTATTGGAACTGTTTCTGATAACAGAAAATGTGATATAACAGAGCTAGGTTTGAAATCTAAAGTATTTAAACAAATACAGACTGCAAATGTAAACAGTAAGCCTTCTGAAGCGACTCTTGTAGATCTTATCGAAGGAAATTCAACATTACAATTAGGACAAGTTAGCACATTTACTAAAAGGATTAGCTTTTTTAAATTACAAATAAGAAAGTCTGGATCTACTGATGATTGGTATTGGTTAAAACCATCTGGTGAATTTCATTCTGGCTTGTTTTGTGTTATGGGTAATACTCCTGAATTTCAATATAACTATATAAGAATTGACCATGATTACGATCAATATGAATATAGATTTCTACCTTGGCCTGGTAATGATGTAATTAAGCATATTGAAAACGGGAATAGGATGCTAACTGCTTCTTTATTAAATGCTAATAGTGCAACAACTCAAGCATCTGTTCAACAATATGTTGCAGGAAATTTCAACGAATATACAGTTAAATTTGCTGGTAGATTGAATTATTTATTAAGTAAAGAATCTTTGAGTAATACAGAATGGATTGTAGCTAATCCTGAACTTCCTTCAAATGAAGTTCGTTATTTTTGGACACTTTCAAAAAATAGTTATTCAAGCCCTAATAATATTGAGCCAAGAGACTTAGAAGCAAAATATAATCCTGATTACAATCAAAAAATTAACGTAACTAGCAATTCTGCTCTTGGCCTTAATCTTCAAGTTCGTTTGAAAGTTTGGAACCGAAATAATCAGGTTTATGCAACATTTATGATGGAGGGAGACCCTGGGAATTTTTACAGAATAGGAGATAGTATTACTATTCCTGCTGTTTCTAGTGTTAACTTCCCTGAGCAAACAATACCTTTAGATGTCCATGAAGTTCCAGTTGGCAGCGAAAGAGTTAGTGGTTACTCAGATAATTTAAACCCTTATGATGCTGCTGCTGATTTTTGGAAATTTCAACAAGATAAATCAAGCCACCTTGATGGTCCTGAACATGCGATTGTTTATGTTAATGAGATTGTCAGAACAGAAGGTACTAAAAGGGCAACTTATGAAAATCTAGCGTATGCAGGATTAAGAGTTGATAGTTCAAAGGAGTGGACAAACTTCACTCAGTTTTCTGCTTATATTCAAAAAGGAATAAGAATCAAAAAACCAGGAGGAGGTACGGGGGCAACAAGTTTATTTCCTGATATTGCTTATGCCTTATTAACAGATAAAAGACTAGGAGCTGGAAAGGTTATATCTTATGAATCGGTGAACGAAAATAATTTGGAGATAGCTTCCAAGTTCTGCAAGGCTAATGAGTACTTTTGGGATGGAATGATTTCAAGTAGAGTTAATTTAAGACAGTTTATTTTTGAACAAGGTTTATATTGTTTACTTGATTTTACAATTATTGGAGGAGAATTTAGCCTGTATCCTGCTGTTCCTTTTAATAGCAATCATACGGTTAATCACAGTGCAACTCCTGAAATAAAAGCGTTATTTACTGATGGCAATATTAAGGATTTACAAGTTAAATTCCTTGCTCCTGAAGATAGGCAAACGTTTAAAGCAAATGTTCTTTATCGAGAAGAGAAGTTAAACGGATTCTGTGAAACACAATCAACAATTATTAGACTTAAAGGCCCAGAACATGAAGACGATCCAATAGAAACTTATGACATGTCAGGTTTTTGCACCTCGGAGGGTCATGCCTTAGATTTTGCAAAACATATTTTAAGTATTAGAGAATATACAGATCACACTGTTAATTTTAAAACGGCTCCTCATTACATTAATGGAGTTAAGCCTGGTGATTACATAAGGGTATTTTCAACAACAAACCATACAAGTCGATTTAATAATGGAGCAATTCTTGAAGATGGCACTGTTGTAAGTAAAGATACGATTACAGGGCTTAAAGACTTTTATTATTGGAATCCTTCATGGAAAGAGGATGAACAAGAGGTAAGAGAAGCTACTGAAAATTTTTCTAACACTTTATCTTCTGCTTATAGAAACTGTTTGTTTACGATTAAAGAAACTGAGAAGACAGATCAATGTTATAAGGTTGAGAGTATTACGTTTGGAGAAGATGGTTTGATTGATTTAGCAGCTTCTTATGTCAAACTAACTAGCGACGGTAAACTGGCTATATTACAAGGATGGACGGATGGATCTCGTTTTGTTATTGAGGATTAAAAAATGACAACTCTTTACAATTTTCCTGAAATAGCTCCATCAAGTCGAACATTTACACCTGGAAGATTTCCAAGTACTGATTTTGAATCGCTAGACGGAACAAAAACACATATTCGTTATGGTAATAAACGTGTTAATGCCACAATGACTCTTGGCTTTTCTAATCTCTCAGAGTCAGAAGTTTGGGACATTATTGAAAACTACGAAAAAGTAAACAGCGAATGGAACAAGGTTCAGTTTTATCATGGTGGCTTGCAAGGTTATAGAACTAACGACATAAGAAGGGAGATTACAGGAGCTTACACAGGTCTTATTTGGAGGTATTCAGCACCGCCAACTGTTACAAGTACATTCGATGGATTGAGTAATGTTAGCTGTAGTTTTGTTGCTTGCTTGGATGCACCCATATAATAAGAACAACGTTTTAATTTAAGGTTGTGGGTTTTTATTCTGGACGTGATGGAGAACTCTATGTAGGGAGTTCTAAGCAAGCAAAGGTTCAGTCTTGGTCTTTTTCTAGTTCAATGGCTGTTTTAGAAACAACCTCACTAGGAGATACAGATAGAACTTTGAAGGCAGGGGTAAGGAGTTATTCAGGTAGTTGCCGTTTGTTTTATTACGTTGCTGCTCCTGCTGCAGGTGCTAATTCAAACTTGCATGAATTTTTGATTGCTGCAATGAAAACAGGAGGTTCGGCAGGGGATGGTGACAATGATGCTTCTCCTGAAATCGTTTTAACAATGCGAATGACAACAGGCTCTACAGATATTCGAGATATTCAATTCTCTGTCTTTATTACAGGTGTTTCGATGAATAATGCAGTAGGAGAAGTTGCTTCTGCTGATATTAGTTGGGAAGCTAATGGTGCTCCTTATGGGTCTACAGGTTTAATTGATTAATGGGTGTTTACTTTGGACAATCTGGGCAAATTGCCCTGAAAAGGGACACGTTAAGCAGTGGGATTAAAACCAAGCTAGATCCTTATGATGTCAGTGTAGACAGCAAAAGATTTAGCCTTGACCACAGCACTGGCTCGTTAATTACAGGCGATCAAGTTGTAATAGAGACTGCTGACGGTTCAAATCTTGAGCTTGTTAATGGTCATAGTTATCCAGATGGAAAATGGTTTATTAATATTGACCCTGTTGGTGGTATTCGTTTATATAACACTTTTGCCGATTCAATTGAAGGATTAACTTCAACAGCTTTAACTCTTGTTGCTCCAAGTTCTGCTAAAGATGTTGTATTAAAAACGAAGAATGACAACTTTAGACATATAGCAAAAATTAGAGATTATGAGATGACAACAAGTAGGGAGCAGGTTGACTTAACAAATCTTGGAGATGAATTTAGGAACCAATATGAGGCGGGGTTAATTAGTGGTCAAGGCTCTATGAATTGTATTTGGGAGCATAGCTATGGCTCAGAAGATCGTGCAAATAATTATGGAGCTGACCCAGAATTTCCTTTTTATCTTGCTCAATTAATTGTTAGAACTCAACAAGGTTCAGATTTTGATGGTGTGTTTTATATATACAGAGATACTAATAATGCTAAAAATAATGTTTTTTATGAAGCTAATTGTATTATCACTAACGTTGCTGTAACTGTTGATGCTGCTGAAGTTGTCGAGACAAGAATTGAATTTGTAACGAATGGAGTGATTGGTTTAAAGATTGGTGATGCTCCTGGTGTCCTATTACAAGAAGACACAGATCGGATTCTTCAGGAAGATGATAGTCGCATAATGCTCGAACAGGTTTAAACTATCTGCAAAGGTGTTTCGTTAACTTGTAAATGGCTGATTTAAAGATAACTGCGTTACCCGCATTAGTTGAAGCGGGTATTCAATCAACGGATGTATTAGCACTAGCGGACCTCAGTGCTACCGAGACTAAGAAGGTTACTGTTAAAGATTTAGTAGCAGCAGCCGCACAGTTTTTAGATGCAGGAGATATACCAGCAGCCAAGGTTGGAACGTTAGCAACAAACCAAGTTGCAACAGGAGCAATACAAGATAGTGCGGTTACTAATGCCAAGCTTGCAAATTCAAGTATCTCTCTTGGTGGGGTCAGTATTGCTCTTGGGGCTACAGATGCTACTCCTGCTTTTAACTTGGCAGATGCAACTGGGTACTTAACCAGTAACTTAAGCGGAACGATTACAAACGCCCAATTAGCCGGAAGTATTGCAGGAACGAAACTATCAGATACAACAATTGCTTATGCAAAATTAAATCTTAGTGATGGTGATATTCCTGGGGCAAAATTAACTGCTTCTAGCGTCACTGCAAGTCATTTGGCTGCCAATTCCGTGGGAGCTAGTGAACTGGCAGACGATAGTGTGGATACTGCGGCTCTATCTGCAAGCTGTGTAACTGCGGCAAAAATTGCTACAGATACAATCACGGCAAGTCAAATTGCTGCAAATGCTATTGGAGCGTCAGAACTAGGAAACGCAAGTGTTGATGTTAATGCTCTTCAAGACAACGCCGTAACAACAGCAAAAGTACTTGATGCAAATATTACTGCTGCGAAGTTAGCTGCAAACTTACCTGGAACAATTCTTGCTACAGGAGCAATTGGTTCGACTCAACTTGCTGCTGATTCTGTAACGGCTTCTGAATTGGCAGACAACTCTGTGGACAGTGGAGCTATATCTGGTTCGGCTGTTACTTCTGCCAAGATTGCTGCTAACGCTGTCACAACTAATCAAATTCTTGATGGAACGATTACAGCAGCGAAATTATCAACAGCAAATATTGATAGATCGCTAAATGTAGACGCAGGAAATCTTGGAATTAATAACACAATCACTGCTGGAACTCGTTCAGGAATCACATACAACGCTCAAGGATTAATTACTGGAACGGCTGCTCTTGTTGCTTCTGATCTTCCTGTAGCAACTACATCTGCTGTTGGTGGAGTTTCAGTTGGTACTGGTTTAGCTGTTACTGGAGCGGGTGCGTTATCTCTTTCTAATAGCGTTACTGCTGCAACAATTTCTGGAATCACATACAACGCTCAAGGCCAAATTACTGCAACAACAGCTTTAGTGGCTGGCGATCTTCCTGCTGCAACGACCTCTGCCAAAGGTGCTGTTCAAATTACATCTGGAGGAGGTATTTCTGTTGATGGTTCAGGTGCTATTTCAACTTCAACAAGTGGAGTAAGTGCTGGAACTTATGGGAAAGTAACGGTAGATGTAAAAGGAGTTGTAACTTCTGGAACAAATTTAGTAGCTGGAGATATTCCTGATTTATCTGCAACAAAAATAACATCTGGAACCTTTGATGTAGGTCGTTTTGGTACAAATACAATTACAGGAGTTAAGTTTGCAGACTCTTCTGTTTGTCAATTCACTGGTGCTCAATCAACTTCTGGAGTTGTTACCTTCCCAACGGCAGAATTTAAAGGTCAATTCTTCTATGACCTAACGAATGATGATTTATATGTTTATGACGGATCAGCGTTCCAGCCAGTAACAATTACTTCTGGTGAGATTATTTATGCAGGTAACTATAGGGCTGATACAAATAAAATTACATCATTAACAGCAGCAGGAACAGCACAAGGATTTACTCAAAACGCTGCTCTTCAAGCTGCTTCAGCCGCTAACAATCGTTATTACTTTGTTTGTGATAAGTCAGGAACAGGAACTTCACCAGCTCCAACAGTCACAATTAACCCACCTGACATGATCCTAAGTAATGGAAATACTTGGGAAAAACTTGATATTTCAAACTTTATTGCTGGTCAAATTGCGGCAAATATTGGAGTTACAGCTACAGGAGGTATTCAAAATACAAACGTTCAATCTGTCTTAGAAGAATTAGATACAGAGAAATTGAATCTTACTGGTGGACTATTAACTGGAAACTTAGAACTTAATCAAAGCTCAAGCATTATCTTTGAAGGTTCAACACCTAATGATTTTGAGACAACATTAACTGTTATTGATCCAACTGCTGATCGGACTGTAAGTCTTCCAAATGTCACAGGAACCTTAGTTAGTACTGGTGACACGGGAACAGTTACAAGCACAATGATTCTAGATGGAACAATATTAAATGCTGATATAAATGCTTCTGCTGCAATTGCTTTAACAAAATTAGCAGCTTTAACTTCTGCCCAGATTATTGTTGGTAATGGGTCAAACGTTCCAACAGCAGTAGCCGTTACAGGAGATATAGGAATAACAAATGCAGGTCTAACTTCTATTTCTGCTGGAGCGATTGTCAACGCTGACATCAATGCTAGTGCTGCAATTGCTGGAAGCAAGATTGTTTCTGGAACAACTTCTGTTGTTGGTGTTGTTCAATTAACAGATAGTGCAGCTTCTAGCTCAACAACTACGGCTGCCACACCTGCGGCAGTGAAGGTAGCGAAAGATGCTGCTGATGCTGCTGCCACAACTGCTAATGCTGCATTGCCTACATCTGGTGGAACGCTAACTAATAACTTAATTATTGATAATGCCAAGCAAATTAGGTTTGCAGAATTAGATTCTAACGGTTCAAATTATTTATCTTTCCAAGCTCCAGACACATTAGCTGCTGATGTTAATTACACATTGCCAACAGCAGCTCCTTCAGCTAATGGTCAAGTACTGTCGTGTACGACTGCTGGTGTTTTAAGTTGGGCAACTGATTCACTTCCTGATGCTTCAGTTACAGCAGCAAAAATAGCTTCTGGTCTTCAACTCGGAACGATTGACGCTCAAAATAATACTTTATTAGGGTCAACAGCAGGAGATAGTTTTGATGGAACTAATGCTGACGATAATACTCTTATTGGTTACGCAGCAGGAACAGCGATAACAACTGGAGATGATAACACTGCCGTTGGTGCTGAAGCTCTAGATGCAAATACAACTGGGTCTAATAATACGGCTATTGGTATGAGAACTTTATCTGCCAATACCACAGCAGATGACAATACTGCTTTGGGTCGTGCAGCATTGTGGAGCAACACAACTGGATCAAAGAATACTGCTTTGGGTAGGCTTTGTTTAAGTTCTAGTACAACTGCAAATGCTAATACTGCCGTTGGTTATTCTGCTTTAGGTGTAAACACAACAGGTAATACTCTTACTGCTGTTGGTGCTTATTGCTTAGATGCAAATACTACTGGTCATTACAACACTGCAGTAGGTAACACAGCTTTAACTGCAAATACAACTGGAGGTTATAACACTGCTGTAGGTACTCATTGTCTGCAAGAAAATACTACAGCAAATTATAATACTGCTGTAGGTATGTATGCCTTAAAAGAAAATACAACGGCTGGCGACAACACTGCTATTGGATACAGTGCTTTAAAGGAAAATACAACTGGTGCTGACAATACCGCCGTGGGTTTTGAAGCTTTAGAAGCAAACACTACTGGATATTCTAACACTGCCTGTGGCCTGAGATCACTTGAGGCTAATACAACAGGATTTGAAAATACTGCTTGTGGTTCAGGTGCATTGTATTCAAGTACAACAGCTAGTTACAACACTTCTGTTGGTCAAAATTCAATGGTTTTGACTACCACAGGGGCTGCAAATACCGCCATTGGTCATGACAGTTTATATGCAAATACAACAGGAGCTTATAACGTCGCTGTTGGTAGAGGTTCCTTGGATGCTAATACAACTGGTTCTGAACAGGTTGCGATTGGTAATTATTCATTATCAGCAAGTACAACGGCTGACAATAACGTTGGTGTAGGTAGTTATTCATTATATACAAACACTACTGGATACAATAATATTGCTGTTGGTTATGCAGCACTAGAATTAAATACAACTGGTTATGACAATGTTGCCGTAGGTAAAGATGCTTTAGAAGCTAATACAACAGGAAGAATGAATGTTGCAATTGGTCGTGATGCCTTAACTGCAAACACAACAGGGGAATTTAATACAGCAGTAGGTAGAGAATCATTAACGGCAAACACGACTGCAAGTGGTAATACTGCTGTTGGTCTTAATGCTCTAGGAATAAATACAACTGGAGATGAGAATACGGCTATTGGTAGAAACGCACTGGTTAACAACACAACAGGAGCTTATAACATCGCTGTAGGTGCTTACGCTTTAGATGCAAATACAACAGCAAGTTACAGCATCGCCGTTGGTTGGAACTCTTTAGGTGCTAATACAACTGGAGCTAATAACACTGCTGTTGGTGGTAACGCCTTAGTACTTAATACTACAGGTGCAGAAAACGTTGCGATAGGTAATGGTTCTTTATCTGCTAATACGACAGGAATTAGGAATACGGCTGTTGGTTATGAGGCAATGGATAAAAACACAACGGGAGACCAAAACGTTGGAGTTGGTTCATATTCCTTAGATGCAAATACTACTGGTAGTTATCACACTGCTATCGGTTATCAAACTTTAAGTTTAAACACTACTGGTGAAGGTAATAGTTGTCTTGGTAGGTGGGCTTTATACAGCAACACAACAGGAAGTCATAATAACGCCTTTGGGCAAAATGCAATGTTATATACCACAACTGGAAACAATAATGCAGCTTTCGGAACTAATGCCTTATATAACAACACGACTGGTTCTTATAACGTTGCTGTTGGTAGAACGGCTGGTCAAGGAAACACAACTGGCAGTTATAACACTGCTGTTGGTGGTGAAGCTCTAATGGCAAACGAAACTGGTACTTATAACGTAGCTTTAGGTTATGAAGCATTAGAAGATAACACAACAGGTGCTTTTAATCATGGTATTGGTGTCCAAGCATTAGCAAATAACACGACAGGTTCAAACAATGTAGCTGTAGGTCATGCAGCTTTATGGAAAAATTCAACAGCCGATAACAGTACAGCAGTTGGTTATTACACCATGCTAGATAATACGACTGGACACTCTCATAGTGCTTTTGGTTATCAAGCTTTAGCGAATAATACAACAGGTAATCATAACAATGCTTTTGGCTACACCTCAATGTACACATGTACGACAGGTCATTCTAACGTAGCTATCGGAACTGATTCTTTATTTTATCTCACAACAGGAACCTATAACACTTGTGTAGGAATACAGTCTGGTCATGCGATGACAACGGGTGAATTTAATACTTTAATTGGCTATAGAGCAGGTGATTACAATGCAGATCTAACTACTGGAATAAGAAATACTTTAATAGGTGCCTACTCTAATTTGGCTGCTGCTGATGATGAATATTGTATATCTATTGGATATAACGCTACTGGAAAAGGTGATAACACTTTCTCTGTTGGTAATGTTGGTAGTGGAGTTTATAATTCAGGAAACACTACCGCTTGGCAAACTACTTCTGACGAAAGAATTAAAAAGAATATTGTAGATAACAACACTGGTTTGGCTATTCTTAATCAAATACAAGTTCGTAATTTTGAGTACAGAACTGAAGATGAAATTGTTGATTTTGATAATCCTAAAGCAGCAGTAGTTGAAAAAGAAGGTCAACAATTAGGAGTTATTGCACAAGAATTAGAAAAGGTATTACCAGAATGTGTAAAAACTCAATCAACAGGAGTTAAAACAGTTGATTCTGATAACTTAACTTGGTATTTAATAAACGCAGTTAAAGAACTATCAGCAAAAGTTGCTGCCCTCGAAGCAGGGTAGAATTTAAACATTCACTTTTATTTTTATGGAAGAAAGAACAGCCGATGAAGTAGCAGCAATTTTTTCTGCTGCTGGTGATAGCGTTACTGCTATCGACACTGCTAAAAGATCAGATGAAACTGATGATGAATTTAAGGACAGAATCCAACGCAATGTCGATCATCTCGAAACTATTAAAGCGTACAAAAAAGTAGATGAAACAACATCTATTTGGGGTTCTGAGAGTTTCACCGCTATTGATGCGGCCATTACTAAAGGCAAAGGTCTTGTCTAGGCTTACAATTTCATTGACTTAACTATTTTTTATGTCATCACTTACCGAGCGTAGAGATCTACGTCAGCAAGAAGTTCAAACTTTGATTGCTCAATATAACGAGCAGCAAAAACAAATTAATGGCCTTATTGAAGTAATCAAGGCAAAGTCTGGAGCAATTGCTGAGTTAAATGAACTCATCGCAGCAGAAGAAGCACCTGCTACAGAAGAGGTAGAAGCAGAAGGCGAGAACTGCCCTGCATGATTAAGATTCTCACCTACATAAATACTGCTGCTCTTGTAGTGGCAGTAGGTGGTGGTGCTTTTGCTTACTTTCAAAGAGGCAAGATTTCTGATGCTTTACTTGAAAAGGTAAAGGGTCAGATTCCTTCTTTGGTAACGGATGCAATGCCAAAACCTCCAGCCATGCCTAAAGTTACAGGGCCAGTCATCAAACCTTTGCGTTGATACAGTTCAAAAGCTTTAACGGGCTAACGTCTTTAGTGTTAGGCGGTGGTTTAATTGCAACTAATTTTATGAGCTTAAATTTGCTGGCTCGTAAAGATAGTGGCATCCCTGATATAGCCAAGCTTTCTAGTACTCCTTATAGCTCAATTCAAATTAGGAGTGAGACAAAACCTGATGGTGCAGAGGAGTGGATGTTTAATTCTAAGCAACACGATCCAAAACTAATAACAACAATCACAGATGAATCTCAGCCTACGTTTAATGGAAAAGTTAAAGAGAAATATATTCATAAACAATCTGTAGCTCAATTTGCAATTTATCCTCAAGGCGAAGGTGGAAAATTAACAGCAGATCAGATTGCCTGTATTGAAAAAATGGCTCAGGGTCGCTCCAATGGACAACTAATTGCGGATAGTGCAAGCGTTCAAGTAACTCCAGCTATTGCAAGCGTTCCAATTGTAGGGCCAGTCCTTGCAGGAATATTCTTTGGTCAAGCTAGAAAGCAGGTTGGCAGCCTTGCAAGTGATGTAGCTGGACAATGGAATGATTGCTGATCTTCCTCCTGTTGAATGTGTTTTTGTTGTAGAAGAATATGGTGTAAAAGAAGATGTCTTTGAATTTTCTTTTAAAGAATCTTTTGATGAAGCTTTTGTTTTATGGAACTGAATGAGCCATTTGTTAATGAGCCAAGGGTTAAAGATTTATCAGATATAACCATAATTCCTCCAGCCGAAATAATTCCTCCAACAACTATCGGAGATTTACCTTTTGGCTTTGTCCCAATTATTGAGCTTCCTTGTGTTGTAGCAAGAGATAAAAAGACTGGAACAGGAACCGAACTTTATAACGTAGATCCACGAAACAACCTTGTCTTATGTGATCACGCTCCAGCGATGTATATCGCACCAGACTTTAATGCTGCTATTCAACCGCCTAATGCAAATACGGATTTAACAGGTTTAGACAACGAAGGAGAGAAAGTGAAAGAAAAGAATAGCTCCAAGAACCAACAAGGAAATAGCGATGTAGGACAAAATCTCAACCTAAATGATGATCAGTTTATTGCAGAAGTTTTACCCTGCCCACCATTAGACACACTTGCTAAAACTCCTGTTGGTTCGTTAGGGAAAGGCGGCCTTGCAAGGATTAAAGGCTGGAAAAGAGATGAATTAACTGGTAAATGTGAAACAGTTTGGGAAGGGTTAAACCCATTAGAAATTGCAGGGAATTATGCCCCACAACCTACGGTTTTAGTTAATACAAGTGCTATTGCTGTTGCAAGTGTTTTAGCTGTTGGAACCATGCAGCCATATATCAAAATCATTCAAAAACAAATTCAAAAGCAAGTTAAGAAAAGATCTAAAGCATTAGCCAAGAAATTCCTTAAGGGGAAGAAGGAGAAGATACTTTCCCTTTCTGAAAGACGAAAGGAGCAGAGGGATCTTCTGAAATAGCGTGAGTATGATCAATCAAAGTATTAGGCTTGCTTACGAGTTCTATATCTGCACAAAGGATTTCGTATTTAGTTCCTTTCTTAAATCTGACTCCATTGTTCAAAAGATCGGCACAGTGTTTTGCCCTTCCTAATTCATACGATAATCGTGCGTCTTCGTGTTTCGCTTGCAATAGATTAACTAAATGCGTTTGAGATCTACGGCAATTCCTTACGCTTTTACGATCCAGATTGATATTCCAACTTAAACTAATTCCTGGGCTGATTGCATAATTAGTCTTTTCAAATCTTTTTACTGTTTTATAACCACGGATTAAAGTAGGATCATCTACTTCTCCATCACCAATCTCAGCCCCATTCTCATCGAAGGCACCTTTCATATCTTTAGTGGAATAAATTGGCTCAAGAAAACTATTGACTTTTGGCATCCCT
>Ga0208815_1000066_pt1 | contig 35557 bp, 42 predicted proteins | sample Virmet3438_5245_FD_185733 | JGI IMG/M metagenome (GOLD analysis project Ga0208815, IMG submission 185733) | Marine viral communities from the Southern Atlantic ocean transect to study dissolved organic matter and carbon cycling - metaG... | ecosystem: Environmental > Aquatic > Marine > Oceanic ... | reverse complement strand
TGCTGGTTTTCTAAGGTGTTAACAGGTTGCTCACCGATATTCTCTAATAAAATATTTACTGCATCTAGCAGCCCAGTTTTACCTGGAGTAACCGTTTGATTTGCTAATCCCATTTCTCATCTACAAGGACGTTGCATACATTGTATTAGCAAGCAAAAAAAAGAGCCAGCTTTCGCTGGCCCCTGCTTTGCAATCTTTCCAATTATAACTTACTTAAGGAATAACAATCTTACAAGCTGACTCAGCTCGTAGAACTCCCATACCTAAAGCTTGTCTTGCAACCATAAGGTCTGCTTGGTGAACAACTCTCCATTCTTCACCTGTTAACTGAAGTGCTGGAGATAGTAGTGAAACAACACCAACAGCTTCTTTATTAAAGATGAGTCCTTTGCATTTGCTCAAGTTCTGAGCGTAATCAGAGTTGTGATCACCAGCGACAAGCGTATATGCCGACTGGGTAACGTGGTTAGAACTCAGAATAGGAATTCCAGCAACACGCAATGTGCGACCATCTGCAATGGTTCCAGCTCCACCGAAGTCAGCGTTGATAGCACGACTTGATTGTGAGATGAGGTAGTAATCCTCTGGAGTAAATACCGCGTACATGTCGTCGATACTTACGTCCTTCTCTTCAAAGCCAACGCGAGCGTCAAAGATCGCGTTAACTAGAGCATCACCTTTTGCCTGACGAGTAGCACCTGAAGCTGTGTAATCAGTTCCAAGTGTTAATCCTTGTCCAGTTCTGCCAGAGTTAGTTGACTTGGCTAGAGGCTCAGTAGAGTTACTTGCTGCTGCAAAGATCATTCTTGCAACACGCTTGTCATACTCAACCGCTAACGCACGACCTAACTCTTTTGTGTAGATCTGTCTAACGTCAAAATACGACATTAATTCATCTACATTGTAGATCGCCGCATCGGCAACCATCAACGCATCCAAGCTGATTACCCTCTCGTTGAGGTCAGAAGGATCGTTGATTGTACCTGTCAGCTCAGTGCCTGGCTGATGGTACGCAGCGGTCATTTTACCCGTGATTGGGAAGGCAACGCTCTTTCCACCACGAATGTTTCTTTCACGTGTTTTTCCTTTAAAAACCGTTGCGGTCATAAAAGCTTCTAACACCTCGGCAGAGCCGAGCTTGAGCATTAACGCTCTATCCGTATCTAAGCCAGAAGCACCAGCACCCCAAGTGGCGGCTGCGCCTTTAACCTGACCAATACGGCTGAGAGTAACAGCCATAATTAGCTAGTTTTTTCTAAAAAATACTTTTGGTTAGATCGCCCGTTCCTCCGCTACTCAGGTTATCCACCTTAATGGGCCTAGTGCTTTTGGTTGCGTTCTTACTTAAGACTATCCCACGGCTGGCTTCTTGCCAACATTTCTTTTACTGAATCTCGATAAGTTCCATCTAAATCATATATTTTTTGTCCTTTATCATTTGTTTTACCTAAAGCATCTAATACTTGTTGCTTACTTGTAAATGTAGTTTGACTTGGTACATCTCCACCCCCTATGAGTTTCGGCTCTACAACAGCATTAGGGTTAGCCATTTCTATTTGCAATGATCTAACTGCCCAACGAATTGCATCTGCATTTCCACTATCAATAGTCTCGTTATAAGATTTTAAAGTTTCTGCATTTAAATTTTTACCAGCCCAATCAGCAATTTGATTAAAAGCAGTATCACCACCTAATTCATTTTTTATCTCCTGTTCTTGTTCTTCCGATAATCCTTGAGGTTCACTTGGTTGAGGAGCTTTTGCTCCACTTACATAATTTTCTACAACTTGTCTTGGAACATTAAATGCTTCAGCAAGAGTGTCGTAATGCTCGCTTATATCTCCTCCGTTATCTGCCTTATACATAACTTCAGCAAGATTCATTCCTTTCTCAGCTAAAGCCTCAACAGTTTCTTTTCCGTAAACTTGAGCTGCTTGCTCTGCTGTATAACTCTCAACTTGTGGCTCAGCTTGCTCAGTTTTAGTTTCAGTTTGAGTCTCAGGTTTTTGTTGCTGATTTTGAGTGAACTTCCTTTGTAATTCAGCGTAAGACTTTGCTAAATCTTCTGTACTTTTGAATTTTTCTAAGACTTGTTGAGCCTCTTCAGAGATCTGCCCTTCTTGTTGAATCTGTTCAACTAATTCTTGTTGATCAGGACTAGCTAAACCTTCTTGTCCTTCAGGAATAGTGAGTTGTGGAGTACCTTGTGGGGTCGCGGTCATTGTGCTTCTTGGGGTGGATTGATCATTTCGTTAGCGGTTTGAGCAGCATTAGCTAACTTCTGCGGATCACCCATAGCTGATTGCAGTAAAGCTTGCTGTTGTGCTTGCTCTTGGGCTTGCTGTGCTTCAGCTTGTAGCTCTTGCTCAGTCTTAATTAAGCCCAAAGTGTCTATACCCATTGAGTAGGCAAGACGAGTGATTAACTCAGTAGGTTTTAAGTACTGGGCTAATCCCTCTGGGCCTATGGTTTGACCCAGAGTTGTTGTAAATCTGACTAATTGCTCTAAATCATTTCCTCTTCCAACAGCAGCCAAACCAACCGTCATTACAACTTTCACTAAATCAGGAGGTAACTTAGGAACTTTGTTTTCTCTGGTGAGAATATCTAACTTCCTAGCGACGTATGGAACTTGAAACTCTGTAGTGAGGATGCTGTATATGGAGCCGAGGCTATTTTCCGTCTGAAGGGCGGCCAAACGCACTTCTTCCGCGGTGACGCGCTCCGCATTTCGCTGATCATTAAGCATAAAAGCCTGTGATAGCCTACGTTCTATCTGTTCTTTTCCTTGCATCGCTACGGATAGATCGGACGATTTCTGAACTTGCAAAGCAAGCACATCGTTGGGATCTCCTGTAACGAAACTTCCATTAGGAGCCTTAGCTAGATCAGCGGCCTTCGTAACACCACTTGGTTTTACGAGGAAACGTACCGCTGCACTAGCAAGGCTACCCTCTGCGATTGCCTGACATAACGCTTCTACTGTTTGTAAATCTGCTATCGCTGCTGCTTCGACATATCCAACCCCATAAGCTTGTCCATCAACCCGCGTCATACGCAATGGGAGCCAAGGACTTAAATCTTTAGGGGCTCTTCCTTCACTTCCTTCAACAATCTTTCCTTTTACCTCCTGATGCCACTTAACTTGATTACCTTCCCACTTGATATGGGTGTAAACCTTGCAATTCTTCTCTTCTTCCTTGGCTTCTAGTGGTTCAGGTTGCTTATAAAGTCCTTTCAAGTCTTCTTCTTCCTCTTGTTCAAGCATTTGCCTAACCTTTTCTGGTAATGCGTAGTAAGGAAGTTGCTCACAAGTGACAATCTCAAGGGGATTACCCATTGGATCGCGGAAACAAACGTAGCGATTGAGATGAAATACCCTTAATCCCTCTGGAGCAACGTATAAAAGTGCATTTCCAGCAACAATTAAGTGCAATAACGCCTCATGGAAAACAACACGGTCATTACTTGCCTCTATTTCCCTAAGCACCATCCTTTCAATCTTGCTTAACGCCTCTTCAAACTGAGATTTCTGCTCTGGCCCTACTCCTTGCTGTGCTAATGCTGCTTCATCTAACGAAAATCTGAAAAATTGTTGCGTTGGAGGTAGCAAAGCAAGCAACATTCGACTCGCTAAGTTAAGAACTCCTCTCGCTCCTATTCCATTCCACGGAACAGCGTATGTATCTTTGTTGTTATTAACTGGATCATTTGATTCTGGAATTAAATAAGGAACCGTAAGACGAGCCGAATTACGGCCTTTATCTAAAACCCAATTTCGATCATTTTCACCTGAGCGATAACGCTGTTCAGCAGTAGCCATAATTAGACAGGGAGATTAGTACCAGCACCAGGCGATGAACCTTGGCTACCGATTTTTAATGAAGCAGAAGTAGACCCTGGAGAACCAGTTCCTTTTGCATAAGCATCTTTAGGAGATATTTTCAAACCTTTTTTCTTCTTCTTGCCTTGTTTATTAATGATGCTTTGTGATGTCTGAGCTGCACTGCTAGCAGCACTTATTTCAGCATTACGAGCCGCAACTTCAGCAGCACTTGGGCCAGAACTTCCAATAACAATCTGAGTTTGTGCTTGCTGCTGATAGTTCGATATAGCATTTGCAGCAGCAGCGGCAGTAGCTTGATTGTTAGTTTGAGCTTGAGTCCCAATCGCTAAAGTCGATTTCTTATTGGCATCAATGATTGCTTGGTTTTTTTCCGCCAACGCCTGATTTTTAGCTGCTTGTTGTGCCGCGTCTTTTTTAGCCGTTATTCCAGTAACGTCCTCGTAGAGGTTTTTAATAGGGCCAGCACACATAATTAAACTCCGTAGTTAACGCCAGTTCCAGCGGAGGCTGAAAGACCGCCAGTAGAAATTTTTAAAGTGCTTGGTTTTTTCTTCTTCTTAGAAATTGCAGCAGTTGTTTGAGCATCTTCTGGAGTTACGTTGTCTTCAGTAACAACGGCATAAGGAGCATCGTTGATAATGTTTTCAACGCCTGCACCAGAGGTTGCCTTAGTATCAGCTAATGAAGCCATAAGAGAAGCAGTAGATTCTTGAGCAGCGGTAATTTGAGCGTTAATGCTGTCTTGAAAAGTTTTCGTGTTAGCAGCAGTTGTAGTTTTAAAATCTTCTAGAGCTGCTGTAGATGCAGCAACATCTTCATCGCTTGGGCCTTGATAAACAATTTCAGGAGCTTTTGGAGCTTTAAACAAACACATAATGAATACCTAAGTAATGTTGAGGCCAGAGCCACTGGCTGACGTTGTGGCAACCTTGCCAATTCTCAAAGAAGTCTTACCTTTTTTAGTTTTTAAACCTCTTTCATCAACTCCAATCTCAGGAGGTTTTGCATGTGGTTCTCTAGGAGGAGGGCCAACGACTTGAGCTAATCTCATCGCCGCTGCATTTGTATCTTCTGCTTGTTGTTGCTTCGCTACTAATAATTGTGTTGCTGCATCTTGCTTAGCTTGTAATGCAGAATTGAGATCAGCTTGTGCAGTTAAAGTCGAAGTACTAGCAGCCTGTTCTATTGCCGCTTTTTGTAAATCAAATTGCTGATCATATTGTGCATAATCAGGAACCGTAATTGTTGCGGCAGAGCCACCACCCATACACATCAGACTGCCTCCAGTTGATAAACGTCATTTTCCTGTTCTTCCAAACGGCGTTTTAACCACTTGATGACAGACGCTTGGCCTGACTTAAACCAAACTTCTTTTTCAGAAAGACTCAAATCAGGACACTGATCTGGAAACTGCTCATCTAAAGCAGCTACTAATCTTTCATCTATGTTCGGGAAATAAGTCACTCTCCAAGGACGTAGACCTTTACAGCCTACCGATAATCGTGAATATGTACCATAGTAGAGGAGTTATTCAACTTCCCCGTAGAAGTTTATGGATTTACAAGAAAAATTAGCAGAGATGCACTCCGAAGTAATAGATCAAGTATTAGATGATCTAAGAAATGGAGATCGCAAGGCAAGATCAGAGGCAATGATGCTTCTAAAACAAAACAATGTGACTGCTGTTGCAGCAGAAGGCAGCACATTAAAGAAACTTGCCAACAAATTGGACTTCTCAAGCATGGATGACAAAGTTATTCCGCTTAAGACCCCACCTTCAAACGTTGAACCCCTCCGAAAGCTCTCCCCGAAGTAGTTTTTTTCTTAAAACCGAAAGCTATTGAGTCAATAGAACCTGTTGTCTCATCCATCCAAGCTTCTAATTCGTCTTGGAAGAGTTGATCTTTTCTAGCTTGTTGTTGAACTTGCTGATCCTGGGCGGCTGACTCAACAAAAAAGCCGACTGCAATAGCAAGAGCGTCAAGGCGGTCATCATGTGAGAGGCAATTCCTTTCTTGTGTCAATCTTGAGGCTTGCCAAAAAAGGCTCCGTGAATATCCATGTTCAGGATCTTCATCAGTAAGACGATAATCATTTTTAATGACTCGACTATTGACGATAAGACGATGCTGCTGAATTAAGGGGCCAAGTGTGTCACATAATCTTTCTTCTTTACGGATGTTATGCCTAACTTCTTCGATAGTGCATGGATGTGTTCTTGTTAGGTGCGGTTTCAGTAGAGCACTAAACATTCCATCGCCCATATTCGACTCAGCGACGACATAGTTAACATCCCATTTCTTTGCTACATCAGCTAAATACCGCAAAACTTCATCGGCATAGCCAAGAGTTGATCCACCTGATTCAAGTAAGAATAAATTTCCGTTTAATTCTGCTAAAACTGCCCACGCAAGCTCATCCTTTCCGCGACCTGCGGGATCAATCGCGAGAACACACCGCCATGATTCGGTTTTCGACACCCATCCATTTTGAAATATTGGGCGATGGTAGAACCTATCAGCTCCAAGTCCGACGCAGACTAGATCTTGCAATCTCATATCAGGTTGGTTAGACCATATACAAGTCTCGGGTAGAGCTTTCCCATCAAGATCCATCACCATGAGATCCCCAAGCCTGATTGGATACTTATCTAAAGTTGCTAATCGGGTATTGAGCATGAACTGAAGTTCAAAGCTCGCCTTGGTCATGGATGCTTTTCTCTGGAGGATGTCTTCATGCCCAAATCGCTCTGGATCAGTCGGCTCTTCCACGAGGCTGCTATTCGAGATGACCTCATGTTCAATCGTCGGATCGAGGCTGCCCTCGTAGCAATCGAACTCCTTCGGATAGAGCGCAGGCCAGTAACGAGCAGAATAGTTCCGTTCTCTCACAAGTCTTAAATATATCGAAGTCTCCGTATGTGGTGTTCCTAAATATAAAATTTTGCGGGGCAAAAGCTGCCCCTCTTCTGGCTTTATGATACTTTGTATTTCCTCAACAGCGTGTGCAACTCTGTCTTGTTTTAGCTGTGTAATTACGTTAGCTAAAGTTTCAACGTCATCAAGAATTGCACAAGTACATCTTTGTCCAGTTGTTTGTCCCATGACACCCATAGATCGAACAGACGGAGACTGTTCAACTTGAGCTGGCCCTACATCAAAAGCAACATTAGAGAATCTATTTTCCGGCCCAGGCATAAGACATTGAAGAATATCAATTTCTCCAATGCAACGAAGCATAAAAGACGAAAAGTCAGTTGATTTAACTGCTGTAGCAGAGACAATCAAAATCTTTTCATTTGGATCTACTCTTAATCTCCATAAAGCATAAAAAGACGCAAGAATAGACTTACCTAATCCACGAAAAGCTACTGTAAGACTACGATCTGGCCCATCTTGCATCCATTTACAGACAGAAATCTGCTGCTTAGTTGGGGCATCAGCCAACCCCAACTCTCGAAGCAGATAACAAGTGAAATTAGGAAAGCTATCTCTTAATTGAGGAGGTAACGGTTCCCATAAACTTTTCACTCTTCTGTCTCTTCAGTTGTTTCAACTGTAGCTGTTGGTCTTGTTGGAGGAGCTAATAGCTGTTCTTGAACCTCTTCGTCCACGTAAACATTAGACGTATCAGCATTTTTTAAAGTCTCAGGCTTAACACAGCAAGCACCTTCAAGACCTAACTCCATTCTTTGATTGTTGGTGAGGTAAGGCATAGTCCTTTTTTAACTTTCTCTATTCTGACGTAACTATCGCTAGATACAACAAAACCCCCTAACAACGCAGGAGTCAGGAGGCTTCATCTAACCCTAGCTGACCACGACCAAGCAGCAAGCATCGTAGGGCTATTTCATTTTAGCTCACTAAATCTTCTTTCTCTAGTTCATCAGCTTTAGCTGAAAGTCCTGTATATAAACCATGCAAAGGATGGGAATGTAAATGCCTTCCATCTAAGACATACCATCTCTCCATATTCAACATCCTTTGTCTATCCTCCTCTAGCCATTCTCTTTGATACATAATTCCCTCTATTGGTATCCCCTATTCTTCAGGTCTTCTTCTCTCCTTTTCCTTAAATATTCATTAAACCCTTCTTGATCTGTCCTTAACCCATCCACTAATCCATACTTCGCTCTATATCCCCTCATGTATTTCCCATACTCCTTCCTCTCACTACTCGTAAAATCTCTCGCCAATTCCCCTCCACTTGGATCTCTCTCAATACCAACCCTCTCCTTCATCTTCTTCATTAAATACGTTTCCTTTCTCTTACTCATAACATTAATTTGCTTGGTCGCCTAATTAACTTACACCCACGCAGAACTAACACAACCCCTCAAACTATTTCAAAACGTAAACATTGAACATTGACGTTCAACCCGAACGCCTATATAAACAGACGGCAGGGTTTTTAACGAAACGCAACGAATATTCCCCTCCTCTTACCTCGATAAATAAATACATAGCCTCGCTTTTCCTTGTATCAGCGGGGCTTTTCCATTTTACTGCTCGCGATTAAGTAGGGTTCGTCGTCTCGCCTTTACCCAATTTCCCCCATTACCCCTATTGGATCGTCATTAAAAATTCGATCAACTGCAAAAAATTCCTTTTATTTGTACTTAGATGGGGCAGGGGGTAGTAAGGGGCTGGGTTGGCTGCGAATAATAAATTCGCGGCAGCTCTTCCCTCTGGTCTAATTGCTGCCCCAGCTCGAACAGGAACCGGCAGGCATACGACCAAGTGAGAGCCCGCCGCGTTTAGCTAATGAGCTGTGAATACTACAGAGTGTTAAGCTTTTAAAAGGGATATCTGCAGGGGTGTGGAGTACTTGCTATTAATGGGGAGTGCTAAGGCACTACCACGACCCTTGAAAATTTAAAAGTGAAGCAGTTTTCATTTCACCATGACGGCAGTCATGGATGGTTGCAAGTCCCTGAACAGTCTTTAAAGGACTTAGGCATTGAACACTTTGTTTCTCGCTTTAGTTATTTAAAAGATGAGCAGGTCTATCTAGAGCAAGACATGGATGCAAGCCTTTTTATTGCGGCATGGAAAGCAGAGAAGGGGAGTCAGCCTGACTGGTTCGACTTCTTTGAAGATGGAGAGTCAAGGATAAGAAGCTTTGACCGTTATCCAGCCCGTGCAGATAGGTCTTTCAACCAAGTCATGCAAAAGATAGGCGAGCTAAATAAAGGACTATGAAACTAAATGAATTTCTAATTCTATGCGGAGAACTTCTCCTTGATCCTCAAGCGGTTATTGAAGACCATCCAAAGGTCGGAAAGATGAGCGAAAAGGATGCGAGGGAATTTCTAGCCAAGAATTATTGAACTCAGCATGAAGCCCTTCGGGGTTTCACGCTGGATTCTCCAGCATTACCACGACCAAAGGTATTTATTTATGTCTACTGTGAAAGTTAGACCGGCAGCGTTAGGACACGGAAAAAGATTTAATGCTTATTTCGCTTGTCTTGCTGCATACAATGAAGGCACATTGCACGGCTCATGGGTTGACCTTGAGAAGTGCGAGAGTGTCGAAGATATCCAAGAATGCATTGATCATATAATTGCTAATTCTCCAGCTCTAGGGGCTGAAGAGTGGGCAATGCATGATTACGAGGGTTTATCTGGTAGTTGTTTGGTTGGTACTGAATGGCCGGATTTTCAAGACTTAATTGATTATGTCCAAACAGTTAAAGGGCTTGATGATTCTGATCTAAAAGCCTACAAATATTTCTGTACGCATTGTTGGACAGAGAAAGAACCACCAACTGAAGAACAATTTAGAGATAAATATCACGGCATTTGGGACAGTGAAGCTGACTTTGTAGAGAATTTCTATGACGAGATGACCCTAGAAGAAGATAAAGGCCAGCTTTGGTCTTATATCGACTGGGATCAAGTTTGGTATGGAGAGTTTCACTGCAATAGCTATTCATCTGAATATATCCCTGATGAAGGTTATGCAATCTTTGAATAATTGACGGCATCCCAGAGCCCTTCGGGGCTCTCTGATGCTCTCATTGAGAGTATCTACAAACCCACGACCAAAGGAGTTTTTAAATGACAAGTAATTTTTTCATGGAGCCTATTCCAGTTGGAGTAAAGAACTTCGATCACGTTGAACAGGTTATCGAAGAAAACAAACGCCAGAGCCAACGCATAACAAGCGAAGAAAACTGGCGAGCTGGTTATGACGTATCCACAGAAGGAGCTTTGGGAGATTATCCCGAAGATTGCGGATGGTGAATCAGATCACCGAATACAGCACCGAAACTGATGACGCTCTTGTGCTTTTACAGGCTCAAGAGCAAGTCATCTTTAATCAATGCCAGCAAATGAGGGTGCTAGCTGGCATTTCTTTTTTACTGTTCACTTTTTTATTACTTAAATGACTACTGAAACTAAAAGACACCGTTGTAAAGGACGCAATGAAGATCTTCTTTACAAAATTGTCGGTGGCGTTTTGTGTTATAGATTTGAGAGTGATTCCGAACCCTTTGAGATTTTCGATCCCACAGATACAAACTACTTCGGAAACAGCGACGAAGAAATCCAATTCTTCAATGAACTTTCATTACTTTTAGATCCTAATTACAAACCTAAAGAAAGAACTTACCAAGTTTTATGGGGCATGACAGTTGCCACATACTACAAAGTTAAAGCCTCAAGCGAAGAAGAAGCAATCGAAAGATCAGGCTATAACTATGATTCTGATGAAGACTGGGCTATTGATGAATGGGAGGATGGCTATGTCGATGGAGCTTGTTGTTACTCAGATATAGAGGAGGTAGAAGATGACAACTGAAAACGAATCAAAACTAACTTTCGAGCAAGAATGTTACTTGTGGGCTTCTTCTTTTTATTTATTTAATACCTTAGAAGAAGATTTTTTTGAGTTAAGCGAAGAAGATCAACACAAGCACTTAGAAGAGAATGCTTGGGAACCTTTTGAGTATCATGATGGTTACACAATTAGTGGCTACATAGACGATCTTGCTGCTCACATTATTGACAAACATTATCCAGAAAAAGAGGACTAATGGCTAAACAGTACAACTCAGAGATTGAAAAGGAGCTGCATTTAACGCGGCTCTCTATCGAACGAGTAGAAAAAATGCTCAAGGAAGTCTTGGCTATGAAATTTAGAGATCCCAGTCCTATTAGTAAGGAGCAATACTATGAAATGCAGATTAAACATAGTCCGTATCACATTAGTAAAGCAAAAGAACAACTAAAAAAGGATGGGTGGGAATATACAAAGGAGGTTAAAAAGAAATGACAAAAAAGCTAAATGACCAAGAAATTGAATATGCAACAGATGTTTTGCACTCAACAATTATGGACATCAGCAATGAAATCGGGTTCAAGCCTGAACACGAAGACATTATCAAGTGTCTCGAATATGCAATGAGATCTTTATGAGCTTGCAAAAAGAGGATCTACCTAAAGCATTAGTAGGTCACACATTATTAATAGCTGGGGGCGTGGTAATCGTCCCCGCTTTTATTTATTGTGTGATGTTTCTAATTGAACCATTTGTCGTTTTTGGATTTGGAGCTTATTTGATATGGCTATGCCTAAAGAAAAAACCTTAACTGCTATGTCGGAGTTGCTTAGAACTCTTAGATATAACAGCCGGAAACATACATGTCCTTCAGCTCTCCAGGTTGAGGTCTTGCTGCAAGTTGCAGTTAAACCTCGAACTTATGAGGAGCTGGAGGCTTTAACTAATACAAAGAATGGATCTATTGCCAGAGTTGTCGAAAGGATGACTCCTCGGATTGGTAAAAATGGACTAATGAAGCCTGATCTACATCTTTTAAATAGAAAGAATGTTCAGACTGCAAAAGTTGGAGCAACAAAATATCAGGTCTCTTTATCCAAAACTGGAGAAGAGCTGATGAAGCAAGTTGGTTTATCTAGCTCTACAGGGACGTAATAAATGTTGCCTTTGCTTAGAAAAATTATACAAACTATATGTACACGCTAGGCGGGAGTACCTCTTCCCTGTAAGATTGGATTTCGTTTTATGTTCATGTGTCGCATGAGCCCCGCTAAGGCCAACATTGCCCTTATATTTAGCTTGATAATCCCACTTCGACAGGGAGAACTCCATCTTGCCATTTATAAGCATCCCCTTCAGGATCGTAAGCAAATACGAATTGAAGGAACTGTGAGTCGCAAGAGATCACCTCCAACTGAAAAATGGATTTATCTAAACTCGCTACAGCTCTTGAAGCATTGGGCTCTCTTGCCCCAGGTAACTTTCCGGTGCATCACGCACAAGTTCTTTTATTTATTGCGGAAAGAGGGAGTTGCACGTATCGAGATATAGAAGAAAGGTTCGATGTAACAAATGCGTCAGCCTCAAGAATTGTCCACACCCTCAGTGAAACTGTTCGCCATAGAGAGACTTGCCTTGGCCTTGTAGAGATCTATATAGACCCAGAGGAAGGCAGAAGGTACAGAGTCAGGCTCACGAAGAAAGGCAAAGCAAAGATCAGATCGCTTGAGGGTATCTAACCCACAAAACCACGACCAATGGCCTACACAATTAAGCAAGCGTTTAAAGATGCGTGGAAATTCCAATGGGAACCGCAGGCTGGAAATAAAACAACAAGAACTTATGCCTTAGAAGCAGTTAATTATTTTGGTGCGGATACTCCAGTAGAAGATATTGATGCTGGAAGGTTCATGGATTACAGGGTTTATTTAGCCGAATACAAGGATAATTTGCCTGCAACGATCAATAACAAGACAAGCAAGCTAAGAGTATTTCAAGAAATGGCACTTGTTCATGGAAGAGTGAGAAGTTTGCCTCAGTTCCCAAAGAATTTAAAGCTAAAGAATCGCAAAGAAGTTATTTGGGAGCAAAGAGAAATTGATTTATGCGTTGAATATTTAAGAAAGATCAACAGGAAAGATGTTGCAAGACAGTTGATTTTTTTATGTGAAATGGGATGTCGGCCTGTTGAGATGAGAAGACAAGTGAAATCTGACTATGACTTAAAGAAAGGTTTAGTTACTTTTTTCAAAGAAAACAACGATAACAAGACCGGAAATAGAACTCTACCTCTACCTCCTAAAGCAATAAAAGTCGCAGTAGAGCAGATTTTGAACATGAAAGGAGAATTAGTTTGGCCTTTATCTGACAGAGAGCTGCATCATGCGGTGCGACGAGCCCTGGATGAATGTGGTATTTCCAAAACTTTTATCATCAAAGCTACAAGACATACATGTGCAACAAATCTAGGTCTAAAGGGTTGCAATAACATAGAGATCGCTGCTTGGTTAGGCCACAGCAATCCTCAAATGTGCAATAGATATGTTCACATGGATGGATCTGAACATGCGAATGCTTACAATGCTCTTGTGGGGGTCTAGCAATCTGGTGAATGCACTGAACTCATAATTCAGCTAAGGCGAGTTCGATCCTCGCGACCCCCATTGCAACTTTTGTTTAAGCGAGTTCGCGGCATTCGTACCCTTTAAATTCTTATCTAAAGTAACCTAAAATGAACGAACTAAAATCAGCCAAACCTCTTGCTATCACTGGCCTCGCCTCGAACTCATAATTCGCGGAAGCATCATCTTAGACCCCGTAGAACAAGTCGTACACTCCCTTTCAGGGCAACAAAAGCTGGCATTACGAGAGCGTTGCGAATAACGTGGTCGTAAAGACCCGTTTTTTCGAGTTGCAAGATATACAGACGCTTGAACAAGAGCAATTAGCACGACAATTTCGTGCAGAAAAAAGAGCTGAAGAAACACATAAAAGTAATGAAAGAAAACTTAAACAGATAGGAAAAGAGAGCGCATTAATTTATGGCAGAAAATTATATGGATTATTAGTTGATGATTTAAGCAGTCGATTAAATAAAACTTTTCTTGAGTTTGTAGAAAATCCAGACAAAGCAAGATTCCACGGAGCTGCAATTCCTTTTTTTGATCCTTTTAAATCTCCAGAGCATGTTGCAACCATCGCTCTGATCGCGACACTTGATCAATTAAGTAGAAGGCAAAGGATCGCCACTTTCTGCCAAGGGCTAGGAGCTGCGGTTGAAAAAGAGATCCGATTAATGAGGTTGGCAGATAAAAGTCCGGTGGAGCTGCGGCACTTAATGAAGCAAGGTTTGAGCCGGAACAAGATCAGCACAATGGAAATAATGAGGAAGATGGGTTGCCCTGTTCTTCCTTTTAATGATTTAAGTCGTCTTCATATTGGTCAGTTCCTTTTAGATCACCTGATTCATACAGGCTTGATCAAAGTAATTATGAGAAAGATTGGTCGAACTACTCCCAAGTTTGTAATCCCTACCGATCACGCGGAGAAAGTAATTAAGAGCTGCCCAGCCTCTACTTATAAAGTTGCTTACTCAGCATTAGTTTCTATTCCTTATCCTTGGCCTGGGCTATATGGAGGAGGCAGACCAGGAAATGAAGAGAGTTTCGTTAGAGTCCCAATTCACGACGCTGAAGAAAAAGACACCACAGCAATAGAACATTACAGGCAAGCAGACTTAACAAAAACATTTGTAGCGACAAACCACCTCCAAGCGACTCCACTTCACGTTAAACGGGACATAATTGAATGCCAAAGAAATACATGGGATAACGGAACAGAAGGCTTGTGGCCTTGTGCAAAGGTTCCCTTGGATGTTCCTGAACGGTTAGGGCAAGATCCAGCTCCAGAGGACTTAAAGATCAGGAATCGTCTTGCTTCGATGGCTCATAGAGACAGAGAGCAAAACAGACCCAGAAGGATCAAGGTTGAACGCGCGTTACAAGAGGCCGAAGCATTAGCAGATAGAACTGTTTATCAGGCTTACCACGCTGATCACAGATCAAGACTTTATACATCTAATAAATATGTATCTCACCAAGGCCCCGACTACGAAAAGGCCATGCTGGACTTTGCTGAAAAGCTGCCAGTAAATGACGAGGCTTTTGATTGGTTATTGAAAGGAGCTGCGGGACATTATGGACATGGAAGGAAGTCATGGAATGAGCGTCTGAATTGGGGAAGAAAGAATATTGATTTGATGAAAGCAGCGGCAGAAGATCCACTTGGAAGGCTTGAATTGTGGCGAAACGCTAACGATCCGTGGCAATTTTTACAGGCTTGCAAAGGGGTAAAAGAGGTACTTGAAACAGGCAAAACAGGATGCCCAGTTCGCTTCGATCAGACCACTTCAGGATGCGGGATTATTGCGGCCTTGTTGAGATCAGAGAAGGTTGGGAGGGAGTGCAATTTATTTGGTGATGAACGAAGGGATCTTTACACCCTTGTCGCTGAAAAAGTCACAGAAAGATTGGTTCACGATCTTCAGTTCGGTGAGACAAAAAACAAAGCGTTAGCAGAAATATGGCTTCAGAAAGGAATTACTAGGTCTTTATGTAAGCAACCAATCCTTGCAGCTCCGTATGGCGGCTCATATATGTCCTTATGTGATTCCTTAGTTGAACGATTAGATGAACACCTTGGATATGTACCACTTGAAAATTTCACATACGAGGTAGCGATCCCTGCGAAATATTTAGCGAGTCATTTATGGGATGAAACAAAAACAAGAATTAAGCCTTGTCTTGATTTTAAAAAATGGCTCCACAAAGTAACAAGAAAAGTAATGAAACATGGTCACGCTCTGGAGTGGACAACTCAAAGCGGATGGCCTATGAGAATTGCAGATAGAGAACCACAGATTAAAAGGATTCAGACAATGTTATTCGGGAAACATTCAACAATGAATATTAAAGATCAACCCATAGATGCACCTTTATGTGCGACACAAGCCAATAAAGGGATAGCCGCGAACTTTACACATAGTTGGGATTCTGCCTTTTGCGTAAACTTCGTTTACAAGGCCGTGGAACAGAATATACAAGTGCTGACAAATCACGACTGTTTTGCTGTTCATGCGGCTAATGCTGGCAAGGCACATGAGACACTTCACGATACTTTTAATGAGCTTTACGCCCCTAACTGGCTGATAGGTTTTGTTGATGAAATCCAGATGTCTACAGGGGTGTTGTTACCTGATTTACCCAAGCAAGGAAGTCTAGATCCAAGACTAATTGGGACAAATCCTTATTTATTTTCTTGATATAAATATATTCTTCATGCGACTTGATATGGGGCGTAGAACTCTGTATGTTTATTAGGCAAACTTATTGATGGGGGCATCAACTTGGAACTTTTAAAGACACCACTAGGCACTATTAGATGGTGCAAGCTTTTAGGTGAAGCCAGGAAAGCATACGAAGACGGCAAGCCTGATGAATGGACTGCCGAAATGTTATTGGATGGAACAGACAAAAAAACTCTTGAATGGACTCAAATAATGGAACAAAAGTTTGAGGAAATTCATGGAAAAGATGCCAAGAAAAATACTTGGTGGTTTAATTGCAACCCAGATAAAGACGATCCAAGTAAGCTTTGTGTGAAATTTAAAAAGAGATGTTTCGTTGATAACAATGGAACAAAGACTGAAGGCCCGAATGTTATTGATTCATGTTTAGACAAGTGGCCTGCTACTAAAGAAATAGGCAATGGATCAAAGGTAATTATTGCTTTTAAGGTTGTTCCTTGGTCTAACAAATCAGGTTCAGGTATGACTCTTGATCCAATGAAGATGATGGTGATGGATTACGTGGAGTATTCAGGCGGCTCTATCCCTTCTGATGATGATGTCTTTGGCAACGTCCAAGGCGGTTACTCATTAAAGGAAGACGCTGAAAAATCCTTTTAATGCTGAAGTTTAAGCAGATTGATTTACCTATACGTCCAATATCTAAGCCAAGACCAAGATCATTTATGGGTCAAAAGCGTCCATACAATCCACCTCAATACAAGAGTTGGTTAAAAGAAGCCAAGGTTCACTTGAAAGAACAATGGAAACTTGAACCACTCACGAAAGTACATCGACTAGACATCTTCTTTCGTGGTGCAGAGATGGGAGATCTTGATAACAAATCTGGCTCAGTTATGGACGCAGCTAAAAACATTCTGTGGACAGATGACAGCGTAAAAGTCATTCCTCACCTCAATTTATCTTTTAAAAAAGTGAAAATTAAAGACTCTCACATCATCATTCAAATTACTTGGGAGGTTGACGATGATTAAATGTCCCAACTGTGGGCATGAAGAATCAAAAGTCGATAGTCAACCTAAAAGTTCAGAAGGAATGATTAGGCGGTATCGAGTTTGTAAAAAGTGCCACAAAACATTTACCACTCTTGAATATCTAGCTGTTAATGCTGGCAAAACTAGAGGTTTGGTTCCTGATATTCCAGTAAGGGGGGGTGATGGGTGAATCCCGTTTTCTTCGCCACGATCCTTGCCCCACCTGTAATAGTTCTGACGCTTTGGCGGTCTACACAGACCATACGTTCTGTTTCGTCTGTCAAAAGTACACGAAAGGTGAAGGAGAAGAAGTTGAAAAAACTTCCAGACCGAAACCTGTTCGGCCAATGATCGACGTTGATCTCACCGTTCCTTGGGATGCAGATCACTACAGAGGGATACCTAAGAAAGTCCTAGATCAATACGGCGTTTATAAATTCGCCGACATGATTGCTTTTCAGTACAGGGACAAAAAAGGCGTAAACATTGCTCAAAAAATCAAAAAAGATGGAAAAGTTCAAGGATGGAAAGGAGACGCAAAGAAAGTCGCAGGGTTTGGTTCACATCTCGCAAATCCTAGCCACCACGACGCAATCGCTATTTGCGAAGGAGAAATGGATGCACCAAGCATCTACCACTCCACCAGAGGAACAGTCGTAGGAATTTCGGTTCCAAATGGGGCTCAAAATGCAGGCAATTTCGTCAAGAAACACATTGATTTCTTTAGCTCTTTTAAAACTGTCTATATCGCCACTGATATGGATGAGCCTGGAGAAAATGCAGCGAATGATCTCGTTAGTCTCTTTGAAGCAGGCAAAGTTAGGCGTGTTGTCTTTCCTAAGAAAGATGCCAACGACACTCTGCAAGAACTAGGAAGTCATGCAGTTAATGAAGCGATTAAAGCTGCTAAAGAATTACGTCCTGATGGAATTAAATCTGCTTCTGCCTATGCGGGGATAGTCAACAAACCACCTGATCGAAAAGCTACTAATTGTGCTTTTGGGTTCTGGAATGACAAGACTCCCTTTTACGATAATCAACTCATCGTATTAATTGCGGGGTCAGGAATTGGTAAGACAACCTTTGCAAGGGCGTTGGCATTACATGACATCGAACGACGTATCAAAGTCGGGTGGATTGGCCTTGAAGAAACAGCCGAAGAAGCGGTCTTTCGTTTCGTTGGTCAAGCAGCAGGGATTCAAATCCATGCCAGAGAAAACTATGCAGGGCTAACTGATGAGCAAGTTCAAAACATTGCCCAAGCTGACAAGTTTGTTACCGGCTCTGGATACCTTGAGTTATTTGATCACTTTGGATCACTTGATGAAAAGGTCATCCTCCAGCGGATGAATTACATGGTCAGAAGTCTTGGCTGCCAACACATTTACTTAGATCATTTAACGATCTTAGGAAGTGGATTAGCACAAGACACAAGACAGTTAGACGCTCTCGTTACAAAGATTAGAAGCTTTATTGCGGCTACTAAATGCACAGTATTCGCTATTAGTCATCTCAATCGCTCTTCTTCTGGAGAGAACTTTGAGAACGGAGCTGCCCCAGAGCTGCACAACATAAGGAACTCACATTCAATCGTCCAACTTGCAGACACGATATGGGCTTTAAACAGATCGAGGGGATCAAATCTTACTCATTCCAAATGTCTGAAAAATCGAATGCTAGGCCGCTGTGGTTATGCAGGCTCTTTCGAGTTCGACGAAACAACTCAACAACTAGCTCACAAATGGCACGACCAGGACACCCAGTTCTGAACTGGAATCAGCTCAATCGAGCCCAAGCAGTATTCATCTTTTTCCGAGCTTCACATTGGAAACAAGCAATGGTTACTGAACTTTATCCAACCTCATGCACCGTTATCTACCAAGAAAATGAAAGAGACCACTCCACAAGAATCGTTGACCTCGAAAACATCCGTAGCGTCAGAGAAATTGACTCAGAGCCAACTGATTCTGGTGAAAGCTCTGAAGCTTAAGGCTTCTGAATCTTATAGAGAAGCTCATATAGCTAAAAACTCGACTGCTTCTTTTTGGCATGACGGCTATATCACAGCCCTTAATCATGTCTTGGATGCTTACGGATGAACACCATGATTAAAGAACAACTTGGCCTCCGAATGGAAAGACCTTTCATCCAAATCCTCAGAGTATGGGCTACAGCAAACAGGATGGAAGATGACAAACATGAATGGGAAGATCGAGAACTAATTGAAATTGCTAAAAAAGCAAACTTCAAAAGTACAACTGTTAGCGGGTTAGCAGCCGAGATATTGGAGGACGGTATTCGGCAAAGACTCCGATGAATAATTCAGAAAAAATCGCTTACGCAGAGGAGCGAATTAAACATTTAAAAATTCTCATCAAACATTGGAAAAACAATGGAAAAAAAACTTTTCTATGACATCGAACCCGATGCTTATCGGGCTATGACATCCGCAGAATATGAATGCGAGTGGAGTCCAGAAGTATGGACTTATCAAACCAACTTAGACGAGGCCAAACATGCAGTTACCGCAGAAGTTGATCGCGTCCAGAAGTTTTGCCCAGACCACAAGATATTCTTGGCCTTGGGTGACTCCAGTAACTTCAGGTACGGTGTCTATTCCAATTACAAATCGAACAGACGTAAATTTAGAAAGCCAGCAGGGTATTCAGTATTACGCCAATGGTTACGCGACACATTTGAAGTCATCACGCTTCCATTAACTGAAGCCGATGATGTTGTCGGAATCTTGGCTGATCAAGAGAGTGGAGATGTTATCTACTCAAGGGATAAAGATTTAAAAACTATTCCAGGCTTGCATTTGAACGCTGAAGGTAAGATCGAAAAGATTCATCAGTTTGATGCTGATCAATTCTTTTATCAAACAATTTTAACCGGCGATGCTACTGATGGATTCCCTGGATTAAAAGGCTACGGCCCAGTTACAGCTAAGAAATTACTTGCTGAATGTACTAGCGAATTAGAAATGTGGGAGAAGGTTAGAGCTGCTTATCTAAAGGCAGCAGCGAAAGATCCTGATGTACCAGACATACTTTCTCAAGCTAGGTGCGCGAGGATTTTAAGGCAAAACGAATATGACTTTACGGCTGAGAAACCAGTTGAATGGGAGCCACCAACGTCTATTGAGGGGGTGTTTATTCCGACATTACATGATTAAAATATCATCAACGACCCCGCAGACCTAGCTTATGGCTGACAAAAACCAAACTCCTAATGTTGACATAGATAGGGATGATGACGATACTCCAGAGTATCAAGATATGATCCTATTTTATTTATCAAATGGTGTCAAAACGCTAGTGTTGGTCTGGAGTCTCAGTATTTTGAGCTTGGCGTACATCTCTTTTCCACCAATAATTAAAATAGGAAATATAGAATTTGAGATGCCTGATCAACGACCAGATACCAGTTTTGCGAGCGCGATGTTAGGCACAGTCCTGACAAGTTATGGACTGAATGTATCGAAGGGTGCAACCGCTAAAAAGAAAAACGGCGAAGGTGGAGGAGGTAATACACATACTATTTTTGTTAAATATCCTCCAACTGAGGTGCAAGTTATTACTAAAAAACCTGATTCAAATAACGCATGAAAAAACTACTCATCCTCTTCCTTCTAGCTGCACCATTACCAGCCAACGCAGATCTTACGCACAGCATTACCAAATCAACTTCTTTAACAGTTGGTGCTGCTGCTACTCATGCAAAGCGCATAGGGACTTCGTTTTCGATTTCAGGTAGCGGAGTTGATACAACCGATGGCACGACGGCTAATACTGTTAGTGCTGGGACAATCAGTTCAGGTATTTACACCCCAGGAGCCATTGCAGCGACACAAGATGTTCCAGGTGCAGCTTTCAGCTTCAGCGCTTCTCTGACTACAGGAGACGTAGTTCCAACTAGCGCAGTTACTACAGGAGCTACACCTAACTTCTCAGACATTGTGACCACAGCTTCAGGAACGGCTGGCAGCCTTGCTGGCACCATAACTGACACTGCAATTACCCTTACGGCGGGAGGAGCAAATACGGTTGCTTTAGGGCAAATTATTAATGAAATTAAAGTGGACTAAGATTGCACTTTTATTTATTACTTTTGCCCCACAAGTTAGGGCAGAAAAAATAGTGCCAAATTTTCAGCAGGGAGTTTTAAATAATCACACCGAAACTAAAACAATTTTGAAACGTGATCTGACAGTTTTTGAATTTCGGAATGGATATGAACTAACTTTTGGGGGCCATAATGTCAAGCCGTCTACAAATAATATTGCACCATCTGGATATATAAAAACAGCAGGGACAGTATCAGGAACAGCTACTACTTATGTCATGCCAGATCTAACAACTAAACCTCAATATTCAATCGTTAATGAAGGTGCATCCTTTAGTTACTATGAAACGCTAGAAACACCAGGGATAAAAAGCATGACAAAAATAATTGAGGAGCAAACGATAGAAAGTATCAGCGACAGTACGAGTACTTTTCAATGAAAAAATATTTATACTTAATAGCGTTAATATTTCCTCTTCCTTGTTACTCACAAAGCATAAATACATCATCCCAGTCAACGGGGTCAGTGGTCAATCAAGCAGTGCAAGTTGTACCTTCTCGCCAGTTCCAATATCAACTTGGTGCAAATCAAGTTTGCCAAGGAGCAACATTAAATATATCGCCATTCCTTAGTCATACCAATAGCTTTGGGTCGCCTTATCAGCCCTATTATTCTAGACCTATCTATTCAACGAAAGATATAGAGGGTGCTTTTGATGCAGATAATAATCCTATTGGAGACGGCGAGCCAGATGAACCTACAAAGATAATTAGAACAGAGTCAGTGAGAACAGGGATGCAAGAGAGCAATACGTCCCTCAATGGCGGCATAACCGCTACATTCAGTATTCCATTATCTTTCAGATACCAGAAGCTTTGCCGCAAGGGATTAGAAAGACAAGTCGAATTATACGAGGCTTCTTTAGCATCAAAAAGATTGAATTACGAAATGTCCAGATTAGCGACGTGCTCGAAACACATCAGGTTAGGAAATATTTTTGTTGGAGAAATGGCAAAGATATGTGCCGACGTAAAAGTGGTTTCGCCTCCTAATGTTGAACATACCCACGCTATTTCTTCCGATCTCTCTGTAACTTCCGACGTTCAAAAGTAGATAAAACTTTTTGTTTTTTACCAATCATTTTTTTTACTTTAGCTATTAACTTTTTATATATTGGTTTTAATGCTTTGGTCAGGATAGGAGCTAAAAGAGTTGCACTTGTAGCCACTAATGTTATCCCGAAAGTAGTTGCAGCTACAGAAGGACTTGGTAAATATTTATCGGCAATATTAGTTGGCCCCCATATCTCAAGGCATGTATCACCAACAATTTCAAATCCAACAACCTTTTCTTTTGCTTGTGCATTTCTTATATCCCCTAATCTGTAAGCTTGATCTTTTGCAGGACATTCAATTTCTTCATCACCTAAATCAACCAATCCAGTATTTACATCCGAGTCATTATCTTTCTTGTTTTTTTGCGATTTAGTTTCGTCGTCAGGGGGTGTTGGTGTGGGAGGTTTTTTAAAAGTTTGCATTTTTACAGGGTTATATCTCATCGGTTCAAAGAACGGAAAGATAAAATCAAACCCTGGCTTTTCTACATTTAATTCTCTTGTTATCTGAGGAGTAGTAGGCAGACTATTTATTTTTGGTATTCCAACTTTCTCTACTTTTATCTTTTCAATTTTCACTTAGCAATCTACGAAATCGCCACCTATCTCTTTCCCTAACTGGCCTGCTTTTTTGACTGCAACGGCACTAGCAATCCAGCCTATGATTGGAATATTAGATAATGTATTAGCTGCTGGAGTGGCAGTAACTAGCGAAGTTCCAACTATCTCTCCCTGTGATTCTGCTGATCCTTTATTCTTTATACATTGCAAGTATTCAGAAGTAAGCCTTGCACTATCTACAGGATGGTGGGCAATATATTCCTTCCTTACATAGTCAGTCTTACCATTCCATTTTGTCTTTTCAGAAGAGAACAAGGTTGTGCGAGGAGAATGCATGTTATGTGTAACTACTACCTCTAAATCTCCAGACTCAGAACGGTTGTATCGCAGTTGACTTGCGCTATTCTCAGTCGTCTGTAATCGAGCTAGGTCAGGAATACCATCTTTATTTGAATTAGATAGCAAAGTTAAGGACATTAAGTTACTAGAAATCAGCCCTATTCCTAGTAGCCCAGGTAAAAAATATTCTTTCATTAGAAAGGTAGAGCTGGGCCTGTTTTGCCAGGGATTTTTATTTGATTTTGAATAATATCAACCATTTGATCCTGAAGAGTCAGCATCATATTGTTCATAAATTCAACTCGTTTCATATACATTATTCCTCCTCCAGTTACGACCATTAAGGACATAACAAATGATGCTACTGACATAGCATTACAGATTTTTTGCAGCATTAATTCTACGGCCGTGTAGATATAGCCTAGCTATTCTTATTAACTATGCAAATAAGATGAAAATGCCATAATTTCATTTATTAGGATCTATAGTCAGCAATTAGTAAACTAGTTGCACTTAAAGCTATTCCAGCTTTTGTAACTCCGCTAGCTGCACCTAACGTATTATCTTGAGATGTACCTAATGTTCCATCAGATTGAATAAAATACTGTGTACCAGCAGTCAGACTTGATTGATTTCCAACGACGTTTCCGGGTAATTTAATGGTTCCTGTAGCAGTATCATTGATAGCATCTTCAGCAAAACCTATACCATTTGTAGCAGTTAAGTTGCTTTGTGCTGCTTTTGTTTCTATTATGAAAATATCAGGATCTTTACTTTCAGTAGCGTTAGAACCTATAATTGCCACCTTTCCATGTGAACCTAATGCACAAACTTTTACGTTATTTCTAGACTCAAGATTGTGCATACCATCATTAGTTAACGTCATATCTTCAGTCCACCACGTAAATCCAGTACCATTTATTATTCCATTAGATGCTCTAAAGAAGTTATTTGCATTATAATAAGCAACCCAAAATCCGTTTGTAGCAGGGTCAAAATCAATAGCACATAAATGACCAGTATTATCACTTGGATTACCACCACCTAACGCTTCTTCATTACCAAAGGTAATAGTGTTTCCACTGATTGATGCAGATCGTACAGTTATACGGTTACTGTTACCTTCGTCTCTGTAGACAAATATAGTTTTATTAGCATTACTATCGAAACAACATTGAATGTTATCTGTATCAGCAGCATTAAGAGTTCCATAACCTGTTTGAGATATAGACGTACCACTAACAGTACATACAGCAACAAAACCTTGGTCGTTGCTTTCCATTCTCCAAGATACTACTACTCTTTCAGCGTTTGAGTCATAACAAATTGCTAGTTGTTTAGTACCTCCATCGTTACTTACTTTCCAGTTGTTATCTAACTTTACAGGTGTACCCCATGAAACACTTGTTCCACTAACAGTCCCTACAGCACAATATACTCTCCGTTGATCATCTTCGTTATAATAAGCAGCAACGAATTTATTATTAGCTGTGTCATAACAAAGATTATAATTCTCTCCTCTATGGCTATTAAGGAAAACTTCTGTTCCCCAAGTTACTGCATTATAACTGCCTCCAGTCGTAGTACCTAACCTACTGCCACCATAATCACTTTGATTACCAGCCCTATAAACAGCTAAATACTGGTTTGTATCTGGGTCGTAACACAGTGCTGATCCATTACAGTTACTATTTTCGTAAGATTCATGAGTTCCGTCACTCATGGAATTATTTCCAAGAGCTGTTGATATTGTAATAACAGCAGCTTGTCCATCAGGGCCCCTTTCCCAACTAGCAATTAACCTATCTCTAAGTTCGTCCCAAACTAACCCAAAATTATAATCAGCATTATCTTCATCAATAGTAAGTCTTCCATTTGTAGAACTAATAGAGCTAGTTATCGCAGAAATTGTTTCTTTTGCTTCTTGTGCTTTACCAGCAGTTGTGATAATCACTGCTTTACCAGCAGCAATATCACCATCAGCTACTAGGTCAACGGTGTTACCTGCTGGAGGAACAGTTACATCAGCCCAAGTTAAACCGCCTGTATTACCAGACTGCTTCTGTAGATACTGACCATTTGTACCAGTATTACTGATCTTTAAATTATCTTCATCTACAATATTACTTGCAATTACTGTTGCACCATCTCCAGTAGATGTTACTTCTCCTGAGTGGTTAGGGTGGGTGTATTGATTAGCCGCAGCCCATGTTAAACCACCTGTGTTACCAGATTGTTTCTGTAGGAACTCTCCATTAGTTCCAGTGTTGCTTACCTGTAGCCTTGCTTCATCAATCGCCTCATCAGCAATCTTGGCTTGGCTGGCGGCATCATCCTTAACACCGCCTGTTGAGATTTTTGTTAATGCCATTAGTTGTTACCCTTTGGTTAATAGTTTAGGGAAAGAGGGCTCGATGCCATCTTCTACACTTAATAAAATCATCGGTTCATATAATCTTTATTCATAAATTCAGATTTCCCAAAAAGCCTTTCTGCTGTTACATCTACGTTTTTTACATATTTATTGGCCATTGAATCAAGAAAATCTTCTAAATCATTGCCATGTGGTAAATCATGTTTTTCAATCCTCTGTGATGTATGCAATAAGTAGCCACTAACTTCTGTTAAACAAACCTGTGGATGGACACCGTATTGCTGCAAATATTCAATTGTTGACGTATGCGCTCTCCCACCTTGTAAAAGATTTCTATACATTAATTCAAATCCTCGTCTAACATGAAATTTCTTTTCTTCTCTTTCAAAAGCTTCTTCGTCCCAATCTTTTATATCATTTACTTTTTTTATATTGTTATATTGATCAATTAAAATTGCAATATCCTTCAATCCTCCATTGATTTTATTTTGCAACATTTCTAATGAAAAAGCTTTTTGTCTATACTTTGCAATACCTACACTATCAGTAGCTTCTTCAAATTGTTTTATCTCTTCTGCTGTTTCAGCATACATTACTTGAGCTTCAACTAAATTAGATTTTCTAGTTTCAACTTCAGATAATATCTGTCTTAACATCCGATAAGGTGATTGACCAGTTAACAAAGTCAAAGTCATTAAAGATATAGTTGTTTGGCTATTTTGCCTATCAAATGCCCTTGTTTTCTTATCTAATTCAGGTAAAAATTCATTAATTTTTTCTAATGCCTTTTCGTTAAATTTATTAGTTTTAAAAGAAAGATTGATTGTATTTGTTGAAATAATCTCATTCATGATTTCTAATCTCCTGACGTTGCGCCTTGCTGCTTCGTTCTTAAACTGGAACTAGAGTCACCTGCATCTGTAGCATTAGCTAAAGTATCGAACGTCCATTTAAACAATCCTCCTCTTGTTGGGCCAGCATTTAACTGACCTCCAAATACTATTCCTAGTGTGCCATTAGAAACTGCTGCCCATCTCATTATTGCCGATATATCTCCAAAATCTGAGGCGTTACCTGTAGTGTCAATAGTTACATAATCCATAACATTACTAAGAGCAGATGACGCCCTACCACCTACCCAAACTCCGCGAGTATCACTTGAAGAGCAAGCTAAAGCTCTTCTTGATACAGTTAAATCACCAAAATCTGAAGCATTACCAGTATTAGCTATTGTTATATATTCAATTACATTTGTTAAAGGGGATTGACCTCCAGCACTTAATCCTCTTGATCCATTTGAACAGCCTGACGTCTCTTCTCTATTAGTCGCTGTCGCATTACCAAAATCTGTAGCGTTTCCTGTCGTGTCAATTGTTATATAGTCAATCGTTTGACCAGCATTATTAGAACCATAACCACCAAACCATACCCCTCTACCATCACCTGACATGCAGCTAAATGTAGATCTTGCTACAGTTAAATTACCGAAATCTGTAGCATTTCCTGTTGTAGCAATAGTAATGTAGTCAATTGTATCCTCATTTTCTGCTCCTCCAGTACATCCTCTTTCGCCGTTACTACAGCTTGAGCAGTAAGTACGACCTACCGTAAGATTTCCAAAATCAGTTGTGCCTGAACTTGTTGAGTTAATTGTTCGATATTGAATTGTATCATTACCATTTGAACAGCTTCCACCAAACCAGACCCCTCTATTCCCGTAAAAGGGTTGAGGATCTTTTGTAGTAAAACCTAAAAGGATTTGTTGCATTGGTGTCATATCAACTCAACCCTGCACCTGAGATAAAACATTCTGTGGTACTTGTAAAATAAACAGTAGCCATTCCACGACCTGCAAGAGTTCTGTTCCCCGTTGTGGCATCGGCAGAATTATAAACAGTTATCCCTGAACCTTGAGTGATGGTTTGATCTGATCCACTATCGTTAATAATAGTTATTGCATCTCCCGCAGAGTGTACTGAGCTATTAATAGTTACTCCCCCAGTTGAGATAAAAATAGCTTTTCCAGCATCAGAAGCAACTAATGTATGAGCCGAAGATTTTGCATTTTTAGGGATACTTCTTAAATCGCCTTTGCTGTCTGATACTGTTCCAGTTACCGTAACGCCATTCGTTGTAGTTTCGAATTTCTTACTTGAATCATAGTAAAGCTCGATATTTCCGTTGGGAGCACAAGCTATTACCGCTTCATTATCAGCAGCATTATTCACATAAAAACCATCGGTCTTGAAATGAACTATTCCACTACTATTCTCAAATAACCAATTCGTTCCTGAATAATGAATATTGGCATCATTCCCAGTGCCGAATCGGGATTTAACATTATCGTTAAAAGTAACACCTGTATCACCACCTACTTGAGTATTGGTATCAGGTGGTACTTGCCAAGAACAAGTTCCATCTCCATCTACTCGTAAGAACTTAGTAGTACCACTTTCGCCTGTTGATTTAACATCAGTACCTTCAGATGCACCATCAGACCACTCCATTCCATTGGATGTGTACTTAAGGTATTTGTCTGTAGCTGGTGCGTTGTGTATGTCTAACTTAACTTCAGGAATTGAATCATCAGCTACTTTAGAGCCAGCTATATTTGCACTACTTGATATGTCTCCATTAACAATACTTCCATCAATGATGTGACTAGAGTTAACTGAATTAGCACTAGGAGTACCAATACTTACACTTGATCCACAAGTAATTATAAAGAAATCACTTCCAGATGCAGGTGCAGCACTGAAGATTATGTCATTACTACTAATCGCAAACCCTTCAGAAGGTTGAGAAGTTCCACTGTTAGGTTTCTGAATGACACCGTTAACTGAAACGATATGTTGTTGAGCAGACGTACCAGCGTTACTTAAAGTAAATCTATAAGCACTACCGTTAAAGGTTGCACTGCCTCCTCCAGTAGCAGAAGAACTAGAGAGAGTATTAACAAAGAAGCTACCAACAGAAGCAACGTCATCAAATTGAGACGTTGTTCCGTTATACACCTTCATCTTCTTGGCTGACGTATCAAACCAAAGATCTCCATCGTCATTGTTAGACCCAGGAGCAGAACTAGCTATTCTGTATCTAGCATTAAAGTCGTTAATGTCATCGCTAAGTTGCTTAACATCTGATTCAGCAGCTAATAGTTTGTGGTAGTTATAAATATTTCCTGATCCAGTAGACGTAACAAGTAGACCAACTCCACTAGCTAAAGTTTCTCCAGTTAAAGAACTAGGAAAATTATTGATTGTTACTGTAGCTGGGGTGCCATCAACTGTGCGTCCTGTTGTACTTGTCGTGCCACTAACTGCTACACCTTGAGCATCTGAGATACTAATGATAACCCCGTTCGCTGGCTGGCTTGCAGTAGCAGGGAAACTTGCGTCATTAGCAATTGTCGTAAAGCCTCCAACTGTTCCTATCTGAGCAGCAACATGGTTAGCAATGACCTTCGAGGAAGGCATTTCCGTATCGCTAGTTGTGCTTAATGCACCATCAGTTGATGCTCTGAAGGATTTACCAGAAACAATATTTAATTCAGTCGTACTTGCATTTACTCCATCAAGCTTATTTAGTTCTGAAGTATTAGCAGTGATTCCATCTAAAGCATTTAATTCTGTCGGTGTTGCTAATAATCCATCTGTTTTGTTTAATTCAGCAGTTGTAGCAGTCACACCATCCAAAATATTTAATTCATCCTTAGTTGCTGTAACGCCGTCAAGAATATTTAATTCGTCTTTAGTAGCAGTTACACCATCAAGAATATTCAACTCATCCTTGGTAGCAGTCACACCATCCAAAATATTTAGTTCATCTTTAGTAGCAGTTACACCATCAAGAATATTTAATTCAGCAGTTGTAGCAGTTACCCCGTCAAGGATGTTTAATTCATCTTTAGTTGCTGTAACACCATCAAGAATATTTAATTCAGCAGTTGTAGCAGTCACACCATCTATCGCCTGAACTTCTGCTTGCGTTAAATCAGCTAAAGCATTCGCAGTGTTCTGATCCATTGTTGCCAATTCAGTTAGCTTTGCACTAACTGGTTGGGTCGTTGTGTCTACATAAGTTTTAGTAGCTGCGTCTTGTGCTGCCGTTGGATCTCCTAAACCGGTGATCTTGTTTGTTCCCATCGCAATGGGCCCAGTCATCGCACCTCCCGCCTTGGGCAGAGCAGCGTTCGCTGTGCTTACAGCATTACTAGCATTTGTACTAGCAGTATTAGCAGTAGTCTTTGAGGCTTCAGCTTTAGCAGCATTTAAAGCATTAAGATCACTTTGCTCCTGAACAACATACAAACACTGCAAATCTGCTTTATTCAACGCCTCCGCAGTTAAATTTGATCCATCATTCCAAGGAGATAATTGTGAAGCCTCTGGTGTTTGTCTTTGAATTGTTAACTCTTCTCCAGATGCAAGACCAGTAGAAAGAGTTATTTGTGTCGCGCTTGAAAATGTATAATCTGTTCCCTCAGATAAAGTTGCAGTCTGCGTTTCTAATAAAAGATCTCTTCCCTTATAAACTTTGACATGAGATTTCAGAAGATAATTAGAACTAAAAGGCAGAGTGAAAACAGTCTGCCCAGTGGTCGTAAACTGCTCATAGGTATTAGCCATCTTGCGGGACTCTTACGAGGACGTAGCCCTTATTGTAAGGCTTAATCGGAATTTGCAAAGAATCACTTTATTCCTGAAAGAATCTCTCGTGCTGCACCTGAACCGTCAGTCCTCTTCTGTTGACGTGTTGCACTATATAATTCCGCACGTTCTAACCACTTAACCGCCGCAGGTTCTTTGCTTATATTCAATTGATTAATAGTTAATTGAGTATAATATTCTTTAATCTCTTGCATTAAGACGTAGGGCAGTTCTTTCTGTACTTCCTTTCTTTCTTTATTAACAATTTCCTGAACCGTAGTTGTATGTGGATTCTGTTTAAATGCAATGTATTTAGGATCATTCATTAATGATCTAAATGCTTCAATAGGAGTTTTGCCTTCTACATGTTTAGCTAAAATGATAGACATATCAATTGATTTTTCTTTACCTTTAATTGATACTCTCTGTCCAGCTAACGGCCCTGACTTAATAATCTTAGTTTGAGTAGTATCAGGAGTAATAACTATTTTCTTTTTAATATTTAAAAAAGCAGTTTCTTTGTTACCTACAGTTGAACTATAAGTCTGGTTAAATAACTGCTGTAAATCATCACTCATTGGCACTCCTAATAATGTCTTAACTAATAACGGTGCTGGAGGATTTAACAGATTTAAATGATTTAATTCTGCATAAACTTTGTCATTAGGATGTTCTCTTGGGAAGAACCTATGTTGCATATAACGATTCAAATTCTCTCCCCAAGATAATCTTATCTTTGTGCCTAACCAATCCTTCTCTTTAAACTTACCACCGAAGAAAGGACTGCCTGGAAGAAGGTTATAAGCTATTTCATTTCTTACATATCTCTCTGTCTTTTCTAAGATGCCAGGTTCAAATAAATCTGTTTCTTCTGTTGTCCATTCTCTCTCTTTATAGACTTGACTTGGTTTTGCATTTAACAATCTTGATGCTTCTCTAACTGGGCCAGATAAAGGTATTTGCCCCTGCATTAAATAACCTGTATATCTAGACATTTGTTGATTAGTCCCAGCAGCAGTTTCGGGGAATATCGCCTCGAATAATTGTTTAACATTACCTATCGCTGTTTTCCTAGTTAAACTTCCAGCTAAAACAATAAAAGCAGCATCAGTTAATTTGTTTGAATCCCTATCACTTATAGCTGCATGTTGTATTGCATAACGTAAATCTTCTAATAGAAAGAGTGAACTAATAACTGGAATACCACCAATCAAAGGTACACCACCAATTGAATTTGGCTTTAACCCTTTTGCTTCTAACTCCCTTAACCACTCTGCTCTCTCCTTAAACATGTTGTCGGGAGGGCCATTGCCAACAATTAATCCATTAGCACTCAACATCCCATATATTGCCCAAACATGACCAGCCATAATTGCATTTGATTTTGCTCTTCTTTTCTCTGCTGGGTTTAAAGTTTTCCACATGAACGCATCTTTTAATGGGCCAAATCCTGTAAAAGTCCAATCCATGCTCTCGCTCATAAATGGAGCTTGCATGTAAGGAAAAGCCAAATCAGCCCACCATTCATCTCTTCTTAATTTCTGCATGGCATCGAACGGCCCTTTTCCCCAATTCCTATGAGTAGGTTTATTTTGGAAGCGTAATTCTTCACTAAAACGAGCAGCGTCTTGAGCCTCCGCAGCTCCCATAAATGGAGCCCCGTAAGTGTTAGCTACAAACTCTTCTCTAATTGCATCTTCTATCTCTACATCACCCATCATCTCCGGTGGTAAACCATTATCTTTCCTATATTTTTTAACCATATCTTCTGTTACTTGATTGCTATAAAAATTATTTTTCATCTCATTATTTATCCAATCATCTATTTTCTGCTGACTTAAATTTCCATCAACATCTGTTAAACCAAGCTGAACACCTGACTTCCTTGCTTTCATTTCAAGGTCAAATCTAACCGAGTAATTATGAAAGAAGAATCCAGCGACATTATCTACAGCCGATAAAGTATTTAGAGCTGGACGTAACCAATAAGGATTCCCACTTTTCTCATAAGCCCATAGTTTTAAAGCTGCTGAACTACTTCCTGTGTGATAAAGAGGATTTAATAACTGTTTTATTCTTCCATCCTTAGTTCTTGGTTTGTAATCTCTTTGTTCTCTTAGCTTTATTAGCTGTAAATCTGTCGGCTCGTGATATTTACCATAGTGATCCGCAGCTCCAGAAAAATGCTGAGACTTATTCGTAAAAGCATCCATGAAAACTTCTTTCCATGATTCCCTTAATGCTCTTATTCCCTTGCCATATCCAGCAAAATTAGCTTCCAATACATCTCGATAAGGTTTCATGTCCTTAGTTCCAAAAGGAATATATGCGGCTTCTTCATACATCTTTCGAGCTGGGCCGAAGACTGCCAAGACACCATTGGAATTAACATTTAATCCTTGAGTTCTTAAATTAAATAATTGCCAATCTTTTGCATGTAAATTTCTAGTTCTCATCCTCTTGTCATTCCAAGTTTTTGGATCGTAATGTTTGAAATAATCAACACCTTTAATCCTTATATCTCCCAGAGCCATCTTCATCTGGATCAGAGCTTCTTTTCTATTTGACTTAAATAAATCAGCCGCAGCTAGAACTCTTGCTATTGGAGATTCTTCACTAAAATCTTCAGGCTTCATCTCTCTTGCAGCCTGAACATTTGGAGCATCAATTGAATCATCTATATTTTCCGAAACTCCTTTAGACACAAGATCAAGATCTAAATCCTGATACCCTCTGCCCTGCATGGCTTTACCCATGTTTGACCAAGTATTTCTAATAAAGTCATATTGTCTCTCTGTCATTAAAGAGATTTTATATAAATCAAGAGTTTCATCTAATAACTGATTTGATACAGCTTGAGGAATATCATTCCTCTGCATAAAGTCAAATACATCACTAATTTTATTAATTAATTCTCTATGACTAACTTGATACATAGCTCTCACTCTTAAGAGCTTTTCAACTGCACCATTAAACGAATTTGAATTTCTTTCTAAAAGACCTAAAACATTTTCCTTAGAAATATCATTTCCCAAAGTCTCTGCTACTTCTTGAGCTGATTCATTAACATCTGTATTTAAAAACTTCCATTCTTCAGGCATTAATCTTTGCCCACTCTTTTGCAAAGTTTTATTCATTAATGCAAAATCTTCGACGACTCCTTTTGGATTAGTTCTTAATAACTGAACGTAATTAGTTGGCTGACCTTGAGGAATACTGACATCAACATCACTTGCATTTTCTATATTCTTTCCTATCTCTCCACTATCTTGGATCTCTTGCATATCATCACCAAACTTCCCAGAAAGATCTTTTTTAAGAGCATCATCTGGAGGTAAGCTTGATTGCTGAATACCTCTAATCCTTGCTAAGGCAGCGTCATTTTGTGCCTTCTCACGAATAAGGCGTTGACGTTCTTGGAATAATTCGTCGCAACTAGACATTAGGTACAGCCTCCTTTGTAGAACTTGGAATTGTTACTGCCCAGCAAGTCGTCATAGGCAAGCTTCTTAGCTTCTAAGAAATTAAAAATCCTCATAGTTAATTCAGGCATTTCTGCATTAATAGCTGCATCAATTCGAGGGACTAATCCCTGCAACTGTTTAGGCGTTAACATTTTTATTAATCCTTTTCTTGCAATCGTTCCATTCGCTGCCAACTCAAAGACATCAACAAAAGAAGGATCTTTCTTTCTAAGAATATTTATCTTTCTTCTTAATGAAGATAAGAATAGTTTTATTCTTTCAAATGAAGATTTGATAGGCCCAGCCTTTAATTTGATCTTGCGATTAGCAAACCAAACACCAAATGCTTCGGCTTGAATCTCCATTGCAGACATACCTTCTTTATAGTTTCCACCGCCTTTCTTGATAATTTGTACCATCTCTGCTAAACCTTTCTCAGAGTAGAGTGCTTCTTGATACTTAGTAGCACCTAAGAAATCTAACCATTGTTGAATAGCGTGAAATGATTCGTGTGCAGCATCAATTCCGAGCCATCTGGGGGAAGCTCCATCGAGTGTTCTCAGTCCTCCTAGGCGATAGCCTAGATCTGGATGAAGGGCAAGATAGATCGAAGACTTATGAACCATTTGCCACTGATTTGCGTCGAACAAACCTGCGGTTTCGCCTTGAGCAACCTTCGTTAAAGGATCATTAGGATGCCTAGCCATGAAGGTTGCATGATGTGGCCTCCATTCAGCGATACCACCTATTGAAGCGTCAAGACCAAATAATTTAACTGAATCTATCTCATCTAAATATTTAATATTTTCAGGTAAAAGACCAGTGATTTTATAGGCATCCCTAAGTGCTTCCTTTGCTTCGTCTGCAAACTCTTTTGATTGTTGAATCCTTCCTATTAATGAGTTCTCAATTTCTGCTCCATACTTCATTAAATGTTGATACTTGCTTATTTTTTCCCCTGCCTCAATCTGCATTAACTGTTGTCTTACTTGACGCTCGTTATATTCTCCCCCTGTGAAATCAACATCAGGGCCGATATTGCTTTGCTGTATGCCACCACCACCTTCAGCAGCTTTTCTTGCAGCAGTTTGTTGATTGAAATATTGTCTCGTTACCCATCTTCCGTCATATCCTCTTATCTTTCTTCGATCAGTTGGATGAGGTGTTCCTGGCTCTATTCTCTTCCTTCCACGTTTAGCCGCAGGGGAAGCATCCATTCTGTTTTGCTGGTCTATTATTTCTTCTTGTGTTCTTGTTCTCTTAGGTAAGATATCACCTTCAGCTTTCTTCTGTTCATAAGTTTTACTCTCGTAATCGCTAACTCTTCTTTCTGCTATTTTCTGGTCTGCTTCTCTTGCAGCGTCTAGCTTTCCATTCTCTTCAATTAATCGAACTTCATTGTCTAATGCTTCAATAACATCATCCGTAACTTTTCCATTTAATAAATCATCTACTACTTTTTCAGAATTAAAATTGCCTGGCTCTGGTGTCTTAGGAAGTGTTGTTGATGGTGGTCTTGCTTCTCCTCGTTCTAGGGCTCTTTTAGTGATTCCATTTAATAACTCTCTTCTATCTTTTCTTGCTGTATTTAATAACCACTTACCACCTGGAAGTTGCTCATCTACATTCAAACGTCTTCCACTTAAGCTCGTTGTTACTCTTGCAAAATCTCTTAAAGCTCTTTGAACTCCTTCTTCTACCGTAACTCTTGCAACATTTAAAACATTTAAAACATCCCCTGCTGAATCAAGACCACCTTTCCATTCAGAACCAATAGCTTTATCTATTGCATTTACTAATCTGTTATAAGCCAACATATCTTCTTGCTCAAATCCTCTTGTATCAACTCTTTCTATAGGTGCTTCACCCTCAACTTTTTCAGCCTTTAAGTTCTCATTAATTCTCCTAACATTCTCCATTGCCTCTTCATAGACATCAGGAGTTCTTTGAATAACTAAACCATCATTTGCTTGTAAATCTTTTAACGCTTTAGCAATATCTATACGATTAATTGTTACC
>Ga0208815_1000047_pt1 | contig 41095 bp, 21 predicted proteins | sample Virmet3438_5245_FD_185733 | JGI IMG/M metagenome (GOLD analysis project Ga0208815, IMG submission 185733) | Marine viral communities from the Southern Atlantic ocean transect to study dissolved organic matter and carbon cycling - metaG... | ecosystem: Environmental > Aquatic > Marine > Oceanic ... | reverse complement strand
GACTCATCTTTAAGTGGAACAAAAAAGGCTGGGTTTGCTGAAGCACTTCCATCTCCTCTGATTATTGCTGATACTTCATTATGGACTGAAAGTGCTTTAATACCTACAACTCCTCCTGGATCAGATAGTTCTCAAGTAAAAGTATATCTTGCTGGTACTTCTGGTTTAAGATTGACTGTAGATAGTACGGTTGCTGGCAATCGTGCTTTTCTTGCGTATACGACATATAATAATACTTCTTCTGCTAGATTAACTAACTGGATTGATACTCAATTCGGTAATGATTATCTTATAAAGGTTTATAAAGGAGATCCAAATTCTGGTGGTGTAGCATTATCTGCCTCTGGATCTGGTGCAAATGATGGATGGTTCTTTGATTATTCTGCTGGTGTTCTAAACTTTAATGATACCAACGTTCCTTCTGGTGTAACAGGAACAAACATTTATATAGTAGGTTACAGATATATTGGTAATACAGGTGCTCCAACACCTGGAGATGACTTTAGTTTTAGAGATTTAACTGTTAGTCGTAATTTAAGTGTAGGAGGTATCTCTACATTTTCAGGTATTACAACTGTTACTGGAACAACATTATTCTCAAAACAATTAAATGTTTCTGGAATTACTACATTTCATAATAATGTTAATTTATTAGATAATGATATTTTAAGATTCGGAAATACAGGAGATCTCCAAATCTCACATAATGGAACAGACAGCATTATAAAAGATGCAGGTGTAGGAAGATTAAAAATACTTGGTGGATTTGAAATAAAAAATGTTGGCGATACACAAACTCTTATTACTGCTAATACATCTGGTGCTAATGCAACGAATGTTGAATTATATTATGGAAATATTAAGAGATTAGAAACTGTTAGTTCGGGAATTAATATTGTTGGAACTACCACTACAGGTCAACTAGCAGTTACAGGTGTCTCCACATTTACTGGTAACATAGTTGCTAATGGAAGTATAGATTTAGCAGGTGATATTGACGTAGACGGACATACAAATTTAGATAACGTAAGTATTGCAGGTGTTACTACTACTGCTGGATTATTAGATATTAATGCTGGTGGTCAAGCAAATACCTTTAAAGTTGAAGACTTAACTTCTGGTAGAGTTGTTCTTGCTGGTACTGGTGGTGAAATTGAGGATAGTGGAAATTTAACCTTTAATGGTTCAACTCTTGCAGTAACAGGAAGTCAAACTATTAGTGGTGACATTGATGTTGATGGACATACTAATCTTGATAATGTAAGTATATCTGGTTTTACTACCATCACTCAAGATTTAGATGTAGATGGTCATACTAATCTTGATAACGTAAGTGTTGCAGGTGTAACTACTGCTACTGGTAAGATTGATGCTAATGCTGACGTTGATGTTGCAGGAACTTTAGATGTTGATGGTCATAGTGAATTAGACAATGTTAATATTTCTGGAGTTGTAACTGCAACTACGTTTGTAGGAGATGGTGATTTTGTAGAACTAGATGTAGATGGTCATACTAACCTTGATAACGTAAGTATTGCAGGAGTTACTACTGCTGCAGGTGCTATAGATCTTAATGCTGATTTAGATGTAGATGGTCACACTAACCTTGACAATGTAAGTATTGCTGGAGTTACTACTACTGCTGGTAAGATTGATGCCAATTCTGATGTAGATGTTGCAGGAACTTTAGATGTTGATGGTCATACAGAATTAGATAATGTAAATGTATCTGGAATTACAACTAGTGCTCTTGTAAATGTTACTAATCTTACAAATGGTCGTGTTACTTATGCTGGAGCAAGTGGTAGACTATTAGATAGTACAAATTTAACTTTTAATGGTACTAGTCTTACTGTTGGTGGTAATGTAAATGCTGTAGATGGTGTATTCACTGGTAATGTAACTGTTGGTGGTACACTAACTTATGAAGATGTAACTAACGTAGATGCAGTTGGATTTGTAACTGCAAGAGATGGTTTAGTTGTAGTTAGCGGTGGATCTAGTATTGTTGCTGGTGGTCTTAATGTAACTGCTGGTATTTCTACTTTTGGTGGTGCTATAGATGCTAATGGAAATTTAGATGTAGATGGTCAGACAGATTTAGATGTTTTAAATGTTGCTGAAACTGCTACATTTTCTTCCCTTGTAGATATCAATGCAGACTTAGATGTAGATGGTCATACTAATCTAGATAATGTTTCTATTGCTGGTGTTGTAACTGCAACTACGTTTGTAGGAGATGGTGATTTTGTAGAACTAGATGTAGACGGACATACAAACCTAGACAATGTAAGTGTCGCTGGTGTTTCTACATTTGCTAGTGCTATAGATCTTAATGCTGATTTAGATGTTGATGGGCATACTAACTTAGATAATGTTTCTATTGCTGGTGTAACTACTGCTGCTGGTGCAATTGATCTTAATGCTGATTTAGATGTAGATGGACATACCAATCTAGACAATGTAAGTATTTCTGGAGTCACTACTGCTGCAGGTGCTATAGATCTTAATGCTGATCTAGATGTTGATGGACATACTAATCTTGATAATGTAAATGTTGCTGGTGTTTCTACATTTGCTGGTAATGTTTTTGTTGGTACTGGTGCAACAGTTGGAATTGCTTCAACAGCTTATGCTCATAAATTTGCTTTAATTGATGCTGGTGCTAATGGTGGTAAAGATGCAGCTGCTATAGGAAGCAGTGGTAATAATTTAAGATTTTGGGGTACTGGTGGTTCTGCTGGTATATGGGGTTCAACTGGTTTAAAAATTGCTGGAAATGGAGCAACTGCTGATACTCCTGTTGCTGCTAATGTTCATTTACATTTATTAAGTGGACAGAATACTAAGTTTAAAATGGAAGCCTCTGGTTATTCTAGTTTTGAACTTGTATCAAATCAAGGTGGTAGTGGTGTAACAAATCATATACAATCTAATAAACCAATATTATTCTTTACTGGACCTAGTTCAGGATTAACTACAGCATTTAGAATGGGTGAAAAGGAGGGTAGTACTTTCTATCAACCTTTAGATTTTAGACATCCTTATGCTACTTATCCTGGTGGAACTAGAACCATTTCTATGGATCCAATCTCAGGTATTATAACTGCATCAAATTTTGCTGGTCCAATTATTGGTGGTAATAATATAGTTGCTGGTATTATAACTGCTACTCAAATAGATCTTAATGGTGATATAGATGTTGATGGTCATACAAACCTAGACAATGTAAGTATTGCTGGAGTTGTCACCGCTACAACTTTCGTTGGTAATGGTGATTTTGTTGAATTGGATGTTGATGGTCACACTAACCTTGATAATGTAAGTATTGCTGGTGTTACTACCGCTACTGGTAATATAATTGCTAATGGAAGTATAGATTTAGCAGGTGATATTGATGTTGATGGTCATACAAATTTAGATAATGTATCTGTTGCTGGTGTTTCTACATTAACAACTTTAAGAATTGGTAATACTAATGATATTACTTCTATACTTGATGAGGATAATTTCGCATCAAATAGTGCAACATCATTAGCAACACAACAATCTATTAAGGCATATATTGATACTAATGTAACAGCACAGGATCTTGATTTTGTTGGTGATAGTGGAACTGGTTCAGTTGATTTAGATTCTCAATCATTAGATATTGAGGGTACGGCAAATGAGATTGAGACTGTTGCAGCAAATCAAAAGATTACAATTGGACTTCCTAATGATGTAACTATTGGTAATCAACTTACTGTTACTGGTGCAATTGATGCCAATGGAGATCTAGATGTAGATGGTCACACTAACCTAGACAATGTAAGTATTGCTGGAGTCACTACTGCTGCTGGTAATATAGTTGCTAATGGAAGTATTGATTTAGCAGGTGACATTGATGTAGATGGGCATACCAATCTTGATAACGTAAGTATTGTAGGAGTCACAACTATTACAAATGCTTCAGGCACCAAAATACTTGAAACATCAAATAATGGATCAAAATTATTTCATGCAGGTACAGAGAGATTATCTACAGAACTTTATGGTATTGATATAAATGGAACTCTTGGTGCTGATTCAATAAATTCTTCAGGTATAGTTACTGGAACAACATTTGTTGGAGATGGTGATTTTGTAGATATAGATGTAGATGGTCATACAAATTTAGATAATGTAAGCATCGCTGGAGTTACCACATTCACTGGTGCTATAGATGCTAATGGAGATTTAGACGTAGATGGACACACGGAATTAGATAATGTTAATGTAGCAGGTTTAGCAACAGTATCACAATTAAAGGTTGGTTCTGTTACTGCAGATGCTATTCTTGATGAAGATAATATGGCATCTAACAGTGCCACTGCATTACCAACTCAACAATCTGTTAAGGCATATGTTGATACGCAGGTAAGTGGAGTTGATGATAATCTTGATATTGCTGGTGATAGTGGAACTGGTACTGTTGATTTAGATACACAGTCATTGACTGTTTCTGGTACAGCAAATGAGATCGTAACCTCTGCATCTGGTCAAGCAATTACTGTTGCACTTCCTGATAATGTTATAGTTGGTGGTGGACTTACAGTAACAACAGATCTTACTGTTGCTGGTGTATCTACGTTCACTGGTGCAATTGATGCTAACGGTGCATTGGATGTTGCTGGTGTAATAAATAGCTCAACGGATGTAAGAATCAATGGATCAAGCGTTATTGATGAGGCAGTCGCAATGGCAATCGCTCTAGGATAATAAAAAAACATGGCAAATACTTTTAAATTAAAAACTAAAGCGAACGTAGGTGTTACTACATCAAATGTATATGTAGTACCTAGTGCAACAACTACAACGGTAATTGGAATTACGCTCGCTAATGTTTCTGGATCTGGATGTTTAGTTGGTGTAGGAGTTACACGAGCATCAACAGATGATGTTAAACTTTTAAAGAATGTTCCTATTCCACAGGGATCTTCGCTAGAATTTATGCAAGGAAATAAGATAGTATTAGAGACAACAGATACTTTAACGGTTAATAGTGATACGAATAATAGTATAGATGTTTCGTTAACTATTATGGAGATGACCTAAAATGGCACTAACCCGTATTACGAAGGGTGTCATTAAACCCAATGAAAATTACGATACTCATAATATAAATTCAACTGGTATTGTTACTGCTATAGGATTTAAAGGTCCTTTTACTGGTAGTAGTGATATTCAATCAGGTATACTTACTGCAACTAAAATAGATCTTAATGGTGATATTGATGTAGACGGACATACTAATCTTGATAATGTTTCTATCGCTGGAGTCACTACTGCTACTGGTGCTATAGATCTTAATGCTGATTTAGATGTAGATGGTCACACTAATTTAGATAATGTAAATGTCGCTGGTGTTGCTACATTTACTGGCAATGTTACAATTGGTGGTACATTAACATACGAAGATGTAACAAATATTGATTCAGTAGGAATTGTTACTGCAAGAAGTCAATTAAATGTAGGAAGTAATATCAAACTAGGAAATGCTGGTGTTATAACTGCTACAACATTTAAAGGTGATGGTGACTTTGTAGATATAGATGTAGATGGTCACACTAATCTTGATAATGTAAATATTGCTGGAGTCACTACATTTTCTGGTGCTTTAGATATTAATGCTGGTGTAAACATTTCTGGTCTTGGTGACTTTGCAGCATCAACTTTCAATAATATTAGACTGGCTTATAGTGGTGATAGTGAGATTGATACATCTAGTGGAAATCTAATACTTGATTCTGCTGGTGGAACAGTAGAAGTTACGGATAATCTTACGGTATGGGGTGCTATTAGTGCTAATGGTTCTATAGATCTTAATGCTGATATAGATGTAGATGGTCATACAAATTTAGATAATGTAAGTATCGCTGGTGTTTCAACTTTTACTGACAATGTTACTATTGTTAAGACTGCTGGTCCATTATTAGAACTCACTACAAATACTGGTGCTGCTGATGCGACATTGCGTTTATCAGAGGGAGCAACAGGATCTACCACAAATGGTGGTGGAATGTTTTATAGTGGAGCAGATAATAAACTTTACATAACTTGTGGTACTAACTCAACAACAAAAAGAATAACTATTCAACGTGATGATGGTAAAGTTGGTATAAATCAAACAACTCCAGAAGAAATATTAGATTTAGGTGAGTCAAATAAACAAAACCTTAAATTCGGACAAAGAGGATATTTAGGACAAGCACATTCAACTACAGCAACTATATTAGGTCATTGTGTTAAGGCAGATACAACTAATTCAGTTGCAAGTCAAATGATGGTGACTGAAACCAATTCTGGTGGTGGTGCTCCTGCTGCAATTAGAATGGTAAGTGGAACTATTCAATTCCATACAGCAGGATCTGGAACTGCTAATGCAGTTTTTGATAGTGAAAAACTTCGCATCACATCAGTTGGTAATGTAGATATTAATGGAACACCACCTTGGAGTGTAAGTGGTGGGAATTTTAGAAATCTTTCTATATCAGGTGAAGGTGTAAGTGGATCTGGTTTCCTTTGGTTAGGTAATGGTGCTGCTACTACTAACGCTGACTTTCATTTGGGTAGAATTAGTTTTATGAATGGTGCAACTCGTACTTCTTTGATTGCAGGATCGACAGATACGAGTGCAAATGATGATGGAAGACTAGAGTTTTATACAAAAGCAACAGGTGCTACAGAAGTAGAAAGACTTCGCATCACATCTGATGGAAAATATTATTTCACAGGCACTGGAGGAGGAAGTGGAAGTAGAGGTCTTGAAATTGATACTGAATCTGTAGGTGCTGCAGATGAAGGTGTTATATTAAATGCGAGAGCAAGTGGTACGACTGGTAGAATAAAATTCCAAACTAATAGTGTAACTGCTATGACCATTTTAGGTAATGGTGGTAATATATCTGTTGGTAGTAATGGTGCAGCAGCAGAAAAATTTCAGGTTAATGGTGGAAATATTGCGATAGTAGGTGGTTCTTCTTATAAAATAGATACTCACCCTCTTATTTCATATGCTTCTTTCACTGATATAAGTGGTGGTTCATATGCAGCAAGACTAGGATCAACAGGAACATCTACTATTAGATCTACTCAGATTTATGGTGGTGGCGGTCATATAGCAACCTTTGATGGTGTTAATAAGAGACTTGGTATTAATGAAACATCACCTGATAATAAGATACACGCTACAACTACTAGTAGTACTGCTTATAGTAGTAATACAAGTAACACTCAAAATATAACCAATGCATTATTAAAACTTCAAAATTTAGATGGTACTGATAATAGTGGTGTTAATAATTACGTTGGTATACAATTCTCTGTTGCAAATGGTGCAAATTCAACTGCTCAACTTAATTATGTAAGAACTGGAAATAATGCAGGTGCTTTCCAGTTCAAGGCAAGAAATGCAGCTAGCACATATCCCAACTTGATGACTATACAATCTAATGGTAGAGTTGGTATTAATCAATTAAATCCACAAGCAAGACTTGATTCTAGTGGTGCATATAATGAAATTGGAATAAGATGTTCTGGTGGTGCAAGTGGTTATAGTTCTGCTTTTGTCTTCCAACATGCAAATGGTGATACTGTATTAGAAGGTAATAATGCAAGACATGTGATACCAGGTGCTGATGCAGTACAAGATTTAGGAATATCAACTAAGCGTTGGAGAAACGTTTATACTACTGACTTACAACTTTCTAATGTAGGTGGAGGTGGTAATGAAGTTGATGGAACCGAAGGTACATGGACACTTCAAGAGGGTGAGGATGACCTTTATATGATAAATAGAAAGACAGGTAAGAAGTATAAAATGATGTTGCAGGAGATTTCTTAATGGCTATTAAGGGTACTATATACGGAACTGGAACACAAGGTTCAGCAAGGACTTTAATTTGGTCAATGGAAGCTTCTGGTAGTAATTATACCAATAATCCTACTACTAAATCTTGGGGTGAGATGACTCAAGGACTTACAGGAGTTAATTTTGTTCCAAAAGCAAATTGGCCTCATAATGGTAAAAACTGGGCAAGATTAATATTCACAAGTAAGAATAAACCTTGGGTTCAATGGGCAGTTGCAAACCATTCAATGAATAATTATGGTAACTATGCAAATGTTGAAAGAGCATTAGATACTTTTCTTACAGACTCTAATAACTGGGGTTCTGGTAATACTATGAATAATTCTAGCAAGTATAATATTAGATTATGTTGTGGATCGGTAGGTAGAATATGTACAGATAATTGTATTATAGAACATAATAATGCTGGTAATGAAAACTGGGATGTACCAACAATAGGTGAAGATAATGGTGGTCATGTTTGGGGTGATGGAATAATTTGGGGTAATATTGATAATCATACTAATTATGGGGGATTTTTAAATACCGATCAACCACATGCTGGATCAAGTGGTAGTGCTACTGGTGATACATTAGAGATCTATATGGATACTTATTATCCAAAAGCAAATGATTATGTAGATATTTTAAATTCTACTGAATCTACTGATAGACCAATGAATATGACTTGGAGTGAGAGTACTGGTGTTGGTTCTGGTGGTTCTTTATCCTACCTTGCATTGGCGACTGATAGATTCGCATCTTCAAATTGGGGTTCTCATGGTAGACAGCATGGTGGAATGGGTAATGGTGATTCTTGGATGCAAGTAGATTTGGGTAATGAGAATGCACAGGTAATTGATTTTGCATTTGCGATTGGTTATCCAGGTAGACAACATGATTCTGATGATAATTATATCAAGGCATCTAATGATAATAGTAACTGGGTAACAATGGCAGAATGGAAACATCATCCTGCTGGTGGAAGTGGTACGAATACAAGTTATGCAGGTAGTGGAACTGGTGCTACAGATGAAGGGTATGCTGGTGGATATTTATTCTATCGAGAAGGAGGACATTGTTATAGTAACACTGTAAATAATGTAGAGAAATGGATACCATTAAGAAAAACAGATACTGCGTATAGGTATTGGAGAATTGGTGGAACTAACTGGAGTAATCAGGGTAATGGTTATCAATTAATAATGAATTGGGGATTGATGAGGAAAAAGGATACAATTGATGCAAGAGGAAGTTGGCAAGAACCTTTCCACTCATTACAAGATGCTGATAATGCTGGTGTTCCTGATGGACTTTATTGGTTTATTAATCCATTAGGATATAAAGAACATTGTTATGTTGCTATGTTTGAGGATCAAACAGGATATCCTTCAAATAGTGGATCTAGATGGATGTTAGTATGTTCAAATAGTGCTAACACTCGTAGAATACCTTCTGGAACTGGTAGGAATAGTAATTCATACAAACTTGGGTGTGGTGGATCTCAACAATTAGGATGTGCAAATCCTGATTCAGATTATATTATTGGCGAGTTTATTGAGCAATTTAAATTTGCTGAATGTAAAGTATATGGTTTTGGGTGGGGTAGTTTGAGTGATAGTGGAATACAGTCTGATGGTACTGCATGTTTCAAATATAATGATAGAGAATGTCTTTCAATGACTTGGAGACCTGCAACAGGAAATAGAGATCATACTAATGGAACATACTATCCAAATCCATTGGCAAGTAGAACACATAAGGATAATGTACAAACCCATGCAACTGCTTCCGAGGGATATTATAATTTCACTTATGCAGTTGTTGATTCAGTCCGAATGGATAGTGGATTAAACGCAAATACTGCTCAATCTACTGTAGGTGGTTCTGGTAGTGGTACTGGTGATCCAAGTGGTGGAAATTACATAGGTCATGGTACTAGTGAAGGATATTTTGAAGGTTGGTATCCTGCTAGTGGTGGTGCAGTAAACTGCCAAGGTTACACTACATGGGTTAGATAAATGGCAATTATTTACAGAGTTTCGCATATTATAAAAGAGAGATATACTGATGTAGGTGTTGGTGGATCTCATTTTAGTTTCCCAGTTGGTGTTGCACATACTTATGGTAGTATGAAATGGGAACATGATACAGTTCCTAAACCAACTGAATCACAATTAATTACATGGATGAATGAAAAGAATGCTGCAAGTGCAATTGCAGATGTAAGAGAACAACGCAACAAAAAACTTGTTGAATCTGATTGGTCGCAAGGTGGTGATGTTCCTGTTGGTATTAAAACAACATATCAAACATATCGTCAGGCATTAAGGGACCTTCCATCTGATAGTTCTAAATGGACTATGGATGATAATGGAATTGTATCTATTAATTGGCCAACATCACCATCATAAATATTTAAAAACCTAGAATGACGTTAACGCAGATAACAAAAGTTAAAGGTCCAGGTATTCATACACTGGCTAATATTGTTAGTAATACAATTAGTCTAGGTGGGATTGCTACTGCGTCTAATTTTAAAACTGGTACAAGTAATCTTCATAATATTGGTCTAGAGATAGCAGGTATAAATGTTTTAGGTGCTGATACACCTATAGGAACGGGTGCGACAATATATGATGCAGGTGGAGCAATATTTACGGGTGTAGTAACTGCTACAAGCTTTAGTGGTACATCATCTCTTGCATCAGGATTGACAGGTACTCCTGATATTGCTGTAAGAAATATAACAGGTGTTGGTGCGACTTTTACGGGTAATGTATCAATAGGTGGAACATTAACATACGAAGACGTAACAAATATAGATTCAGTTGGGTTAATCACAGCGAGAAGTGGACTCATATCTCCCAACGCAGATATAGATGATTTTGTAAGTGTAGGAAGTAATATTCATTTAGGTAATGCAGGTGTTGTAACAGCAACATCATTTAGTGGATCTGGTGCTTCTTTAACTGCATTAAATGGTTCTAATATTTCATCTGGTACTGTTGCTGCTGCAAGAATTGATAACTTAGCAGCATCCAAGATTACTTCTGGTACTGTTGCAACTGCAAGACTAGGATCAGGAACAGCATCAAGTTCTACTTTCTTAAGAGGTGATGGAAGTTGGGCTGCTACTGGAGCTGGTACAGGTGAACAGTTTGTAAATTTAGAATCTCTTGGAAGTGCTAGTAATACTGGAAACAATACTTTTGCAGGTTATAATTCTGGTATTGCTCTTAGTGGTGCAGATCACTCAACATTTTTTGGATATCAAGCTGGTAAAGCAGCTCTTAATGCTGGTAACAATTGTTTCTTTGGATCTAATAGTGGACTTCTTGCTACGGGCGGTGATAACTCTGGATTTGGCCAAGGAACTTTAGAAACAATTACTTCTGCTACATCTAACGTAGCGGTGGGTAGAAGAGCTTTAAACACAACAACTTCTTCTGAAAACGTAGCTGTTGGAGCAGATTCTTTAAGATATCAAAGTACAGGTTCTAAAAACGTTGCAGTTGGCCGAGGTGCAGGTGAGCATTTAACAACTGCAGGTGATTCAGTAGCAATAGGATTTGAAGCATTAAGAGGTACTAATACAAGTAATCCTGTTACTGGACTTCAAAATGTAGCCATAGGAGCATATGCTGGCGATGCAATGAAGGCTGGATCTCAGAATGTTCTGATAGGTACAAATTGTGGTAGTGCAATGGTTTCATCACATTGGAACGTAGCTATTGGAAAAGATTGTGCAGATCAAGCGACTGGACTTGGAAACGTAATACTTGGTCATGATGCAGGTAGGGCTACATCTGGAAACTACAATGTAGTTCTAGGAAAAGCAGCAGGTGATGTAGGTAGTTTTAGTGGAGCTAATAATATTATTATTGGATATAATGCTGATCCAACTACAGCATCAACAAGTAATGAAATAACTTTAGGTAATGCTAATATAACCAATTTTAGAGTACCTGGTATAGGACTGACTGTAACCAATCTTCAAGCACAATATAGTGGTGGATTAACTGTTTCTGGTATATCTACATTCTCTGAGGTAGTAAAATTTGACGCAAACGTATCTAGTACTCCTAGTGCTGCTGGTAATGTTCATATTTACCGACATGATAATAAACTTAAAGTGTGTGGTGGTTCTGGAATACAATTTGAAGAGGGTGGTTTTACCAGATGGCATATAACAAATGGTGCATTACATCCACATGGTACGACATATAATAACTTAGGAAACACTTCTAATCTTGTAGGTCATGCTTATTTCGGTGATAATAAGAAAATACAATTAGGAAACGATCAAGATTTCACTCTTTGGCATAATAATTCACACGGTCTTATAAAAAATACAACTGGTAGATTATACGTTCTTTCAGATGATCTTTGGATTAAGAATGAAGCAGATAATAAGACTTCTGCTAGGTTTATGGATGGTGGGGAAGTTTTCTTATATAATAATGATACTTTAAGATTAACTACCACTACAACAGGTATCACAGTAGGTGGAGAAGTCGCAGCAGCACAAGACTATCCAAACATTCGACCAACATTAGATTTTAACTTTGTAGCAGTTAAGAAATTAGATCCAAGAATTAGATACCAGAGAAGTGGACCTGCATCATACGTTGATGAGAATGGTCTTGTTAAATTAGTTGGTGATAATACTCCAAGATTTGATCACGATCCATCAACTAGAGAGTGTAAAGGATTGTTGATGGAAGAGAGTAGAACAAGTAGACTTACACAAAGTACTGGTAATGATTCATATAGTCATTTTAGGCAGACTGATCGGGGTGAAACTATAAAAGGACCAGATGGAGTGGAGAATTCTGCTCGTGAATATACAGTTAATTCTAATGGTGGAACGAGTGGAACGACAACAATATGGGCGAACGAAGCAATTGGAATGGCAAATCCAACATCTGTATCTTGTTTTGTGAAAATAACAAGAGGATCCACAATGGCATTTAGATTTATGGATAATAATAATGCTCAAGAGAGTGAAAAGATCACAATTAGTGGTGGTTACATAACTGATGGTTCGTATGCTACAGTTTCACAGAGTGATCCAGGTAGTACTGAAGGAACTACTAGTTATGAAAGATATCCAAATGGTTGGGTGAGAATAAAATGGGAAGGATCGAGTAATAATGCTAATGCAACTTCATATCTTCAAATGTACATTTATGATCACGCTGCTGCAAATTCAGATGGAGATAATATAGGATATGCTATATGGGGTTTCCAAGTTGAGAATGGAGCATTTTGTACATCCCCTATCTATAAACCAACTACTGAAGCAGTAATTCGTGGAGCAGATAATGCTTTTATTGATGGTCAAGACTTTACTGATGCATATAATGTACCAGAAGGAACTTTTATTTTAAATGCATCTAATGATGATTTTAGTACAAGTAACCAAGGTACGTGGGGTGTAGAGAAGTCAACAAACCGATCTGGATACTTCGTCAATCTTGGATACAGAGTTGGTGGTGGAAGTAATGCTGGTGATATTGGAGCATGGTATAATAATAATGGAAGCACTTCTGCTTTCCATAATATGGCTGTTGCTTCTACTGGTGTTACTGTTGGTGTACCGTATAAAACGGCATTTGCCTATAAAGTTAATGATATGTCATCTACCACTAATGGTATTACTGTTCAAACAGATACCAGTGCAACAATAGCAGCTGCTGGAGAATTTGATAGATTTTCATTGGGTTCATATCATTATGATTCTATGTCTGTCGGACATATTCAAAGAGTTATGTATTATAGAAAGAGACTTCCGAGTTCTCAATTGGTTACTCTGACTTCATAATAAATACCATAGGAGAGAAATAACTAATGCCTAATCTAGTCGGAATCGGAAATAGTCAAGTACCAACCAACTCAATGTTGGGTGGATTAGCCTATCAAGATCCTTCTCACGCTAATTTAACTGAAGTAGAGATAGAAAATATTGCTGCTATTAAAGCAAAGGTAGATGCTCAAGGATCTTTACGGGCATTGTTTGTTTATGATACTAGTAGAGATAGTGATGGTGGTGCATGGAGAAAGAAAACAAGTGATACGTCTTGGTATAATGAAACATTAGGAACACTCAATAGAGGATATAGAAGAGAATTTCCTGCTGTTGCAATACTAGCAGCATCATCTACAGCATTAGCAATATATGATGCTGATGATCCAAATTGTCCAATGTGGATGAAGTTTCAAGTTCATAATAATAAATGGTTGAAACATACTGTTGGTGGTGGTGTAGATTGTACTTGTGTATATGCATTGAATGGAATGATTGTAAGTGGTGGTGGAGCATCACAAGGTCGTTTATCTGTAGTTAATTTTCCTGGGGATGGTGGATATGTAACAGAAGCTGGATATACTTATACTCATGATTATATTTCAAGAAGAAATGATGAATCAGTTGGTGCTAATGATGGAGGAAGTAGAAGTTTATCTAATCACTATGTTAAAGATATTACAATGTGGGTTAACCCTTGGGCTCCTCTCAATCAAAAGAGTGGACTTCCAACACCCACAATTGCAGTTGCAACAACTGGTGGTATTTGTATTATTAATGATGGACAACCAGGATCAACATTAGGAGAGACTGGTAATGGTGGAGTTATTGATGGAACTAGTTCTAGTGGTTCTAATTATAGTGATGTTCGTCAAGTAACAGTTACTAATGATGGATGGGTATGGTGGAATGCAGATAACCAAGGTGCTAATGCTAGAGATACTTATGCATTAAGAAGAGAATTAGTATCTAGAATTAGTGGAGATTTTACTTGGTCAAATAGTGCGGATACTTTTAGTATTCCAGTACAAGATGGATGTGATTATACACAAGGAACTAATGCTTTATCAATAAGTACTGCAAATGAGCAAGGTAATCTTCAGGTTGGATATGCAAATGAATTTTCTTTCAACTTCATGAGAGGAAATGGATTTGCTAATCCTTACGGATGGGGATTCTGGACACCAGTTATTATGCACAGTCATGATAATAATACTGGTCGTGGTATGGTTGCACAAATCACTAGTTATTCTACAACAGGATTAATGCCTAATGTTGCACCAAATGGTTCCTCATGGTGTGGAGAAACTGATGAAAGAACTTTGGGTTGGGGTGGAACTAATATACTTACTAATGGAGATTTCTCTGACGGAACTAGTGGTTGGTATGGTGATTCTGGTGCATCAATTTCTGAATCTGGTGGTGTTGCCACAGTTACAAATGGTGGTGGTGATAATACATATGCTATTGCACAGGCAAATGTATTAAGAAAGGGACGTAAATATAGAGTTTCGGGTACTATAGTTCCAACATTTAGTGGATCATATAAATTTAGAGTAAGAGGTGGTGGTAGTGGTGTATCGTGGAGTATTACTAGTGGACTTACAAGTGGTTCATCATATAATTTTGATACAGGAACCTTTGTTGCTGATGGAGCACCTTTAGAGATTGGATCTGAAGGTGGAAATATAACTCAATTTACGATAGACAATATTGTGTGTGCTCAAGTAGGTATTGAAGATGTTGCAGGAAATAACTGGGCTATACCAGTAGTAACAGGAACTCTTACTCAGTCTCCAGTAAGTAATGGTGCTGAACTATGTGGTGTTGGACCATTTAATGGTTCTAATTATGCTAAAGTTGCTGGAGTGAATCATAATTATGGTAATCCAGCAAGAGTTACAATGATGGGTTGGTTCAAGACAACTTATACTTCTGGTTATCAGTATATTATGTCAATGGGTGATAGTAATAGTGGTCATACAATGGGAATAGCAATTGAAACAAGTAATGGTGGTTTGTATTTCTTTGATAGTGAGAATGGTTGGAATAATAGTAATAATCATGAGTGGCATGATAATAGTAAGAATGTTCGTGATGGAAAATGGCACCACGTAGCAGGTGTATATGATGCACAGGATAGAAAGATATTATATCGTGATGGTATGCCAGTAAAGACTACTGATCCAGGTAATGATGTTAATTTTAGTTCAGTTAGTTCCTATCATATAGGTCATTATAGTTCTGATGGTAGTAATTTACACCATCCAGTTGGTAATGGAACTTCAGGATGTCAGGTATCTCTTGTTAAAGTTTCAGAGGTTGCATTGACGAATGAACAAATTAAGAGAATATATGAAGCAGAAAAACCATTATTCTATGAGAATGCTCAATGTACAATATATGGAACTTCAAGTACTGCAACAGCATTTGCACATGATCAAGTTTTGGATCGTTATCATGTAGGAACTTCAGCTGGACGTAGTGATTTTGATGGATTACGTCGAATAAATAATACAACCACAGCAGTAACTACAGCAATTGCTGCGTGTGATGGACTTATAGTAGATCAATAGTATGGCATTTAGAATAGAAAAACCAGCATTTAATTTAAGAAGTAAGTTAAAGGAACTTGATTTTGAGACTCTTCCTTATCAAAAGGTAAATCCTGGTGGAATAATACAACAGAAATATTTTTATTCTGATGAAGCAGGTGCAGGTGAAAGTGAAACTTCTTCAGAATCTTGGCAGGATAGTATTCACTATACATTTTATTTTACTCCAAGAGAAGTTGATAGTGTGATTCTTATTAACTGGCAGGGTAGGTCAAGGATAAGAAAATTCGGTGATACTTCTCATTGGTTAAGAACAGCAAGGTATAATACTGATGATGATCAAAGTATTGCATTAGGTGATGGTGATAGTATTTGGTATTTTGGTGCAAATAATAGTGAATCTAATCCTTCTTGGACATTGTTGGGTTATTGGTATTCTTACTTTAATTTTACTGATTATGATGATGATCATACAACCAGACAATATAAGTATGTTATGCAACAGAGAAGAAGTGGTGGAGCTGGTAGTGTGAGAATAGGTGAAAACTCTGGTCATTCGCAACTCAATGCAATAATTACTGAGGTGAAACAATGAACGAAGAGATAACAATTATAGATGCATTAGATGAATTAAGACCAAATGCACAATGGTCTATAGATGATCGTGATTATAATAAATTAGTATGGTTAGATAAATCACAAACAAAACCAACAGAAGATGAGATTAATGCAAAGGTTACTGAATTACAAAATGCAGAACCTTATAGACTTCTTCGTATAGAAAGAGATCGTCGTTTACAAGCAACTGATTGGAGAGCATCTTCTGATCTTACATTATCAGGTGATTGGAAAGCACATCGTCAAGACTTAAGAGATCTTCCTGCTCAACAAACACCAAAATTATTATCTAATGGTCAATTAGATCCTACTTCAATATCTTGGCCACCTGAACCCTCTTCATAGGTTCGGTTGACAATCAATAAAATATACTATATAATATTATCAACTTTATCGATATAAAAAGTTTAAGAAAATGGCAACTGAACAACAGAATCATTTAAAGCAAGTAGCAGAACAATCACAAACACTTGTTACTGAAATTAATTCATTAGAAGCCCAAGCAAAATCTAAAAGAGAAATGCTTATGAAACTTCAGGGAATTGCAGAATATCTAGATGGACTTGGTGTTAAACTTCCTGAACCAGAAGGTGAATCAGCAGAGACTGAAGTAGTAACACCAGAAGCAGAAACCCCTGCATCTTAATAGGATAAATAGAAAAGAATCATATAGGAATTTAGATGGCATATATTGGTCGTCAGCAATCTTCAGGATCTTTTCTAAAACTAGATGATATCAGTAGTTCGTTTGATAGTAGTGCTGTTCGATTTGACTTAACGTTAGGTGGAACAGCATTTTTTCCTGGAAATCCATATTCATTAATGGTATCATTGGGTGGTGTAATACAGGAACCAATATCATCCTTTACGATTATTGATGATCAGATAGAATTTGCTACAGCACCAACTTCAGGTGCTAATTTCTTTTGTATTGTTCTTGCTACGACTAATACTGATCCATTAAAAACATTAAGTATTGTGTCTAGATCTGGTTTAAATAAAATAGATCTTCATGGTAGATCTATGACTATTACTGTTCGTGGTGGAACCAAAATTCCTATCGCTTTTAACCTAGCATAAATAAAAAGAAAGGTATCTAATTATTATAATGGCAGATAAATTTCCATTAATACTAAATACGAGTGCGAATCAGATACAAGAGATTGCATCGGGTGATAATCTTGACTTAACAGGATGTGGTATAAACAATGCTGGAGTTATAACAGCAACATCATTCTCAGGTAATGGGGCAGGGTTAATTGGTGTTGCTTCTACCGATTACATTCTTACAGGAACAGCAGCAACTTTTACTGGTGGAGTAGATATAAATTCAGATTTAGATGTAGACGGACATACAAATCTAGATAATGTTTCTGTTGCTGGTGTTATAACCGCAACAAGTTTTGTAGGTAGTGGAGCAAATTTAACTGGTATAGATGCAACTTCAATAAAAGATCCTGGTGGTAATGTAAAGGTACAAGCACAGGCATCAGGTGCAATGCATACTGGTATCTCGACTTTCGGTGATATAGATGTAGATGGACATACAAATTTAGATAATGTAAGTGTTGCTGGTGTTTCTACATTAACTGGTGACGTAAGCATAGGATCTTCTATGCTATTTGGTAATAGCAAGAAAGCAATATTTGGTGATAATGCAGGTGGATATTTAGAAGTCTATAATAGTGGATCGGATTCATTCATCAAAAGTCATACTGATGATTTGTGGATATATGGGCACGATAATATTTTCCTTGCAGGTACTACTAGTAATCACAAATATCTTAGAACGGTAGATGGTGGTGCAGTATTTCTATATCATAATAATTTACCAAAATTTGAGACATCTAGTTCGGGAATTACAGTAACAGGTGGTGTAACTGCAACTACAGGAACCTTTAGTGGTAATGTTTCTATCGGTGGAACATTAACATATGAAGATGTAACTAACATAGATTCTGTAGGTCTTATAACTGCACGTAGTGGTATAACGGTACAAGATGACGCAACCTTTAATGGTGCTACCACAAATATGGTGTGGGATAAGTCAGATAGTACCCTGAAGTTTAATAATATATTAAAGATTTATAATAAGGATGGAAGTAGTAGAATAGAAGGTGCTTCTGGTGGTATGTTCTTTAAGGCTACTGGAGCTTATGTTTGGTCTAATAATTCTCTTAGTACTAGATTTGAGGCATTAGACGCATCTTGTATATTGTATGCTAATGGAGGTAAAGTAGCACGTAGTAGACCAAGTGAATTTCAGGTAGGTAATCCTGATGCTGGTGTAGGTGTAGCAGTAACTATTCGTACCAATGGTAATGCTTTATTTGGAAGTGCTGGTATCGTAACCTTTAGTGGTACTGAAACATATGTTAACAGACTAGCATTCCCACAATCAGGTTACAACGTCGTTATTGGAAATATGGCTGGTACAGCTGGTCCTAGTGGTGACGAAAATGTTATGGTAGGATATGGTGCTGGAAAGAATAATACTGCTGGTAAAAATGTAATTGTTGGTTGTAATGCTGGTAAAGACAAGTCTGGAGGAAATGACAATACAATTGTTGGATTTGAAGCATCTGCTTATCAAACAACGGCTGTTGCAAATACTGTTGTTGGATATGCTGGAGGTGGTTTTAATAAAACAGGAAATTACAACACTGCTATTGGTTATGAAGCATTAAAAGGTGTATATAATAACGCTAATTACACTAAGTGTGTTGGAATTGGATATGAAGCAGGACAGATTGTTACTTCATCTTCTGAAAATATAATTGTTATTGGATATCAAGCTGAGCCCAGTTCAGCAACAGTTGATAATGAAATAACTTTAGGTGATGGAAATATAACAAGATTTAGGATACCAGGTATTGGAATTGATTTAACTGGTCCTATTGGAATATCTACAGAGCAAGTTACTCCATCATCAGGAACAGCAACTATAAATTTAGCAAAAGATGATCATAAAATTGTAGCGAGTGGTACATATACTATTAGTTGTACTGGAACAGGAACGGAAGCAAATGCTCATACTATAAGAGTAGAAAATTCAGGTATTTCTACAGTTGGATTTAGTACATACTTTAAGTTCCCATCAGGTGGTACACCATCATTACCAACAGCAAGTGGAGCAATAAGTCTTATATCATTTACCGTGCATAAAACAGGAGCAGTAGGAATCGCAACAGTATTATTAGCTGGTGCTTCAGTTAATTTTAGTTGAGGTTAATTAGATAAATGGGTAGACCTAGTTTAGCTCACATTATTACCGATGATAGTGCTTCTGGTGGGCAGATAATTGACGGTAGTATGAAGTTCAATAGAGTAGATAATAGTCAAGGTGATTATCTCTATAGAACTCCATCTAGTGGTGGGAATAGAAAAGTTTTTACTTTATCTGTTTGGTTTAAACCAATTGGTTTTGGATCTTGGCGAAGAATTTTTGCAGCAAGTCCATCTGGTAGTGTTATTTCTGGAATTGCACTTAGAGGTGATGGGAATGTTGATGGAATACGTTTACAAATGCAATATAGTGGAGTAAATAATCATTGGACATCGACTGGAAAATATCGTGATCCTACTGGATGGTATCATTTAGTTGTAGCTGTAAACCTTAATGCTTCTTCTGGTTCAAGACAAAAAATTTATATTAATGGAGTCAGAGATATAGGTAGTTATACAACAGGATCAGAACCATCAGTTTCTAGGGAATATCAGTATAATCATACTGTAGAACATAGAATTGGATCTTCAGAATCATATCCAACTCCTTTTGATGGATTTATGACTCAATTTTATTGGATTGATGGAGAACAACTTCCTGCGGAACGTTTTGGATATACTGATGATCTAACAGGTATTTGGAGACCTAAAAAATTTATTGCAACTGGACCAAATAATGGAACAACTTGGAGTAGTAATGCCACTTCATCAAATTTTTACTCTGGATCAGCTACAAATGTTTTTGATGGCAACTTTTATGGTAGTAGTGCAACCATAAACAGCTCAAATGCTAGTAATAATCATCTTACACTCTCATCTGTGAACGTTGTTGCATCAAAGGTAGGTGTTGTATTATCAAACTCTGGTAGTGATGTTCAAGTTTATGTAAATGGATCTTTAGTTGGAACAGCAGCTGCTGGAGATATTATCAATAGTACTCCTAAACATTTTGAATTTACTTTTACCGAAACAACTGTTTCTACAATTAAGGTACAAAGAGTATCAAGCACAAGTGGATGGATAATTTATGGAGTATCTTTAAATGGTGTAGCTTTACTTAATGGTGATACAAGTAACGTGGGTTTAAATGGATTTTATCTTCCTTTAGATGGTTCTTCATTTCTTGGACGAGATCAATCTGGTAATAATAATCATTATATATTAGGTAAGGGTAATGATTCTGATATAAAGACAACCATATGTGGTTCTGTTCCTTTAGAGAAGGCAACAGGAGCACTTCCTATTTTAAATACAAACTCAAGTGGAAATACAGCATTACCAGGTTTCAGACCAGATCCTTTAAAACAATATCTTTTTATAGCTGCTCCATTATCAGGTGATATTAGAGATTTTAGTCATATAATAAGAGGTAGTGGTTCCCAACTATCCTCAACAAATGCCAATACAATTAATATGCTTGATGAAGCTAATCTTTATAGTATGTCTAGGTCATTTGATGGTGATAATGATTACATACAGTATGGATCCCAGTCAGCTTATGATATAGGTACAGGTGAATTTTGTATTGAAGGTTGGTGGTGGGCAAATTCTATTTCTTCAAGTGGACATTATAAAAGATTATGGAATTTAGGTAGTGGTTTAAGTGATTCTTTATGTATAGACATTAATTATAATAATTATAATTTTGAGGTTAGACACAATGATGTTGCTATAATGTATTCAGGAGGTAGACATCGTTTTAGAATACAAGATTGGGTGCACGTTGCTTTATGTAGAACTGGTACAACATTAAAATTATTTGTAAATGGTGTAGAAGCAAACTCAACTAGTAGTAATCATGATTTTGATTTTGATGATGATACATTCAATATTGGTAGAAACCATAATGCTGATTCTAATGGTAATGCATCAAGTTGGAATGGTTATGCACAGGATTTTCGTTTTTATAAAGGAACAGGTAAATATACATCTGACTTCCTTGTACCTTCAACACAACCAATGGTGGTTCCAGATGTTCCATCAGGTGTTGCAGTTAAGAGAAGATATAGAGATGTAATGAGTACAAATGGATCTCTTATGATGAGAGGTCGTGAGGTAAGAGATTGTATTAAAGTTGCTTCACATTCAGATTTGCATTTGAGTAATAATGCATTTACAATTGAAGGTTTCTTTTATTTTGCTGGAAATAGATATGATACACCAGGTAGTAATGGTACTAGATTATTCATAAATGGAGTATCAGGTGCTTCATATCTTGAATTTAGATATGATTGGAGCACAGCATGTTTTGCTATTACTGCTAATAATTCTGATCAGGCTACGGATATTGCTTATCAGTTGCAGCAAAGAAGGTGGTATCATATTGCACTAACAAGAAATGCTGGTTCTGCATATAAAGTTTATGTTGATGGTATCTATGTTGGTGGTACTAGTTATTCTTATGCTATCCAACAACAACAATGGACTATTGGGGGATTAGATTGGGCAGATGGTTATGGAATACGTGGATTTATATCAAACTTTAGAGTAATAAATGGTACACAATTATATTCTGGGACTAGTTACTTTACACCACCATCAAAACCACTTGAAAATATAACAAATACAAAATTACTTTGTTGTACAACAAAGGACTCTGTAACTAGTGCTACTGTTACTCCAAGCACTATAACTGCTCATGGTAATGCAAAAGCATATAGTTTTAATCCTTTTGATTCTGATTATGTTGATGGTGATTTAGGTGATTATTGTACTCTGAATGTAAGAAATAAAGGTGCAAATGCTACTGTTGATGATGGTGGTTTAGAATGGAGTTGTGGTGCTACTGGTGGTGGACAGATGAGAGGTACACTTAGTTTTAATTCTGGAAAATATTACTGGGAGTCAGAGGCAGTTATCACTAGTAGGTATCATGTAGGTGTAGCAGAAGCAGATAAAAAAATGCTAAATTCAGATTTTGGTACTCAAGCTTATGAATGGGGTCTTAGAACTGATGCTTATGGAGTTCATAGTACAAATGCCAGAGGTGAAAATGCTGATCAACTAGATCCACATGGAACTAATGTTAAAGGAATGATATGGGGAGTAGCTGTAGATGCTGATAATGGAAAAATGTATATTAGTAGAGATGGTATATGGTTGCATAATTCAAATCCAGAGAAAGAATTAAATCCATTATACTCAAATCTTTCTGGTAGACTTACTCCTGTTATGGGTAGAAGATCAGGAGCAAATGCTGGACATATAAACTTTGGACAAAGACCTTTTAAGTTCCCTCCTCCAATAGGGTTTAAAGCACTTACTAAATCTAATGTAGAAAAAGCAGGTATAATAAATCCATCAAAAGATTTTGGAATAAGAACTTGGACTGGTACTGGAGGAGTTCAAAATATTACAGGATTAGGATTTAAACCAGATTTAGTTTGGCTTAAATCTAGGAGTCATAGTAAATGGTACATACTAGTTGATTCTGTAAGAGGTATGAGTAGTAATGTATCTTCAAATTCTAATGCAGATGCATTTACTGAAACACATATACCTTCTATGCACGATGATGGATGGCAAGTAGATGATATTGATTCAGGGACTGCAAATGAATCTGGAATGACTTATGTTGGATGGGCTTGGAAAGCAGGTGGTGCTCCTACTGCAACTAATACTGCTTCTGCTGGTTCGGTTCCTACAGCTGGTTCTGTAAAGATTGATGGGCAGAATGCTACTTCTCCACTTGCTGGTAATAAAGCTTGTAATAAGATGAGTGTGAATACTAAAGCTGGTTTTTCAATCGTCCATTACACAGGAACTGGTAATTCTATGACATTGGCACATGGTTTAAATAGGAGACCTGATGTAATTTTTGTCAAAACTTTAACTGGTGCTGATATTAATTGGATGATTTATACTAAAGTTTTTGATGGATCGAATGATTATTTGTTTTTGAATACTAATGCTGCCAAGGATAATAGTGGTTTTGCAGGAGCAAACAGTACTGTTTTTGATTATGATGTTGGTGCAAGCACATATTCAAATACTAGTGGAAGAGATTACATCCAGTACAATTGGACTTCTGTTCCTGGTTATTCAAAAATAGGAATGTATAGTGGAGATGGATTGACTCATACTGATGGTGTATACATTCATTGTGGATTCCGTCCTGCCTACATATTGGTCAAGGTTGCTAATGCTGCTGAAAGATGGTATTGTTTTGATAGTGCACGAGATCCACATAATCCTATGTACAGATATCTTTATGTTGAACAAAATGCAACTGAAGATTCTGGATATACAGGTGGTATTGTAGAATTTACTAGTACTGGTTTTAAATTTGTAAATGGAACTGGTACTTATTGGAATGGAGGAAGTAATGATTATTTCTATATGGCATTTGCAGAGCAAGCACAAACACCATTTGGTGCACAACCTAATGCTAGATAAATATAAAAAAGGAGCGTATTAGTTAAATGCCTTATATCGGTAATAAATACGAGATTGGTGATCACAATAATAGTTGGAAAACGTTAGATGACATTTCATCTTATGTGGCAACTTTTGACGGATCAGCAACTAACGCAGTTTCAACTACTAATAATACAATCAGAGTACCTGAACATCGATTTATTCAGGGACAGAGAGTAACGTATTCAAATGGTGGTGGTGGAAATATTGGTTCACTTACAAGTGGTGCAGTATATTATATAATTCATGATACAAATAATGAGTTTAAATTAGCAACAAGTCTTGCTAATGCAAATGCTAGTACAGCAGTTAATATATCAGCAGTAGGATCAGGGACTTCTCATACAATAACTGCTGCTTTCGATGGTGTAAATAAGAAGTTTAAGATAACATATAGTGGTGGAAAGTCATCTAGGTTTACTAGTGCCACTCAATTAAGTGTAGCAATTAATAATATATTACAAAGACCAAATGATACTACAACATTTACTGATGGGTTTCGTATATCTGATAATGAAAAGATAGAATTTAATGTTGCTCCCGTTGCTGCTGATACATTTTGGGGTAGCATTCTTTCTGCATCTCTACCAACATTTGATATTAGTGATAATAAGTTAGATAATTTTACTGGTGATGGAAGTACAACTGACTTTACACTTTCTCATATTCCAGTAAACAATGAGAGTATAATTGTTAGTATTAATGGTGTAATTCAACATCCTACAGATAAGAATGGAACAAGAGCATATTCATTAGATGCTTCTATATTAGTATTCACATCAGCACCTGCAAATGGTGATGAGATACAGGTCAGACATATTGGTTTTGCTGGAGCATCATCCAGTTCAGTTACTGGGTTCTATGGTAGAACTGGTAATGTAACATTAAGTTCATCAGCAGACAATGCAATCGTTGGTGTCATAACTGCTACCAAGTTTAGTGGTCCTTTTGTTGGTACAATTACTGGTGGTAATGATATAGTCGCTGGTATTATAACTGCTACTAAAATAGATCTTAATGGTGATATTGATGTTGATGGGCATACTGAATTAGATAATGTAAATGTTGCTGGTGTTATAACTGCCACAACATTCAAGGGTGATGGAGATTTTGTAGAACTAGATGTAGATGGACATACTAACCTTGATAATGTAAGTGTTGCTGGTGTATCAACTTTTGCTGATAGAGTATATTTTAATGGGCGTGTTGATTTAGGTAATGCTACAGGTGATATTATAACTCCAAATGGTAGATTTAATCATTATATACTACCATATATGGATAATTATATACATTATCAATTAGGTAATAGTAGTTATAGATGGCATAGATTAAATATTGGTACAGGTGGTATTAATATTTCTGGTGCTGGTATTAATGCTGTTGGTATTGTTAGTGCAACTGATTTTAGTGGTATTTCTGGTGGTGCTGCAGATTTTCCAAACGGATTAACAGGAACTACTGCAACCTTTAGTGGTAATGTTTCTATCGGTGGAACATTAACATATGAAGATGTAACTAATGTAGATGCTGTAGGACTTGTAACTGCAAGAGAAGGAATATTTTTACCAGATAGTAAAACAATAAAGTTAGGAAATACTTCATCAAGTCCAGATTTCACCATTCAACATGATGGTACAAATTCAGCTATCAATAATACAACTGGTAGTTTATTATTTCAAAATAATGGATCATCATCTGCATGGATAAACAGTAGTGGAGTAATTTATACTAATAATGATATAATCATACAAACTGCGAATGGAAATAATATATTATTGGATAAATCAGATAATTTATTAAGATTTGGTGATAATGTTTTAGCAAGATTTGGAAATGATAACGACCTTGAAATGTATCACACGGGTTCTACGGGATATATTAAAAATACAACTGGAACTTTATACATTCAGGATGATAGTAATATTATTATTGGTAGTGTAACAGGTTCTGAAACTGGTGCAAAATATATTTACAACGATGCATATGAATTGTACCATAATAATATTTTGGCATTAAAGACGGATGCGAATGGAATACGAGTTTTAGGTCCAGATGGAGGAGTAGGGCAGATTGAATTGTTTGCTGACAGAGGAGATGATAATGCTGATAAATGGAGAATCCAAGCAACTGCATCAGGTTCAAACTTTAGTATTCAAAATTATGTAAATGGTTCTTGGGAAACAAGTATAAAAGCTACAGGTAACTCACATACTGAACTCTATCATGGTGATGAACTAATGTTCCGAACCAATGGGGATGGAGCAGAATTTTTTGATAGTGATAATAACTGTAATGTCTACTTTACATGTAATGGAACAAGACGAGGTTATCTTTTTGTTGAATCAACAAATGGTGGAAAGATTGGATTTATGGATCCACAAAACCATTGGTTAATAAGTGGTACAAAAAATTCATCTGTGGATCTCTACCATGATAATACACTTAGATTGCAAACAAGCTCAACGGGAATTGAGGTAACGGGAGAAGTCGCAGCATCACAAGACTATCCAGTTATTAAACCAACATTAGATCTTAACTTTGCAGCAACTAAAACATTAGATCCAAGAATTGAATACTATAGATACGGACCTGCATCATATATTGATGTAAATGGTAAAGTTGTACTTGTTGGTGAGGATGTTCCAAGGTTTGATCACGATCCAGATACAGGAGAATGTAAGGGATTGTTAGTTGAAGGAGAAAGAATAAATTACTTCCCTAATGGCATTAGACCAGGTGATAAGTGGACTGGTGCTAAAGGTGGTTCAACATGGACAGAAAATACAACAGAAACAACAGCACCAGACGGAACATATACTGCTACAAAATGGGCATTTACTAATACTGATCCATACCTATATCATCAACAGACTTTAAATGCTGGTGTAACATATACAATGAGTGTTTGGGTGAAGGCAGGAACTAATATGGCAGGTGATGTACTACAAATGAGACTAGGTGCTGCTCCATATTCTACAAATGCTAATTCAACTATTCCTACTGATGGATCGTGGAAGAGACTCACATTTACAAAGACAATCGGTGGAAGTAATGAAACAAATGTGAATGTAGGATTTGAACCACAAACTAATCCAAGTGGAAACCCAGCTTCTGGTGATGTGATTTATATTTGGGGTGCTCAATTAGAATCTGGAACTACAGCTTCATCACTTATTCCAACTTATGGTTATACTCAAGCTCGTGGACCAGATGTTGTACAGATAACTGGAGAAGAGTTTTCTGATTTCTATAATCAAATTGAAGGAACAATATTCCTATCTGCAAGTTATGATACAGATGCTCGTGCAGCTGCAATAGTTACTATTGATGATACTTCAAATGCTGGTGAATATACTGAAGTTGGTTACAGAGCAGGTGGTGCTAGTTCTGGTCAAGTTTCTTCATACATTAGAACTACTTCTGGAAATGACCAATACTATAAAAATTGGACAAGTTCTGCAACTCAAGGTAATGAGTTTAAAGTGGTAGTTGGATATAAGGATGATGATTATGCATCATCTGCTAATGGAGAGTCAGCACATACAGATACAAGTGGAACAACTTCTAGACTTTATGATAGATTGAGGTTAAGTCAAGTTCATACTGTTAATCATGGAGGAGTTGGTCATTATAGAAGGTTGATGTATTACTCAAAGAGAATTACAAATTCCCAATTAGTCACTCTGACTTCATAATAAATACCACAGGAGAATAATAATTAATGCCTAATCTAGTCGGAATCGGAAATAGTCAAGTACCCACCAACGCAATGTTGGGTGGATTGGCCTATCAAGATACAGATAATGTAGTATTAAAAAAAGCAGAAATAGATAAAATTGCTGCAATTAAGAGTAAGATTAATACCAAATGGAAATATGGTAGTGGTAATGTAGCTGATTCTACTATCAGAGATATATTTGTATATGATACTAGAGGTGATAGTGATGGTGGTGCATGGAGAAAGAGAACACAAAATTGTTCTTGGTATAATGAGACTTTAAATACTGCATATAGAGGAAGTAGAAAAGAGTTTCCATCTATAGCAATTCTTGTTTCGCATGAAGGAAATAATTTTGGATTTAGTATCTATGATGGTGATGATCCAAATTTGCCTATGTGGATGCATTTTCCCATTGATCAGTATGCTCCTTCTTCAAACTGGGGATCTGGTATACCTTTTATTGGTAGAGCAAATTTTGTAGCATATACTGCTGGACCAATTACTGCCTTAAATGGTCAGATTGCAATGGGAAATCAGAATAATAATGAGTGGCAGCCTGGTTGGATGGTTAATATGATTAGTGAGAAGTGTATAGACGTTATTAATTATGGTACTGAAACACAACAAACTTATTGGATGAGTTCAGATATTTCCAATAGAGTTAATTATGATGCTTTTGAAGTTTTTACTTATAATGGATCTAGATATGGTACAGGTGATGATGAACATAGTAGAGGAAAAAGTGGTATAACTGGAGAATGTAATAATGGAGAAATTAGATCAATTTCAATGATAGTTAACCCAAATGCACTAATTGATGAAGATACTGGATTACCAGTACCTACACAAGCATGGGCTGGTAAAAAAGGTATATCTGTGATGAAAGGTAATACTAATTCATGGGAAAATACTCAATATAGTAATCATACAACAGAACGTGCAACATTTACAAATAAAGGAGATTTAATTGCTGTTTCTAGAAATGGTGGTGCTCCTAATGCTGTTGTTACTGAAACTTTATTGTATCCAGCATATAATACTTACAGTACAGCTATCTATCATCATCATAATTTATCACAAGCATTAGATCCTACTATGGGTACAGTGTTTACTGGTGAAGAAGATGTTAAAGCAATGAGGAATCCATATGGAGGTGTTGATGATCTTGCTTTAATACCATCTTCTCAAGTTGGATTGAATTTATATTTGGGAGATGGTATTGATGCTACTGCTGAAAGTAAGAGTACTATATGTGCTCGTATTACACCAGACTATAATACTGGATGGATGATGGGTTCTTGTAATATTGCAGCAATGTGTGATACTTCTACTGCAACGATTGGTCAATCTGTTCATGTTGATGATAGTTTTGATTCAACTGGTTCTTGGACTTTTGCAGATAATGCTAGTATTACTAGTGGTGAAATAAAACTTCCAAATACAAATAATGCGAGAGCAACTCATGCTACTTTCCTTCAAGCAAACACAAGGTATATGTGTAGATATCATGTAGGAAATAATAATGCAGCAAACTGGCAATTTGATGATGATGCAGGTACAGTATATCAGGATATAACATTTAGCCAAGATGGAACACATAGTTTTGTGTTTGAAACAACTTCTTCTACCAAACTCAGACTAATGAGAACACAAACTGGTAGTAGTGCTACTATTGGTATTGCTTATGTTAGAATGTATAAAATTGATCGAGATACTACTGGAGTTCTATCTCCTCTTAATAGATCTATTACAATTAGAGATAATTGGTTTGGATTTACTCCCGTAGGATCAGCAATAGTACGTAATTCAGTTAGTAGAACATCTTCTAGTACAGATCCTTCTGGTGGTGAAGGAAAACAATCTGATGTAGTTGCATATAGTAGTTGGGGTTCGGGTAGTTATTTGGTAAGAGGTTATAATGCTGACCTTGATATTGGTACGAATAATTTTGTTGCAATGGGATGGGTCTTTCCACCAACTAGTTCAAATACTGATCAACCTTTAATTGGCGTTGGTCGTGCTGATGCTAATGATGGGTTTTTAATATATCTGAATGATGGCCCTAATTGGACACTTGATTGTGGATATCTAGGTACTAGTAATAGTTTTGCAACTTCTAATGGTGGTACAGCTGTAAGAGGAGATATGCAAGGTGAGAGATGGAATCAGTTTGCAATTTTTCATACGGGTAGTAATATTAGAATGTATGTAAATGGTCAGTATTGTGGTCAATGGGGAGACAGTAGTGTAAACTGGTCAACTAGATGGGTTGGAAAGCAGATTATGACTATTGCTGCAAGAGCTGGTCAATTTGCTGGTGGTAGTTCTGGTGGTGGTAGTCATTGTGCTCCTGATCTTAGACTTTCAATGTTTAGATTTGGTGAAGCTAATGGTAATTGGAGTGATGAAATGTTTAGAATGATTTATGAAGATGAAAAACACTTATTTGTTGCTGGTGCTAAAGCAGTTTTAACTGGTGGACTTGGTAGTAGCTATAGGGTAAAGGATATTGATTATGATACTACAACAGATACACTTCATGTTGCAAGTCAGTATGGAACCAGTGAATTTAGGAGATTGGTGAGAATAAATAATACTACTAATCCTTCAAGTCTTGTATCTGCTCAAGGCGGTATGGTATCGGAGATTAATTTCTAATGGGAAGCATTATAAACGTTAAACAACCAGAATTCAATCTAAGAAGTAGATTGAATGAATTGGATTATGATAAGATTCCATATGAGAAGATACCACAGGGTTCTGTAGTCCAAACAGTTGTTAATTATCCAACTGCATCTGGATCAGTAGTTGTTAGAACACATCAACCAGGCGGTAGTAATGCCTTTAATGAAGTGCCTGGTGGAGATTATAGAACAACAATAACTCCAAGATTTTCTAATAGTATATTATTATTAGATCTTAATTTTCTTTTTGGAGGTAGAAACGATAGTTCTATTTCTGGGTTTAAATTTATGCAATCAACAGCTACGGATATGGCTAATGCCGTTAATGTTCCTAATAATGCAACTTATGCTGGAGGTGGTAGCAGACAGTTTACTCATGGAACGAGTAGACAAAAAGATCATGATACTAATGACAGACACACAATGGAAGTATCAGCAATGGTTCCAGCAGTTGACAGAATTAGAAGAACTTACGGGTTATGGCACTATTCAGAGTCTAATCAAATGAAATATTTTAATGCCACAAGTACTGATAATAGTGGTTGTTCATTTTCTCCTTGGAGATTTGTAATTACGGAGATAAGACAATGAACGCTTTTTATCTTGGAGAAGCACTTAATGCATTAAGACCTAATTCTGCATTTGGATGTGGGGAAACTTATGATAGTATTGAATGGTATTCAACCAATAGTGAAACAAAACCAACAGAAGATGAAGTTAATGCAAAGATTACTGAATTAAAAAATGCAGAACCAATGAAATTATTACGTGAAGAAAGAACTAGAAAACTTTCAGAGTCTGATTGGATGGGAAATTCTGATTATACTATGTCTGATGAGTGGAAAACATATCGTCAAGCATTAAGAGATCTTCCAAAAACACATCCAGTAAATTATGGTGATCCAAAGTTAGATTCTAATGGAAATTTGGATATGAGTTCAATTACTTGGCCAACACCACCATCATAAATATCTAAAAAGTATAAATGGCACTATCAGAGATTAGGGTAAATACAACGAAGACTAGAACTGGTGTAGGAACCATAACCTATACTGAAACTGGTCCTGTAATTACTGGTATTGCTACTGCTTCTAATTTTAAAACAGGTTCTACTAATGTTCATAGTACTGGTGTAGAACTTGCTAATATTAATACTGGTGGATCTACTGCTACTTTTGGTGGTGCAATATCTGGTACAACTGCATCCTTTAGTGGCAATGTATCAGTTGGTGGAACATTTACATATGAAGACGTAACTAATATAGATTCGGTAGGTATATTAACAGCAAGAGATCATGTTAAATTAGTTACAAATAATAAAAAAATAACATTTGGATCTGGTAGTAATTTAGAAATATATTCAACTGGAACTGATGGTGTTGTTAATGCAGCAAGTGGTGATATAAAGATTCAAAAAGGTGGTAGTGGTTTACTTACATTTAAATCTACTGGTAGTCATTTTCTTGCTGATGTTCTTATAGCTGATAGTATAATTCATGATGGAGATACAAATACAAAGATAAGATTCCCTACTGCTGATACAATTACAGCAGAAACTGCTGGTGATGAAAGACTTCGCATCGCATCTGATGGTGAGGTGGGAATAGGAACTGTTAATCCGAATGCTCCTTTGGATGTCTTTTCAAATACTGCTGCAACTGATAAAGACTTATTCATGGTTAGAAGTGCTACAGGAGCATTTGCTGTGCAATGTTCTAATGTTTCTGCTGCAAACCCAGAATGGAGATTAAGAACATATTCTGCTGAACCTATAGTATTCTCACCAGGTAATGTAGAAAGACTTCGCATCAATTCAAATGGGCAAATATCCATACGAGGAACAAATACAGCATTTGATACAACTGGAGATTTAAATTCCTTACAGTTATATTATGAACAGGATAGTGGTCAAGCATCTATTGGACCATATTCAAGTGGTGGAAGCACACATTTATCGTTTTATACAAATCTTTCTTCTGCAGCAGCAACAGAAAAACTTAGAATTAATTCATATGGACAAATCATAACAGGTGGTGGAACAGGTATATCTTTTAATAATGTAGGAAACTCTGCGTTTGGTTCATTCTTTGAAGTTAATGGATCACATACTATCAATAATCATGGAGTTCTTGGTATAAGTGGTGCTACTAATGGTACTAATAATAGAATTGCTTTAATACAATTTTTAAATACTGAAAATAGTAATAGTTCTAGTACTGGTAATGCCAATTCCAGATCTCTTGGTCACATTAGTGTTTATGCAGATACTTCAGATAGTAATGCTGGTGATGATTGTGGTGGACGCATAGTAATCGGCACTAAAGGGGAAGCCGCTGGTATGAATGATTTATTATTCCTCACATCAGATAAAACAGTTGGCATACAAGCTATTCCTGCTGTTGGTGATATGAATAGTACAGCAACTGGTGGTGCAGCTCTTTCAGATCCAAAACTTTATGTTTATGATGGTGGCACTAACGGTAAATATAATTTAATGATTCGGTGTAATGCAGGTAGTGATGCAGATAATACTGGTTCAGCAATTGCTTTAAATCATTCAAATGATAGAGGTATATTAATAGAAGGTGGAAGATGGAGTGGCAACCGTGCTTGGGGTGCCATAAAAGCAATAGACAATATAGGAAGAGTATCTGACGGTATAGCAATTCGAGGTGGTAATGGTGCTGGTATTCAGGATATTAGAATATACACTGGAGAAGCAGTTACTACAACAGAAAGAATTCGCATTAATACTACAGGAGTTGGCATGAGAATTGATCCTCAGTACCCACTTCATGTCTATAACCCTACAATTAATACAATAGGAACCTTTGAAAGTGGTGATGCTGGTGCTGGTATTCTACTCAAAGACAATACTCATTTCACAAGACTAGAAAGTACAGGTGGTGATTTTAAAATAGATATTGATGCTGGATCAGATGTTGCTAGTGGTGAAGATCTATTCTTGCAGAGAAGTGGTACTACTTTTTTCCAATGCAAAGATGAAGGTTATCAAGGTATAATACCTAGACAAGGAACTATGATGGGTACTTATGTTTATAGGCAGAGAAATCAAGGTGCTTCATATAAACATTACATAAGAGGACCAATGAGTGGATATATAAGCAGTGAAATGGATGATAATTATGTTGCTTATGTTAGAGTACAATGTATGGGAACTGGTACTGATAGTGCGTGGTGTTATTATCGTATTTCAAGGGATAGTCAAACTAGTGCTACTCAGGTAATTTTAGACCATTTATCTGGAGGAAGTTCTGGTAACTCAAACGTACCTTATATGGAACTATATAATGGTGAAGCTGCTTGGTTGATGTCACATTCTGCAAACTATTATGTAATTGTAAGAGTTGAAATTACTGGTGGTAAAAATAACTGTACATATATAACATCTGGTGAATATGGATCAAACTAATGAGGTAAATAAATGACATTAACTACACAAGAATTATTATTAGTAAGTTGGAATTGGACTGCAAAAGAAGAGACATGGGCATTTGACCCTAGAAAAACTTCTCTTCCACATCCAGATGAAGTAGCAGCAGTAGAATCTCTTTCTACTTCTCAGATTAATACGATTGTTTTAGAACACAAATGGAAAGTGGTACGAAAACAACGTAATGATTTATTAGTAGAATGTGATTGGACTCAAGGTGCAGATGTTCCTAATGCAATAAAATCATCTTGGACATCTTATCGTCAGGCATTGAGAGATGTAACAACACAATCTGATCCTGATAATATAACTTGGCCAAATAAACCATAAATATCTAAAAAGACTATAATGGGATTCACAAAGGTTATTGGAGCTGGTATTAAGACCACTACTGACGCACGGGTAGGGATCTTAACTGCTGAAAGATTTGATGGACCTTTTACTGATCTTACAGTAACTAATAATTTAACTGTTGCTGGAACATTAACATATGAAGATGTAAAGAATGTAGATTCGATTGGTATAATAACTGCAAGGTCAGGAATAGATGTAGATGATTTTTTAGATGTAGGAAGTAATATAAAATTAGGTAATGCTGGAGTTATTACTGCCACAACATTTAAAGGTGATGGTGATTTTGTAGAATTAGATGTAGATGGACATACTAACCTTGATAATGTAAATATTGCTGGTGTTGTAACTGCAACATTGTTTAGTGGTGCTTCACAAATAGGTATTCAATCTGCAGGTACTCAGATTGGTGCTGGTATCACACAACTAAATTTTGTAGGAACTGGAAATACATTTAAAGTTGATGGAACAACTATAGATGTAAGTATATCTGGTAACACTGGTGCTGGTGGAACTTGGAATAACTATACTGCTGGTATTGCAACTACTAAATCAATTGGTATCAATACAAGTAACTTTGATGATCCTAAAGTAGTTGGTACAGCAAGTTCATTCCAAGGAATATATGTTTCTAATGGAATGTATATTCATGATAATACATTGAATGGTAATCATTACATTGGAACAGCATACAATGGATTGATGGCAGGTCCTGTAACTATTAACGGTGTCCTAACGATTGATGGTAACTATGTTGTGGTCTAATAAATACCAGAATGGGGATAGAATAGAATGACCGTAATTAATCACAAAAGTATTTCAGGTGTAACAAGTATTACTGCTCCAGCAGGTAGTGATAACTTATTTACGGTTCATACAAACGATACAACAGAAAGATTTCGTATAGATGCAAGTGGACATCAAAATATATCTGGTATAATAACAGCATCAAACTTTAAAACTGGAACAACGAATGTTCATAATGTAGGAGTAGAAGCAGCAGGTATAAATGTTTTAGGTGCTGATACACCTATAGGAACTGGAGCAACGATTTATAATTCAGGAGCAGCAGTATTTACTGGTGTAGTAACTGCAACATCATTTAGTGGTGCATTAACAGGAACAGCATCTGGCAATCCAACTTTAGCAAATGGTTCAAATAATAGAGTTATTACAGCATCTAGTGCAACTGCAATACAAGGTGAATCAAACTTAACTTTTGATGGTAGTGATCTTTCTTTAAGAGCCACTAAAGCAAACTTAATTGTAGCAAAAACTGGACTAGTAGTTAAATCTAATAGTGATCTTTCTACTACTTATGATATGATTCAATTGGGTGCTGGTGGTGCATTAGCAAGTTATAGTACTGCAACTGCTACAGCAGACACTGAACTTATACATAACGCTTATAGACATTCTGGAAATAATTGGAAATATAGGTATCAAGATACTGCATGTAAACTTTTGATGAATACTCCTGGCGGTGCATTTATATTTCAGAGTGCAGCAAGCGGTAATGCAGATGCAGATATAACCTTTTCAGAAAAACTTCGCATCGCATCAGATGGTGATTTAACATTGACAGGTGCTGATAATGTAGAGATAAAGATGAAGTGTGGGACTTCATCAGGTAATAATATTCTTGCTTTCTTGAATAGTGGTGGAACAACGAGAGGTAATATTACATATGATAGTGATAATAATTTCTTGTTATTTAATGTAAATCAGGGAGAAAGAGCTCGCATCGACTCAAATGGTAATGTAAATTTTGGTGCTAATAAAACAGTTGCATTGCCATCAGGAACTGGAATCCAAGTTTATAATTCCTCAGCTCCAAGAATTAAATTAGTAAATGATACAACTGGTAATGCTGCTGGTGATGGTTTACAAATATATGTTACTGGTTCTTCAGCAATTTTTGATCAGAAAGAAGATGCAGATATGCGTTTTTACACAGATGCAACAGAAAGACTTCGCATCTTAGCAGATGGTGAAGTTTTAATTGGTGGTAGAAATAATTGGGGAGGTGGAAATTTACATCCAAATACTGTAAACAAATTAGTTATAACTGGACCGAGTCCTGCTAATGTTTATAACAATATATTGTACTTAGAAGGAAGTGAAACAAATGGTAATGCTAATACTGGAGGAGCATTATCATTTGGTGGACACGATGGAAGTCAGTATCGAAACTGGGGAAACATCTATGGGATGAAGGAGAACGGAACTGGTGGTAATAGGGCTGCTTATATGTCGTTCCATACAAGACCAGATGGTGGAGACCCAACAGAAAGACTTCGCCTCACATCAGCTGGACTTGTTAAGATTCTAGGTGATGGTCAAAATGATGGTTTTTATCTAAGCAATGCCTATGGACAGGCAGCAATATTTGGTGGAATGTATTATAATGGTAGTGCTTGGGTTAGAGCTGCTGTTGGTACTAGAAAACCTGCAGGAATGTATGTGAATACAGGTGGACATATTGCTTTCCTAACGGCTTCAGAAACCAGTGGAACATCTGCGACACCTTCAGAAAAGGTTAGAATCACAAATGATGGTGAGATAAGAATAGGTGCTAATAGTACAGCAGCAAATACAGCAGGAGATGATTTAGTAATTGAGGGAAGTAGTGATAGGGGATTATCAATAATTTCAGGTACTGGTTCATCTGCTAATATTTACTTTGGTGATTCAGGTGATGCAGATATTGGACGCATTGCATATCAACATAATGATAATGCATTAGATTTTTCAGTTAATGCTGGAAGCACTGCACTTCGCATCGACTCACAAGGTAAACTTGGTATTAAGCAAACAAATCCTAGTGCATATCTAGATATATCTCAGGGTGGTATAGATTCAAATGTACCTGGCATTAATATAGGAATGACTGGTGTTGGTGGAGGAACTGCAGGTGAACAATATGGAATTAAGATTACTGGTGGTGGATATAACAATGCAACACATATCTATGGATTATATATTAATAAATCAGCACAATTAACACAAAATAATACTGCTGCATATTGTAGAATGCAGGGTGTATATAGTACTTTAACAGGTGTAAGAGGTATAGCAAAATGTCAAGATACTGCTGCTTCTGGAACTATCTATGCTGGATATTTTACTGCTCAAGGTGATATTGGATCTGCAAAGACTAAAGTTGGATATGGTATATGGGCTGAATCAACTGGAACAAAATTCCAACTTTCTAATGCAGCAAGACTCAAAACTATGTCTGGAGCAACTCTCGTATATGGAATAATATATCAACATGGTTCATCTGAAGTCTTTAGAGTTTCTTCTAATGGTGATGTTTGGTCTGCAACTAATAGTTATACTTCTGATAGAGATCTAAAAGATAATATTGTAAATCTAAGTGGAACTTCATTAGATAAGATAAAGCAACTAACTCCAAAACGATTTAATTGGAAACTTGATGATAGAGTAAAGGATATAGAAGACTATGATGATATAACTGTTCCAACAAATACGGTGACAGGATTAATTGCACAGGAAGTTAAACCTATTCTTCCAGATATTGTTAGTGGAACTGATGGTGAAAAAGATATGGGAATTAATTATAATGGTTTAGTTGCTCATTTGGTAAATGCAGTTAAGGAACTTTCTGTCGAGAATGAAGCAATGAGAGCAAGACTTGACGCACTTGAGTCATCATAAATATTTAAAAGTATAAACGCCAATGGGAATCCAGATAAACGGAAATAATGATATTATATCTGCACTAGATGGTAGTTGGACTGCTGAAGGTGCAAGTATTAATACGAGTGGTATTTTAACTGCTACTACTTTTAAAGGAAATATAGTTGGTACTGCTGCTACTTTTACTGGACCAGTAACTATTGGTGGGACATTAACATACGAAGACGTAACAAATATAGATTCAGTTGGTATAATAACAGCAAGAGAAGGAATATTCTTACCTGATACTAAAGAATTAAAATTAGGAAATAGTGCTGCAAGTCCAGATTTAAAATTATATTCTACGGGTACAAATGGTTGGGTATATACACCTCAATCAGGTGCTGATTTGTATATGGGTACAAACGCAGGTGAAGTTTATATACAAACAGGATCTAGTGGTAATGATACAGCAATAAAAGTAAATAGTGGTGGATCTGTTGAGCTCTACAATAATAATGCAAAAATTTTAGAAACGGGTACTAATAGAATTGATATTATTGGTAATAATGCTGAATCTAATATTCGGTTCTTCACCAATGATGGAAATAGAAGAGCATTTCTAGGTATTACTAATAGTAATAGTATTACATTGTATACTGGCCCTACTGCTGTAAAGGTTTGGGAATATACGAGTAATGCACTTACTCTTTATCATACAGGAAATGCAAAATTAGCAACTACTAGTACGGGAGTGACGGTAACAGGAACCTTAACTGCTACTACTCTTACTGGTGCTATAACAACTACTGATGCTTGTCAAGTAGGTGACTTAACTATATTAAATGGTAATCCAGATTTAAGACTTAAAGATAGTAATCACGGTGGTAATAGTACCGAACACATGATTGCTTTCCAAGATAGTAGTGGAAATAATCAAATGAATATTGGTTCGCCTTTTGGTGAACAACACTTAAGAATTAAACATGGAACTAATGAACTAGTAAAAATTCAAACAGATGGTAATGTTGGTATTAACAGCACAATTCCACGATCAAAACTTCATGCAGCAAATGGAAGCAGTAATTATAATCCTGGTAATCCCACTGGTCTTGGTGCTGGTGCAGTAGCATGTTTGGAATCTTCTGGTGATGTTGCTCTTCAATTCTTATCATCAACTAGCACAGACAATTACATTTATTTTGGTGATACTAGTAGTGCAACCACTGGATCTATTCAGTATGATCATAATGTAAATGCCCTGTTATTTAATGTTAATGGTGGAACACAAAGACTTCGCATCGACTCAAATGGAAACGTAGGTATTAATAGAACTACTACATTGGATGGAAAACTAGATATTAAGGCTGGAAATGATGAATCTATTAAATTTTCAGCTTCAGATTATGGTGGTGGTCACTTACGAATTATAGGAGCAGATAAAGATATAGGCGGTAGTGGCAGTGCATATAAGGCAACATATAGAATTAAAACTAAAACACAAAATAGTAATGCTGGTAATGGTGCAGAAAGAGATGCTTTAATCTTTTTCCATGAAGCCTGGAGTGGTCTTCATGTTGCTTCATTTCCAACTGGAAAAGTAGGTATTAATGAAACCTCGCCAGATCATATATTCCACATTAAAGGTTCGACTCCTATCCTTGCAGTTGAATCAAGTTCTTGGTCAACTGGTGTATCGGCAGCAATACGTCTTTCATATACAGATGGAAACGCAAGAGAAATTAGAGGACATTATGATCATGGATTGCAATTCTTCCTGAATCAAGGTGAGGCACTGCGTATTGATACCAGTAATAAACTTCAAATGGGTTCTATTCATGGTAATACTCAATGGGGTCAAGATTGGTTAAACATTGAGTCAGGAGGAGATGCTGGTATATCTATTGGTCGTTTAGAAGGTGGTTCTCCTACTGATGGACAAGTATTAGGATCTTATTCATTCCAGTCTGCTATAGGTAGTCAGAATGCTGGATCTGCAGAAGCAAAGATACAAGCAATTGCTGCTGAAAATCAATCAGGATCAACTGCTGCCACTGATATGCTATTTTATACCAAGGCATCTGGAACTGGACCAGGTTCAGCACCAGCTGAAAGGATGCGTATTACCTCTGGTAAAGGTGTGTTAATTAATCATACCAGTGATGGTGATTTAAGTGATCAACACGGACTTAAAGTTGCTAATGTCTTTAGGCATCAAGCAAGAGGCAGTGCTGCTCAAACTGATAGAGGTTTCTACTCTACGCAAACAGGTAGTGGTAGTTATTCTAATGGTTATTTTCATATGAAGACTGATATAGCTACGAACAGTAGTGCAATGTTCTTAATTACAGTTAGGGGATATGCTTATGGTTCAAGTAAGGTAGTATTCTGTCAGACTTGTGGATATTGTTATGGTTCAAGTAATAATATTATTAATACGCAGGCTAAGAGTTGGGATGGAACAACATCAGTTACTACATATAAATCAAGTGATGGTTATGTAGTTATTCGATTTACTCCTGGTGGTTGGAGTTCTTATTATATGGGATTCTGTGTTGATATAGCACAACAAAACCCAGCTAAAAGTGGTTTGAATCATAAGGTTACTGCTTTTGCACTTGAAACTGCATCTGATCATTATGCATAATAAATACAGTATACTGAATTAAAACTATGGCAGAAGATTTTACACCTATGATTCCACCCCCAGAGATTGCAGTTAAATTGCATGAACTAAATAGTTGGTC
>Ga0208815_1000046_pt1 | contig 41419 bp, 39 predicted proteins | sample Virmet3438_5245_FD_185733 | JGI IMG/M metagenome (GOLD analysis project Ga0208815, IMG submission 185733) | Marine viral communities from the Southern Atlantic ocean transect to study dissolved organic matter and carbon cycling - metaG... | ecosystem: Environmental > Aquatic > Marine > Oceanic ... | reverse complement strand
GTCCAAGAAGCGATTGATCTATCTTTGGATAAGAATTTAGTCCAGTTTTCACCACCGAGTGATATAACTTTTACCCACATTTCAAAAGTAAAATTCTTATCCTGTAATGATTGAGTGCTATTGTGTGTAGAGAAGAATGCATCATCCGTACCATCGAAGGTAAATATTCCTCCATTAGTATTTGGATCGTGAGTAGGAGCACCTTGTTTCTGAAAGTCGTTATTATTAGATGTTAAGTCCTTCCAAAGAGTTGTTTGATCTCCATAAGATTCTGCATTACCAGCATCCAAATGAAACATTAAATTATCAGTTATAACACCACCAGCACCACTAGCAAGTGTTATAATATCCAACATTTCAGTGTATCCAATTGCAGTAGCTTTTAATGCTGCACCACCCTCTAAAGTATCTGTATATGATTTTTGACAATAAATGACTTTATCTGATGGAATAGAATAAGTTCCAATCACTGTTCCATCAGAAGCCTTTCTAGTAAGAGTTACTGCAGAAGAATCACTATTATAGACTCTGACTACTGGAGCTTTGCTTATATTTGTAGCAGATCCCAGACCCGTTTCAGCAGATAATACTTTCATTATTCTTCAGAGTTTGTTTCTACAGGTTCATCTGTTATTACTTCTTCAGGTTCTATTTCATCGCTCTTAAAAAGATCTGCGACAGCTGAAGGTCTTTCACCTTCAACCTTATTAGCGGATTTCGCATAAAGGAGATCTTTAATAGCATCAGTTATTTCATGAGCAGGAGCGTCATCCAATACTCTATTAATCAATTGTTCAGAATCCACGATGATATCAATATACTATGAGTTATTTATATCTCTCCACCTGTTGGTGCCGCAGGAGCTTCTGGACTCTCCAAACTTGCTTGTTGTGAAGCAACCTCAGTAGCTGCAGCACTCAATTCCATTTGTTGCATTAATAATGGATCTGTATATAATCCAGCATCAATTTCTTGCGAAATTATCTTATCCTGTTCGATTATTTCTTCTTCAGTTTGATGTAAAATCTCACGTCTTACATAGTCTTGTGAATAATACTTACCAATATATGGCTCGACTTGTTGAAGATTACCCATTCTCTCATTAAACAGTTCACTATTTTTAAGTTCTGTAAAATGATTATCGTACATATAATCAAACTGGATATGTTCTGACATTGAAGTCCAGTCTTCTGGAGTCACTACATTCTTAAGAAGTAGTTGTGTCTTTAACATATCAAGGAACATATTTGAGAATCTCTTTCTCAAACGTCCAACAAACTTATTAAATCTAAGTTCATCTCTTAAGATCTCAGAAGATCTACCCATATTAAATCCAGAGTCACCACTTAAACGAGTCTCAGGAACACCTAAAGCCTTGTATAATTTCTTCTGGAAATAATGAATATCAGTAATTTCACCAAGATTTTGACCGCCAGGAAGAGTTGTTATCTCAGTTCCTCTACCTCCTTCACGTCTAGGAAGCCAGAAATCTTCTAGCATAGACATGAATTTTTTATCATCTCTTATCTCACCAGTGTTTGCATCATAGACCAATTTAGATCTATAACGATTCATTACCTCACGAAGGTATTGTTCTGCCTTAACTTTAGGAAGATTACCTACATCAATATAGAATATTCTTCTTTCTGGAGCACGAGATAATCTGTAGATAACAAGACTATCTTCAATCATTCTAAGTTGATTGAGAGCCTTAATACCTTTATGTAACCATGATAATGTAATATGTTTATTACGATCTACAAGACCTGAAGTACAATAAGTTACTGCATCTTTTGCAATTTTTATTGCACCTTGAGTTCCATTAGTAGGTGTATAACTTTTATTTGCACCACTTGTGGCATTATACTCAAAATATTCTTCAAGTTCTGGAGTTATTGCTAATTTCTTATTCGATGATATTAAATCTGTACCATTTAAATCCTTTTTCTTCATCTGACGCACATACTTAACCTTTAATGCGTCGATATATCTTAATTCTTGTATTCCACCATGTGGATCTTCTAAATCAATTACCTTATGATAGTATAATCTTCCATCAACATACCAATTACGGAATATTTCGTGAGACTTTGAATCAAAATCTAATAGATCTTTTATATACTTAAACTCATCACGGATGATTTTTTTAATATTATCACCAGCTGGTAGATTTGATAAATCAATTTCTACTGGAGTGTCGTTTAAATCAGAAACTATAGCTTCATTTACAACATCTTCAATCGCTTCATCACACTCTGGATGAAGCGACATTTCTCTATACCTTTTGATCAAATCATATTCATTTCTGAATACGCCCTCAATATCAACATACTGACCATAAAACCCACTACTAACATAGTAGTCGGATTTATCTGCCTCATTTTGCGGTACAGGAGATACCGCACCCTGTGGCAGATTATTATCGTCAGACCCTTCTATTGAGAATCCGAATAATTTAGCCATTTTATCAGTTCTAGTCTATGTTCTATTTATCAGCCTACGACAACCTTACCTGCCGAGTCTAATGCTTCCCACCACTGAACTTGGAATTCAACAGAGAACTCTTCGATTACGTTATTACTATCGTAAGAAAGATCTATACTTGAAACGTTAGTTGGGAATACACCGTGCATATGATAAGATCTAAGAATAGGAACAGTTTCTGCAGATGTTGCAGGAGCTGTTGTTGGTCCAAGAATTGGAGCTCTTCCTAGTTGATAAACATAAGCTTCCTGTTGATAAACGGTAGGATCAACCACACCAGAATTATCGGAAGTTTTATTAATTATGTTCATCCACTTTTCCATAGCATCTCTGATAGAAAAATTACTATCATTGATAACTGTTACTGTCCAAGTATCAAAACTCCTTTCTCCAGCAATTTTTAACTCCCTTCCTCTAAAAGGAACAGCGATTGGAGTTACAATTGATGCTGGTAAATTAGCACCTTTGACCAAAAAACGTAACTTATCAGAAATGTCATTTGGATCTATGGCTAGGTCTGGGAAATTAATCTCGACCTCAAAGAAATTAGGGCGAACACCACCACCAAGTAGCTTACTCTTAAAGGTATCTAGGGTTCTCGCATTAGCCCCTGTATTAGGGATTTGCTGAGGCATTTTCTTTCTCTCCTGTGATTATTAGATGATGGGTTGTAGTTAGACTGTACCTACTACTTCTTCGAAACTAATACCTGTGCGTGTTGCAACAAATGTTAGACCGATGAAGTTGATAGAGCGTGCTGGTTTGATGAATATATCGGAACGGAATTCGTTAGCGTCTATAACATCAGCAGTGTTGTTTGACTCATCACAAACTACTAAGAAGTCTGTGATACCTCTCTTCGCTTGAATATCACGAAGATATGGTTCAACGATATTAACAAAGTTAGCTCTTGTGATATCATCGTTGAATTCGAAGAGTTGCGCTCTTGCAGCTCTTTCGATTGCCTGTTCTATTGTTAGGAACAAACGACGAACGTTAATTCTATCGAATGCAGAAACATAAGAAAGTGCAGTTTTGTCACCAAAAAGGATAACTCCTTGGCCAGGGAAAGCAACCACTGGGTTAACTCTCTTGGTATATAGAAGATCTCTTTGAGCTTGAGATGGGTTATATGCAAGTTTAACTGCATTATTTACAACACCTCTATCTGAACCCGCTGGTGAGAACCAAGGATAAGAATTTTGAGATGTTCTTGCCATCATTCCTGCAACGTCAGCGTTACAAGGAATATAACGGAACTTATTATTGAAACGGTCAAAGATATACTTATAACCAGAATCAATAACACCATATGATGATGAAGATATTTGATCACATGTTTTTAATATATTTTCTGTCTGTGTATCAGTATTAGAAATAGGCACTGGTGCATTACCAGATCCACTCAATACATCAGATTTTGCTGGAGAAACGACTGCAATACAATCTTTTCTCTCACCAGCAATAGCGATTAACTTGTTAGCTTTACCAACAGTTGCATCTCTACTACCAAGGCCTGGACCTTGAATTAAGTAATTAATAGGATACTCTCTTACATTTGCAAATTCATTATACCCAGAGATTAAATCTCCAAGAGTTGCGGGATATGTAGGAGCCTCATAAGTACCACCATAATCTTTACCACCCTCTAATGAGAATGTTGATCTTCCAATTCCAGTAAAGTCAACGCCATTTGCAACTTGACCCCATGAACCTGATGCTACATTACCACCTGATAATGGTGTACCATTAGGACTTGCACCACCAAATACATATTCTGAATTGTTTGCTAAGAAATCCTTCCAGTAAATTGGAGAATTAAATTGTTTTGCATCTTCTGCCTTAGAAAGATTCTGCCAAGACTCTAGTATTTGACCAGCAGTTCCTGATTCAGATCCACTATCATCAACAACTACAATATGCATTTCATCAAATCTAGAATTTCTAGAATTTGCATATGCAGAAGTTTGTGGTTTTTGTGCAACACTATTCCAATAAACAGTAGAATTGTCAAGATCTAATGTTTGAGCTTCATACCAGTCAGTAACTGAACTTGGTGTTAATGCTGAATTGGTAGTAACTGCGGTTACTTTCATTAATTCACCAGCAGTTCCAACACCAGCAACTCTAACATAATCATTAACATCAATTGCTCCAACAGCAACAACTTGAATACTAGTATCAGATCCACCTGAGTTAGTAGCACCTGCAGTTGTTACATTACCTGCTTGAGCTAATACAGTTATTGTAGATCCATCATTATGAGCAGTTGCGGTTGTTCCATCAACACCTCTTGTTCCTATTCCAATTGCATTACCACTTATACTTGTTACAGCAGTTATTTCTGAACCAATCAGAAGTAGACTACCAACAGAGAAACCAGTTGCATCTGCAACAGTAACACTATTACCAGAAACACCTAATGCAGCACCACCAGCATTATCAATTGTTGTAGTATTACTAGCATTGAACAATCCTATTTGTTCACCTGATGTAATTGCACCTTGAGTAGTTCCACCAACTGCCCTTGTTACAGTAAGAGATGTGGTTGCAGCACCTGTTGCACCAGAAATATTACACTCTCTAGTTGTGTCAAATGCATATGCACCATTCTTTTGATAATCTGCGTCGGTAATACTTCCACCAACAGCAACTTCACTAACAACCTTTACATCAATACTACCTGCACCAATTGCAGTAACTCTTCCACTAAGATGTCCATTGAGAGTTAATGATGTACCTATTCCACCAATTTGTGCTCCACCAAATGCCTGAGTAATTCCAGCACCAACAGCAATACCTGCGGTATCAATACCAGCTAGTGTTTGGTCTGATTTTGCATCTATAACACATACTTTTAATCCATTTGCCCATGTGCCTGGGTTTTTAGAAGCATAATACCAAGTTGTAGCTGCAGAATACGAATTAAAATAATCGTCAGTATTCTTAATTTTTAAATTTGTTAGTGAAGATGCAGCACCTGTCGCAACAGCTGCATTGGAATTTCTTAAAGCATCACCATCCACACGTACCGTTCTAAGAACGCCACCATATGAAAGATATGATGCAGCTGATAACCAATATTCATATTGACCACTTGTTTCTTGTGGTTCTCCAAATGTATCAACTAAATCCTTTTCACTTTCTATTAATTGTGGATCTTCTACTGCGCCCTTCACAAACGGGCCTGCAATGGCACCAGTCTGGTCACTAACGCCCGTGATCCCTCCCCTAGTAAGATCAACCTCTTTTACTTTGATGCCAGGAGATACTAAGCCTAAACCAGCCATCTGTTACCTACTCCAGTTTCAGTTTTTATCTGAAAATATTTATCCTTTTAAACAATTTCAAATGGGGAAACGATGCATGAACATTACCAATCAGGATATTTCCAATCAGCAAAAGGTTTCTTTTTTCTTTTATCAACAATTCTTCTTATAGTACATACTTTACATTCATAGGAATATGAAGATGCAACAGCCTTCCTATTCTTTCTAGTTAAATAAAATCCATCTATTAAATTCTTCTCTTCACCACAAACTCTACAAATTCTAGTTTCTAACCACAAATGTTCTAAATCAAATTGTGATTCAATATCCATTATAAAACTTGAACGACTCCTTTAACATCTGGTATCTCCATCATCAATTTCTTTTCAATACCTTGCTTCAAAGTCATGGTACTCATAGCACATGTCTCACATGCACCACCTAATTTTACTTTAACATATCCATCTTCTATATCGTAAAGTTGTAGGTATCCACCATCCGCTTCAATATAGGGAATAAGTTCTTCTAGAACTGTAATTACATTTTCTTCAGTTAGTTCCATTATTTTTCAGCAGCGTAAAGTGCAAATGTAGAAGTAGTTATAACAGTCATCATATTAGCAATATGTTGTTTCGTTTCTGAATCACAAGACTTACCAGGCATAAGGCATCCGTGTATAGTTGCTGCTACTATTAATAATTGAACAACAACTACTACTTGAATTAAGTTAATAATTCTACCTTTAAGACAAGGAGTTCCATCTTTATTTAAAGGAGGATTCCACTTTTTTTTATTATTCCAGAACATTAATAGTACTCCCACATATAACTCATATCACCATATGTTGAATTTATATCTTCCCTATCAGCTTTAGTCCACCTATCTCCTTCATCATCTACAAATTCATCTTCATCTAATGCAGTAGATATAAAACCAAATGGCGCCATATCTTGTTCTATCTGTTCTTTTTGATCATCATATAATCTCTTTCTTACATCTTGATCTGTTAGTTCCTTAAAGTAATCTTGATCTACCATCCATGCATATATTACAAGACACATGGCAAGATCATCATTACATCCCTCCTCTGCCTCAAATGAATTTCTTTTCTGAATAAAGGTTGTTAATTCACTGATAATATCATAGTCTTTAAATAAAACCTTATCAGCCTCAATCATAGTCTTAAGGTTGGAACATCCAAGAGCTTTGACTGCCTTGGACATCTTAACTCCCAATTGAGTTTTCTTACCAGAGAATCCTTGGCCTACTATTTGACCAGCCCTACCTCTCATAGAACATTGAAGTAAATTTGGATACTCAAGATCATAGTTAAGAATAGCTGCAACCTGATCACCAATATCATTTACTTCACATAAAACCCATGACTTATTATAAGCCCTTACTGCATCATGGATGATTGATGGGAATAACATAGGTTTAATTTCATTATTCTTATACTTTGCAACTACCTGATGGGGATAAGTGGTAATATCTACAATTATAAATGCAGAATAATCACCTTCCATACCTCTTGCAACGTCCACCGTACACATATACTCATGATCTTTTACTGGTTCTGCATAAACATCTAAACCATTACTAGATTTAAGTGGGTTATCATATACTAATGCTCTTAATTTAGCTGGATTGATTAAAGTATCAACAGATCCTAAGAACTCACATTCAAACTCAACTTTAAACTGTTGTTCTGAAGTATTTGCAATAGTCTGTTGTCTCCACTTCTCATCCCTGCCTGGAACCTCTGACCAATGAACTGATGTGGGAACATATTCATTCTGTTTTCTTTCAGCATCATGCCACATACGGTAGAAATGATTCATACCATGTGGCGTTGAAACCATTATTACTTTGGTACTTTTACCAGAAGTAATAGTAGGGTAAACACTAGCAAAGAAAGAGTCAGCGATGTGATTGGGAACAAAAGCAAATTCATCCAAGAAAAGGATATTGAAAGACATACCCCTAACAGCACTAGCAGAGGTAGACGCAGCCAAGATTTTCGATCCATTTTCTAACTCCAGTGAACCTCTATTCCAAGATATAACACCTTGCTGCATCCATTTAGGTAAGTTCTCATATGCAAGTTGTAATCTACCCAATAGTTCTCTTGCAGTTGCAGCCTTGTTTGCAAGAATACCTACATTAACACTATCATTAAATACAATATAATGTAATAAGTATGATATAGATGTAGTAGACTTACCAGTCTGCCTAGGCATCATACAAATATTAAATCTATTCTCATGAAACCTATTAATTAACTTCTCTTGAAAAGCATAAGGTTCAAAAGGAACCAAACCTTCATCAAGAGAAACTATTTGAATATAATTTTTTGCAAAGTAAACAGGATCATCCTTACATTTAATAAATTCACTAATTTGATCAGCAGTAAATTCAACTGCTGTATTAGCCTTTTTTAAATTGGGATTACCTAGATACTGTTCAGCTGTTGACATCGTATTCAATAATAATTTTTTTAGATTGTCTACCCGTATTACTGAATGTAGTTCTATACTCTATAGTACCACCCAAATGAGAAACTGCATGTTCTATTTCTTTAATGTAGTCTTCCTTTGAAGTCTCAGTTATTATAAGAGTCATATTTTATTCTACTAAAGTACCAAAAGATCTGCGAATCTCACGTAGTTTCTCAAGATTCATATCCTTGGTTCCACCATCATAAGCATGGGCATATCCTTCAGTGATCATCTGTTCATTCAATGAAACAGTATCTTCATTAATATAGAGCCAACCAAGAAGCCTACCATACTTCCCAGTCCCACCCACAAGTTCTGTTCTAACAGTGAGTTCATCTCCATCACCTGCAATAGTATCTTCTAGTTTTTGTTTCAACCAATTGGTAGCATCTATTCCCAATGCCTTCTCTTCCAAGTTTCTTGTTCTTTTCTCTGGCGTATCAACTCCTGCAACTCTAACTCTTTCTTTCTTGAATAAATCAAACCCAAGATCAATGGTGACATCAATAGTATCCCCGTCAAGAACACGGTTAATCTCTGTTACTCTGAAGTTGTAGCAGCTCTTCCTGCTTGGTGGGGTCATTGCTCCCATTTTCATATTCTGCAAGTGTATTATTTAGCATATCCTCTATTGGAGTTCGTTTCCTTCTTGATTCCCAGTTTCTTAATTTCTCTATCCATTCACCTGTAGGAAATGAATGACCCATATGTGCTACATTAAATGGATCATCATCTCTTGTATCAAATATTGTTACTTCATATTGATTATAATAATCTGGAAACTCTTCACCAAAAGATTCATCTGATATTGTCTTTTCAAATGGTTTATCTAATACATCATCAAAGGGTGGACAAGTAAATTCACTTCCATCTAAAGGAGGACTACATGCTTCTGCCTTTGGTGCAAAATATCCTGCCCCAATAAAAGCAACCGCTACAGATCCAAAAAGACCTATAGCGGCTACTACTTTCTCATTTGCTCGAACTCTTTCAGTGAGCTCCTTCTGTTTCTCCAGTAATCTCTCTACTTGCGTCTCCAAGACTGCTATCTTCACTTCGTTGCTCATTAGGATACCAAGTATCATACATGAATATGTAGTAGATTGCAATTCCTACAGAGACTAATAGGATTGCAATCATTATATTAACTGAGTGTACTACTTCAGACATATGCCTGTGCTGCTAACCAAGTTGATAAACTTAAACATGTACCCATGATGGTGAGTCGGCTCATCCACCACATTATTTCATGTTTCATGATTAATGTCCCATTGGTATTCCAGATGACATCAGTTTAGAGATGTTATCCACCTCTTCACTGGTACAGTAATCAATAAAATGAGGATGCTCCTTTAAATAGGAAACATCCTCTTTACTGTGTTGTATTGCTTCATATGAGTCTGCAGCGTACTCGCAGATTTCAAAATGATGTTGTTGTAGGTCATGATAACCTACGGTGTAATGTCTTTGTTGAGTCAGGGGCATGATTTTTCAATCCCATACTAATGTTATTTATTATACCATATGAGTATAATTACGCATTAATGTGTGGACTTACAGACACTGTTAGGGTATCAAATCAAAATTGTTTAGGATGGGTTACAACATCACCATGTATCTCACCAATGTCATCTATATGTGCATGATCAATATCAACATGTAGACCCTTTTCATAATAATCAGCAATTCTCTCTAGAGCATTTGCTATACGAACTAATTCATCACTCATAATTTAAGTCCAATTGGTGGCCGTTATCTCAATACTATTATCCGTCATTTCCCACTCTTCGGCAACCTCCCATCCCATATTTTTAACCACATTGTAAATTGTCATACGTGCATACTGTTGAGTAACCTTATCTACAAACCTAGAAGGAGGGACATCAAGATTCCAAGTAACATGATCAGAATAAAGATCATAAGTCTCGGTTTTTTCATTCCAACGAAATCCAATATCGTTTGATATAGCAACTTCCGCATGAACCACAGGATGATCTTCAGCGTGACTAGGATTTGTAATAACCAACTCTTGATCTTCCTGAACATTATATTGAAGTAATTGTAATGCTTCAATTAATTCTGGTTTATTCTTAATCTTGGTTTTAATAGTACTAAAATGAGACATTGTTTGTATTAATTGTAATATCCTTCGTTAAATCTAATTCATTATTATAGTATTCAGTACTATATACTCTATTTTCTAAATCGCCAAGTTTAATCTCAATATCTTTAGTCAAATCTACACATGCACTTCCAGAAACGTTATACACTTCTTGAGTCACATTACCATCCTGACTGATGGAGAACTTGATAGTTTCTTTGTTAGACATAATTTCTTAAATGGTTTATTTAGACTTCTACTAATTCCATTCTCGTTTTAATTGGCGAATATCGGATGACCCAAATAAAGCCTTACATTTAAATTCCGCATCTTCCCGTAAATTGGATGAACATACAAATTCAACCTTTTGTAATCTATTACTTGGTAATAGTATTTGGGCAGACCATCGAATCATAGAAGTATTGCACCGATTATAAACCCTTTGGCAAATGCAAGACAGAGCATTTGATAATCTGTTAAATTAAACTTATCTTGAATTTTCTTTGCCCATGCCTTATCCCAATCTTTGACTTTAGTAAAAGTTTCTTTAATATTAAGGTTCCACATTTTCTTCCTCCGATGGATAACCAAGAGATTTATATTCAAGTTGTTTCTGTAGAAACGTAACTTGATTTTTAAGGTTTTTGTTTTCCTTTTCTAGAATCTCTATATGTTCTTGATAGACAATAATCATATTTTCGAGTCTAAGGTTTTCAGATTCAACATCCCAGTCCACATTATACCATATAAATGGGAAGTATTAGTATTTAATGATTTAATTATCGCTTTATTATTTCGGCAATCCTGATATTTCTAGTGCAGCTTTTGCAACCAATGGATCATCTCCAAGTGCTTTAATTGAATCTCTTGTTACTTCTGGTAATTTTTCTACTCTTTTCATAAACTCAACATAGTTCTTTTCTTCCTTCACACCAGGCCTACGATCACCTGCCTTTGGTTTCTTAGGAGTACCTTTTGGATTACCCTTATAATACTTAGTCTCTTCTCCAAAAGAATTACTCATGTCATTAACATAAGTTTCACGTTCTTTCTTTTCAAGTTTTTTTCTAGCTATGTTACCAGCATCTCTACCATAATCATGTTTCTTTGGTTCTGGTTTTTTACCAACACGTTTTACCATCTGCATTATACCTTCTATCATTTCACCTTCAGGTACATATCCTGACATATACATCGCAGCTTTAGCACGATACTCACCACCCTTTTCCTTTTTCTTGAAAACATTCTTAACTTTGTCTACTGTCTTACCAACAGGGCCCTTTACTCTAGATGCATCAGTCATTCCTGATTGATACATAGATGCTTTAGCATCATATTCACCTTCACCAAGAACTTCACTCTCTGGAATCAATCTTCTTAAATCTGGATCATCTACATTGCCCTTATTACTATTACTTGACTTAACCTCTTTAATATCAGGAAGTCCAGTATTAGGATTTCTTTCTTCCTTACTCTCAGCAACTCTAATTAATGGTTGATTGGGTTGACTCTCTGATGCATAATGAACCATAACAGTTGCATCTGGATATACCTTATGTACTTGAACCTCTACTTCCTTTCTACTTGGAAATTTTGAGCCAGGGAAAAACAACTGAAGATGGTAATACTTACCTCTCCATCTCAATGAAACTCTACAAACTTGTCCAATTTCATTGTAACGTTCAACCTTCTCGTGAATATCACCCAACAAGTTTTTATAGTATTCTCCATCAAATGTGGATAAAATTTCTTTGTAGTCTTTCATCTCTATTGTATCTTGGGACACAGCTAGTCTCTTTCTATTTAGAGATTTACATAAATACATGAAGTCTTATATTCTACTATGAGAAGAATATTTCCTCTCATTATGCTTTTGATGACAGGTGCTGCAGTAGCACCAGCTCGTGCTGACCTGACCCATAGAATGACTTCCTCGACTCAGTTGCAAGTTAACGGAGCTTATACTGATGCAACTCGTATAGGTAGTACTTATACAGTATCTGGTTCTAATATCAAAGTGGCCAGTGAAAACGATCACTTTGCTAAATTAACTGCTGGTACTGCTACTGCTGCAGCAACACTAGACGTTGGTGCATACGATATCAATACAGCTGGCTCGGCATTCACGTTTAGTGAAAGCTGGACTCAAGGAGACGTAGTAAATGCTATCGGTTCTGGTGCGGATGTGACCAGTGGTGTCGTGGCTGACTTACCAGCATATGGTGAAGTCTTAACGATGTCTGGTGGAGTCGCTGGATCCCTTGCAGGGACTATAACCTCGGCAGGTGTGACAACTTTAACTGCTGGCGGGGCTGGCACCACGGCTACTGGCCAATTCGTGACCGAGATAGAACTTAGGTAGTCATGAAACGCATACTAACAGTATTACTACTGATTAGTGGTACAGGTGCTGCAAGAGCAGTTCCTGTGGTGCCAAATTTTACTCAAGGCTCGATGACCAGCCATACTGAAACAACGTCTACAGTTACGGAGACGATTAACAGTATGGACTATAACACAGGCTGGCAGTATGTAGTGACTGGCACCAACGTGGAATCAGATGGAAATCTAACACCAACAGGTGCTGGATCAATTAATGCAACACAAGTATCATTAGACGGAGTGACTTCGACATGGAACGGATTGAATCTAACAGACCGACCAGACTTTTCAATAGTAACGCCAGGAGCAGCCTTCCAATTCACGGAGAGCTATCAAGGGCCAGGCCTCTCAAATCACACCGTCATACAAAGAACGACAACTATAAATTCCGTCACCGACACAACAAGTACTTTTACGCAATAAAAAGGATATGTCTACTACTTGCAACAAGTGTAATTGCAACCCCTGCACATGCAGCAGATGTAGGAGGGGTTAGTGCAACTGCTAATCCAATAGCAAACTCCTCTGGCTCAGTAACCAATCAAGCCATACAGGTGCTACAGGGCCCATACATAACTAATACTTATGGTAATGGTATACAGTGTCAAGGTGCGACTATGAACGTCACTCCCTATGTGACTGGAGGTGTTGCGTTCAAAAAACCATTTGAAACTTACTATGATGAGCCAGTGTATGACGTTCATGATGCTGATGATGATGGACAAATAGACAATCCAGGCAATATTTTATATTATATGCCAACAAGAACTAATCAGACAGATAATTATAATGTATCAGTAGGTGTCTCTGCTACATGGTCACGGCCATTAGATAAGAAGTTACAAGAACAATGTAAGCAAGCAGCACAAGCAAGTATCAATCAAATGGTACAGTTGACTGCTAATAAAAGATTAGACTTTGAATTAGCTCGTCTTAAGAATTGTGGCGAACTTATGAAGTCTGGAGTAATGTTCCATCCTAAGTCACCTTATGCATCTGTATGTGCTGATGTCATGTTAGTAAGCCCTGCAGGTGTCGTACATCCACATCAACATAGTCTTAGTAGTAATCAAATTAAAGTAGAACCACCTAAAGAAGAAATTAAAGCAAATGGTAGTGCAAAAGATCTAGGAACTTTCCAGATTGGTGATGTTAAAGACTAATGAGTATACCTATAATTAGAGAAATTAATATTCAAGAAAGTACCATCCCAAATGTGTATATCCCACGTTGGATGGTTACACAACCCAATGTTGATTACTTACTTCCACCTGTGGTAGTTAATATTGGTAATCCTATTGTGGATATACCTGGCTGTGTAAAAGCCCATAAGGACAATAAAAGACATAAGAATAATATACCAATCGACAAAGATCTTGTTGAAAATGATGATGGAAATGCAATGACGTTATGTCCTGATGGTTCTTATCCTTCTTATGATGCAATGAATTATGAACCAGATCAATTAATAATTACACGAGAAACTCCACCACCTGTAGTTCCACCACCACCAGATGCACCTACACCAGATGCACCAGATACATCTAAAGCAACCACTGATGAAAAAGTTCCTTGTCCTGGCCCGAATGCTCCACGTATTGGTGATGTAGCACAGAACCAAAAAGAAAAGGTATCTGGATATGAGTTACAAAAAGATCCTGCGAATCCCACCAAAGAAATATGTGTAATATTATATGAGGATATTAGTGTAATAGAAGCATACCTACCAAGTGCTAATGTTGCAACAACCACAGCTGCAATTGCTACTGTTGCTGGTGCATCTGCTCTATTAGCAAAACCCCTAGCAGATTTACTACTAAGGGTTTTTAAACCTGCAATTAAACAAGGATTGGGTAAAGTAAATAAGATACTTGGTAAGACTCCTTATAAACCAACTCAATCTGAATTAAGAACCAATGAGTATAGAGTGAAGAAAGGTTTAGTTGGAATTAACTTTGCAAAAAAGAATAAAAAGAAATAACTAAGATACTTTACCTCCCCATTCAGAATTAGGATCCATATAACGAAATCCAGATCCCTCTGGGTAAATATATTTTCCATTCTCATCAAAGTTTGGACCTACCTTCTTTGCAGGGTATGTGGGGTATGGTCTCTTACCTTCTCTCATCTCTCTTCCTTTTCTTCTTCTTAACTGATTACCAGTCTCATGATCTTCAGGCATAGTAGGCCAAGAAGTACCTAATATCTCCTTGATCATTTCCTTTGTATAACCGTTGGGATGTTTATCCACTTATGGTTTTCCTGTCTTTACTTGTGTTTCTAGAATTGCATCACGAATAATTCTTTGTAACTGTCTACTTTTCTTTCTACCCAAACCAGCAGATGTATCAATCTTAACTTTAACCCAATAAAGTCCAATCAATACTAGAATAAATGGAATAGCATCTGCCCATGAGATCTCATTCCAAGCATCTACCACATTTAACATTGAAAAAATCATTTAGGAACCTCCTTTCTATAATCGCCTGGTGTATCTATACGAACAACACCACCTGTTGATGTAGGTAGCATCTCCGATATAGCACTACGAACTTCTTCTCTTACTATGAGTTGAAGTTCTGATTGTTTTGCTTTGACTCTTTTCTCAGGTCCACCAGTTGCCTGATCGATTGCATAATTACCACCCATGAAAGTACCGCCACCTATTACAGCGACGGCAGTTCCTGTTGATGTTATTTTTTGTAAGTCCACTAGAAAGGCATGCCTGGAACAGGAAGTCCTAAACCACCAGAATCTGAAGCAGGAAGACCTACATCACCAGTAAGAGCACCACCTATAGCACCACCACCCATATTACTCATTACCGATTCTATAGCTTCTTTTTTAAGATTCTCAATGATTGCATCTTTGTTTATATAAACGTATGATCCTACGCCTATAATACCAGCGAGTGTTACTCCTGATGCAATACTAATCACATTAGCAATAGTATTAAAACTAAATTTTGATTTACAAGACATGATTTTAAAGTTTGTAAGGTTTGTCGTCAGTGGTAATTTTAAGAGGTGCTTGTTCAACACGAATTGTTTGAACAGGACCAGCAGGAGCTTTTGCTAAAATAGCTTCAATATCCTTTGCAGTAACAGGAGGAGGACCACCATTTGCTCCATTACCATTACCATTCATCTTCATTGTTCCATCACCCTTTTTGGATGCAGTCTGAATGCCAAAACTAGCCAGAACGCCTGTAAAAACTGAAGCTATAAATGTTGGATCTATTTTCTGTTGAGGAACGCCAGGTATGGCCACGTAGTTTAAAGTCAAAATTCCGCCACTCCAAACCAACACGCCGAGACGTACAAATGTACTAATGATAGCAGCTTGTTCATCTTCGTCTGGAAGAATCTTATCTTTCAGTCTACCAAGAGGGCCTTTCTTTTCCTCTTTAATTTCTTCTTTTAATTCATCAGTCATCTAACTTCCCCTTTTTGAGTAGTTTTTGTAATTCAGCAGTTGACCCAACAAAAAGTGCATTTGTTACATTATTTGGCCCCTTATCTTTAGGTTCCTTTATGTCTTTAACCTTTTTCTGTAGGTCTAATAATTTATCTGTGGCATCAGCCACACTTTTTATTATCTGACCAGTAACTTCATAAGCTCTGGCAGATCCACTCTCTTGCGAGATTTCCATAATACCATCAATAGCCTCTTGACCTTTCTCTATTAATGAATAAAGATTGCCACGAGTGTACTCATAATCACGATCAAGATCATCCTTCTCATATTTAACAGATTTGACATCTTCAATCTCAATTGGTTCGGATTTATCCGTTACAATTTCAAGAGCATCATCAATTTCATCAAATTTCATTTTTTACACATCCTTACCCTGTGATGGGGAATACGTTTGATAATCTTCGAAGAATGAAGACATTTCATTGAATCCAAAATCATCACCAGAAGCGATAAGTGCATCATCACCTGCAAGTGGTAATGTAGCATCTCTAGATCCACTGATTATATCTATAGTAGAACCATCCGCATGATCAATAACATTAGTTCCATCAACACCTCTGTATACGGTAAGTTCATTTCCACTAATGGACTTAATTTGCATATTCTCACCACTAATAGTGATGTAATCATCTACAGAGAAGTTAGCAGAACTATTAACAGAAAGTACTGTTTGTTCTGCGGCTAATGCCTTATTAATTGCATTAGTATTATCATCATTATAATCTTTAGTTGCTCTTGGAGTTGCAGAATATCTTTGTACACGTTTTGCAGTTACTCTATTAGTATCAGTAAAGTAATCAACATTAACTTTCTTAATAAGACCATCTGGATTATCAGCAACAGCACCAAATAAGTAAACCTTGGCACTAAATTGCATAGTTGTAATCATTGCACGACGATTATCAAAACTACCTTCATAATCGTCACTCATATTAATACTTTCAAGAATTATTGGTATATCTCTCTTTTCATTAATTGAGGAAATAAGATTAAGTGTAATGTTAAGACCTGGCTGAAAATATGGAAGTATCTGTTCCATTATTTGTAACATGTCATCATTCAACTTAGTTGCAATACTAAGCATAAATCCAACATTATATGGAACGGGCATAAAAACTTTTTTTACATTATCTGTATTACCACTCTTAAATGTCTGGGTTATAGATGCTTTACGTGATGGATCATAATTAAGATTTGTCATCTCAAATGACATACGAGGTAAAGTAATAGCAGGTCTACCTTGTATTGTTGGTTGTTGTTCTATCTTTGCAAGAAACTTCTGCATTGGTCCATATGCCAATGGAACTTTCATTCTACTTACTTCTCCACCAGAGTCATTATCATGTCTAATTTCAATTCCATTAAAAAGTGTTCCAAAACCAATAACAGTCTTTCTTAGAATTTCATGATAGAAGTATTGACCTAACATTTTTTTTACCTGTCTTTAAGTTGTTCAGATCCACCCACAGCAAATGGATTGTATTTAGAAGTTGCAATCTCATATGCTTTATGATGTACAGATTTCTCTTTTTCTATTTCGTCACTTTCATCAGGTTTTTCAGTAAACCAATCAGCAACTTCTTCTTCTGCTCTTGGATTCATAGATTCTAATTCTTTCATTTTTTCTGGGGGTGCATATCTATTAGTGCCATTTGCATTAGGCCATGAATCATATGGGTGTGGTTCACCAAGTTCAGGGAGATAGTAATCATCGTATGTCATATCTTATTTAGAAAACACCAAATGGATTACCTTCAGAAAAATCAACCAAACCACTATCAGCTTCATTTTCTATAACAATATTTTCTGCAAATGCATCATATTGATCATCTAATCCTATCTTATATATTGTATAACTTGCAGTTTGACCCATGCCTGGGAATTCACCAGTAGTTGCAGATCCAACAATAACTTCATTTAGTGCAAAGTTACCTGCAACATGGCCAATTTTAAGTATATTTGTATCAGCATCCCAGTTCTTAACTCTTGCTGTAGTAAGTGAACTTTGACCTCTAATCATTTCATTCAAGAAGAAATTACCAGTTCCCATACCTACAGATCCTGGCGACTGAATAGTTACAATAGGAGCAACTGTATATCCAAAACCAGCATTAGTAAATCTAACATCCATTACAGTTCCAGCAGCACCTACTGTTGCAACAGCGGTTGCATTTGCAGACGCAACACCAACTGGAGAAGTACTAATTGCAACAGTAGGTGTATGTGCATACTTACTACCACCAGTCTGAGTACCATCTCTTAATATCCTAACAACATTAGTACCAATACCAGCTCTTGCAATAGCACCAGAACCACCAGCACCACTTATGGTAACAGTAGGTGATTGGGTATAACCATATCCACTATTTGTTATTACAATCTCTTTAACCGAGAATGAGGTAGATCCAGCACCTATTGCAGTAGTAATAGCTACAGCAGTTGCATTTGCAGCTGAACCTCCATGTGGTGAAGTACTAATTGCAACAACAGGTGGACTTGAATATCCAAAACCATCATTAATTAATGTAATTGTATTCACGCCATTATTAGTGCTTATACCAGTATAATATAATGCAGTTGCACCATATCCAGCAAGAGTTAATGTTGCAATATATCCTTCATCCTCAAGATTATCATCAATATCAACGACACCAGTATCAATAATTTCATCACTAACTTCAAACAATTCACATTTAAGTTCATACATATAAAGTTTTCCAAGTTGGTAGAAAGGTTGTTCATGTTCTACAAACTTAATCTCAAAAAGACTATCTGATAATGGAAAATATATTAAATCTCCTTCTTTTGGTCTAGATGTTAATTTAGTATCACCATCACCATCTGTATAAAAACTAGATATAAAATCTTCATACCTTTCCTTAGAGATAACAAGGGTTAATTCATCAGTGGTTCTTACACCAAACTTTGTCATCAAATCTCCAGAACCAGCAAACCCTTCATAATTCTGAACATAAGCTTCAAATGCAAAACTATCATCAAATTTCGCAACAATATTTTCTCTCATTATAGTATCACTACCTATAAATTTTCTAGGCATGTAATACACTTCTACACCATAAATCTTCAACTGTTCGTTGATAAGATCTTGAACTAATCTCTGCTCAGATGCAGATCCTTGTAGAAAGAAAGGATTTAAAGCCATTAGCCTATCAAGTCCAGAGGTGGAAGTTCGTAATCAGTTGACATTCTTTGTCTTAACTCAGCTAATTCAGTATTAGCATCTTCATATATCTGACGACCATTTAATTCAACACCGCCAGGAAGTTTAACTCCTTGGAATTTAGTGAGATTCTGACCCCATTGTTTCTTAATTAAAGAAGTTATATACCTCTTCAAGAAACTATCATTAAAAACTTTTGTATTTTCACTAGGATCTAACACTCGGTAACAATCAATAACTAAGAATTGGTCTGGTGTTGCATCTTTCCAATTCATATCAATATAAAGTCTATTTCCTCTCTTATTATATCTAATCTTTTTATCTGGACTAATTAAGAATTGAATGGTCTCAAGATATTGTTTAACCATTGAATAGTTAAGTAGTTCAATAGAACTAAAGTTATAAACATCATTCAAGAATATCTGATAAGATATACTGAACATATTCTGGGAAATAGTATTATCATCAAATCGGAAAATACCATTAATTCCTATAATATGATCTGGTATTTCAATATAATTTCTCTGTTCTGTAAATTCAGTTCTTGTACTTATAAAGTGTGTTGCACCAGCACCTACTGCAGTTATATCAAGTGCATTACCATTTGTTGCATCAGCTGCAGTTGCAGCAAATCTAATTTCGTTTCTATTATCTGCTATTGCCCAAAGTCTTTGACTATCTGTACCAATTCCTAATGCAGTAGTAACACCAACACTATTTAAAGTTGCACTTGCAATTGCAATAGTAGTATTGCCTGGCCCAAAACTATATTCTATTGGTGAACCAGTTACTAATCCATGATTAGGTATAACAACATTATTTGCACTAACACTTACAGTAGCTGCTGAACTACCATTAAAAACACTAGAAGATATACCAGTTGTTGCTACAGTCTGTTCTCTAGCAGCATCAATCATATCCTGACTGAGTTTGTGTTTGAGATACATTTTCTCAACACCATCAAAATGTCTTTCATGAAAAAATTGAACTGCATCATCTACTGCATCTTCAATTTGATCTTCATCAACATTAATTTCCAATACAGGTTCACCTAACTGTCTTAAACAGTAATCAATTAATTCTTGTCGTGAACTAGGTTTGGCCATGAATATACACTAGCTTTTACTTATTTATCGGTTTGGGTTTGGTCGTTTTATTGACCGATTGTTGTGCAAGAACTTTTTTAGCTTCATCATAATCAGACTCTAATTGGTCGATTACTTCTTGAAGTGTTCTTACTTTAGCCTCAAGTATTAAGTTTTCTTTTTGTTGTGCGTGAACCTTTGCGAGAGTTAATTCAAGTAGAATGTTGAAGTTAATTTCTTCTTTGTTAGAATGTGCCACAGTCAATTGTCGAAGTCCAAGTCGGAACGCCAGAAGCGTTAGTAGTTAAGATATAATTAGAAGTTGAAATACCAGAGGCAGGAGCCACAGTGGACTGTACCTGACCATTGGCATCAAAGTATGAAACTCCATTGGTATTAGTACCAGCAGAGAAGATCATAGATGCAACTGTTGATACACCAGTTACAATTAAAGTATCTGATTGTGTAGTGCCAGTTACGTCAACGCCGTAAGCCGTAGTATGTATTTTTTTAACATTATCATGATAGAGCTCTACAGCTCCATTATCAATAAACTTTGCTTGCGTTTCACCACCATCCCCAGATCTTATATGTGTATTATTACCATCAAGATATAAAATACCATTTGTAGATGCTACTCTTAAATAACCATTAATTGCTTCTATTTTATTGCTGCTGCCATCATGCTTGATTTCTAAATCATTTCCATCGCCAAATGTTGCCTTTGTATTGTCAGAAAACTTAAGTCTATCACTAGCATGTTGCCATTCAACATCTCTTCCAGCATTAGTTGCGTTGTCAAGTAATAATTTGTCGTTAAGTGTAACGCCGTCTGTAGTTGTAGCTAATTTTTTAACATTATCAAAATACAATTCAACAGCATTATCTGTTTTTGCAACAATTGCATTATCAGTACCAAGTCTTACGTAAATATCACCAGTACCACCAGTTTTTCTGTCTATGTAAGAATGGCTACCATTATGATAAATTTCTAAGTCATTTGTATCTCCAAATCTTGCAAATGCATTATCTTGGAATTCTAATGCATTATCAGACTTATCCCATACTACATTCTTTGATGCGCCAGTGAAAGTTACATCACCATCATGAGTCGCACCATCATCAACGTGAACACCAGTTACGTTTGTTCCTGTTGCGGTGGTTTGGAATTTATCTGAATCATTATGATAAAGTTGTACAGAGCCAGTATCTGTAAACTGAGCTAAAGTTCTATTAGAAGCACCATTTTTAAATACAAGTTTATTACTTAACACATATAAATCACCTGTACCAGTGAAATCTGCAATGTAGCTCCGAGTGCCGTCATGATAAATTTGAAGATCGTCAGAATCGCCGATCATCAATTTAACATCATCAGCAATATCAAGAGTTCCTTCAGAAGAATCCCAAACGATATTTTCACCAGATGTAGAACCAGTAAGAGTTACATCAGCACCAGCAGAAACAGTTGCACCATCATGAACCTGTAAGGTATCAATTGCTGCAGTTCCATCAATATATAAATTTTTCCATTCCTGATCACTTGCACCTAAATCTTGACCATTATCTGCAACTGGTAGTAAGTTTTGGTTTGATGTAAATGCAGTCTTAGCATGTAAGTAAAGAATCTCTTTATCACCATCACTACCACCATGAACAAAATATCCACAACCATCTGCGGTAGTATTGCTTGCAGTAGAGGTAGATCCTACACCAACCTTATTGTCCTGTACATCTAGCCGTATGGTGTTTAAAACGGTCTCAGTACCGTCAACAGTAAGATTACCTATAATGTGACAGTTATTCGCAACTGTTAGCCCACCACCCACTCTAACGTCTGTGGCGAGTCCTACAGTGATTGTATTATTACTTAAGGTAGTTTTAGTCTCATTATCGGTTGCAGCGATTGTAAGAACGTCTGGTAGAAGTTCTACTGCATCAGTAGATGCATAACCTGCACTGATAACCAATGTGCCTGGAACATCTTCAAATGCAAATTGACCACTTCCATTTAATATCAAAATTTGATCATTTGCTCCACGAGCATTCGGGAACGTATAATTTGTTGCTCCACTACCAAGATGGAATGATGTAGTAAATGTTGCACCAGTACCAACAGTATGTGTTGAACTATTATGAGTACTAGTGAAAGTAGTTACAACACCAGCAACTGCACGTAGATTTGATCCTGCATCAAGATCAGTTGCATCAACTCTACCAACTACATTTAAGACATTAGAGCCATATGTAAAATTAGCATGATCAACTAATTCTTTAGAAGATCCAACAAAAGGAACACGAGTTGCTGTCAGATTACTTATTATTGGAGTTCCAGTTATAGTAACTCCTGTTGCAGTAGTTTCGAGCTTATTATTGTTATTATGGAATAATTTTACATCAGCTCCATTATCTGCAGATATTAAAGTTTCATCTGCTGCCCCATTATATAATTTAAATGCATTAGTATTGAGTGATATTCCAGATGTATCTGTAATCTTCAGATCACCTGTTGTGTTGTTTATAAAACCATGACTTGCATCATGATAAATCTGAATTGAATCACCATTACCAAATGTAGCTTTATTATTATCTTTAAATTGAATCTTACTTGCAGATTGATCAAAGGTAATATCATTAGTTGCAGAATTAAATACTACATCTGCACCAAAATCAACTGTACCATTAGCATCAATTGCACCATTAGTTGTTGTAACACCAGCTACTGTTAGACCATCACTTAAAGTTAAATCTGTAACAACAGTTGTTCTAGAATTAATTGTAAGGAGATCTGTAATTGCATTACCAAGTGTAGTATTACCATTAAGGTTAACACCTTGAGCAAAAGTAGTAACACCAGTTACATTAAGATTTTGTGTTACTGCATCAGTTATATCCGTTCTTGTAATTGTAGATATACCTGCAATCCTTATTCCATCTAAATTTGCATTTGAATCAACAATCAATGCAGAATTTACATTTACTTGGCCTGGAGTATGATCAATAAGTTTGTATATGTATTCTCCACCAATTTCTACAGGGTTTCCTGCAACATTACCAATAAACAATCTTCCCGCTTTATTCCCAGAATTACCAGCGGTTCCCTGTTCCACAGTTGCTGCTAATTCTCCAAATTCCAAAGAACTAGGAGCAGCCGCACCAGTAGATCTATGTATCCTAATCTTACTGGCCATTAGAACGAACCTCCATTAACGTCTAAATTTTTTGTATTTGTTGGTGTCAATTCTAAAGTTGCAACCCAGTTACTGGTTGTAGCATCATAAACTAAAACTGCACCATTTTCTAGAGAAGTAACATCAGTATCACCAAGTGCTGCTACTGTTCCACCACTAGCACCAGAAGATGTTGTTGGAACTTTTACACCAGTTTGTTGACCAACTCTAACTTTAACATTAGAATCATTGTTAACACTTACTTTTATACCCATAGTTAAATCCTTGTAGCTCCTTCTCTAACTAGAGCGGATCCTTCTACGATCCTTGTTTTCAATCCACCAGAATCAGTAATGAGAACATCATAAATGTAACGACCAGCTTTAATACCAGCTGTTACTGCATCAGTCATAGTTATTTTTACTATACCAGCAGAGGTATCTGTAAAAGTTACTGTAAAATCATACTTCGTCTTACTAGAAGCATGTTTACGAAGTTGTGCTGCCCCAGTATATCCAGTAAGATCTAAAGCAGAATCAGATGCATCACTCTCAAGATTGAATGTTTGTGTGAAATCCGTCCCTTGATCTATTACTAAATTTACAACATATACAGCCATTATTTAAGATGTAGTTTCGTCTAGATATATTTATCTAATTATAACTTGTCAATTATCTTGTTAAGAAGAGACTTTATCTCTCCAACATCACCCTCCAATTTATCAATTCTTTCTATTTCACGAAGTTTTTGTTCTCTTCTAGTCTTATATGCAAGATATCCAGATCTATCAGTATTGATAATAGCCTGACTATCCATATCTCTATAAAGTTCATTTGAACCTTCAACTTGTTTAAAACTCATTATGCTAATGCTATTGTTCTAAAATCTTTAATACGAGGTACAATTGCTTGATTAGTAGATGTCAATATAACTTTAATTTGGAATCCGTGGAATTCTGGTAAATCATTTGCAGTAAATTGATAGTCTCTAAATTCATCTATTGTTCTAGAAGAAGGAACTTTCCTATCTGGTGTACCATCACTATTTGCAGCATTTCGTATTTCATCTCCAAATCCATCACCAGTTGTATCTTTTAAATTACTAAAGCCAGGGAATAATATAAATGGTTCTTCATTAGATGGAACATCAGCTCTAAGTATACGATATAATACTCTAATATCATTACTAATATGATTAAAGGCCGCAAATCTAGTTTGTAAAGAAGTTGCAGGATTTTCTAAGGAAACACGTTTAGTTATATAAATCGCAGAGGTTGGATCGTTAACTAAACTATTGACTCTACTATCACCCTTATAATCTGTTATTGGATTATCTACTCTATTTGTAGTAGTAATTATACCAAATCTATCCGTATCAATCATAGGTGATACATGTTGATCATTGGATGTTAATACTAACTCTGTAGTAAATGATTTACTACCAGGCAATGCAGTTAAATTATTTTGTTCATTAATCTTAGAAGCAATTATTCTAGGAGAGTCAAAGTAATTAACACCATTCAATGCAATATCAGAGAATCCTTCATCTGCAAATGAAACTTCAGTACCATTAGCACTAGTTCCAGTAACTGTTCTAACTCTACCACTTAACTGAGTATCAACAGGAGTTAAGAATTCTACCAGTGGTGTTATTGCTTCAAATTGAATATTTTGAGTTGCTCTTGTAAGTTCACCACCATCTAATAATGTTTTATCAATTCTTAATGGTATAGTAGAACTACTTCCATCTCTGGTTGTACCATTACCATTAGCACTAACATCAATTTTAATATGATAACTATCAAGATCGGGTGCAATACTAGATTGTGATAATAAATGAGTTTTGTTAATTCTCCTTAATGAAATACCTGCAGTTTGATATTTGCGTACCTTAGTAGCAGCATCATGTGTTGCAGCAACACTATTATCTATAGCTCTTGTAATACCAGTAAGTTGTTTTGGAGTAGTACTGGAATTAGTTCCTGTATACTTAATAACTTCATCACCAATTTGAATATAGCCTGGGTTTGAAGTACTAACCGTAAGACCTTCAAAATCTCCCAAATTAGCTACACTATCAACTTTAATAGCAGAAGTTGCACTATTTGAATATTTTTGACTTAATGTTGTTACTGTATTGATACCTACTGCATCAGAAATAGTAACTCTATTATTTGCAGCGTGCATACCATGATTTCTATGGAAGACTTTAATATGCAATCCATCTTTATCAGAAGATACTGTATTAACAGTAGATGGTACACTATTAGAGATTGCTGAACCCGCTTTAGTTAATGTATTAGTAGTATCAAATGTTCCTTGAACTTCATGTAAAAGTAAACTATTAATATTAGATACTGCACCAACTGTAAATCTCAAACCAGTACCAGTATCACCCACAGTTGCACCAAGAACATCACCAGTTTTGTATCCAGAACCAGCTGTTGTAACAGTTATACTACCTACAGTTGAAGGAGTTCCACTAATAACTATAGTAGCAACTCCACCACTACCATTACCAGTAATGCTGGTAAGAGGTCTGCTAGTATACGTAGCATTTACAAGTCCAACACCAGAATTAGTTTGATGAGTTGCCGTTGCAAGAGGTCCAAGCAATGCTGTTACCTTACCATTAGCACTAGTATTATTAGTCTGAGACAATAAATCACCAACATTAATTCCAGTTACATTACCTGCACATTTGATATTTACTTCATTAGATTTTAATAATAATGGATTTCTTCTAAGAATAGGTCTTTCCATTTCACCAACACCTAATTCTGGATTATAAAGTTTTAATATGCCTGGGCCAGAAACAAACTTACATCTGTTAAGTCTAAATTTAAGATCTTCATATTGGCTTGGAGTCCATGTTGCACCATTCTGTGATTTAAAGAATGATCCTAGATGTGGTTGAGAAGAAACAATTCTTCTTTCACTTTCTTCAAGATTTATATCTCTCAAATCTTCTTCTGACATTCTAGCAATATAAACATGATAATTAATAGATTGTGCTAATAATACAATTGCATAATCTTTAGATTGTCCTTCAAGGAATACTGGTGATGAGAAAGTAAATCTAGTATAAGATTCATCAACACCTGTTTCGGATATATTGACAAATTCTGGATCTAATGTAACTTCACCAAATGATACAATACCTTGTGTTGGTAATCCAGTACGCATTGTTCTTATTTGAAGAGTTACTGGAACTTTCACATCTTTTGTCTTAAACCAAATATCAACAGACTCAAGGAATATACCATTTGTTTCTTTAACTTCAAATGATTGTGCTAATGGATCATTATCATCCTCTTCAAATCTAACTCTCTCTTCAAAAGATTCTGTCGTGTATGTTCTAGAACTACTAGAAGTTGTTGTTTTATCATCAGTTACAGTTCTTTGTGATATCTCAGCATTTCTAATCATCATAATATCTTCTTGAACCGTATCAGTAGTTCCTTCAGCACGGAAATTAGCTTGACATACAGATGGTTTATCAAGTGGGCTGCGAGAATCTGTAATACTACTACTCAATCTAAATGTCTTAGTTCCTGTTGTAAATTCTGGAGCTGATATATGACTAGGATTAGGAACAAACAATGATCCAATCAAAGCACCTTTTTCATCAGTAATCAATCTGGTATCAGTTACAGTAGCTTCAGCACCACTTGTTAGACCTAAGAGTTTCATATCCTTAGAAATTCTACCAAAATAAGCACCCAGAACTTTTTGTTGTAATGATCCAGTATCCATATTAAGAACACTACTAGTTGCAGAATAACTAGAACTTATTCCTGTAGTAGATGCATATGGATTTACTGCATAAGTAATTCTTGGATCATTATATGATCCAAATTTATGATCTGGTTGTGCAACTCTAAAACTAATTCTTGGTGCTGAAGAATTTTTTATTGAATCTCCAGAGGTTCCAACAACTTGTTCACCAACTTGGAATACTCCATTATCCATACTAATTTCAATTAATTTAGGAGTTATGTATTGTTCAACATTTTGGCCATCAAAAAATGGATAGAATCTAGTGCCTGGTTGTATTCTAGTTGCAACGAATTCAATATTCCTAGATCTCATATAAGGAATTGTCTCACGACTAACAAGTTTATCTCCAAGACTTTGTTCATCTATTCTAGCATCTACCTTAAATTGAATACCACTTCTTGACATTCCAGTATCTACTGTAATAGTTTCTTCAAATGTATCTGTAATTGTAGATCTACTAGTAATAAGTTCTCCAGCATTACCTCTAATTGCTCTTTCTCTACCTACTTGTTGAAAACGTGTTTGTGATGTTCCCGTATGTTGAGTATCGCTACTAGTTGATGACCATACCGTTTCCCATTCCCCCCAATCAGCAGGACTAAATCCAGTATTTGGATCTATTTTCAAATTATCTAATGTTTTTTGATAATCACCTTCAACTTCAACAACATTAGTTTTAAGTCTTTTTTCATCAAGCCAAACATCACTACTTGGATTCAACTCTACTCCACCAACCCATGTAATTGATGCAAATGGATTAACGTTTTCCCATCTAGTCGCAAATTTTTGTTCGATATATGTTTGTGAAGTATAATCTAATGTTATTAAATCTCCAGTACGTTTTAATGCATTTGATTGTAAATCACTAACTTGTGTTAGATCTGCATTTGGATCGGAATTTGTTCCAATACCAATAACTTGTTCAGAACCGAGAAGAAGATCAAGACCATGAGTATAATGAGTTGGTCTTAATTCACCATTAGCTTTATCAATAGAGGCTCTAAAGTTTGGATGTCCCACAGCATGAGCTCCATGACTTCTAAAATTATCAACAAAGAATCCAGACTTAAATCTATTATCTCCAGTCTTAGCATCTACAATAGTGAGACTAGAAGTATCTGTTTCTAATAATGATAATTGTGTATAAAATTCTACATTCTTCAATCTATTTTCCAATCTAGCAATATCCGACATCGTATATCTTTTATGTCTAGCAAGAAGTACTTTAGAACTACCAGCTCGACGTATATATGGATTATTACTAATAGTAGCAACTATGAATGATCCAGCTGGATCTGCTGGAGGTACTACATCCGATATAGGTGCTGAAGCACCTTTCTTTAATTCAAAATTACCATCTTTATCAAGATATATTTTATCAATTCTTGAGAGATAATGTGAATATGTAAGAGACATTGACTCATCACCAACAATAATAGATGGTTTAACTCCACCCACAGCAAATGTGCGATTATCATAATCAAATGGTGAAATTGATGTACTTACAGGTGTAGATGAAACTCTAGGTCTAACATCAATAAAATCAGAAACTGGAATTCCACTAAAAGTAGGTATATCGAATTCAAAATTATCTGCAGAGTAACTGTTAACAGTTGCAAAATCACCAACTTCACCATCTAATGTGTAATTATCAAATACAACAGTTAATCTTTTTGATGGAGTACTACTATCATCCTTTCTTATTATTCTAGCGAAATCATATAATTCAGGTCTTTGGCCATTATCAAATTGGAAATTGTCCACAATATCAGAATCACCATCAACAGTTGAACTAACCAAACCATCTATTCCAGAAGACTGGAATGTTACAGTTTCATCTTTAATAAATTCTAAATCATTAACATATACAACATCTACAGTTGCGGTGGCAGAATTAACAACTCTAGCCGCTGCACCAGATGTATTACCAATTAATACTTCACCTTGAATCGTATCAGTTAAATCTGCAGATCTATTTGTAAGTGTAACTGTAGGAAGAGATGGATCTCCTGCAGTACTTGATTCAAAAATAGCATGAACTCTTACACCATCAGGTACATATAAACATATTTCTTTATCTTCTACTCTATTTCCATATACAGAATTAGCTGTTACACCATTTTGAGCTACAGTAACACCTTGAGTTTTATTAATAGTTATTGTATTACATCTATTTAAAGTCTTATTTTGAGATTTAATTATAGTTTTCTTTATTGTGGCAACAAGAACACCCTTTGTACTGTTACTAATACCAGCAAATTTTAATGTAAGTGTTTTATATGCAGCATTAAATGATAAATTACCAGAACGTAAAGAATAGATACTTCCATCAGAAAAACTAACATTATACTTTTCTTCATCAAATGGTTCAAAATATTCATTATCTTCTGTTAATGTAATTGTAGCTGTATTACTAGATACCGTAAATGTATAATTTTTTCTTACTAATATCTCAGAAGCACTTAAATCAACTTTAGATATAAAAGGTTCTGGTAAATCGGATATAAGACCTGTATTACTTGGGTTAAGTAATCGTGGTCTAACAATAACAAAACGGGTAGAAGTACCAGTAGCTGAAACTAATTCTTTTTGACAAACTCCAGCAACATCTACAGCTAATGCAGCGATTGTAATAGTAGCACCAGTACTTGCAACTGCAGTAACTCTGTTATATGTTGGATCTGATTCTCCTGTTTTTTGATATCTTACAATATCACCAATTTTAACACCACTTGAAAATCTCTGGCCACCTACACTGACAACACCATTTGTATGGTTAATAGTAAACTCAGTTCCTCTTGGAGCAGGGAATAAGAATCTAGAAAGATCAGTATCAGCATTAAATTTATAAGTTGTAGAATCTAATGTATAAGATTGATATACAGATTTAACATCATCAAAAGAATATTCTGTAACTGTAGCAATAGTTTGATTGGATTTAACACCATTAACTATAATGGCTTCATTTGTTATAAAAGTACCATTGGTTGATGTTAAACTTATAGAAGCACCACTCGCTGCAGATTTTAAATATCCTCTTGCACCAGTATTAGCCCCTTCAATCAAAGACCCTTCAATTGCAGTAAGTGATGAACTTAATGTTAAACTTGTATATGTTTGTATATCCCACAAAAATAATTCATATTTTGTAGATACACTACCATATCTCTCAGCTTCCAACTTAAAGTCATATACTCTGGCTACGCCAATCTCACTACCAGCAGCATTCGCATGAGTAGATCCAGTTCTTTGGTCTCTTAAACTAACAGTTGCATTAGTACCAAGAGTTGTATTTGGTGCCCCATATACACGATTAAGCATTATTGAAGAAGTTTTATCAAAAACGAATGATTGTTTTTTTAATTCTCTAACTTCTCTTGGTTTTTCTACATCTAAAAAAGTATTACCAGTTCTTGTTACTTCATATCCTCTTACATAAGCTTTACCAGGCTCAAGCTGGTATATCATAGTATCACTACTTGGAGTATTTCCTTGTTGAGTTTTTTGATTGTTAAAATAAACACCATTATTTCCTTGTCTATCATTCAAAGATTCTCTAACATTTAATGCAAATGGTTTTACATAATAATTACCACTTTCATCATACGTTCTTCTAGCAAATTCATCAGATAATATATTGTAATCGGTCTTTTCGACCATTTTCTCTTTAGCACCTTGATTTAATCTCAATAATTCAACGAAATTAGCATCAGATATATCATCTAAATCCTTTTTAATTAATGTTGTTGTTATCTGAAATCTATCAGCGCCAGGAGCTGCAAAGTTTGAAAATCCAGCTGCATTATCAAACAAAGTGGAATCACTAAATGCGGTTACAATATTTTCATCAAGATATAAACCAATTCTTCCTGAAGGTGAATTACTATATTGATCTATAATAATAGTTTGTTTAGTTATATTAAGAAAATATCCACGAATAAAATATACTCCATCCGCAATAGTACATGCAGATCCAATAGATGTTGCATTTAATGGTATAGCAGTAGCAAATGGATTTGTTGCAATAATACGAGAATTACCATATTCAATATCAGAATCTGGAACTACAAAATTTTCCCCATCGACAAATTCAACCGTTGTAAAATCATCACCAGCTTTAGAATATTTTATATAAAGTGTATTATGTCCTCTATCAGATGTTGTTGATAGAATATAATTAACAACTTCCGCCTCTACACCCGATGTTTCACCTTTAATTGTTTTACCAACTAATTTATCAAGATATTCAGAAATTGGAATACCTAAAAATGTATCCTCTAATTCAACTGCATAATACTTAGCATCATATCCTATACCGCCTGGAATCACCATCGAACCTTCTTTAAAGAAGTGTTGTCCGAATTTCTCCATTTGGTTTTGGAGAATAGTTTGTAATTGGGTTAATTCCCTAGCCTGAACGGGGCTACCTGGCTTAAATAGAACTCGTTTAAAGTTCTTATCTTCATTAAAATCATCAAAATACGGAGAAACGTTCAGATTGGTCTCTTGAGGCATTTTCTTAGAACTCTAATACGATTTTTACATCTTCTTTCTGGGTAGCACTACGTTGTATTGCGGCCCTGTTATCTATGTATAAGACTTCACCAGAATATTTTTTAACTTCTGGTGGTGCAACACCTTTAGTAAAGGCTTGACCTAATGAAACACTAGCTCCATTTATAGTCACAGAATTACCAGTAAATGCATCATCTATCGATAAAGCATTACCAGATGTTTGTCCAGAAATGGTTAATTGATTTGATGTACCATCAAAATCAACCATCCTAAATCCAGTGGTAGTTGATCCAATACCAGTAGGTGTATATAATTTTAATACTGCACTAGTAGAATCCCAACTAGCAACATATCCAATAGCCGTAGATCCAACACCTATAGTTTGTGTAACTGGAGTATCAACAGTATAGATGGTATCAGCTATATTTCCTCCACTAATTGTCTTCAATTTAAGTGAAGTTAATGGAACTGCAGAATCTGAAGTTAATAAAGAACCTGCAATATTTGTTGGATTTTTAACAACACCAACTTGAGCAAAGTCATTTCCTACAATAAAATCAGGATTTGTAGTACTATTCTCAAATCTTGCATACATTAATACTCTAAAAGCACCAAGTTCACGATAAATATCATACCCATGTCCGCCTGGAGGTGGAATAACTACTTCAAATTCTGCAATAGAAGTTGTTCCTACACCAACAGCAGATAATCCAGTAATTGGCCCACCAGTTTCAGCGCCTGGAGCGCCAGGATAAAATTCAACAACTCCTCTACTATATCCAGTACCACCATTAGTAACAGTTATATCTGAAACTTTACCTTGAGAATTAACAGTTACTGAAGCTCTACCACCAGTACCATCTCCAAGTATGGGAATATTGTTAAAAGTAGTACCAATAGGTTGATATCCACCACCACCATTAACTACAACTGCAGTTTCAATCTTTCCACTTATTGCATTATCTTTTATATCACCACTTTCACCAGTTCCCCAAGATGTAGGAACAGGCATATAATCAATTGAATCAAATTTTATAATCTCTTTTGGTTTAATAGTATAAAGATACTTCCAAATATAACCATCACCACTAGTACCAGCAGCTCTTGGTTCTAAATCAACAAAATCTGGTTCGTCAAGTGACTGTCTACCTTGTGGGTTATCTGGAGTTTGACCATTATTAATACAAATATAAACTTTAAGATCACTATTTACAACATAATATTGTGCATCATAAAGATTAGTTGAAGAAGTTTTAGGACTTTGATTCTCTCTTGTATATGAATGTTTATACATTTCATATACTGTTCCCGAAGTCCATGTATACTTTTTAACCATCCTCTGTATATCATCAGAAGCCATCTTCTTCATACCAAGCATGGTATCCCACACATCATTGGATTCTCTAAATCCATCTTTAGGTGCAGGAGTATTGGTATTCCAATCCAAAGTTCCATATCCTTGTTCAACATCTTGATAATTAGAAAAACCAAGAAATGTATAATAATTATCAGTGCCACCAGATATACCAGCGACAAAATTCGCAGCATTTAATATTCTAAATTGATCTGAAATAATCGCAGGCATCTTACTAGACTATTTTTGTTTATTTATGTGTTTAATTACTGATTAGTTTAACTATTAGAACTAAGATCAGAATATTCGAGAGCTATAGGTGAAACTCTTGAAACTGTAGGACCAGTGGATATACCAGAATATCCATTATTTGTATTAATAGTAAATGCTGAAGGAGTTGATGATCTTGTAAAATTATACAATTTACTCCAACTATATTCACCTAAATTAGTTGACATACTACGAGCAATACCAACATTTCCACCAGACACTGCTGTTACATTTGCAACAGAACTAACATTAGTAGATACTGTTAATACTCCCCCAGAAGAACTAACGGCTTCAACTTTATATATACCATCTGCATAAGCATCACCAATACCAATTGTATTTCCACTTCCATCAGTAGCAGTTAATCCTCCAGAAGGTCCAAATCTAGTACCTTTAAGTACAAAATAATCACCAACTACTAATTGAGATAAAGATTTATTACCAAAAGCAGCTTGATTTATAAATGGAGATGCATCCAACCCAAGAATTAATGTTGGACGACTATTAACTCCTGATGTTTGTTTAGCAACAGAAACGACTGTTCCATAATCACCTTTAATTTCACAATTAGTTATTCTCTCACGAGTAACTGTTTGTGTGGAGAATAATATATTAGGTGGATTAGTTGAATCATAACCAAATCCAGCATTTGTAATAGTTGCTCCTGTAACAGTACCAGCAGCACTTACTGATGTTGTTGCAGTAGCTTTAGTAACTTCAAATTGACTGTAATGTATATTTGAACTTACACCGACAGCAACTAATTTACTATCTCCATATGTAAGACCATTTATTACAACACCAACTGGAGTTTCATCACTAGAAATCATATGTTTCTTATACCATTCAAATCCATTAACAGAATTTAATCCCATTCCATTTCCACCACCTGCATACCATACATTATCCTGATAACTAAGTGACCATAATGCAAATGTCGTACCAGATCCAACTACTTGCCAAGCAGAACCATCTTGTTCTTTGGTAGATCTGAACACTTTTCCACCAGCTCCAACAGCTATCCATTGATCATTAGCATATTTAATTGCATTAATATTAGTAGTAATAGTAGTTGTAGTAATACCAGACCAAACCTCACCGTTAGTGGATTTGTATATTGCACCATTATTACCTACTGCAATGAATGCTGGACCCACAGCATCTCCACTTTCTTTAACATAAGGAGAACGATATGCAATACCATTAAATTGTTGGTTTGCATATTTGTTAGCAACAACAAATGAAGTTGCAATACCAGATTGACCTGGCTCACTGTAAAGAATTGTACCAGCAGCACCAACAACAACAGCTCTTTCTTTATTTTCAGTTACAAGTTGATTTCCAACAATAGTTGATATTGGAACCACTCCTATAGCTGCAGCTCGCAAACTTTGAGATATATTCTCATCAGTATAAGATGGAATAAATCCAGTTTGTGTCTTTCTATAAATTCTAGTTGCAGTAAAGGAAGATGCTGCATTAGTACTAATACCAATAGTACCAGCTGCACCCACAACAACAGTTGCAGTAGACATACCGACAACTCCATTCCATGTAGATGCTGTTACACTAGCAGAAGAAGTCCAAGTCTTTCCATCAGTTGATGTATGAATACCAGAAGTACTTCCAACAGCAACAAATATACCTTCTGGAGTATAATCAACCCCTTTGAAATTAACATCTGTTAATGGAGTACTCTTAGTCCAACTAGCACCAATCTCTGGAGTTTGTGTAACCTTAGAAGATATGGATATTGTAGGTGCAGAACCATATCCAGATCCAAAATCAGTTACTGTAATAGAATTAACAACTCCTCCAGAAGAAACACCAACAGTACCACGAGCAGTAGTAACATCATTTACATTCATCAATTCAACTAAGCCTGGAATTTTATCAGTATTAGTTCTATTATCATATGCACTGAATATAGGCCATCCACTATCAAGATATATTGTTCCACTATTCGTTGCAACATTTTGAATAATATTTGAAACTGGTCTAAATTTACCAGTATAATTAGATCTTTCTTTGGAAATAGGAAGTCCATCAACAACAAGATCACTTTCTTGTTTCTTCCAAGCAGCTACTCTAACCAAACTACTATTAGTACTAATTCCACCACCTCCATAAAGTGGTGTTTCTATCTTACTTACATCTGAAATATCAGATACAACACGATCAGATTGTCTAGGCCTATCACCACCTCGAAGTAATTGAACTTTATCGCCAACTTTAAAGGTTTTTACGGGGTTTAATGCTTCAATATCAGCATTACCACCTCTATAGAATAAAACTTGTAACTTACTTCCTTCTTTAGGAGCTTCAACAAAGTTTAATGTTGTACCACCTTCAAGACTATAGTTTTCTCCTGGCTTTTGTAACACATCATTCAAGAATATTAATAAGTTATTATCAGCATCAATAGATGTATCTAATGAAACTATAGTAACAATATCCTTAACACCAGTATTAACATTTAGTTTGGTGAGTAAGAATGATTTGGTATCATTATCGAATTGATCAGCAAAATTATCAAGAGTTACTAATTGACCAAAACTAAATCCAGCAAATTTATCAGTAATTGTTTTGTTTATTGTAAATGTAAGTGAACTTGTTGAAATACCTGGCTCAAATGGTATACCTTGTACAGTCAATACTTCACCATTCTTATAACCATAACCTCTATCAGTTATATCATAATCAATAACAGTTCCACCAGAACCAACTACAACACTAGCTTTAAATCCTTGACCAGTACCACCAGTAAATACCAAGTCACTATATCCTGTTGCAATACCAACTTTAATTATTGGTGGTACTGTAATTCCTGTACGTGGATATGAATGTTGAGTTGAATTACCATCCTTAGTACATGTAAATACGAAGGAATTATCATTAAGTCTTACATATGACGTAGCTTTTCTAATCTTATTAGCACTTTGTCCTGTTACAAATGTATGAGCACCTGTATAAGTAGAACCACCAACCCAAACTGTGAATGTATCATTATCAACCTTAGTAATCTTTATCCATTTTCCAAAAATAGGATCTGTCTTTCTTGGATAATAATGTGTAGTTGCATTACTATCTTTTGCACATGTTAATGGTATTCCACCTTCAAGAATATTAATTAAATCATTATTAACCAATCCATGACCTGTAGCCTTAACAGTTAAGATACCTGTTGATGGATTGTATGCAGTACCACTTATTGGTGTAAGAGTTCCTGCATTAGTTGCATGAGTCCAAGTACCAGATGCCTTAGTAAGTACCAAATCTCCAGAGTTTGGATCATATACTGCAGTACTAGGAGTAAATGCAGCAGTAGAACCAGAACCAGCAACAGCTGTTGTATCAGTAACTACTGAATTAGCACCTTTAACTGCACCAACATTAACTGTAATTGTTGTACCAGTCTTAGCAGTAATAGTAAGTGCTTGTCCTGATGCAGGATCACTTGATCTAGGATATGAATGATTAGTTGCATGATTGTCAGCATCACATGTAAATGTAACTGCACCATCTGCAAGTGTAACTTTATTACTTGTTGTTAAACTATGTGACCCAATAGTTAATACTAAATTTCCAGTTAAAGGATTATAAGTTGTACCAGATGCAGCAGTAAAGTTTCCACTTGCACCATTACTTGCAGTAATAGCATTTGTAACTCCACTCACAAACGTATGAGTACCACTATCACGTACAAAACTATGTTGATATCTTCCTTTAGGAAGTGCAGTCCCAACATTAATTGTTAATGTTGTTCCATCAGTAGAAACTACAGGAACATGTGTATTATATGCAGGATCTGATGATGAATATCCAGTACCACCACTTATAGTAGTAATACCAGTAATCATTCCAGCACTATTTCCAGTACCAACTGTTGCCTGTAGAACAGCAGCCGAACCAACACCTAATGGATTAAATACCTCAACATTAACTGATCCTGAGAAATATCCACGACCAGCACCAGTCATAGTTAAACTTTGTATTGAACCTGCAGCATTAATAACTGCAGTAGCGGCAGCAGCTCTCCTTGGTTGATATCCCTTACCAAAATTAACATCAAAATCTTCTACTTTACCACCTCTAGGGATAGTATAATTTGTAGTGATTCCAGTAAATGAAATTGATCCACCAATACCAACATTAGGATCATAAGATCTTGGTGTCATTACATAATCAATATCTGGTCTTTGGAATATGTTATTAATCAAGATAATACCATTATTAATAACCTGACCAGCACCACCAGTACCAGATACTGTAGTAACAATACCAGTTACATCTTCATCATTTTGAGTTAATGTGAATGTTCTTCCAGTCGCAACATTTCCAGTAAATTTATGTGATACATCATCAAAAATAAAGTTTCTAGTTACATCTTTCCTATTGAATATTCTGCCATGGAATGTTGATGATGTACTAATACCTGCAGATCCTGATGGGCCATATGGAGGAGTTGTAAGATGAAGTATACCATTAACAATATTAAAATCACCATCTTTTATTGTACATGTTGAACTAGTAGTATGTGCAGCTGCAGATGTACCTAAGAATCCACGTTCTACAGTACATACATTAGCTCCTCCAATACCAATTCCTTTAATCCTCATCAATTCATTACCTACACTAATAATATCATTAGCTCTTATAGATGTAATACCAGCAAGTGTAACGGAAGTTGCTGAATTACTAACATTACTAGCAAATGCAACACTAATAGCTTTCTTATAAAGTGGAGATTGAATAACACCATCAATTTCAATTAACGTTCTACTTTCTGGAGATGTAGGATTAAATGCATGATATGTTCCAGTTCCTACATTACGTAAAGTATAGGCATAATCTACTGGAGTAAGAGGATCACGAATTACCTTAAATGAATTATCAGAAGTTTTAAATACATATGCACTAGTAGGCATCGTAGGATTAGATGCAGTAGTGAATACATGAATACCAGCACCCACAGATGTTAAATTAATTGCAGTACCACCATTTGCATTGGAAGTATTTGTTGCAAGTTTAATTGTATTATTATTAACTCTAATAACAGAATAAGTTGTAGAATTGGTAAGACCACCAATTGCAGTAGAACCTGCAGTATATGTTAATGTATCTGCGGTACTTAAACCATGACCAATAATTTCAATCTGTTCTGTACCGATTGTTATATCAGTAGTAGCCACACGGAATGCAGTTGGATTAATACCAATACTTGTATTAGAACCAGGCACATATGTTATAGCTTCCCCAGTTTGTAATCCATGATTGATTGCAGTAAATACTGATTTTCCTATCGCTATAGTATCGGTATTACTAGGATCTATTATATTATGAAATACATTATTACCACCATTTTCTGTAGTGAGTACAAAAGTACTCAATCCGACAACTTTACCACCAATAACTGGTGTATTAATAGTTAATTCAAATGTATTCGTAGTCTTATTAGCGACTGTTAATACACCCCAATTAAATTTACTATTTGAAGTTGAAGCAGGATCTGATGTTCTTGGATATCTATGTTCTGTAGTATGATTATCTTTATCACATGTGAATGTTAAAGAATTATCAAGTATACTAACAGTAGCGCCATTAGAAAGTCCATGAGCATCAGCTTTAATCGTTAATACACCAGTAGTAGGTTCATAAGTTGTACCATTAGTAACAATAATAGTTCCATTACTTCCAACAGGAGCTCCTGTTATTATATTAATAGCGCCTGTACTTCCAGCACCTGCTGTTCTAATTTCATCTCTAACAAACTTATGAATACCAGAGAATGTTTCAGTTTTTCCATCAAATTGATTAGATAGATCATCAATTAAATTAACTTTAGCAGAACTAATACTTAAAAGATCAGTAAGTTTCTTATTTTGGAATGTAATAAACTTAGAATATCCACTAGCAATAGTTGTTTCTGTAGCAAAATCATAGTCATTTTTAACATAGAATGATTGTACATTATCAATACTTACTTGCAATCCAGTATCACTTTGTGGAGGTCTTGGAGCTAAATCTACACTTCTACCACTACCAACTGTTGGAAGTGACTTTATAACTAAATCTGAGAAATTCTTATATCCAGTAGGATGAACAATACTATCTACAGCATCACTGAAATCTTTTTCCTGAACTTCACTTTGAATTGAATATGAGAAATTTTGATAATAATCACTATCCTGTATTTTTTGGAAATCGTTATTTAATTTACCAGTATTTTTTTGGAATCCTTTAACTCTATCTGATTGATGTGATATTGTAAAATATCTCTCATAATAAGACGATTTAATAACTTTACCTTGAGCATTAGATATTCCACCGACAATAACATCACCTTTAAACGGATTTCTTGTCAATCCTCTTAATCTAAATGAATTTGTAGCTCTATCCCAACCTTCATTCATTACAATTACACCTTCAGCTGATCCGCCACCAAATGTAACATGTTCTCCTTCAATAAAATCTCTATGATCAAATCTAACGTTAAATGATGGTAAATCTTCTTTCTTAATAACTCTACCAGCACTATTGACTGGATCAAAAGTTCCACCCCAAGTACCAATACCTGCAATAGAATATTTTATCCAAGAATTAGCAATATTTCTCTCAGTAATAGTAAAATACTGATAATCATACATATCAGAATTATAACCAATCACTTCTCCTTCATTGTAAAATATTGGATTATCATTTTGAGATACTTCAACGTTTTCAATAAAAACTTGATCTCCAACTTCAAATGGGAAATTAGTACCCAATCTATGATTTTCTGCTCTCCAACCACCAAAAGGTTTCTTTATTTCAATTAATGGTGATGTATTAGGATCTCCATTAGCTTCAATACACCTAGCAGTTACAACACCAACACCATTAGTATTATTAATTGCAATAATTCTTGGTGGATTTGGAACATTACTAAATCCAGTTAAACTATCTTCTAATATTTCAATAGATCCAATTGATGTACCTTCCAAATAAACCTTTGTTTTTGCAAATGGTCTATCTGGTAAAAATAAATCAGGTGCAGTACTATAATTTTTACCTGCAGTAACTATACCAATATGACCAATTACATAATTATTAACTACACTCACATTTGCATAAGTATCTGCTCTAGGACTTAATGTTTTATCTGTCGGATAATCATATCCAATTTTAGTAACTTCAGTGAAAGCTGGGAATCCAACATTATCATCAAGAATACGAACATCCGCATCTTTACCATTAGTTGATCTTATACTGGTTATGCCAGGATTTCTAACATATTCTCTGCCAGGAAAATCAATTTTAATTTCATTAATTCCACCTTTTGCGTTAGTTGATTTTGTTAGATATCTAAAAGTACTTACACCAGCAGTATTATATCTTTCTTTTTCTGGTTTTTCTGCAATCTGATAACTAAAAGCTGTATTACCCATACCAGTAGTTTTAATTCCAAAATTACCAGAATATCGACTAAGTTCTAATGATATTCTCGATCCATTAATAACTTGTGTGTCAGGATAACTATCCCTCTTTGTAACATCAATGTAATCACCAGCATTATTTTTTATACTTGGTGTTAATTTATACCACAATGGTAAAGGTACATTATTAGTAAGTTTAAGACTAACTAAACTACCAGTTGTGCCAGGTACACCACTCCTTACAACTTCAGTGGATATTCCAACACCATCAAATCTATTAGTAAAATTCTTATCTCTAAAAAATTCTAATGCAAAATTACTATTAGATGAATCAGAAACTGCAAATCCCACAGTTTCTCCTAATAAAGCCTTAATTGGAGGATTAATTCTAGAAATTCTATGATGATTACCTGCACCTGCACTAGATCCAATATTAGTT